>FWWL01000523.1_pt1 | contig 105050 bp, 109 predicted proteins | sample 2228331 | NCBI WGS metagenome assembly FWWL01 (sample SAMEA103939775, study PRJEB20133) | metagenome | reverse complement strand
CGATGGGTGGCCGGGTGGGGGAGCGGGCCGGTGCCGCGACGCTATTCATGCCGCAGCGCGTCGATCGGGTTCAGACTCGCCGCCCGCCGGGCCGGGAAGAAGCCGAAGATCACCCCGATCGCCGCCGCGATGGCAAAGGCGATGATGTTGATCTGAAGATCGAACGTCCACGGGACCTGCATCACCGGGGTCAGGATCGCGATCACGACCTGCGCCACCAACAGCCCGATGACGCCGCCCAGCATCGACAGCACGATCGCCTCGACCAGAAACTGCATCAGCACCTCGCGCGCGACCGCGCCGATCGCCAGGCGAATGCCGATCTCGCGCGTGCGTTCGGTCACGCTGACCAGCATGATGTTCATGATACCGATCCCGCCGACGATCAGGCTGATCGCCGCCACCGTCGCAACGATGCTCGTCAGCAGCTGGGTCGTCCCGGTCAGCGTCGCGCTGATTTGCGCGGTGTCGAAGATGTTGAAATTGTCCTGCTCGCCCGGCTCGATCCCGCGCCGCTCGCGCAGCAGGTCGCTCAGCGACGCTTGCACCGTGGCGGTGTCATAGGCGGAATCGACCCCGACCAGCATCAGCCGGATGTCGCGATTGCCGCTAAAACGGCGCTGCACCGTCTTGATCGGCATGAGGATCACATCGTCCTGATCGCCGCCAAACCCCGCCTGTCCGCGCGTCGACAGCGTGCCGATGACGTCGCACGACACGTCGTTGACGCGGATGCGCCGCCCGATCGCCTCGCCGCCGCGGAACAGGTTCTGCCGCACGGTATTGCCGATGATGCACACCGCCTTGCCCGCTGCCTCCTCCGCCGGAGAGAAGGTGCGCCCGCCGGTCAGCGGCCATGGCTGGACCTGGAAATAGGCATTGCCGGTGCCATTGATCGTGGTCGACCAGTTGGCGCCGTTATAGATCGCGGTGCCGGTGGCCTGCGCCTGTGGCGCGACCGCCGTCACTCCCGCGATCTGTTCGCGGATCGCCTCGACATCCTGCTCCTCGAAATCGGGCGGGCGTGGACCGCCGCCGCCGCGGCCGAAACCCTGGCCAGGGCGTACTTGCAGGATGTTGGTGCCAAGGCTGGCGATCTGCTTCTGCACGGCCGCTGTCGTCGCATTGCCGAGCGTGACCATCGCCACCACCGCCGCCACGCCGATGATGATGCCGAGCGTCGTCAGGAACGAGCGCAATTTGTGCCGCAGGATCGATCGGATCGCGAGGGTGAAGGTGGTGCCGAGCATCAGGCGTCAACTCCCGCCCGCGCACCGGACTCGATCCGCTCGACCAGCCCATCCTTGAAATGGACGATGGTGCGAGCAAAGGCGGCCATGTCCGGCTCGTGCGTCACCATCAGCACGGTGATTCCGCTTTCCTGATTGAGCTGGGTGAGCAGTTTCATGATCTCCACCGACCGCTCCGAATCGAGGTTGCCGGTCGGCTCGTCGGCGAGCAGTACCGCCGGGCTGGTGACGATCGCGCGGGCGATGGCGACGCGCTGCTGCTGGCCGCCCGAGAGCTCGGCGGGCGTGTGGTCCCACCACCGGTCAAGCCCGACCTTTTCCAGCGCCGCCATGCCCAGGCTGTGCCGCGTCTTCTTGTCCTCGCCGCGATAGAGCAGGGGCAGTTCGACATTCTCCAGCGCGCTGGTGCGGCTGAGCAGGTTGAAGCCCTGAAACACGAAGCCGAGATAGCGGCGCCGCAGCAATGCGCGCTGGTCGCGGTCGAGCGCCTCGACATGCACGCCCTTGAACAGGAATTGCCCGCGCGTCGGCACGTCGAGGCAACCCAGGATGTTCATCGTGGTCGACTTGCCCGATCCGGACGGTCCCATCACCGCGACGAAATCGCCCTGTTCGATGTCGAGATCGACGCCCTTCAGCGCCTGAAACGCGGTCGGCCCCTCGCCATAGGTTTTGGTGACGCCGCGCAGGCGGATGATCGGATCAGCCACCCGATGCCCCCGCCTTGCGCTGCCCGCCGCCCGAGCCGCCGCCGGAACGCTTGCTGCTGCTCCCCGAGCTTTCGCCAGCAAATTGGCCGGTGATCACCTCCATGCCCGGCTTCAGATCGCCCGACAGCACTTCGGTGACCTGGCCGTTGGTGTCGCCGGTGGTGACCTCGATCGCGCGCGGCTGGCCGTCCTCGCCCTTCACATACACCGTCTGCTTGGCGCCGCGGGAGATCGTCGCAGCCTTCTCATTGTCTCCGCCGCGGCGTCGACGACTGGGCACAAGGGCGCCCGAGATGCCGCCCTTCGCGGCCTCCTGCCCGCCCGCGCTGGGGGTAAAGCGCAGCGCGGCGTTGGGGACGAGCAGGACGTTGTTCTTCTGCAGCGTCACGATCTCCGCCGTCGCGGTCATGCCGGGACGCAGCTTCTGTTCGGGATTGGCGACCGACAGCGTCGCGCCATAGGACACGACCTGCGCCGTGGTGCTGGTGGTCGTGGTCGTGCTGGTCTGCGCCGACAGGTTCGATCCGACATCGACGCGCTGGATCACCGCCGGGAAGGTCTGGCCGGGGAAGGCGTCGACGGTGAAGCTGGCTTTCTGCCCCTGCTTGACCTGTCCGACATCGGCTTCGTCGATCGCGACCTCCAGCTCCATCGCGCTCAGATCTTCGGCGATCACGAACAGGGTGGGCGTATTGAACGATGCCGCGACCGTCTGGCCCGGCTCGACCTGGCGCGCCAGCACCACGCCGTTGACGGGCGAGCGGACGATCGCCTTGTTCCGCTGCGTCACGGCCGAGCGCAGCGCCGCCTGTTGCGAGGTGACCTGTGCCTGGCTGGCGCGCACCGTCGCGACCGCGCGCGCGACCGCCGCGCGGGCATTGTCGAGTTCAGTCTTGGCCGGAACGCGCCCGCCCGACAGGCGGCTGACTTCCTCGAACCGCGCGAGCTGGCTCTGCGCCTCGACCAATGTCGCCTGATTCTGTGCGACCGTCGCCTGTGCCGCGGCCACCGATGCGCGCGCCTGGGTGATCGAATCGTCGAGCCGTTCGGGGTCGATCAGCGCGAGCGGCTGGCCCGCCGTGACGCGGTCATTGACGTCGACCAGCACGCGCGTGATCAGGCCCGACAGTTCGGAACCGACCTGCACCTGATTGGTGGGGGTCAGCTTGCCCGTAGCCGACACGGTGACGGTCAGCGCGCCACGCTCTACGGCGCGCGTCGCATAGCCAGCCTCAGCGTCGCCGCCGAACAGCCGCGACAGGGCGAACACCGCGACGACCGCGATCACGCCAAGGACGATCCATTTCAGATAGCGCCGCCATGCGGGCACGGTCTTCGCACCCAGAAATTCGTCCAGCTTCGGAGTTGCAGCGTCGGCCATCAATCGGTTCCGGTTCCAGAAACAGGGGGAGGTGCGGTCACGGTGTCGGGGGTCGGCGCGGTCGCCGCATCCCAGCCGCCGCCGAGCGCCAGGTAGAGCTGGATCAGCGCATTCGCCTTGTCCGAGCGCGCCTGGTTGAGCCCGTTGCGCGCGGAAATTAGCGAGGCTTCGGCCTGGCTGAGCGTCAGGAAATCGGCAAGACCGGCGCGATAGGAACTGCGCGACAGGATCGCGCTGTTGTTCGCGGCATCCAGCGCTATCACGAATTCGCGTTCGCGGGCCTGCGCGGTCTGGAGCGCAACGACGGCGTTCTCGACCTCTTCGATCCCGACCAGCACGGTCTGCTTATAGGCGTAGAAGGCACCATCCGCCGCCGCCTGCGCCGAACGAACCTGCGCGCGGGTGCGGCCGGCGTCGAAGATCGTCTGCGCGATGCTGGCGAAGACGCGGCCGGTGATGACATCGAACAGGCTGGTGACGCTGCCTGCTCCTGCATCGATGCTGCCGCCGAGCGAGAGTTGCGGGTAGAGCTGCGCTTCCGACACGCCGATCTGCGCGACGGCGGCGGCGAGGTTGCGTTCTGCGAGCCGCACATCGGGCCGCTGGCGCAGCGTATCGGCGGGGATGCCGACCGTGATCCGCTCCGGCCCCTGCGGGATCGCGCGCACCGCCTCCATCTGTGCCTTGAGCGCGCCCGGAGCCTGTCCGGTCAGCACGCCGAGGCGCGAGACGGCGCTGTTATAGCTTGCCTCGATCGACGGGATCGACGCGGCGGTCTGTGCCCGGGTTGCGCGCGCCTGTTCCTGATCGAGCGAGGAGACGAGGCCCGCCTGCACGCGGAAGCCCGCAATTTCGAGGTTATCGTCCTGAATGGTCAGGCTCTCGCGCGCATTGGCGAGCTGTGCCTGCGCGGCGCGGGCGAGGATGTAATTGCGGGCGATCTCACCCTGGATCGACACCAATGTCGCGGCATAGCTGTAGCCAGATGCCTCGAGCTGCGCGCGGCTCGCCTCGACCCCGCGCCGCACGCCGCCGAACAGGTCGACCTGATAATTGACGTCGCCGCCGAGCGAGAAGCTGGTGCTGCCGCCCTGCGATACCGTCGTGACAGTGCCATCGGGCAGGGTGACCTGTGTGCTCGTCCCGCGGATCGGTTCGCTGCGCGACGCGCTGCCGCCTGCGCTGACCGAGGGGAGGAGCGATGCGCGCGACTGGACCAACGCCTCACGCGCCTGACGCAGCCGCGTCACCGCCTGCGCGACATCGAGACTCTGGCCCGCCGCCTGCTCGACCAGTCCGGTCAGCATCGGATCGTTGAACGCGGTCCACCAGCGTTGCAGGTCTGCCTGCGCCTGCTGGTCCGCCGCGACCGAGAAAGCGGGCGGAACGCCGAGTTGGGCAGCGGTGCTCGGCCGGTAATCGGGACCGGCGGCGCACCCGGCGAGCGGAAGCGCGGCGATGCCGAGCATCAGAAGGGGACGAACCATCATGCCCCGAAAATGGCTAGCGGGCCTCCGCACGTCCACCAAAAGAGTGTCGCAAATTGTAAGCATCGCGTTGGAACACGCGCGAAACGAATTGGTTGCGTGGGGAATCTAACCGATCAGCCGCCGACCCAGCGCCAGATACCGGCCGGCATATCCGCCAGCGGCAGATGCGCCCAGGTCGCGCCGAGCCACAGGAGCGTGCCCCCGACGGTGGCGATGGTGCCGGGCCATGCCGCAGCGCCCTGCGCACGGCCCTGTGCGATCGCGACGAACGGCCAGTAACTCGTCACCCCCTGCCAGCGCGGCCAGAAATCGGGCTGGAGCCGCCGTTTCTTTTCATCCTGTAACGCTGCGCCGCCCAGCGCGAGCAGGCCGATGCTGCTCGCCAGCACGATATGCGCCGGCTGTGGAAAGACCAGGATGTGCGCCAGCGCCCATAGGCCGAAGCTCCACATCATCGGATGGCGGGTGATCGCGAACACCCCGCGCGGGCGTGGCACGGCCTTGGGTTTGCCGGTCGGGTCCGGAAGGGCGGGATTGCCGATCAGTGATCCGACGAAAAGGACCGAAGCGAGCAACATGATCGCGCTCGCTACGCCCCACAGGCCGTCACCGACCGCCCAGAGCGGGGTTGCGTCCGGCATCCGCCCATAAACATGCGCCATCCAGCCCAGCGTGGCGAACGCGACCAGCGAGTAAATCCCAAGAAAAAGCCGCTCGCCGACAGCGTCGACCAGCGGCTTTCGCAAGGGGTGGGAGAGGAGGAAATGGGTGCCCAGAAACGCCGCACAGGCCGCGATCAGTAACCCCATTTCCCCCTCCCGATGGTCAGACGATCAGCGCGTCTCGTCCTTGAGATGGATGCCCGGCGCCTGCGGCTCGGCGAGTTCCGCCTGACCGGCCAGATCGTCATCCTTCAGCGTGTCGAGATGCATCAGCTTCTTGATCAGCGGCGAGATGACAATGATCGCGATGCCGACGCCGATCGCGACCCAGCCGATTGTGCTATACACGTCGAGCACCGTGGATTTGCCCGCAGCTTCGCCGCTCGCGCTTTCCGATCCGGTCGCCGCAGCGATCAAGCCGGCCGCGAAGTTGCCGGTGGCCGATGCGAAGAACCAAGTGCCCATGATCAGGCTTGCCATGTGCGCAGGCGCCAGCCGGTTCATCGCGCTAAGGCCGACCGGCGACAGGCACAGTTCCCCGGTCGTGTGCAGCAGGTAAATCAGGAAAATGAAGACCAGCGGGATCATAGTCCCTTCGCTGCCGCCGCCCGCTACAAGGACGAGAAAGCCTGCACCGAGCTGGATCACCGCGAGGCCGAACTTTGCCGGTGTGGAGGGCTCGATGCCCTTGCGGCCGAGCGAAGTCCACAGCCACGCAAACAGGGGAGCCAGAAGCACGATGTAAATTGCATTGAGCGACTGGAACATCGATGCCGGGATGTTCCACCCCAGGACGGTGCGATCCACGTGCTCCTTGGTAAGCAGATTTAGCGACGAGCCCGCCTGTTCGAAGAGCGCCCAGAACAGGATCGAGCCGATGATCAGGAACATCGCTGCAAAAATGCGGTCGCGATCATGATTGGTGCGACCGATCGATTGCCAGATCACAACGATGAGAGAGAGCGCAAAGCCGGCCAGTGCGGTGTTTTGCGCCTGGCCGTCCGAAAGGCTTCCCAGGAACATTCCGAGGAACGCGACGATCGCGATTGCACCACCCAGGGTGAAAAGCGCCAGAGGGAGTTTCGGCGCAGCGGCATAGGAGCCATGTACGAACACGAAGGTCGCTACGCCGAGCACGTAGAGGATCAGAATGGTGCCGCCGATACCGAGCAGAGTGCCGACGACAGCCTGATTTTGGACCAGCCACCAGCAGGCCACAACCGCGACGAGGCCGAGGATGTACAGCAGCCACTCCAGTTTGATCCCGGCAACGGCACGCGACAATCTGGCTGGGTCCGGTGCCTCGCCCTTGCCGTTGAGCAGCGGCTTCCCGAGCACGAAGACGATCAGCCCGAGCAGCATGCCCACGCCCGCCGCGCCGAAGCCGTAGCTCCAGCCATAGGTTTCGCCGAGATAGCCGCACAGCAGCGCGCCGAGCGCCGCGCCAAGGTTAATCCCCATGTAGAAGATCGTGTAGGCGCCGTCGCGGCGTACGTCAGTGCGCGGATAGAGCTGGCCCACGATCACCGAGATGTTTGCCTTCAGGAAGCCCGAGCCGACGATGATGAAGGCGAGCGCGAGCCAAAAGATGTTGAGCGACGCCGGATCATTGCCGCCGTCACCCTCGAATCCCATCAGGAAGTGGCCGAACGTAAGCAGCACTGCGCCGTACAACACCGCCTTGCGCTGTCCGAGGTATCGATCGGCGAGATAGCCGCCGAGCACCGGGGTGATGTACACCAATGCGGTGTAGGCGCCGTAGATGACGCCGGATTCCGACTTCGAAAACAGCCAGTGCTGGGTCAGGTAGAAGATCAGCAGCGCGCGCATGCCGTAGTAGGAGAAGCGCTCCCACATTTCGGCGAAGAACAGGATGAACAGGCCGAGCGGGTGGCCCAAAAAGGTTCGCTCACCGCCCGGTGCGGCTGCTGGTGTGTGCGCCATCGGCACGAAACTCCCTGACATTTGCGGCCTCTGGGGGCCGGATCGCGCAAAGACTAGCGGCAAACACCCGCATGTGAAGCCTGATTGTCACACAGGTAACCAGACTTGTGCCCCACAGAGTTGCGAACCGTTCGCAAAAATGCTTGGCGCGCTCGGCTGGAGCGGCTAACGGGCGGGCCATGACCTTCAACGACACCAGCACCCCGCTGTCGCTGCTGCGCACCCGCCGTTCGGGCAAGGCGCGCGACCTGATCGCGCCCGGCCCGGATGCAGCGCAGCTGCGCGACATCCTCGCTATCGCAGCGCGCACGCCCGATCATGGCAAGCTCGCTCCGTGGCGCTTCGTGGTGGTGCCGACCGAGGCGCGCGATGCCTTTGCCGCGCGGCTGGTCAATGCCTATCGTGCCGAGCGACCGACCGCCTCGGCGCTCGAAATCCAGACAATGGAACAGTTCGCGCGGCAATCCCCGACGTTGGTGGTCGTCCTCTTTTCGCCCAAGGTCGGTAGCCATATCCCGCTATGGGAACAGGAACTGTCGGTCGGCGCGGCGACGATGAACCTGCTCCACGCCGCGCATGCGCATGGGTTCGCGGCGAATTGGCTGACCGGCTGGCCCACGTTCAGCGATGCGGTGCGCGACCTGTTCGGCGCGGAGCCCGAGCGGATCGCGGGATTTGTCTATATCGGTACCCAATCCAAGCCGCTGGAAGAACGCCCTCGTCCCGAACTCGATGCGATCGTGTCGAATTGGGTAGCTTGAGCGTCAGACGGTTTCAGTAGAAACCGCATTGGGGGTGGAACTTTAATCCCCCGTGCTGTATTAAGGCAGCATGACAGCACTCGAGCACGAAGACAGCCCGGTTTATCTGAAGCTGCGCGCCAGCATCGCGACCGCGATCCTGCGTGGCGAGTATCGGGCGGGGGACCAATTGCCATCGGTGCGCGCGCTTGCCGCCGAACATGGCGCCAACCCGCTGACGGTGGCGAAAGCGTATCAGAGCTTTCAGGACGACGGCTATGTCGAGGTGCGCCGCGGCGTCGGCATGTTCGTCCTGCCCGGCGCGGTCGAACGGCTGAAACTGGCCGAGCGTGAGCGTTTCCTGACCGGCTACTGGCCCAAGGTGCGCGACCATATCGCGCTGCTGGGCCTTAGCGCCCACGAACTGCTGGACCGCGAGATCGCCTGAACCTGCCGCGCGCCAGCTGATGCACCCGCTGCTGCGCTATGAATGGGCGGTATTGCGGGGCGAGGCCGCGTTGGCATTGCCCGGTTGGCAGGACTGGCTGATGCTGGCGGTGATGGTCGCGCTGGCACTGGCGCTGTTGATCGGCTCGGATGCTGCCATCACACTGCGCGACAGCCGCGTGGCAGTGGCGGTCGGCGCGCTTGCCGGATGGGCCAGCGTGCGCGCGGCCCAGCGGCGGCTCGACCATCTGGTCCGCGAATCGGTCATCGCGTCGGCCGCGCTCGATCCGGTCGGGCGGCGACATTATCGCGCCGCGGTCCTCACCAGTATTGCACTGCTGCTGGTCGCGATCGCTGCGTTCGCCGGTGGGGCGAGCATCCTCGTCATGGTTGCCGGAATGACGGCGGGGGCGCTCGCCGCAGCGCTGGCTCCGTTGCGCATCTTGCGACCGTTCGGGGCCGCACGGTCGTCGCACAGCGATGCCCGCCCCCTCACGGTGGCGGATGCGATCAGCGACGTTCAGCTACGTGCCAACCACCCGCGCTGGCGGATCATCGTGCCGCTGGTTGCCGCACTGGCGAGTGTCGCGCTCACCATGGCGCTGCCGATCAGCTGGAACCCCGCGCTGCGTCATGCCATTCCCGCAGCAACGACAGCACTGACGATGCTCGCGCTGAGCCGCGTCGATGCCGATATCGTGATGTTTCTGGCGCGGATGGGGCACGGGGCGTGGCACAGCGCCGGACTGCATCTGCGCGTGGCGGGGCTTTACGCCGTGATCCTGCTCCCGCTGATGCTGCTGGTTGCGCCGTCCGCCTTCTGGCCATGCGCTGCGGCGATCATCGTGGTCGCCCTGTTCACGCTGCTGCGCGTGTGGAGCTTTCGGGCCTATTCCAGGCGGTATGCCGACATGATCCTGCTGTTCGGCGCGGCCGGTGGCGCGGTGCTCGGCGCCAGCTTCCCGCCGCTGCTGATCCCCTATCTTGCGATAGCCGGGATCGCCCTGCTGCGCCGCGCCGCCCGCGCCACGTGGAGCATGGCATGACCGAGGCGCTGGGCACCACGAAGCTTTCGGTGATGCGGGATAGTGTGCAGGCCGTGCGCGATATCTCGCTCTCGATCGTATCGGGCAGTTGGTTCGGGCTGATCGGCGCCAATGGATCGGGCAAGACCAGCTATTTGCGCGCGGTCGCGGGGCGGTTGCCGGTGCAGGGCGGCGTCGTGCGGATCGACGGCGCGGACTGCACCGCCGACCGGGCGCGCCGGGCAGCGGCCATCGGCTACGCCCCCGATGCCGCGATGCTTCCGGGTGCCCTGACGGGCCGCGCGGTGCTGGGGATCGTCGCAGACGATTCGGACCGCGCGCTATCCGCCATCGGCGACATCGCTGCTGCGCTGGCGCTCGCCCCGCTGCTCGACCGCCGCATCGGCGCCTGTTCTGCCGGTCAGCGGCAGCGCATCGCCATCGCCTGTGCCTTCGCCGCCGGGCAAGGCATTGTGATCCTCGACGAGCCGTTCAACTGGCTCGATCCGGTCGCAGCCTATGACCTGCGCCACGCCCTTGCGGCGCGGGTGGCCGATGGCTTGACCTTGGTCACTGCACTCCACGACCTCGCGACGCTCAGCAGCGCATGTCACGCGGGCGCGCTGCTAACCGAGGGATGCGTCGCGCTTGAACTCGATGCCGCCGCCCTTGCCAGCGCACGCAGCGACCCCGCGGCATTTGAAGCGCGGACGATCGCGCATCTGCGCGGTCAGGCGGCAAAGGTCTCAGTATCGACCTGACGTCTGGTGGTTCAGCAGACCGAGATATTATCGGTCAGATATTTGTCGACGAATTCATCAAAGCTGTCGGCGACAAACTTCTCCCCCGCGCCCACGACGATGATGCGGCCGCGATTCGCATCCTCGGTGCATGCGATCGCCCAGGCCCAGCACCAGATGCTATAATCGGCGAATACCAGATATTGGGCGTGTACAGGCTCGCCCCAGTCAATCTCCTGAGGCACGGTCCGGATCCGTTCGATCGGCCACCAATTGCCCATCTCCGCGTCCCAGTTCTCCTCGGCGGGGGCGAGCGTACTGAGATACATGCGGAACGAGTCCGGCAGGGTGACGGCGCAGCGGCGCTCCAGTTCGGCCAACTGCGCAGCCGTTGCGGGTGCGACCGATATATCCTCCTGCTCGAACCAGCGCCGCAACCGCTCCAGCGGCGCGGCACCGATCGCGAACGCCGGGCTAGGCGGCGAAGGTGTCCGCTTGAACCACATACAGGACCTCCGCGCTCGCCATGGCCGCCGCCTTCAACCCCATCGCCTCGGGCACGATCTGCGTGACATAGAAGCGCGCCGCCGCTGCCTTCATGGCCAGGAACGCCGGGTCGCCTTCTGCCCCCGCCGCGATCCGGCCCTGCGCTTCCATCAGCCAGCCGCACACGGCGGTGGCGACCATGGTGAGGAACGGGTAGCTGCCCGCCAGCCGGTCATCCATCTCGCTCGCAAGCATATGCTGCGTCACTTCAGCGCAGGCGTCGATCAGCGCGATCAGCCCGGCATCCTGCGCGTCGGCCTTCATCCGCGCGAGCAGCGTCGTCAGCGTCGCGCCGCCATCCATGTTGAGCTTGCGCCCGACCAGATCGGCTGCCTGGATGCCGTTGGTTCCTTCATAGATCGGGGTGATGCGCGCGTCGCGGAAATGCTGGGCGGCACCGGTCTCTTCGATATAGCCCATGCCGCCATGCACCTGAATGCCGATGCTGGTGACTTCGCACCCGATATCGGTGCCATGTGCCTTGGCGAGCGGGGTGAGCAGGTCGAGCAGCGCGCGCGCCGCTGCGTCGCCGGCATTCGCGCGGTCGACCTGCGCCGCCGCCAGATAGACCAAGGCGCGCGCGGCCATCGTCTGCGCCTTCATTCGCATCAACATGCGGCGGACATCGGGGAATTCGACGATGGTGGCGGGCTTGCCTTCACGCACGCCCTGCACGCGGTCGCGGGCATAGGCGACGGCGCGCTGGGTCGCGCGCTCGGCGACCTGCACGCCCTGAAGCCCGACATTGAGCCGCGCATTGTTCATCATCGTGAACATCGCGCGCATGCCGCCCATTTCCGGGCCGATCAGCTCGCCGATGCAGTCGCCATTGTCGCCGAACGACAGAACACAGGTGGGGGAGGCGTGCAGGCCCATCTTGTGCTCGATCGACACCACGCGGACATCGTTGAAGTCGCCCGGCGTGCCATCGGCGTTGAGCCGATATTTCGGCACCAGGAACAGCGAAATACCCTTGGTCCCCGCCGGTGCCCCCGGCGTGCGCGCCAGCACCAGATGGACAATATTGTCGGCCAGATCATGGTCGCCAAAGCTGATATAGATCTTCGTCCCGCTGATCGACCATTTGCCGTCCGCACGCGGCTCGGCCTTGGTCTTGAGCGCGCCGACGTCCGATCCGGCCTGCGGCTCGGTCAGGTTCATCGTGCCGGTCCATTCGCCGGTCGCCAGCTTGGGCAGATACGCTGCCTGCTGCTCGGTCGTGCCGTGATGCATCAGCGACTCGATCGCGCCGACGGTCAGCGTCGGGCAGAGCGTAAAGCCCATATTCGCGCTGCCCAGCGTCTCCAGCACCGCGGTCGACAGCGCGAAGGGCAGGCCCTGTCCGCCAAACGCTTCCGGCGATCCGATCGTGCCCCAGCCGCCCTCGACATAGGCCTGATACGCCGCGCGATAGCCCTCGGGCATGGTCACGCCTTCGGGGCTCCATTGCGCGCCGACGGTATCGCCTGCGCGGTCGAGCGGTGCCCATTCGCCCGCGGCGAACGCACCCGCGCCCTCCAGCACCGCATCGAGAATGTCGGATTCGACGCCCAGATCGGCAATCTGCGCGACATGCTCCAGCACGAAACGCTGTTCGGCGATGGCGGGGGTGAAGCTCATGTCGTCCTCTCTCTTGCGGCGCTTTTGCCCGCGCTATAGCGATGGCAAATGACCGCGCCAAATCCCCGCATCTTACCCTACGGCGAGGCGGCCATTGCCGATGCCGCCGCGATCATTGCAGCGGGCGGATGCGTCGCGACTCCGACCGAGACGGTCTATGGCCTCGCCGCCGACGCCACCAATGCCGAAGCAGTGGCGGGCATCTATGCGGCCAAGGGGCGGCCGAGTTTCAACCCGCTGATCGTCCATGTCGCCGACCGCCGCGCGGCCGAAGCGATCGCGATGTTCGACCGCGACGCGCGCGCGCTTGCCGATGCCTTCTGGCCGGGTCCGCTGACTCTGGTGCTGCCGTTGCGCCCCGATGCGCCGATTGCGGGTCTGGTGACCGCCGGGCTGTCCACCGTCGCGATCCGGGTGCCACAGCATCGCGCGATGCAGGCTTTGTTGGCGGCGACCGGAAAGCCGCTCGCTGCGCCGTCCGCCAATGCCAGCGGAAGCATCAGCCCGACCCGCGCCGCCCATGTCGCGGCGTCGCTCGCAGGCCGCATCCCGCTGATCATCGACGATGGGGCAACCAGCGGCGGGATCGAATCGACCATCGTCGCGGTCGGTCCGCAACCGCGCCTGCTGCGCCCTGGTCCCGTATCGGCGGCGGAGATCGAGCGGGAGATCGGGCGCTGGCTGGGTGGGGAAGGGGACACGATCGAAGCGCCGGGCCAGCTCGCCAGCCATTACGCCCCGTGCAAGCCATTGCGGCTGAACGCGACCGAGGCGCAGGACGGTGAGTGGCTGATCGGCTTCGGCGCTGTCACCGGGGACGACACATTGTACGCGACCGGCGACCTCACACAAGCCGCCGCGCGCCTGTTCGACGCCCTCCACCGCGCGGATGCGAGCGACCGGCCGGCGATTGCCGTGGCACCGGTGCCGGCGGACGGCATCGGCCTCGCCATCAACGACCGGCTGAAGCGGGCGGCAACGCGCTAGGCTCTCAATCCTCCCCGGCACGGGGAGGGGGACCATGCGCAGCATGGTGGAGGGGGCCCGAGGCAATCGAATCCGGTGCCTTGGCCCCCCTCCGTCAGCGCGACGCGCTGCCACCTCCCCGTTCCGGGGAGGATTTGCTCAGCTCACGCCCCCGCCTTCGCCTTCAACCGCTCGGCAAAGCTCTTGCGCAGCTTGTTGAGCTTGGGCGGGATCACGCCCAGGCAGTAGGGGTTTCGCTGGCCTTCGCCTTCCCAGTAATTCTGGTGATAATCTTCGGCCGGCCACCAGGTGTCGGCATGTTCGATGGTGGTGACGATCGGGGCGGGCCATTCGCTGGCGTTGCGCGCGATCCCGGCGCGCGCCGCCGCCTCCTGCTCGGGCGACTGCGGGAAGATCGCCGAGCGATATTGCGTTCCGACATCGCCGCCCTGACGGTTCAGCGTCGTCGGATCATGCGTCGCAAAGAAGATGTCGAGCAGGTCGTCATAGCGGATCTGGGCCGGATCGAACGTCACCTTCAGCGCCTCGGCATGGCCGGTATCGCCGCCGCACACCGCCTTGTAGGTCGGGTTATCGACATGCCCGCCGATATAGCCGCTTTCGACCGTCTCGACCCCGATCAGGTCCTTGAACACCGCTTCCACACACCAGAAGCACCCACCCGCGAGGATTGCGGTTTCGGTAGTCATGCGCTTCAACTCCTTGCTACGGACGGCAAGATAGGGTTGAGCGACACGGCTAACTAGGGGGATCGACGGGAATGCGCGACGGCACGGTGATGGTGACGGGCGGGGCGGGCTATATCGGCAGTCACGCAGTGCTCGCACTGCTCGATGCGGGCTGGCGCGTCGTCGTTCTGGACAACCTGGTCACGGGTTTCGACTGGGCGGTCGATCCGCGTGCAGCGCTAATCGTCGCCAATATCGCCGATGAGGACAAGGTCCGCGCCGCGCTCCGCGAGCATCAGGTGACCGCGATCATGCACTTCGCCGGGTCGGTGGTAGTGCCGGAATCGGTCAGCGACCCCCTCAAATATTACCGCAACAACACCGCCGCCAGCCGCAGCCTGATCGAAAGCGCGGTTGCGGAAGGCGTGAAGCACTTCATCTTCTCCTCCACCGCCGCAACCTACGGAATTCCTGAGGTTGTTCCGGTGCGCGAGGACGCGCCCAAGCAGCCGATCAACCCCTATGGCATGTCCAAGCTGATGACCGAGATCATGCTGAAGGACGTCGCCGCCGCCCACCCGATCAACTATTGCGCGCTGCGCTATTTCAACGTCGCCGGCGCCGATCCGCAGGGCCGCAGCGGCCAGAGCACGGCGGGCGCGACCCACCTCATCAAGGTCGCGGTCGAGGCGGCGACCGGCAAGCGTGACGGGGTCTCGGTGTTCGGGACCGACTTTGCGACGCCCGACGGCACCGGGGTGCGCGACTATATCCATGTCAGCGATCTGGCGGCGGCGCATGTCCATGCGCTCGAGTTGCTGATCGCCGATCCGGGCGCGAGCCACACGCTCAACGCCGGTTATGGCCGCGGCTATTCGGTGCTCGAAGTGCTCGACGCGGTCGATCGCGTCACCAATGTGACGATCGAGCGCCGGCTGGAAGGCCGCCGCGCAGGCGATCCCGACGAACTGGTGTCGGACAATCGCGCGATCCTCGCCGCGCTACCGTGGCGACCGCAATATGACGATCTGGAGCGCATCGTCCGTGATGCCCTCGCCTGGGAGCGCACACTGGCAGAGAGGCAAACGCAATGATCGAGCTGTTCCTGTCCGCCTTCGCGATGCTGTTCGTCGTCATCGACCCGCCTGGCTGCGCGCCGATCTATGCCGGGCTGACCAAGGGCGCGCGCCCGGGGCAGCAGCGCGCGATGGCGATGCGCGCGGTGATGATCGCGACCGCGATCCTGCTGGTGTTCGCGCTGGTCGGCGAAGCGCTGCTGCGAACGCTCGGCATCAGCCTCAGCGCGTTTCGCATCGCGGGCGGGATCATGCTGTTCATCATCGCGCTCGAAATGGTGTTCGAAAAGCGCCAGGAACGCCGCGAGGATCGCGCCGAAAAGGTCATGCAGACCCCGACGGTCGAGGACGTTTCGGTCTTTCCGATGGCGATGCCGATGATTGCCGGGCCGGGATCGATCGCGACGATCATGCTACTCGTCTCACGCGCCGAGGGGCCGGGCGAGACGGCGGCGGTGTTCGGTGCGCTGGCGCTGGTACTGGTCCTGACGCTCGTCGCGTTGCTCGCCGCCGGTCCGCTGATGCGGGTGCTGGGGGCGAAGATCGAATCCGTGATCACCCGGCTGCTCGGCGTGCTGCTTGCCGCGCTGGCGATCCAGTTCGTGATCGACGGCGTGAAGCAGAGTTTCGGGATCTAGCGCGGGTCGTACCGGATGCGCCACAGCCGATAGGGCGCCCCCTTCGGCAGCGGGACCGGCTCCAGCCAGTCGGGGACCGTGCCTTTTGCGAGCTGCCCGTAGAAGCCGTCCTTTTCCCGCGCGCGATAGACCGTGGTCTCGGCCATGTTGGGGCAGACCAGCAGATACTGCGCGCCATAGCGCCGTGCGATTCCACGGAACGCCTCGGGCTTGCCGGTAAAGGCGTGATGCACGTCCAGGATCGCGCGCTCATTACGGTGATACGGCCCGGCAATCCCCTTGTGCCGCGTCATCACGATCAGGCGCGGGCCCAGATCGACATGGGTGAAGAGCGTCGAGGGGGGCAGGGTGCGGTCGAGCATGCGCATTGCCGCCGAACTGGCGCAGCGATTGTTGGCGCGGTTCACGGTGCTGCGATATTTCGACGGCGGGTCGCTGACCGGCAGATATTTGACCACGAACCCGGCGAACAGGCCTGACACCAGCAGGAACGCCGCCACCGACCCCAGCACCCGCACCGCCATCCAGCGCTGCCGCAGGAACCACGGCACGATCGTCCAGGCGAGCCATGCCGCGCCCGGCACCGCCAGCAGCTGCGCCGCCGGACCCGCGCGGACCTGCCACAACAGCATCGCGCCGGCGAAGGCGGTGAACAGTCCGATCGCGACCCATGCGACCAGCTGATCGGCGGTCTTGGCGCGCCATGCCGCAAAGCCAGCGCCGACGATCCCGATCACCGGCAGCACCGCCATGGGGAAGGCCATGCCAAAGCTGTGCTTGTAGATCGGCCGCGCCTCGCGGACATTGTTGAGCCAGGTCTTGGCGAGTTCGTCCGACACGCCCTCGGGCCGCTGCAGGCATTGCGGGAAGAGTCCGGCGAAACCGCCGACGACGATCCCGCCTGCCGCCGCGGCGATTCCCAGCCGAACCAGACGGCTGGCGGGGTTGAGCAAGCTCAGCACCACCACCAGCGCACCAGCCGCGACCATCACCGACAGCCACACCGGGGTGAGTGCATCGCAGCGCATCGCGTAATTGGCGTTGGACGCGAACAGCACGAACCCGGCGCTGCTCCCGCCCGCGAGGGTCAGACCATAGGCCCGCATCCGCGGCATTTCGTCGCGGTCCCAGATCCAACGTAGCGTGACGATCGCCCCGGCCATCGCGCAAAAGGGCAGCAGCTCCAGCCCAATGGTCAGCGATCCGGCGCTGGCCAGGCCAACGGTGAGGCCGCCGCGCGTGCGCTGCGGATCGGCGATGCCCATCACGGCGAGCGCGAGGAAGGCAAGCTGCCAGCCATGATGGTCGATCCGCAGCGGCACATATTGCGCCATCGTCGCGGTGCAGCCCAGCAAGATCAGGATCGCGAGTGGCCAGGCGGCGGGCGCAATCAGGCGGCGAACCGCTGCGCCCATCGCCAACATGGTGACGGCAAGCGGAAACAGCGGCGCGATCCCCGCCGCCAGCCGCTCGGCCATCGCGGTGCCGACGAACGGCTGGAACAACAGGATCAGGCCTGCGATCGGCAGGTCGACCAGCCGCGACCAGTGGATGTCGAGGCCTTGCGGCGGGCTCAACCGATATTGGCGCAGGTCGTACCAATCCTGCCCGGCGAGCAGGCCACGCACCTGCATCATCCGCATATTGTCGTCGGTGTCGCTGAGCGACAGCGCGTTGATCGGGGCCCAGCGGTACCAGAGATACCAGAGGGCGATCGCCGCCCAGATGAGCAGCGTCCAGCGCACCCAGCGCGTCCGCAGTTCCCGTTCGAGGTCGAACCCCGCGAATCGCATCGAACTCAAAACCGCTTTCCCCGTTCAAAATGGCGCTCTAAGGCCCCACCCGTTCGCCCTGAGCTTGTCGAAGGGCAGTCCTTCTTCCTTCGCCTTAGCAGAAGCAAGAGCGGCACTTCGACAAGCTCAGTGCGAACGGAGATTTTTCGGGACCAGCAGACGCGTTGTGACGGCACTTATCCAGCGAATTGACGATTTGCGGCGGAGCGGGGTGCTCGGTCAGCTCGTGCGCTTCGGCGTTGCGGGGGGCATTTCCACGCTGATCTATTCGGCCGTCTATCTGCCGCTGACCTTCTGGGTCTTCGCGCGGAAGGATGCCGTGTACGCCGTTCCGTTCGCCTTTGCCGTCGCGGTCACGGCGGGCTATTTCCTGCACAGCCGCTGGAGTTTCAAAGGGCATGGCACCCGCGATCCCGGCCCGCGGCAGAAGGTGCAGTTCGTGGCGGTGCAGGGCTCGGGCGTTGCGCTGAATGCGGTCGTCACCTGGCTCGGCACGGCCGTGCTCGGCTATCCCGGCTGGGTGCCGCTGCTTCCCGCAGTTGGCCTCGCCACCATTTTTACCTTCATCCTCAACCGCTGGCTGGTATTCCGCTGATATGGACCGCATCGTTTACGACCGCATGGCCGAGCATGATTCCACCCATTGGTGGTATGTGGCGCGCCGCGACATCCTCGCCGATTACATCGCACGCTATGTTCAGCCGCCAAAAGATGCGCGGATCCTGGAGATCGGCTGCGGCACCGGCCACAACCTGCCGATGCTGGGCGCATTCGGGCAGGTCGACGCGATCGAGATCGATGAGGCTGCCCGCACTGTCGCCAGCGCGCGGCTGGGCAAGGAGGTCGGCACCGCGCCGCTGCCCGAGCTGAGCGGCGTTGCCGAGGGGCAATATGACCTGATCGCGGTGCTCGATGTGGTCGAGCATGTCGAGGATGACGTCGCGGCGCTCGCGGGAATGGCGAAGCGCCTCAAGCCCGGCGGGACGATCCTGATCACCGTCCCCGCGCATCAATGGATGTGGAGCGCGCACGACGTGGTGAACCACCACAAGCGCCGTTACTCCAAGGCCACGCTGACCGCGGCTCTGGACAAGGCTGGGCTCAAATGGCGCAAGCTGCGCTGGTTCAACTCGCTGCTGTTCCCCGCTGCAGTCGCCGCGCGTCTCGCGGGCAAGCTGACCGGCAAGGACGACAGCGACGATTCGCCGCCGCCCGGGCCGCTCAACTGGGCGTTCGAGAAGATTTTCGGGCTGGAACGCCATTTGCTCGGCCGCGTGCCGCTGCCGCCCGGCCTTTCGATCATCGTGCTGGCGCAGCCGAAGTAGCCGACAAACGCCACGCGACGCGGATGCTGGTCGCGAACACCGGAGCATAGCTGCGCAGTTCACTGCTCGCCGCCGCGTCGAAGGTGCGGAAACGCGTCTGTGACGCCATCGCGCCACCCATTGCCGCGCGTAGCCGGGTCCGCGCCTCCGCCTCGCGTCCCGCTCGGGTGGCGAGCAGGTCGCCGAGACTCCACTCGCCGACGATCCGATCGCGATTGTCGGGCGGCAGGAAGCGTGCCTTGATCGCCAGCGCCTCACGGTAGCGCGCTTCGGCCTCGATCGGCTTCCCGTCGGCGCGGTAATTGGCGGCGAGGCCGTTGAGCAGATTGGCGACATCGGGATGGTCGGCCCCTGACGCGGCAACGAACATCCGCATCGCCTCATTCAACAGGTCGCGACCTTGGGCGAGGAAGGCGCGCTTGCGCAGCGGGTCGAGCCCGCTGCTTGCGTCCTGATCGGTCGGCGCAACCACCGAACGCGTCGCGCCCGCGCGCCGCCGGAACATCGGCGGGATCACCGTGGCGGTGGCCATGCGGTAAAAATTATTGCCGCGATTGTTGAGCAGGATGGCGAGGTCGGCATCGCCCTGCGCGCGTGCGATCGTCACCGCCTCAGCGAACAGCGGATCGGCGTCGAACGCCTTGCCCTGTGCCGCGAGAACTTCGGCGAGCGTGTTGAGCGCCCAGGCCAGTTCCATCCCGCCCGCCGGGGCCAGCCCGCGCTGGATGTCGAGCGACCGTCGCGCGAGCGCCTCAGCCTCGCCCAATGCACCCCGCGCCATCGCCAGCGAGGCGAGTTGTCGCAGGCTGCGCGCGGTGTCGCCATGTTTCTCGCCGCGCTTTGCCAGCCGGATCTCGAAGGCGCGGCGATATAAGGGTTCGGCATCGGCAAGGCGCAACTGCATCGCCAGATTGTCCGCCAGCTTCTCCGCCGCGTCCGCCGTCGCCACAGTGCCAGCGCCGCGCCGCTGCGCCTGTTCGTAGCTGGATCGCCGCGCGCGTTCGGCGTCGGCGTAGCGTCCGGCGGCCTCAAGCGAAGCCGCATCCTGAACCAGCATCATTGCGGCGAGCAGCATGGCCTATCCCCCGGTCGGGGCGGCGTGGCCTCAGTTCGCCTCGGCGACCGCCACCAGCGCCGCGTCGATCATCGGTGTGCCCGACGCATCCCCCGGCACATCATTGGCATAGGCGGCGAAGCTGAGCAATTTACCGCTCTTGGCCAACATATAGCCGGCCAGCGCGTTGGTCGCATTGATCGATCCGGTCTTGGCGAAGATGCGGCCTTCGAGCGCGGTGCCCTTGAACCGCCGCGCCAGCGTGCCGTCGACACCGCCAACCGGCAACGTCTCGCGCCACGCCGCGCCCCAGGGCTGGCGCGCGATCCAGTCGAGCAGGGTCACCATGCCGCGCGGGGCGATGCGGTTATAGGTCGACATGCCCGACCCGTCGGAAAAGTCGAACGCGGTGCGCGGCACCCCGGCGGCGGCGAACATCGCCGCGACGCGCTGTTGCCCATCGGCAACCGATCCGGTCCCGTCGATCAGGCCGGTCCGGCGCAGCAGCAGTTCGGCGTGGAGATTCTGGCTGACCTTGTTGATCGTGCGCACATCGTCCGCCAGCGGGGGCGGGGTGAGCGCGGCGAGCCATGTAGGTTCGGGTGGGCGGGGCGGTGGGGCGGTGCGCTTGACCGGATCGTCGGTTGCGGAATCGAGCGCGCGGTAGCGCGACGTCACCGTCCCGCTGACCTTCACCCCGCGCTCGCGCAGCAATGCCGCGAGCCGCCACGCCGCGTAATGCGCCGGATCATCGATGGCGAAGCGGAGCGTGCGCGGCGGTGCGTCAGCGGCGATGGTGCCGGTGACGCGGATCGTGCGGTCGAAGGGCAGGCGGTCGAACGCGATGTCGGTCTTGCCGCCCGCTGCGACGGTCACGACGCGATTGTCGATGGTGACATAGCCAAGATGATCGATCTTTGGCGCCGCGCCCGGTGTACCCGACGTCAGCGTCGCGACCAGCTCATTGTCATCGAGGCTCAGGGCTGAATTGGCGGTGCCGGAGCGCGACGGGATATTGTTCCAGCTCATCCCCGAACTCCAGCGCTCGTCGGGGAACAGGGTTGCGTCGCCGGTGATGTTGCGCACGCGGCGGATGCCGGCGGCAATCGCGTTGGCGAGTTGGCTGAGGCAATTGGTGACGCAATCCGCCGCGCTCGACAGCCGCGCGTCGCCGCGTCCGGTGAGGATCACATCCTTGCCCTCGACCCGCACCGCCGCGCCGCCGGTCGCATCGGGCGCGGTCATCGCATCGGGCATAGCCCACCAGGCGGCAGCGGTGGTCACAATCTTGGTGTTGGATGCCGGGATGAAGCGCTCTTCGGGGCGGATCGACATGATCTCACGCCCATTGCCGTCGCTAACCACCAGACCGAAGCGGGTGCCGGTCGGGGCTTTGGCGAATTCTGTCTCGACCCGGTCGCGCAGCGTCGGCGCGTCCTGCGCCAGAGCGGACGACGCCAGCACAAACGCGACGAGGGCGAGTGTGACCCTCACAGCAATGTGGGCGGCTCGGGCTTGCGCTTCGGTGCCTTGGCTGGGGTGGGCTCCTCCGCATCGGCGCGGGGCGGCGCGAACGGGGACACGGTGACCTCACCCGAATCACGGAAGCGATAGCCGAGCGAGGCATGGCCCTTCACCGGCCCGGCGACATCGGCGACGAGGTAGAGCGGGCGCCGCTTCGATTCGACATAGAGTCGGCCAAGATACTCGCCGATCATGCCCAGCACGAACATCTGCACCGCGCCGAGGAACACGACCACCAGCATGGTTGAGGTCCAGCCCTGCACCGCATTGCCGAACAGCCAACCGACGACGATGTAGAGGAAAAGCAACACCGACAGGCCGGTCAGCGCTAGCCCGACATGGCTGGCGAAGCGTAGCGGCGCGGTCGAGAAGCCGGTGACGGCGTCGAGCGCGAAGCGGACCATCTTGGCCAGCGGATACTTCGTCTCGCCCGCGTGGCGCTCATGCCGGTCATAGACGAACGGCACCTGACGGAAGCCGACCCAGGCGACCATGCCACGAATGAAGCGCGCCTGTTCGGGCAGCGACAGGAAGGCGTCGAGTGCGCGGCGGCTCATCAGGCGGAAATCGCCGGTGTCGAGCGGGATCGGCGTGTCGGTGATCCGGTCGAGCATGCGGTAGAACAGCGCGGCGGTCGCCTTTTTGAAGAACGTCTCGCCATCGCGCTTGCGGCGCACGGCATAGACCACGTCCGCACCCTGTTCGCGCATCGTCGCGCGCATGTCGGTGAGCAGCTCGGGCGGGTCCTGCAAATCGGCATCGATCACCAGAATCTCGTCGCCCGCACACAGGTCGAGCCCTGCGGTCAGCGCGAGCTGGTGCCCGTGATTGCGTGACAGATTGACCGCGACGAGATGCGGGTCGGCGGCAGACAGCCGCTGCATGACGGACCAGCTGCCATCGCGCGATCCGTCATTGACCAGGACGATCTCATAATCGTCGCCAACCGCCGCACGCGCCGCCGCCGACACGCGGGCGTGCAGCAGCTCGAGACAGCCTTCCTCATTGTAGCACGGCACGACGACCGAGAGCTTTGGACGTTGCATGCCGCGGTCTTAGCGCGCCGCGCGGCCCTCGTCATGCGCGATTTATGCCGACGCGGTTGACACCCGAAACGACGCCGCCTAACCGACTCGCAAATGAGAATCACTCGCATTCGCATGTAAAAGGGGTTTGGTATGAAGTCGCAGCGTATCGTTCTTGGTTCTGGAGTCGCGCTCGCCGCGCTGCTCGCAACGCCCGCCTGGGCCAGCGATGCGGATGCCGATCCGAAGGATATAGTGACCATCACCGCCACCCGCACGCCGATCGCGACGCAGGATGCGCCGGCCACCGTCAGCGTGATCGACGAAGAACAGATCGCCGACGAACTGGTCACCGACATCAAGGAACTGGTGCGGTTCGAACCGGGTGTCAGCGTCACGCGCCAGCCGACCCGCTTCGGCGCGGCGCTCGGCACCACCGGGCGCGCGGGCAATGAGGGCTTCACGATCCGCGGCCTTGGCGGCAACCGCGTGCTGATCCAGGTCGATGGCGTACGCGTTCCCGATGGCTTCAGCTTCGGCGCGCAGGGCGTCGGGCGCGGCGACTATGTCGACCTCGGTCTGATCAAGTCGGTCGAGATTCTGCGCGGTGCCTCCTCGGCGCTCTATGGAAGCGACGGTCTTGCCGGTGCGGTCAGCTTTATCACCAGCGATCCCAAAGATCTGCTGCGCGAGGGTCAGAATGTCGGCGGCTTGCTGCGCGCCGCCTATTCCTCGGCCGATGACGAGTTCAGCGAGACCGCGATCGTCGCGGGGCGCTCGGGCGATTGGTCGGCGATGGCGGCCTATACCCGGCGCGATTTCCATGAATATGAAAATCAGGGGTTGGTCGGGGGTCTCGGTGCGACCCGGACGCAGGCCAATCCGCAGGACGGCCGGTCGAACGCCGCGCTGGGTCGGCTGGTCTATGAGAGCGGCGGGCATCGCCTCCGCCTGACCGGCGAGTATCTCGACACGCACCTGACCACCGATGTGCTGACCGGCCACAGCGCGAGCGTGCTCAACCTCGACGCGACCGACACCGGCCACCGCTGGCGCACCGCGCTTGATTGGACGCTGAGCGGGGAGGGGCTGATCGAGTCGGCGCGCCTTGCACTCTATCTGCAGGATTCGGAGGACAGCCAGTTCACTTTCGAGGACCGCACTCCGGCGGTCGACCGCACCCGGCTCAACATCTTCAAGAACCGCGTCTATGGCGCGGCCGGCGAGGCGAGGTTCAACTTCGGGTCGGCCGAGCTGCCCCTGCGGCTGATCGTCGGCGGCGATATCAGCCAGACCGAGCAACAGGGGCTGCGCGACGGCACCGTGCCGCCCGCAGGCGAGACCTTTCCGACCCGCGCTTTCCCCGACACCGATTACACATTGGTCGGCCTGTTCGCGGCGGGTGAGGTGACGCTCGGCCCGGTGACGTTCCATCCGGCGCTGCGCTTCGACCATTTCGAGCTGTCGCCGGACATGAGCCAGACCTTCCCCGGCATCACCGCGGTCGCCCAGTCGGGATCGCGCGTTTCGCCCAAGCTCGGCGCGGTCGTGAAGCTCGGCAACCGCGTCCGGCTGTTCGCCAACTATGCGCAGGGGTTCAAGGCGCCCGAACCGAGCCAGGTCAACGCCTTCTTCGGCAACCTTGCCTTCGGCTATATCGCCGCGCCTAGCCCCGACCTGCGCCCCGAAACCAGCGCGAGTTTCGAGGCGGGCGTGCGCTTCCTGGGCGACAATGTCCGGCTCGACGTCACTGCCTTCCACGCCGATTATGACGACTTCATCTCGCAGGAAGTGGTGGGCGGCAGCTTCACCCCCGCCGATCCGGCAATCTATCAGTTCATCAACATCGACAAGGCCGAGGTCGAAGGGATCGAGGCGAAGTTCGAGGCGTGGAGCGACACCGGCTTCACCGGGCGGCTGTCGATCGCCTACGCAACCGGCGACGAGATCGCGCCGAGCGGCACCCGCTCGCCCTTGCTGACCGTCGATCCGCTCAAGGTCGTGATCGGCGCGGGCTGGCGCGATCCGGGCGGACGCTTCGGTGGACAGCTCATCGCCACGCACAGCGCGAAGAAGGAAACCGACCGAGCGGGCGGCGGCTACACCCCGCCCGCGTTCACCACGCTCGACCTGACGGCATTCGCGAAGGTCACCGAGAGCATCACGCTGCGCGGCGGCGTCTTCAACCTGACCGACGAAACCTATGCCTGGTGGAGCGATGTGCGCGGCCTCTCGCCGACTTCCACCATCAAGGACGCCTACACCCAGCCGGGCCGCAACGGCAGCGTGTCGGTGAGCTTCCGCTTCTGAACAACGACATCAACGGAGGGTAAGATGAAACACTGGATTCGATTGAGCATCGCCGCCGCGCTCCTGACCGCAACCGCCGCCCCGGCACTGGCCGATGGCCCCGTGCGGGTGCGCACGCCCGACGAGGAGAAGGCATCGTTCGAAGCCGATCGCCGCGACATTCTGGCGATGGCGGGCAACTACAAGGTTCGCTTCGACATGCGCGAATCGACCCCCTGGCGCGAAAGCTATGTGCCGATCGAGGCGAAGATTTCGGGTGGGCATGAATCGGTGCGCGTGATCGAGGACACCGGCCGCGTGATCCGGCTCCAGCACCTGCTGGTCGTGAGCCATGAGGGCAAGGACCATGTCATCAAGCATTGGCGGCAGGACTGGGAGTATGAGCCCGCCAAGGTGCTGGTCTATTCAGGTCCCGACAGCTGGACCTGGGAAGAGGTGCCCGAACGGATGCGCCCAGGCCGCTGGTCGCAGACGGTGTATCAGGTCGACGACAGCCCGCGCTATGGCGGCTGGGGCCAGTGGACGACCGAAGCCGGGGTGCGCCGCTGGCGCTCCAACTGGACCTGGCGCCCGCTCGCCCGCCGCGATGCGATCCGTGGCCCGATCTATGACCGCTATCTCGGCATCAACCGCCACCAGAGCTTCCCCGGCGGCTGGGTCCATTGGCAGGACAACACCAAGATGGGCCAGTTCGACGGCAAGCTGGCGCCGGTGGTGCAGGAATATGTGCTGAACACCTATACGAAATTCGACGGCTACAGCGTCAAGGCGGCGGATGAGTATTGGGCCGCGACCGAGGGCTATTGGGCCGCAGTGCGCGCGGAATGGGACCGCATCGCCGCCGCGAAGAACGGCATCCGCATCACCGAAGCAGCGGAATCCGGCACGGTGATCGCGAGCCGATTGCTGGAGATCGCTGGCGACGTGCAGAGCGGGAAGACCAAGGAAGCCGATGCGATCAAAACCGCCAAGGCGCTGATGGATCAGGCAACCCGCGCCGCCAACTGACCAGACCCTCCGGCCCGCGCGAACGTGCCGGTTCCTGCCCGCCCCGGATCAGCCCCCGGGGCGGGCGTTTTCTTGGCCGGGGAGCGGTCAGCCGATTGCGCGGTGAGGTATGAGGTCGAGGCCAGTCAGTGACGAGGCCGCGGCGATGAACATGAACCGCGGCTGCAGTGCATCCGGAACTACGTCACCCAACGCGATCGTAAAGCTGTCCTTGTAACCTTGGGAATTGATGCCAAGCCAAGACCAACCCAATGGCTTGGAAACGGCGAAATCAAAGGAGGAAATCGGCGCCCATCCATCGCCTGAAGGCAGATCTGTGAGCGACAGGATGATCTGGTCTGTGTCTGGCTCCACCGTCACCATGATCGCTCTGCGGTCGAGGCAGATGGCCACGGCCTCCCACCGAGCAGAACCGTCGTCCATAATGTCCGCGTTTAAGCCCTGCACATTGGAGATAATGGCGTCCAGGACATCGTGCCAATCAAAGCGGAACGCCATGTGGTTCGCCATTCGATGATAACCCCCTCTTACGCTAACGCCTTCGACAACGAGGCCGATCTTCCGCGCCCCTAAACCCGCTCCGCCGAACTCACCGCGTCCGCCGCACGCAGCGCCGCGATCAGCTTCATCAGATGCGCGGCGTCGCGCACTTCGACGTCGATCATGTTGGTGTGGAAGGTCGTGTCGCGCGTGTCGAAGCGGATGTTGAGGATGTTCGCCTTGTGCTGACCCAGCAGCGTCGCGACCGCGCCGAGCGCGCCGGGTTCGTTCTTCAGCGTGACGGCAATGCGCGCCGTCCCGCCCTCGGCCTTGTCGCCCCAGCCGATATCGACCCAGTCCTGATCCTCGACCGCGTCGAGTTTGGCGCAACTGATCTGGTGAATCTCGATCGGCGCGTCGGGGTGGCGCACGCCGACGATGCGGTCGCCGGGGACCGGGTGGCAGCAGGCGGCGAGGGTGAAGGCGACGCCGGGGGTGAGGCCTTTGATCGAGATCGGCACGCGCTGGACGGGCATCAGCGCGGCCTCATCCTCGGTCGATCCGGGCATCAGCGCTTCCATCACCTGCGCATCGGTGACCTTTTGCCGCGCAATCGCCTCCATCAGCGCATCGGCGTCCTCCAGCTTGAGCCGGGTCAGCGCAGCGCCCAAAGCTTCCTCGCCGATCGGGACCGGTAGGCGGCCGACGATCTCGTCATAGAGCTTGCGCCCGAGCGCGATCGTCTCGTCGCGTTCCTTGTGGCGCAAATGGCGGCGGATCGCGGCACGTGCCTTGCCGGTGATCGCGAAATTCAGCCAATTATCCTGCGGCCGCTGTGCCTTGGAGCGCAGGATTGCGACCTGATCGCCCTGCGCGATTTCGGTGCGCAGCGGGACGACGCGACCGTTGATCTTCGCGCCCACCGCCTGATCGCCCAGATCTGTGTGCACCGCATAGGCAAAGTCGATCGGTGTCGCGCCCTTGGGCAGCTGGATCAGCTCACCCTTGGGCGTGAAGGCGAAGATGCGATCCTGATACATCGCCATCTTGGTGTGTTCGAGCAGCTCCTCGGGGCTTTCGGCCTGTTCGAGGATGTCGACTAGGTCGCGGATCCAGCTGACTTGGGTGTCGGGGCGCACCGCATTCTGTTTGTAGGACCAGTGCGCGGCGAGGCCGTGTTCGGCCTGGCTGTGCATTTCGTGCGTGCGGATCTGGATTTCGACGCGGGTGTCGCCGGCATGGATGATGCTGGTGTGCAGCGAGCGATAGCCGTTGCGCTTGGGCGTCGAGATATAATCCTTGAACCGCCCCGGCACCATCGGCCAGCGACGATGGATGATGCCGAGCGCGCGATAGCATTCCTCTTCGGTGCCGACGATCGCGCGGAACGCCATGATGTCGGACAGCTGCTCGAAGCTGACATGCCGCTCCGACATCTTTTTCCAGATCGAATAGGGGTGTTTCTCGCGCCCCGAAATCTCCGCCTCGACCCCGCCGCGCGACAGCAGCAATTTGAGGCCCGATCCGATCTTGGCGATGCGGTCCTCACCCTCGACGGTCAGCGCCGCGAGCCGCTTGGTGATCGATTCATGCGCTTCCGGTTCGAGCTGCTGGAAGGCGAGCGTCTGCATCTCCTTCATGAACTCGTACATGCCGATCCGCTCGGCCAGCGGCGCATAGATGTCCATCGTCTCGCGCGCGATCCGCCGCCGCTTTTCCGGCTTCGGAATATGGTGCAGCGTGCGCATATTGTGCAGCCGGTCGGCGAGTTTGACCAGCAGCACGCGGATGTCGTCGGACATGGCGAGCAGGAATTTGCGGAGGTTCTCCGCTGCGCGCTCGCTCTCGGTCTGCGCTTCGATCTTGGACAGCTTGGTCACGCCATCGACCAGCCGCGCGACGCTCGGCCCGAATTTGGCGAGGATCTCTTCGGGTGTGGCGACCGTATCCTCGATCGTGTCGTGCAGGATCGCGGTCGCGATCGTTTCGTCGTCGAGGTGCAGGTCGGTCAGGATGCCCGCCACCTCGATCGGGTGGCTGAAATAGGGGTCGCCATTGGCGCGCTTCTGACTGCCATGCGCGTGCATCGAAAATACATAGGCGCGGTTGAGGAGCGCCTCATTGGCTTCGGGGTCGTAGGACAGGACCCGGTCGACAAGTTCATATTGACGCAGCACCCGCCGAATGTGGGGGGTGATGCTGCTGCTTTGCAACAGGTTTCACGCAAAACGGGCACCGGCGCTGGCCGATGCCCGTTTGGTGTTGCGTTGAAGTGACGGCTGTGTGGCTTACTTGGCGCGCGCGTTGCAGGCGGCGAGCGCCTCTGCGTCAAATGCGGTACCACCGACCGAGAAGGTGCTGAGAGCGCCGACGCGCTGCACGACCCGCTCGCACATCACCTTGTCGCTCATCGTCGACTTGGGCGCGGCGCAGGTCCCGTCCTTGCACTTCCAGACAGTGGTCTGGGTGATGAAGCTGGCCTTCTTCGGCGCCTCTGCCGGAGTGGCGGTGTAGTGGCCCGACTGGGCCAGAGCGGGGGTCGCGGCGCTGAGGCAGAGCGCGACAGCGGCGATCGGGGCGAAGCGGATCATGATACTCTCCCTGGGGTGCACTGCAACAAAGGTTGCGAATCGCTACCTACTCCGATAGGTATTCAGTTGCAATGAAAAACTGTTGCTGCACCGCAAGGAACTTATCGCGTTGTGCGGCGGTGAAATTAGGGTAGATTTGCCGGTTATGGGTCACACTGGACTGCGAGAACCCCTGCGACAGCTCGCCACCAATTGCAGCCTGCCGGCGGCGTTGGAGGCGATGGGTGAGCGCTGGTCCTTCCTGATCCTGCGCGCCGCATTCAACGGCCTCTATCATTTCGAGGAGTTCCAGTCGGAGCTCGGCATCGCGCGCAACATTCTCGCCAACCGGCTCGCGCGGCTGGTCGATCATGGTATTTTGGCGCGACAGACCTGCGACGACGATCGCCGCAAGGTCGAATATCGCCTGACCGAAAAGGGTTTTGCGCTCCTCCCGACCATGGTTGCACTGCGGCAATGGGGCGAGCGGTGGGAGACGGGCATGCCCGCGACGCCGGTGCTGGTCGATGCGCGCGACCATCGCCGGATCGCGCCGGTGCAAGTGCGGAGCCATGACGGGCGCGTGCTGGGCAAGCACGATCTGCTCTGGTCCTTGCCCGAGGATGTCGTCGGTGAAAGCCCGGCGGAGGCCGCCGAGTAATCAGGCCGCCGCGAGTTCGCTGCGGTTGCGGCCGCGCGACTTGGCGCGATAGAGCGCGGCGTCGGCGATGCGGAACACTTCGTCCGACGACAGGTCGGGGCGGATCGGCGCGACCCCGGCGCTGACCGTAATCGTGAAGGTCGTGTCGCCGGCATGGATGCGCGCATCCTGCAGCGAGCTCCGCACCCGTTCGCACGCCACCATCGCGGCGGTGGTCGACAGGCCGGGGAACAGCACCGCGAATTCCTCCCCGCCCAGGCGCCCGATCACATCCTCGACCCGCACGCTCGCGCGCAGAACATCGGCGAAGTGCAGCAGCGCGGCGTCGCCCGCGTCATGGCCGTGGCCGTCATTGACCCGCTTGAAATGGTCGAGATCGAACAAGGCGAGCGCGCCCGGCCGGTCGGGCGTGTTGGCACGAAACTGGTCAATCCGATCCTGGAATGCGCGGCGGTTGAGCACGCCGGTCATCGGATCGGTATTTGCCTGGCGCAGAAGATCGGCTTCGCGCGCCTTGCGCTGGCTGACCTCGCGCACAACCGTGACGACGCTCAGCACCGCCTGGTCGGTGTCGCGGACGGCGCGGGCAGTCGTCTCGAACCAGCGGATGCCGCCGGTCGCGGTATGGCCGCGAAATTCGAACCGGTGCACCCGCTCGGGCTCGGCGATCACCTGGCGATAGGCTTCGCGTACCCGCTCGCGATCGACTTCATGGACCAGCTCCGCCGGGCTTTTGCCAATGATCGATTCCGGGGCGTGGCCGGTCACTTCCCGCATCGACGGCGAGGCGAACTGCACCGCGCCCTTGGGGTCGAGCGTCAGGACGACGTCGGACACATGTTCGGAAATAAGCCGGTAGCGTGCCTCGCTCAGCGCCACCGACGCGGCGAGGCGCTGATTCTGCGCGATCATTGTCGCGAACGGGACCGCGATCAGGAACAGTACGGCGAGGTAGAATTGGAAGAATTGCAGCTGGAACGCGTCGCTGCCGTCGATCAACTCCAGCGGTCCCATGCCCATGACGGTAAAGGCCGCCCCGATCAGCGCGATCAGGAACACGCCCAGCGTCGCTCCGGCCACGCGAAACGCCATGGTGGCAACGATCAGCGGCAGGATTGGCACGAACAGCAGCGGCAGGTGCGACTGGCTGAAGCACAGGCCGGTCACCCCGCTCACCAGCAGTGCCACGCCGACAAAACGGGGCAATGCGGCTGGGCCTATGAACCGGTCGCGATAGGTGGGCCATGCCAGCGCGAGCAAGACGATCGGGGTGCCGATGAGCGCGCCGAGGCCGTGGCCGATGGCCCAGCTCAGCCATACCGCCCACGGGTCAGCCCCCTGATAGAGCGGCAGGGTGATGGCCGGGATCACCCCGCTGGCGAGCGGCGCGACCACGCCTGCCGTCGCAACGAACACGGCGAGAGCCCGCAACGAGAGGAACATGCGCGCATCGACGCCGAGTCCGCGCAGCAGTGCCCAGGCGACCAGCGCTTCGACGATGTTCGCCACACCGAACACGGGTGCGAGCGGCGCATAGGGCGACACGGCAAGCGAGGCCGCGACCGACGCCGCAAAGCAACTCGCAATGTGCAGCGGACGCTCGGTCGCCGGGCGCGTCAACAGCGCCCCGACCAGCAGCGCGGTAGCGAGCCACAACAGTGCGACATGACCGCTCAGCCGGGTGAAGGCGATCGCACCGACTGCGCACAGGAAATAGGCCAGCGCGACTGCGGCAACGACCAGAAAATTGGATTGGAACAGGCGACCGCGGCGCATGGACAGAGGTTAGTCCCGACCCGTTAACGGCGCGTTTCCCGCGGCTCCGGGCGAGCGCGTATCACCCAAAATCAATCGCTTCCGAGCATGCGGTGGCGGATATCGAGCGAGATCGGCGCCGACCGTCCAGCCTCCAGATCGACATTGACATGGACCAGCTCGATCACCGTATGCAGCGCGCCGGTTTCGGCGTGGACCAGCTCGATCAGGCTGGTCACGCTCGACGTGCCGATCCGCGCAGTGCGGGCAAAGGCATCGAATTCGTCATCGTACCGGAACGGCGCCTTGTAATCGACCGTAGCGCGGGCGACGTGAAATTCCATGCTGCGCCACTCGGGCAACTCGGCGAGCTTCAGCCAGCGCCAGTATTCGCTGAGCGCGACATCGGCATATTCAAGGTAGCGGGAGTTAAACACGACCTTCTGCCCGTCAATTTCGGCATAGCGCACGCGCAGTCGGTGGGAAAAGGCAAAGCCGGGACGAGTCATGTCGTTGCACTGGCGCAACACTGTCCCGAATTCAATCACCCGTTCCCAGGTTCGCAAGAAATTCGGATGGACGGCGAAGTCACGCCGCAATATCGGCAGCGCGCCCGTCGAATCAAACACTTACGGCGGGTATTTCAGGCCGCTCCGGCCACCGATAAGGGGGAATTATGAAGAAGCTTCTGGTCGCTGCGGCGGCATTGTCGTGCCTGCCCGGCGTCGCGTTCGCGCAGGAAGAAGAGTCGGCCGGCAATCTGTTCGACGGCGCGCGCATCGAGGCACGTCTCGGCTACGAAACCCCGACCGTCAGCGGCGATGGCGACATCTACAAGATCGGCAGCGCGGTGTCCTATGGCGCCGAAATCGGTTTCGACCTCGCGGTCAGCAACAAGGTCACCGTCGGTCCGTTCGTGAACTATGAATTTTCGGGCGTCGAACTGTGCGACGGCCCCGATTGCCTCAAGGTCAAGGGCAACCTGGCTGTCGGCGGTCGCGTCGGCGTCGAACTGAGCCCGACCACCGCGCTCTACGGCAAGCTTGGCTATGCCTCGCTGACCATCGAAGCGACCAGCGGCGCGACCACCGCGTCCGACAGCAAGGGCGGCGTCTATGGCGCGCTCGGCGTCGAAATCGCGGTGTCGAAGAATGCCTATATCAATGTCGAAGGCGCTTACGCCGACTTCGGCGATTTCTATGGCACCGGCTTCAACCTGCAGCGCCGCCAGGCGTCGGTGGGCTTCGGCTTCCGCTTCTGATCCCTGCAGATCGGTAAAGGAAAGGGGCGCTCCGGCCGGGGCGCCCCTTTTTCGGTTCAGGCCGATTTCGCGCCGGTGTTGACGCCCATCGACTGGAGATACTTCTTCACGTTGCGCGCGGCCTGACGCAGCCGTTGCTCATTCTCGACCATCGCGATGCGCACGAACCCTTCGCCATTCTCGCCATAGCCGACGCCGGGTGCGACCGCGACCTTGGCATGGGTCAGCAGCTGCTTGGAAAATTCAAGGCTGCCGAGATGCGCCAGCGCGGGCGGGAGCGGGGCCCAGGCGAACATCGATGCGGGCGGGGGCGGGATGTCCCACCCGGCACGCCCGAAGCTCTCGACCAGCACGTCGCGGCGCTTGTGATACAGCACGCGATTCTTCTCGACGATGTCCTGCGGCCCGTTGAGTGCGGCGCAGGCCGCAGCCTGGATCGGTGTGAAGGCACCGTAATCGAGGTACGATTTCACCCGCGTCATTGCCGCGATCAGTTGCTTGTTGCCGACCGCAAAGCCCATGCGCCACCCGGCCATCGAATAGGTCTTGCTGAGCGAGGTGAATTCGATCGCGACGTCCTTCGCACCTGGCACCTGCAGGATCGAAACCGTCGGCTTGCCGTCGAAATACAGCTCCGAATAGGCAAGGTCGGACAGGATCCAGACCTTGTTCTCCTTCGCCCACGCTACCAGCCGCTCGTAGAAAGCGAGGTCGACCGTCTCCGCCGTCGGGTTGGACGGATAGTTGACCACCAGGATGCTGGGGCGCGGCACGGTAAAGGCGATCGCGCGCTCCAGGCTCTCGAAATAGGCCTCGTTCGGCGTCGTCGGCACCGCGCGGATCGTTGCGCCAGCCAAGATGAAGCCGAAGGTGTGGATCGGATAGCTTGGGTTCGGGGCGAGCACGACATCGCCCGGCGCGGTGATCGCGGTGGCGAGGCTGGCGAGCCCCTCCTTCGACCCCATCGTCACGACGACCTCGCTATCGGGATCGATATCAACGCCAAAACGGCGGCCATAATAGTTCGCCTGCGCGCGGCGCAGACCGGGAATGCCCTTGGACTGCGAATAGCCATGCGCGTCGGGCTTGCGCGCGACCTCGATCAGCTTTTCAATGACATGGTCGGGCGGCGGCAGGTCGGGATTGCCCATGCCTAGGTCGATAATGTCCTCTCCCGCCGCGCGCGCCGCTGCCCGCATCGCGTTGACTTCGGCGATGACATAGGGGGGCAGGCGCTTCATGCGGTAGAATTCTTCGGACATCGTCTTGGGTTCCGGCTCCTCGGGGTGGTGCGCTGCGCGCGATGCCTCGTTATACAGGGGGCGGGGCGGCAAGCCAGAGGAGAGGCGCGTGGCGACGGCAAAGAAAAAAACGACGACCGCAAAGACGAAGCCTGACACCGCCACCGCCGCAAAGCCCAGGGCGAAGCGCGCGGCAAAGCCGAAGCCCGATCCCAAGCCCGCCCCTGAGGCCGCAGCTGAAACCAAGCCTGCTCTGGAGGACCTCCAGCACTGGACCTGGGTGTTTGGGCGCGCGCAGCAGATGATGATGGAGCAGGGGCTGGATTTGGCCGGTCAGATGCCCGCGCACATGCCCGCGATGCCCCAGATGCCGACCGTGCCGCCAGTCGACCCCGCCGCAGCGATGCGTGCGGGCGCGGAGTTCTGGGCCGATACGATGACATTGTGGCAGCGCTTCCTCGATCCCGCCGCCGCACCCAAATTCGAGGAAACTCCCGAACAGGCGCGCGACAAGCGTTTCAAGGCGCCGCAATGGCGCGAGCAGCCGGTGTTCGACTTCATCCGCCAGAGCTACCTCACGCTATCGAACCACCTGCTCAAGGGCGTCGACCAGATCGAAGGTCTGGCCCCGAAGCAGAAGGAGCAACTGCGTTTCGCGACGCAGGGGTTCATCGACGCGATGAGCCCGAGCAACTTCCCCGCGACCAACCCGCTGGTGGTCGAACGCACGATCGAGACCAAGGGCGAAAATCTGCTCAAGGGCCTCGCCCATATGCTCAATGACATGAGCAAGGGGCAGATGACCCAGACGGTCGAAGGCGCGTTCGCGGTGGGCGAGAATATCGCGACCACGCCGGGCCGGGTGGTCAAGCGCACCCCGCTGTATGAGCTGATCCAATATTCGCCGACTACGGAGACAGTGTTCGAGACGCCGCTGGTGATCTTTCCGCCATGGATCAACCGCTTCTACATTCTCGACCTGACGCCCGAGAAGAGCTTCATCCGTTGGGCGGTGGAGCAGGGGCTGACCATGTTCGTCGTGTCATGGAAATCGGCCGATGCGACCATGGCTGATGTCGTGTGGGATGATTATGTCGAGCGCGGGCAGATCGACGCGATCGACACGATCCGCGACTTGCTGGGCGTCGAGAGCGTGCATACGATCGGCTATTGTGTCGCCGGCACGACGCTCGCCGCGACGCTGGCGGTGCTGGCCGCGCGCGGCGAGGCAGCGAAGGTCAAGAGCGCGACCTTTTTCACCGCGCAGGTCGATTTCAGCGAGGCCGGCGACCTCAACGTGTTCGTCGATGACGAGCAGCTTGCGTTGATCCAGTCGCTGACCAGCGACGGCTTCCTCGACGGCCGCTATATGGCCGCGACCTTCAACCTGCTGCGCGGGCGCGACCTGATCTGGAACTATGTCACCAGCAATTACCTGCTGGGCGAGGATTATACGCCGTTCGACCTGCTCCATTGGAATTCGGACGTTACCAACCTGCCGGCGAAGTGGCATGCCAGCTATCTGTCCGACCTGTATCGCGACAATCTGTTGATCCAGCCGGGCGCGCTGGCGATCGGAGGGACGCCGATCGACCTGACCAAGGTGATGACGCCCGCTTATGTCCAGGCGGGGCGTGAGGACCATATCGCACCGCCGCGCAGCGTGTGGAAGCTGACCGAGCATCTGGCCGGGCCGATCCGCTTCGTCCTCGCCGGATCGGGGCATATTGCGGGCGTGGTCAACCCGCCGTCATCTGGCAAATATCAGTACTGGATCAACGCGGCGGGTGCAGCAAATCTGGACGATTTTGTTGCAGGCGCGGCCGAGACCAAGGGTAGCTGGTGGCCCGATTGGATCAAATGGATCGAGCAGCTGGATGCTGCACGGGTCTCGGCAGAAAAGGCGAGAATCCCTAGCGTCAACGAGGAACTTGGCGCCGCGCCGGGACGTTACGTTCGAACGCGCTAAATTTTTTGTGCACTGCACAATAAAGGTCTTGAAACACGGTTTACAGCGACGTATATGCTGCATTGCAATAATCGCAGCGAGGACGTCGATATGGCCAGCAAGGGTCCGCGTACCGGGGCGAAGAAGCCGGTAGCCAAGGCACCGGTCGCAAAGGCCGCAACCAAGGTCGCCGCGCCGGCGGTCGAGCCGAAGCCCGAACCCGTCGTGGAGCCGGCCGTTGCCGCGCCGGTCGAACCGATCGCAGACGTGGCCGAACCGGCGATCGAAGAGATTGTCGAACCGGCCATCGAAACTGTCGCGGAAACCGTCGAGACGGTCGCCGCACCTGTAACCGAGATTATCGAAGAGGCCGCCCCGCAGATGGCGGACATCGCAAGCAAGGGAATCTATACCATGGAAGCCATTGAAAAGAGCCAGGCGATGTTCGCCGAACTGAACGACAAGGCGAAGGCCGCTGTCGAAAAGAACACCAAGCTGGTCGGCGAAATGACCGAGCTGGCCAAGGGCAATGTCGAAGCGCTGGTCGAGAGCGGCAAGATCGCTGCCAAGGGCTTTGAGACCATGGGTCAGGACGCCGCCGAATATAGCCGCAAGCAGTTCGAGCAGGCGACCGCCACGATGAAGAGCCTGGCCGCGGTGAAGTCGCCGGCCGACTTCTTCAAGCTGCAGAGCGACTATGTCCGCAGCGCGTTCGATTCGATGGTCGCCGAGACCTCGAAGAACACCGAAGCGTTCATCAAGCTCGCCGGCGACGCCGCGCAGCCCGTCTCGAACCGCGTCGCGGTCGCGATGGAGAAGATCAAGACCGCGGCCTGATCAGGCGCCGGTCCGGATCGGACGAAAATTAGGGCGGTCGCCACGTGCGGCCGCCCTTTTTTCGGTTTGGGCCGGGTTGCGGCCGGTGCCGCAAGATTTGAGTGAAACTCAAATCCGTAAATCGGGTGCTGCTCCCCCCTTGCCCTCGACTCACCGCTGCCATATTTTCGCAAGTCTCATGACAGCGCTGCGCACCACCAACTCGATGGCTCCGATCACGATGAGCGATTCCGATCGCGACGATGACGAAGGCACCAACACGGGTGTCGTCACCCGCACGCGCGCCAAGACCAAGAAACCGACGCCCTATCGCGTGCTGATGCTCAACGACGATTACACGCCGATGGAGTTCGTCGTGCTGGTGCTCCAGCGCTTCTTCAAAATGGACATGGAGGAGGCGACGCGCGTGATGCTCGCAGTGCATCAGCGCGGCGTCGGGGTGTGCGGCGTATTCAGCTATGAGGTCGCGGAGACCAAGGTCGCGCAGGTGATGGATTTCGCGCGGCAGAACCAGCATCCGCTGCAGTGCACGCTGGAAAAGGCGTAGCTTCCCACCGTCGCCCCGGGCTCGACTGTCCTTTGGCCCGTAGAAAGACGGAGCCCGGTCCCGGGTCAAGCCCGGGACGACGATCCGCTCAGCGCGGTTCCGGCAGCCAGCTCAGATCCAGCCCTTCATATCGGTTCACATAATTCGCCGCGCGCGCGAGTGCCGCTTCGTCGATCAGCGTGACCCGGCCCGATTCGCGGCCGATCATGCCTTCTTCCTCCAACTGGCGCAGCATGCGGTTGACATGGACCGAAGTGAGGCCGGTCGCGTCGCCGATCTCTTCCTGCGTCAGGCCCAGATTAAATGCCTTGTCGATCGTCTTGTCGGTGCCGCGCAGCCGGTTGCGCAACTCAAGCAGCAGCGCCGCGACGCGCGCCTTAGCCGAAGTGCGGCCGAGCGCGGCGAGCCGGTCGGTCAGCGCCACGCGCTCGATCTGGCACAGCACAAGGATCAGCGACGACAGGCGCGGATGCGCGACGCACAGCGCGCTGAACGCCTGGCGATCGAACGGGCACACCACGCAGTCGGACAGGGCGGACAAGGTTTCGGGCGCCTCGCGATAGACGATGCTGGAAATGCCCAGCACGTCACCGGGAAAGTGGAAGCGCAGGATCTGGCGGCTGCCATCGTCGAGCAGGACATAGCTCATCACCAGTCCCTTGCGCAGAATATACAGCTCATCCGCTGGCTCATTCTCGCGCAGCAGGATCGCGCCACGCCGGATATGGCGCTGACGTTCCTCCAGACGCTCGAGCGCGGCCCTCTCTCCCGGCACGAGCGTGACCAGCTCGTCCAGAATCTCCGCGAAACAACTCCCTGACACTCTGTCCCTTCCCCCAACTACCTCCTGCAAAGCAGCCCTGAAAAAACAGCGCATTAAAGTCGATCAAGCCGCGTAACGGTTGGCCGCACTTGCGCGCGCCCTTTCACGCGATAGAAGCCCCTGATGGACCGTATTCTCATCCGCGGCGGAAACCGCCTATCCGGTAATATTGCTATATCGGGCGCGAAGAACGCCGCGTTGACGCTCATGCCGTGCGCGCTGTTAACCGACGAGCCGCTGACGCTGCGCAATCTGCCGCGTCTCGCCGATGCCGACAGCTTCGGGCATCTGCTCAATGAGCTGGGCGCATCGACCTCGATCGAGGGGACGCGTCCCAATGATTTCGGTCGCGTGCTCACGGTGCGGGCGTCGCGCCTGACTTCGACCGTCGCGCCGTATGACATTGTGCGCAAGATGCGCGCGTCGATCCTGGTGCTCGGCCCGCTGCTCGGGCGTGAGGGTGTGGCGACGGTGTCGCTGCCCGGCGGCTGCGCGATCGGCAACCGGCCGATCGATCTGCACTTGAAGGCGCTCGAAGCGATGGGCGCGGAGATCGAGCTTGCGGCCGGCTATGTGAAGGCAACCGCGCCGGGCGGGCGCCTGCCCGGCGGCAGCTATCGCTTCCCGGTGGTGTCGGTCGGCGCGACCGAAAATGCGCTGATGGCCGCTGCCACCGCGCGCGGCACCACGGTGCTCGAAAATGCCGCGCGTGAGCCCGAGATCGTCGATCTGTGCAATCTGCTGGTCGCAATGGGTGCGTCGATCCACGGTATCGGCAGCGAGACGCTGACGATCGAGGGCCGCGACCGGCTACACGGTGCGACTTACAGCGTGATGCCCGACCGGATCGAGGCGGGCAGCTATGCCTGCGCTGCGGCGATTACCGGCGGCGACGTGGTGCTGGAAGGCGCCAAGGCCGACGATATGCGCGCGACGCTCGACGCACTGGTCGAGGCGGGGGTGACGATCGAGGAAAAGGCGAACGGCATCCGCGTCGCCGCCGATGGTCCGCTAAAACCGATCACTTTGTCGACCGCGCCCTATCCGGGCTTCGCCACCGACATGCAGGCACAGTTCATGGCGATGCTGTGCAAGGCGGACGGCGCCAGCGTGCTGACCGAGACGATCTTCGAAAACCGCTACATGCACGTGCCCGAACTGGCGCGCATGGGTGCAGACATCACCGTCAGCGGGCGCACCGCCGTGGTGCGCGGGGTGGATCGCATGGTTGGTGCGCCGGTGATGGCGACGGATCTGCGCGCATCGATGAGCCTGATCCTTGCCGGCCTGGTCGCCGAGGGCGAGACCCAGGTCAGCCGCATCTATCACCTCGATCGCGGTTATGAGCGGCTGGAGGAGAAACTGCAGGGCGTCGGCGCGGACATCGAACGCGTCGGTGACGGCTGACCCGCGCGCTGCTACCGGACCGGCGAACGACTCGCCGGGAGAATGACATGCGCCTGATCGTTGGATTGCTCGCCGGGCTTTCGGTTGCGGGTTGCGCGTCGCAGCGGGCGACGACGCCTGCCGCGCCAGTCAGCGTGCGGATCATCGCGTTCAACGATTTCCATGGCGCGCTCGAAACCCCGGCACGGCCGATCGACGTGCAGGCGGCGGACGGCAAGACGGTCAAGGTGCCCGCCGGTGGTGCGGCGTATTTCGCTTCGGCGGTGAAGGCGCTGAAGGCGGGCAATCCCAACACTGTCGTCGTCGCGGCGGGCGACCTGACCAGTGCCAGCCCGCTCGTCTCCTCGCTGTTCCTCGACGAACCCACCGTCAAGGCGCTGAGCATGGCGGGTCTTGAGTTCAACGCGGCGGGCAACCACGAATTTGATCGCGGGACGAAAGAGCTGCTGCGGCTGCAAAAGGGCGGCTGCGACAAGAATGCGGTCGCCGCGCCATGCCAGCTCGAACCGTTCAAGGGCGCGTCCTACACCTATCTCGCCGGAAACACGCTGGACGCGTCGGGTAACAGCCTGATGCCCGCGACCGGCCTCAAGACGTTCGGCAGCGGCAAGTCCAGGGTCACGATCGGCTTTATCGGCCTGACCACGCGGATGACCGGCACCTATGTCGATCCGGCGGGGATCGTCGGGTATCGCTTCGCTGATGAGGCGGAGACCGCCAACAAGCTGATCCCGCAGCTCAAGGCACAGGGTGCCGACGCGATCGTGCTGATGGTGCATGAGGGCGGCTACCCCGCCCGCTCGGACCAGCCCAACCAGTGCGACGGGCTGTCGGGGCCGATCCTCGACATCATGGAGCGGCTCGATCCCGGCGTCGACGTCATCGTCTCGGGCCACACCCACCGTGCCTATGTCTGCGATTATTCCGCGACCAACCCGGCCAAGCCGGTGCTGCTGACCAGCGCGGGCAATAATGGCGTGATGCTGACCGGCATCGACCTCACGTTCGACCCGGTCACGCGCAAAGTGTCGGCGCGGTCGGCGCGGCAGGTAATCGTGCAGGGCGACGGCACGGTCAGTGCGGGCGGGCCGGTCAAGGCGAACCCTGCATTCCCGACCTATCCCGCCGACCCGGCGGTTGCGGCGCACGTCGCGCGCTACGCCGCTGCCGCCGCCCCGCTCGCCCGTCGCCCGGTGGGCAAGGCGTCCGCGCCGATCCTGCGCGACGAGGATAGCGAGATCGTGGAATCCCCGCTCGGCCTGCTGATCGCCGATGCGCAACTTGCCGCGACGCGCAAGGACGGGGCACAGATCGCGCTGATGAACCCCGGTGGGGTGCGCGCGTCGATTACTCCGGCGGCGGACGGCACGGTGACGTTCGGCGACCTGTTCACCACCCAGCCGTTCGGCAACAACCTGCAGGTGCGCGAATATACCGGCGCGCAATTGCTGGCGGTGCTGGAGCAGCAATTCACCAATGCGGACGGGCCGAAGCTGCTGTTCCCGTCGGGCCTGACCTACAGCTATGACACGTCGCGACCAGAGGGGCAGCGGATCATCGCGCCACTGGTGCAAGGCAAGCCGCTCGACCCGGCGGGCAGCTATCGCGTGGCGATGAACGGGTTTCTTGCCGGGGGTGGCGATGCCTTCACCACGCTGAAGGTCGGGCGGATCGTCGCGGGTGGCATGCTCGACCTCGACGCGCTGGAGGCGTGGTTTGCCCGCGGGCAGATAGTGGAGCCACCCGCGCTGGGCCGGGTGAAGAATGTCGGGCCGAACTAGCCAAGTTCGTCACCCCCGCGAACGCGGGGGCCCATCTCCCGGACGCGCGGCAAACCGCACCGGCGTAGATGTGGATAGCGGAGGAGATGGGCCCCCGCTTTCGCGAGGGTGATGATAAGGGCTAAGCCCGCACCACCTTCGCAATTGCGTCGAGCAGGCCGTTGACGAACCCCTTCTCGCGCCGGTCGTAAAAGGCGTCGGTGACGTCGAGATACTCACTGATCGCCGCGCCGACCGGCACGTCCTTGCGCGCGAGCAGCTCATAGGTGCCGGCGCGCAGGATCTGGCGCATCGGACGGTCGAGCCGGTCGAAGCTCCAGTCGACCGCCAGCTTCGACGCGATCAGCGCGTCGATCTCGTCGCGGCGCGCGTCGACGCCCTTGACGATATCGTCGAAGAAATTCGGGTCGGCGTCGATATATTCCTCGTCCTCGATCGTCGCGCCCAGCCGGTGCTGGTGAAACTCGGTGAGCAGCTGGGGCAGGGGGGTCTTCTCCATCTCCTGCTGATACAGCGCCTGCACGGCGGCAAGCCGCGCGGCGGCGCGGGCTTTGGAACGGGTCTTGGCAGATGGGCTAGGCATAAGTCTCTCTTAGTCCGTTCGCCCTGAGCTTGTCGAAGGGCAGTTCCTTTTTCGGCGTCGAAGGAAAGAACAGGCCTTCGACAAGCTCAGGCTGAACGATGTTACGGGTTCAATCTGAGCGCCACCGACGTGGCGTGCGCCGGCAGCCCTTCGGCCTCGGCCAGCGCCACCGCCGCCGGGCCGATCGCGGCCAACCCGGCCGCATCGAGCGCGAGGAAGCTGGTGCGCTTCATGAAGTCGAGCACCGACAGGCCGCTGGCAAAGCGCGCACGGCGGCCGGTGGGCAGGACATGGTTGGGACCGGCGACATAATCGCCGATCGCTTCCGGCGTCATCCGGCCCAGGAACACGGAGCCGGCATGGCGCACGCGGGCGAACAGCGCGTCGGGGTCGTCCACCGCCAGCTCCAGGTGCTCGGGCGCGAGCTTGTTGACCAGCGGGATCGCCTCGTCGAGGTTCGCGGTCAGGATGATCGCGCCATTGGCGTCCCAGCTCTGTCGCGCAACCTTGCGCGTGGACAGTTCGCCGATCTGGCGGTCCACGGCTTCGGCCACCTTGCCCGCCAGCACCGCGTCGTCGGTCAGCAGGATCGACTGGCTGGTCGGATCATGTTCCGACTGGCTGAGCAGGTCGGCGGCGATCCATTCGGGGTCGTTCTTGCCGTCCGCAACGACGACGATCTCGCTCGGCCCCGCAACCATGTCGATGCCGACCACGCCGTACAGCTGGCGCTTGGCCTCCGCGACCCAGGTGTTGCCGGGGCCGGTGATGACATCGACCGCCGCGATCCGCCCGGTGCCATAGGCGAGCGCCGCAATCGCCTGCGCCCCGCCGACGCGCCAGATTTCGTCTACCCCGGCGATGTGTGCGGCAGCGAGGACGAGCGGGTTGATTTCGCCATCCGGGGTCGGCGTGACCATCACGACGCGATCGACGCCCGCGACCTTGGCCGGAATCGCGTTCATCAGCACCGAGCTGGGATAGGCCGCGCGGCCGCCGGGGACATAGACCCCCGCCGCCTCGACCGCGCCCCAGCGCGCGCCGGTGCGCACCCCCGCAGCGTCAGTCGTGTCGCTGTCCGCCGGCTTCTGCTTCTCATGGTAAGCAGTGATCCGCTCCGACGCGAGTTCCAGCGCGGCGCGCAGATCGGGGGCGAGCGCCTCATAGGCGGCGATGCAGTCGCTCTTCTCGATCCGCCAACCGGTTTCGTTGAGGTCGTGGCGGTCGAACTTGCGGGTAAAGGCGTGCAGCGCCGCGTCGCCCTCGTCTCGGACGGATGCGACGATGGTGCGCACGTCGCGTGCGACATCGGCATCGGCCTCCCGCCGCGCATCGACCAGTTCACGGAACGCCTGGGCAAAGCCCGGCTCGGACGTGGACAGGCGGATCATGCGGCAGCCTCGCTTTCCACCGCGCGCCGGAAGGCATCGACCAGCGGGACGATTTCAGGGCGCGTCTTGAACGCGGCGCGGTTGGCGATCAGGCGGCTCGACACCTCCATGATCGTCTCGACCTCGACCAGCCCGTTTTCCTTGAGCGTGCGGCCCGACGACACCAGATCGACGATGCGCGGGGCCAGGTCGAGCAAAGGGGCCAGCTCCATCGCGCCGTTCAGCTTGATGCACTCGGCCTGCACGCCGCGCGCCTCGAAATGCTTGCGGGTCAAATGCGGATATTTGGTGGCCACGCGGACATGGCTCCACCCGCGCGGATCGTCGGTCGCGGCGAGCGCGGCGGGCTCAGCCACCGACAGGCGACAATGCCCGATGCCGAGGTCGACCGGCGCGTACAGCTCCGAATAGGCGAACTCGGCCAGCACGTCCGACCCGACAATGCCCAGCTGCGCTGCGCCATGCGCGACGAAGGTCGCGACGTCGAACGCGCGCACCCGGATCAGGTCGATATCGGGGCGGTTGGTCTTGAAGCGCAGCGCGCGGCTGCCCTCGTCCGAAAACGCTGCTTCGGGCACGATTCCGGCATGGGCAAGAAGCGGCAGCGCCTCTTCGAGGATGCGGCCCTTGGGTACGGCAAGGATGATCGGATCGGTGCTGGTATCGGTCATGGGTTGCGCGCCTTTACTTGGGGGGGCGTTGCGGCGCAACAAGAGGGTCGGAGGTAGATATGGCTGACTGGATGGCGCTGGAGGATGTGCGGACCGCGTTCGCCAATCAGGTGGACTATTGCCGTGCCAACGACGCGGGCCTGACCGCCAGCGTGGTGCAGGCGATCCGCGACGGGATCGACGGGCCGGGAGCGTTCCGCGCAAGGCTGCGCGACTGGCCGGGCAAGCCGATGGCAGACGCGCTCCCGCTGCGCGCGGCGGGTGGGCTGCACGCGCTGTATCTGACCGGCGCGGCGCCGTCGCTGGCTCCGCTCTATGCGGGAGAGGCGGTCGACGCCGGGCCGCTGGTGAATGCCGCGATCGACGCGCACGACGCGGCGCTGCTCCCCTGGCTCGACGGCCCGCCACAGACGAACGAGGCGGCGCGGTCGAGCAACTATGCCGCCGCGATGCTGTGGCTGGCGGCGCGGGGCCTGCCCGGACGGTTCGAGTGTATCGAAATCGGGTCGAGCGCGGGGATCAACCTGATGATGGACCGCTACCACTACGACCTCGGCGGAGTCGCGGTCGGGCCGGACGATGCGGAAATGCGAATCGCCCCAGAGTGGCGCGGCCCGCCACCGCCCGAGGGTTCGGTCGAGATCGTGTCGCTACGCGGCTGCGACGTCGCCCCAATCGACCTGACCGACCCCGACGCGCTGCTGCGCCTGCGCGCCTACGCCTGGCCGGAGCATCGCGTGCGCGCACAGCGGCTGGAGATCGCGGCAGCGGAGGCGACCCGGCGCGCGCCCGATCTGGTCGAGGCCGATGCGGCTGCGTTCGTCGTCGAGGCGCTTGCCCGCCCACAGGCGGCGGGGACGACCCGCGTGCTGATGCACTCGATCGTCTGGCAATATCTCGGGGCCGAAGGGCAGGCAGCGATCACCGCCGCGATGGAGGCAACGGGCGCAGCTGCAACGCCCGACCGCCCGCTGGCCTGGATTGCGGTCGAGGCGAACCGCCTGACCTTCCGCCACGAACTGACGGTGCGGTACTGGCCGGGGGGCGGGGAACCGCAGCTGCTCGCGGCGGCCCATGCTCACGGCGCGTGGGTCGAGTGGATGGGCTAAACCCGAGCCCCAAACCCAACCGTCACCCCGGACTTGTTCCGGGGTCCACCGGGAGGCAAGCGCGAACCCATGTTGAGCGGAACAGAGCGAAAGGTAGTGAAATGCTGGCGAGCTTGAGTTTAGCCCTGATGGCTGGGGTCGTTCCGACGTCAGCGGACCTACCGAAAGCAACGTCGCCGCAGCCTTCCTCGGCTTGCGCTGCTGGCGAACCGCCAGACTTGGTGCAGGTGCGCGTGTTTCCGATCGGGATCGTGCGACGCGTCTTCCCCTCTACCAACGAAATTATGGAAAAGGGCGGCGACGCGACGATGGTCCGTGCGTTCTGGCAGGCAGCGATGAGCGCTATCTGTGACCCACGCCTGCCCGATGCCGAACCCGTATCCGGGGAATTTTCGGCACGCATCGTCGTCTTTGTTGCTGGCGAAGAGGATCGCGAGCCGATCCTGATTGAGTATCCCGACTGGGGCGACAACCCCGCACCGGTGCGCGCGCGGGTGAATGGGAGGATGGTAAAGATGCCGGCGGCGGTCGTCCGAAAGCTGCTCGATTACTCTCGCGGCGGATGGCGTGATTAGCCCTGCGGCGTGTCCGCCTTCACAGCCGCCTCGCCCTTCCCACTCTTCCCCATCACCCACGCAAAGAACCGCGGGATCGGCGCATTGCGCTCCATCCACTCGCTATACGCCCGGTATTCGGGGTCTTCGCCGAGATGCTTTTCCTCGGTCTTCGCGCGGACATAATAGATCAGGCTGACCAGCCCGAGCAGCAGGCTCGCCCGCGCCGCGTCGGCGAGGCTGCCGGTGGTGACCAGCAACGGGCAGGTCGCGATCCACCAGAACAGGTTCTTCGACAGATAGGCCGGGTGCCGCGTGAACGCGTACGGCCCATGCGTGATGATCCCGCGATGCGTCAGGTTCGAAAAGCGGAAGCCGAACGCCATCGTTGCCCAGGCATAGATGCCGGTCAGCGCCACCAGCACCGCGCCGACGATCCACAGCAGCACGTCATGCCCCGCCAGCCAGTGCGTCCAGTCCGACGTGCCGGGATGATAGTCGAGCGGCCCGCCATTGCCCATCAGGATGAACGGCGGGTAGCAGATCAGCGCCACCGCCCACGCGCCGGCATAAGGATTGGCGGTGCGGATATGGCTGTCGAGCGGGCGGAAGGTGAGGATGTAGCCCACGGTCGCAAACGCCACGTCGAGCATGAACATGCCGGTGATCAGCCAGTTGGCCAGCGCGATCGGGTTGGTCAGGATGCCGCTCGCGTCGGCACGCACGAACGCGCCGAATCCCGGCGGTACGATCGCGAGCATGAAGGCGAGGAAGAACGCCTTGACCGCCCAGCTGCGCAGATGGTTGTGGATCGCGGATTCGTCGATCGCTTCCTTCGACCCGATCAGCCACGCGCCCAGCATGAACGCGCCGTCCTTGGGCTTCTCCAGATACCGGTCGATCCACAGCACATAGGGGATCGACAGGATGAACAGCGCCGGTGCCGCCATCTGGAAACACCACATGGCAAAGGCGAAATTGCCCTCCCAGTAAAATCGGCACACGGCATAGATGCCGGCAATCCCGCCCCAGGTCAGCCACAGCCCGGCCAGCTTGGTGATCGAAATCTCGCGTGTTTTGCTGAATGGGCGCGGATCGCTCCACTTGACCCCGGTCGTGGGGTTGCGATGCACCTTGTCGACGAACACCGCCCACAGCACCATCGGGATGCCGCCCGCCGCAAGGTTGACCAGCGCCGCGAACGGGCCATCCAGCCCATAGGTCCGCGCGACGGTCAGCCAGATCGCCATTCCGACCAGCCCGGCCAGGCCGCAACCGGTGCTGACGGCGGATTTGGGCCGCGGATCGGCCTTGACGCTGCGGGCAAGGGCGGGGTCGTGATACATGGCGCATCGTCTAGCGCGAAAATGGTAAGCAAGCCGTGAAGCCTGTTTGCGCCAAGGGTTTACCTCGCAGCCCCGGACTGGCTAGGGTAACAAAATAACCCGACCCCTCCCGAAAGGTTCGTTCATGCGTCGCGCCGTTGCGCTTACCGCCCTGTTGCTCGCCACTTCTGCAGCCACCGCCCAGAATAGCACGCCCCAGCCGCTGCCGTTCGACAATCGTATCCCCATCGCCAAGGACGTCGCCTATCCCGGCACGATGACGGTCAAGGTCGACGCGACCGACGTTCAGCAGGCCATCTATCGCGTGAAGCAGACCATCCCCGTCGCCGACTCCGGACCGATGGTGCTGATGATGCCTGCCTGGCTCCCCGGCAAGCACGCCGCGCGCGGCGAGATCGAGAAGCTGGCGGGCCTCAAGATCCGCGCCAATGGCAAGCCGGTTCCCTGGACCCGCGACACGGTCGATGTCTGGGCCTTCCACCTCGACGTGCCCGCGGGCGCGAAGCAGCTCGACATCGAGTTCCAGTTCGTCGGCGCCACCGACCGCGACCAGGGCCGCGTGTCGATTGCCCCGACCATGCTCAACCTGCAGTTCGAACAGGTCAGCCTCTATCCCGCCGGCTATTTCACCCGCCGCATCCCGGTGTCGGCGACCGTGACCTATCCTCAGGGCTGGACCGCCGTGTCGGGCCTGCCCGCGACCAAGCAGGGCGAATCCTATGTCTACGAAACCACCGACTATGAAACGCTGATCGACTCGCCGGTGTTCGCCGGTCGCAACTATCGCGAGTTCAAGCTGTCGGATCGCGTCGACCTCAACGTCTTCGCCGATGAGCCGGAGGAGCTGGACGCCAAGCCCGAGCAGATCGACGCGCACAAGAAGCTGGTGGAACAGTCGGTAAAGCTGTTCGGGTCGCAGCATTACGATCAGTATGAATTCCTGCTCGCGATCAGCGACGAAATGGGCGGGATCGGCCTGGAGCATCACCGCAGTTCCGAAAACGGTGTCGGCCCGGGCTATTTCACCAAGTGGAGCGAGGGGCCGGGGTCGCGCAACCTGCTCCCCCATGAATTCGTCCACAGCTGGAACGGCAAGTTCCGCCGCGGCAACGATAGCTGGACCCCCGATTTCCGCACCCCGATGCGCGATTCGCTGTTGTGGGTCTATGAAGGGCAGACGCAGTTCTGGGGCTATGTCCTTCAGGCGCGGTCGGGCATCGTGTCGAAACAGGATACGCTCGACATGCTGGCCAACATCGCCGCCAGCCTCGACAACCGCCCGGCGCGCGAATGGCGGCCGCTGGTCGATACCACCAACGATCCGATTATCTCCGCTCGCCGCCCCAAGGGCTGGGTCAGCTGGCAGCGGTCGGAGGATTATTACAATGAAGGCCTGCTGATCTGGCTCGAGGCCGACGCCAAGCTGCGCGAATTGTCGGGCGGCAAGAAGTCGATGGACGATTTCGCGCGCGCCTTTTTCGGGATGCGCGACGGCGACTGGGGCGTGCTGACCTATGACCTCGCCGAGGTCGTGGCGACGCTGAACACGATCCAGCCCTATGACTGGGCCGGGTTCCTCAAGGCGCGCGTCTATGATGTCGCGCCCAAGGCGCCGCTCGCGGGCTTTACGGCAAATGGCTACCGACTGATCTACACCGACGAGCCCACCGCAGCGTTCAAGAACGCCGAGAAGCGTGCCAGCCGCGCCGACTTCAGCTATTCGCTGGGCCTTGCCGTGGGCAAGGGCGGGGCGATCGGCAGCGTCACCTGGGATTCGCCCGCGTTCAACGCTGGGCTCGACCTGGGCGATACGATCGTCGCTGTCGCGGGCCGGGAATATAGCGACGACCGGCTGAAGGCTGCGATCGTCGAGGCCAAGGCCAGCAAGGCCCCGATCAAGCTGATGATCAAAAGCGGCACGCGCTACCGCGAAACGACCATCGACTATACCGGCGGGCTGCGCTATCCGCGCCTCGAAAAAATCGGCACCGGAGAGGGTGGCCTGGATAGGTTGTTGCAGGCTCGCTGACGCGGGCAAGGCATCGGCCGACCAGATAACAAGGACTAACCATGCGTATCGACAAAATCCCTGTCGGCGACGACGCGCCGCACAGCCTCAACGTCATCATCGAAGTGCCGACCGGCGGTGAGCCGGTGAAGTATGAGTTCGACAAGGAATCGGGCGCGCTGTTCGTCGACCGCATCCTGCACACGCCGATGCGCTATCCCGCGAACTATGGCTTCGTGCCGCACACGCTGTCGCCCGATGGCGACCCGCTCGACGCGCTGGTGATCTCGCGCTCGCCCTTCATCCCGGGTTGCGTCGTGCGCGCGCGTCCGATCGGCGTGCTCAAGCTGGAAGACGAAGCCGGCGGCGACGAAAAGCTGATCTGCGTCCCCGTCGACACCACCTTCCCATATTATTCGGACGTGGGTGAGCGGCAGGACCTGCCCTCGATCGTGCTCCAGCAGATCGAACATTTCTTCAAACACTATAAGGACCTGGAGTCCGAAAAGTGGGTCCGCATCGGCCAGTGGGGCGATGCCGAGGAAGCCAAGCGGATCGTGGTCGAGGCGATCGAAGCAGCGAAGCAGGCCAAGGCTGCGGCCGAAGCGGCCTAACCCGTTTCCCGTATCGAAGTGGGCAAGGCCCCGGATGCACATGCGTCCGGGGCCTTGTTCGTTCAGAATGCGCCGCCTGCCGGGCGGACGATGATCTCGCTCACATCGACGCCGTCGGGCTGGGCGATGGCATAGGCGATCGCACGAGCAATCGCGTCGGGCGTCAGCGACTTCTGCCGCCACTGCTTCAACCCATCCGCGATCTCGGGAACGGTGATGTCGTCGCCCAGCTCGGTCGCGACCACGCCGGGCGAGATGACCGTGGCGCGGATATCGTCATGCTCCATCCGCAGCCCTTCGGTAATCGCCCACACGGCGTGTTTGGTCGCGCAATAAACTGCACAGGTCGGCGCGACCATGTGCGCTGCGACCGACGCGACATTGATGACATGCCCGCCGCCCTGCGCGGTGAAGCGCGGCAGCACCGATGCGATGCCGTTGAGCACGCCATGCACGTTGACGTCGATCATCCGCTTCCACTCGTCGCGCTTCAGCGCATCGAGGCGGGAGAGCGGCATCACGCCGGCATTGTTGACCAGCACGTCGACCCGTCCGAAGCGCGCTTCCGCGGCTGCGACGAATGCTTCGAAACTGTCGCCATCGGCTACGTCGAGTTGCTGCCAGGCGACGTTATCGCCGAGTTCGTCGGCCAGCGCGGCGAGCCGGTCGGTACGGCGCGCGCCGATGAACAGGCGGGCTCCGGCAGCGGCGAGTTCGCGAACGGCAGCCTCGCCGATTCCGCTCGATGCGCCGGTGACGAGGATGGTCTTGTCGATGGTTCCGGTGGTCATGGGTCGGTTCCTTTCCGCTTGAGTTGGTGCAGCGGAAATGGCCTCGGAGCCGCCGAAAGCGGTAGAGCGATCGCCCGCAGAAATTGCATGATCCTCCAAATCAATCGTGCGCAGCTTGCGATGTTGCGGCCCGCGCGCGACAAGGATGCTCATGAAACGCATCGCAGAACTCGCGGCGGTCATCGCCCGACATACACAGGAACCCGGGATGTTCGGGTGCGCGGTGCCGCGTCTTGCGCTGATCCGCGGGCATGAGCCGACCCATCCGGTGCCGGCGGTCTATGAAGCATCGCTTTGCCTGATCGCCCAAGGATCGAAGCGGGTGTCGCTCGGTGAGCACAGCGTCGTCTATGACGCTGCGCATTATCTGGTGGTGTCGGTCGATTTGCCGCTGGTCGGCCATGTGCTTCAGGCCAGCTCGGACCAGCCCTATCTTTGCTGCAAGATCGACCTCGACATGGCCGCGCTCGCCGATCTGGTGATGGCTCAGGGCGGACCGGGCGCACCGGCGGGGCTTCCTGCGCTCGCGGTTTATCCCAGCGATCCGGGGCTGGTCGACGCCGCATGCCGACTCGTCGCGCTACTGGACACACCGGGCGATATCGCGATGCTCGCCCCGCTGATCGAGCGCGAGATCCTCTACCGCCTGCTCGCTGGCCCGCACGGCCCGATGCTGCGGCACATCGCAGCGGGCGACAGCCATTTGCGGCAGGTCAGCCGCGCGATTCAGACGATCCGCAGCAGCTTCGACAAGCAATTGCGCATCCGCGACATCGCCGACGCGGCGGGCATGAGCGAATCCTCGCTCCATGCGCATTTCAAGGCGATGACCCGGATGACCCCGATCGAATATCAGAAACAGCTGCGCCTGCAGGAGGCGCGGCGCCTGATGCTGGCGGAGGGGGCGAGCGCGGGCAGCGCGGGCTTTGCGGTCGGCTATGACAGTCCGTCGCAGTTCAGCCGCGAGTATCGCCGCCTGTTCGGTGCGCCGCCGCGGCGCGATATCGCGCAGATGCAGCGCGCGTGACCCGCGTCAGCCGCGCTTCTTCTTGACCGGCGCGCGGCGGCTCGCCTCGAGCGCCAGCCCCGCCCAGCGCTGCATCGCCTCAGCATCGTCATAGACGTCGTCCGGCGCGCGGCGATAGTTCATCGACACGGTCTCGCCATCCTTGCCGGTGAAGGTGAAGGGCGAACAGCCGGCCTCGTCCCATAGCGGCGCACTCACCTTGTCGTTCTTGAAGTAGATCGACTCCTCATCGACCACGGCGAAGACAAGCCCGTCGCAATAGAGCACCGCCGCCCCCATCATCGGGCGGTGCGTGATGGTGCCAAGCGGCTCCAGTGCCTCCCTGGCCCAGTCGATCAGCCCTGAGTCAAACGCCATGGGCCAGCGCCGCCAGCGCCTCGTCCTGCATCCGCCACCGTTCCCAGCCATCGACATGCGCCGCGCCGATGGTCCGGTAAAAGCCCTTGCCCAGCTCATTCCAGTCGAGCACGTTCCACTCCAGCCGCGCGCCGCCACGCTCGATGACCATCGCCGCAAGTCGCGATAGCAATGCTCGACCCAGTCCCGCGCCGCGCGCATGCGGCTCGACGAACAGATCCTCCAGCCAGATGCCAGGCTTGCCTTCGAAGGTCGAAAAGGTCTGGAAGAACAGCACAAACCCGGCGGGCGCACCGTCGACTTCGCCGATCAGCACCTCGGCGGCGGGGCGCGGCCCGAACAGATGGCGGTGCAGCGTCGCATCGTCGAAGCGCACTTCATGGGCCAGCTTCTCATAGTCGGCGAGCTTGCGGATGAAGTCGGCGACCAACTGGAAATCCGGCGCCTCGGCTTGACGGATCGTGATCAAATCTGTGCCTCCGTATCGGCGACGGGCGCATGGTCGCGCCGCCGCGCCGCGATGATGCAGCCCCCGACGATCAGTGCCGCCCCGGCCACGGTGAACAGCGAAACGCCTTCGTCGAACACCACCCATCCCCACAGCGTCGCCCACAGGAAGCCGGTATATTCGGTCGGTGCAAGATAATTGGCCTCGGCGCGGGCATAGGCCCAGCTCAGCAGGAACAGCGACATCGTCGCCAGCACCGCCGCCAAGACGATTGCCGGAACATGCTCCATTGACGGAACCGCGAGCAGCCACGGCGCGGCGAACATGAACACGATGAAGATGAACAGCGACTGGTAGAAGGCGACCTCGAGCGCCCCGGCGACGAGCGACTGTTGCCGCATCAGGATGATGTTCCAGGCATAGGCGACCGCTGATACGAGGATCGCGATCGCCCCCCAGAATGCCTCGCGCCCCAGCTGCGCCTGCGCCTGTCCGAACAGGATCAGCACGACCCCGGCAAAGGCCAGCGCAGTGGCGATGATGGTGACGCGGGTGATGCGCTCTTTGAGTAGCCACGCGGCCAGGAACAGAGCGATAATCGGCGCGATGAACGCCAGCGCGATCGCCTGCGCCATCGGCACCCGGCCAAGCCCCCAGAAGAACAACAGCGTCATCACAGCCGACACCGCCGCGCGCAGCAGATGCAGTTGCATCGCGGCGCGACTCGGCCGCTTCGGGCGCGACAGCGCATAGGGCACCCCGCTCGCCACGATGCCCGCCATCATCCGCCACGTCAGCGCGTTATAGGCACCGAGCGCGAGCACCAGCCCCTTCATCACCGCGTCCATCGACGAGAAGATGGCGATGCCAAGCGACGCGACCGCAAAGGCGAAAAGGGGGGAGGCGGGGCGTGACATCGCAGCCGCCTAGCGTGCCGGTGCCGTTAAGGCGAGACTCAGCGGATCATGCGGATATCGATCTCGATTTCAGCCTGCGCCATCCTCTGGTCGGCGGTCAGGACGTGGCGACCGCGTGCAACGGCGAGCGACAGGCAGGCCCGGTCGCCCAACGACAGGCCGAGATGCTTCGTGGTGGACCTCAGCTTGGCGGCGAGCTGAGCTTGCTCCAGATCGAACGGCACGATGTCGATCTCGAACCGCGAGATTTGATACAGCGCCTGCTCTTCGGGAATGCCATAGTCGCGCAAGCGTTGCAGAAACTCGCTCACATTGACCGTAGAAATCAGAGCGTATTGCGCGAACCTTGCGACCACACCTGAGCCCGGCTCCCCGAGCGCCAGGGCAATCAGCGCAGACGCATCAAGGACATAGCTCATGTCGACGGATGATAGCGATCGAGCCATTCCTGCGTGCGGCGCTCTTCCTCCGCCGCTTCGCGCTCCCGCTCCGCGACGAGCGTATCGACCATGCTGCCTTCATATGGCCCGACCATGGATTTGAAGGCGGCCTGCGCCTCCTTCACGACCTGCGCATAGGTTTTGAGGATGAACTGACCCCGCTCATCGCGCTCGATCACGATCGAATCGCCGTCCTTCACGCCAAGTGCGCGGCGCACCTCGGCAGGGACGACGATCTTGCCGCCCGCGATCATCTTGGCGTGATAGCTCATGTCCGATCCTTTCGGACCTGACACGTAGCACAGGACCTATTCGGCAGCTACTACCTGCGCCTCACTTGCCGCCTCGATCTCCGCCGCCTTGGCCTCCACCAGCTTGACGATGTGCTCGAGCATGTCGGCGTCCTCGACCGTGTGGTCGGTCACGCCGGCCAGATAGACCATGTGCTTGCCGTTGCCGCCGCCGGTCAGGCCGATATCGGTCTCGCGCGCTTCGCCGGGGCCGTTGACGACGCAGCCGAGCACGCTGAGCGACAGCGGGGTGCGGATATGCTGGAGCCGTTCCTCCAGTGTCTGCACCGTGCGGATCACGTCGAAGCCCTGGCGCGCGCAGCTGGGGCAGCTGACCACGCGCACACCGCGGTTGCGGATGCCGAGCGCCTTCAGGATCTCGAACCCGACGCGCACTTCCTCTTCCGGCTCGGCCGACAGCGAGACGCGGATCGTGTCGCCGATCCCGAACCACAGCAAAGATCCGATGCCGATCGCGCTCTTCACCGTCCCGCCGACAAACCCGCCCGCCTCGGTGATGCCCAGATGCAGCGGGCAATCGACCGCTTCGGCGAGCTGCTGATAGGCGGCTGTGGCGAGGAACAGGTCGCTGGCCTTCACCGCAACCTTGAACTCGTGGAAATCGCGGTCCTGCAACAGCTTGATATGGTCGAGCGCGCTTTCGACCAGCGCCTCGGGGCAGGGTTCGCCATATTTCTCGAGCAGATCCTTTTCGAGCGAACCCGCGTTGACGCCGATGCGGATCGCGCAGCCATTGGCCTTGGCCGCGTTGACCACTTCGTTGACGCGATCGGCCGACCCGATGTTGCCGGGGTTGATGCGCAGGCACGCCGCACCCGCGTCGGCGGCTTCGAGCGCGCGCTTATAGTGGAAATGGATGTCGGCGACGATCGGCACCCGCGCGGCGCGCACGATCTGCTTCAGCGCGGCGGTGCTTTCGACATCGGGGCAGGAGACGCGGATGATGTCCGCACCGGCATCCTCGCAGCGGCGGATCTGGTTGAGCGTCGCGACCGGATCGGACGTCGGGGTGTTGGTCATCGTCTGCACGGTGACCGGGGCATCGCCGCCAACGGGGACGTTGCCGACCATGATCTGACGGCTGTGGCGGCGCGTGATATCGCGCCAGGGACGCACGGACATGGAAGTTCCTCTCGGGTTCGCCGCGCCTATAGCCTATCGCCGGGCAGCGAGAAAGGCGGCGACGCGGTCGATCGCATTTGCGCGCAGGTCCATCCAGAACAGCGGGATGTCGAGCGCGGCAAAGCTGCCATCCGGCCCGGCCAGTTCGGCATAGGCCCCGCCCGGATCGGACACGCGCAGCACGCCATCGCGGTCGCATTTCGCGCTGACCAGCCCGGCATCGGGCGCGCGCAGCTTTTCGGGAAATTCGGCGCCGTTGCGCATCGACGCCCCGCGATGCTGACCGCGCGGTGCCAGCTCGGGCCCGGTGGTCGAGCTGATCGGATTGGAGCAGAGGATCGGCGGGTGCTTGTGCGGTCGCGCGCTGCCCTCGATCCGGCTGACCCAGCTGACGATACAGCCGGTGTCGGTGGAGCTGCTGCACGCCGCCATGCCGCGTCGCGCCGCCAGCCAGTCGCGCGTGACCGGGGTGCCGACCAGATAGGCGGCGACCATCCGCCCCGCGACCGGCTGGCCATCGATCACCCGCTCGATCAGCAACTGCGCGATCCGCGCGCCCTCGCCATGCCCGGCGAGGATGAAGGGCCGGTCGCCGACGCGGGTGCGGAAGGTGGCAAAGGCGCGCGCGACGTCGGAAAAGGCGAGCTCCCGCGCGGCGGGATCGTCTGCCGCCGGATTCGCCTGTCGATAGCGCGGGGCGTAGATCGCGCAGCATCCGTTGAACGCGCTGGCATGGTTGCGGATCGTCGTCTGCCCGACATCGCCGTTGAACCACACATCGCTCGGATCGGCATTCCACACCGGTTTGCGCAGCGGCACGGCCGAATGGATGAAGAAGACATCGACCGGAGCCTTCAGCTGCGGCGGCTCCGCCACGCCCTGCGGTGTCATATCGCCATCGTCGCGAATCCAAGGCAGCGATGCCCAGTTGGCGGGCCCCTCATAGTCGGGCGCGGATGGCACAGTGGCGGCATCGAAGCGCCCGGCGGGCGGCGTATCGGCGATAATCGCCCGCTGTGCGCTGGCGGGTGCGACCGCAGTGCTCAGTGCCAGCATCATGCCGAATAAACTCGTCCGCCGCATTGACGCTCCCGCTAACCAATTGGTGAGGCTCGATCCCCTATAGCGCCGCATGTGAGTGAAGCGAACCATGGACCGATGCGCGCCAGGCGACATTACGGCCTCGATTGGCTGCGCATTGCCGCGTTCGCGCTGCTGATCGTCTATCACATCGCGATGGTCTTCTCGCCCTGGCCATGGGTGATCCATACCGATTACAATTTTTCGTGGTTGATCGCACCGATGGCGTTGCCAGCACCGTGGCGGCTGCCGCTGCTGTTCGCGGTATCGGGCTTTGCCTCATGGCATCTCTTCGCCAAGTCGCGCGATGCAGGCGCATTTTTGCGCGCGCGCAACCTGCGCCTGCTGATTCCGCTCGCCTTTGGCATGGCGGTGCTGATTCCGGTCGAAATGTGGGTGCGCGTGGTCGAGGCGGGCTATCCGCACAGCTATCTGCGCTTCTGGACCGGTGATTACTGGCGCATCGGCGACTATTGGGGCCGCATCTTTCCGAGCTGGGAGCATCTGTGGTTCGTGGTCTATCTCTGGGCCTACACGGTCGTGCTCGCGCTGATCCTGTGGCGTGGTCGTCATCTGCTCGATCTGGTCACAGACCGCTTCGTGCCGTGGGTCGCGCAGGGATGGCGGCTGGTGTGGGTGCCCGCCGGGCTGCTGGTGATCGCACGGCTGGGCCTGCAGTTCGTCGTTGCGGACGAACAGGGGTTGCTGCGCGACTGGGCGGGTCATGCCAATTACTTCCCGTTGTTCCTGTTCGGCTTCGTGCTCGCCGGTTCGCCCGCGCTGTGGCCGGCATTGCGTCGGGTATGGCCCGGTGCGCTGGCGCTGGCCGCGATCAGCGGCGGCGCCGTTCTATTGATCGAAGTGACCTATCCCGGCAATGCGGTGCCGCCACATTGGGTGATGGCGATCGCGCGGGCGGGGCAGGTGGCGATGGGCTGGGCGATGACATTGGTGCTGATCCAGGTCGCCGACCGCTTCTGGAACCGGGACCATCGCTGGCGCAAGACGATGGCAGAGGCGGTGTTCCCCTTCTACCTCGTCCATCAGCCCGCGATCGTGCTGATCGCCTGGCATACGCTGCCGCTGCACCTATCGGCGGGTGTCCAGTTCCTCGTCCTGTTCGCCGGGACCGCCGCAACCTGCACGTCATTCTATTTGCTCGGGCGAGAGATCGGCTGGTTGCGCCCGCTGATCGGCCTTGGCCCGCGGCAGCGCGCCGTGCCCGCCAAAATCTCACCGCAAGCCGCCTGACAAGCTGCCTTGCCCCCGCTATGGCGCGCGGGTGGAACGGCATTATGGCATGGACTGGCTGCGGATCGGGGCGTTCGGCCTGCTGATCTTCTACCATATCGGCATGGTCTTTGTGCCATGGGGCTATCATGTGAAGACCGCCGATCCCGCCGGATGGGTGACGGTCCCGATGCTGTTCACCAACCCGTGGCGGCTGACCCTGTTGTTCGTCGTGTCGGGCTATGCCAGCCGCGCCTTGTGGCTCAAGTCGCGCGGGGCGGGACGGTTCGTTGCGGATCGCACCTGGCGGCTGATCCTGCCGCTGTTGTTCGGCGTCGCGATCATCGTCCCCCCGCAGGCCTGGGTCGAGTTGCGCACGCAATGGCCCTATCCGTTCGACTACTGGACCTTCTGGACCCGGCACTATTGGTATTTCGGCGATTTCGGCCCGATCATCTTGCCGACCTGGAACCATCTGTGGTTCGTCGGCTATCTCTATCTCTACACGCTCGGCCTGGTGCTGATCGCCAGCCTGCCGGGCGGCGATGTGGCCCAGCGGATGTTCGACCGGCTATTCTCCGGCACCCGCGTCCTGTGGTTGCCCAGCGCCTGGCTGCTGATGACTCAGGTGGTGGTTTTTCAGCGCTGGAGCGACAGCCATGACGTGATCGGCGACGGTGTCGCGCACCTCGCTTACTTCCCCGCCTTTCTGTTCGGTTTCGCACTCGCCGGGTCAAAGCCCGTAATGGCCTGGATCGCGCGACTGTGGAAACCGGCATTGGCGATCGGCCTAGCTGCCTATGCCGTCACCGCCGCGATCGACATTGCCTACACCGCGCGGACCCCGTGGCTGGCGGAGCGATCAATGCTCGCCGCCCGCTACATTCAGGCGTGGATGATGATCGCTGCGCTGATCGGGATTGCAGAGGTCTATCTCAACCGCGACCACCGCCTGCGGCCGATGCTGACCGAGGCGGTATTCCCCTTCTACCTGATCCACCAGACGATCATTGTCGTCGCGATGTACTGGCTGCTCAAGCTGTCGCTGCCCGCCGCCGTGGAGTTCGTGGTGCTGGTGCCGGTGACCGCGCTCGGCTGCTGGCTCTTCTACCGCTACGGGCGCGAAGTCCCGTTGCTGCGGCCGCTGATTGGCCTGCGCTATGCCCGCCGCGTCCCCGCGCCGCCTAAAATGACCCCGGAGGCCGTATGAACCGCCTTTCCCTGTTGATCGGAGCCCTGCTGATGTCCGCCCCCGCCAACGCCCAGACGCAACCCGACTGGACGCTCGTCATCCATGGCGGTGCCGGGGTGCTTGAGCGCGACAAGATGACGCCGGAGCGTGAGGCAGCCGCGCGCAAGGGGCTGGACGCGGCGCTGGAAGCGGGATCGAAGGTGCTTGCGGGCGGCGGCAGCGCGCTCGACGCGGTCGAGGCCGCGGTCAAGGTGCTGGAGGATGATCCGCACTTCAACGCCGGGCGCGGCGCCGTGTTCACCTATGAAGGCACCAACGAACTCGACGCCGCGATCATGGACGGCGCCGACCGTCGCGCCGGCGCGGTCGCCGGGGTCACCCGCACCAGAAGCCCGATTGCCCTCGCGCGCAAGGTGATGGAGGACAGCCCGCACGTCATGCTCGCGGGCAAGGGCGCGGATACCTTCAGCGCGGAGAAAGGGCTGGAGCAGGTCGGTCCCGAATGGTTCGCGACCGATGAGCGCCGCCAGCAGCTTGAAAAGATGAAGGCGCAAAAGACCAGCTGGTTCGATGTCGACATGAAATACGGCACGGTCGGCGCAGTGGCGCGGGACAAGGCGGGCAACGTCGCCGCCGCGACCTCGACCGGCGGTGTCACCGGCAAGCGCTGGGGCCGCGTCGGCGATTCGCCGCTGATCGGTGCCGGCACCTATGCCGACAACCGCGCCTGCGCCGTCTCGGCAACCGGGGCGGGCGAGTTCTTCATCCGCGAGGGCGTCGCCCATGAAATCTGCGCCCGCGTCCGCTTCAAGGGCGAAAGCCTCAAGGCCGCGGCCGACACCGTCATGGCCGAAACCCGCGCGCTCGGCGGAACCGGCGGCGTGATCGTCACTGGCCCGACCGGTGAGATGGCGTGGAGCTTCAACACCTCGGGCATGTATCGCGGCAAGGTTTCCGCTGGCGGTGCAAAGACCGTCGCGATCTATGGCGACGAACAGTAAGGACAGCGTCATGATTCGTCGTATCCTCGCGCTGGTCGCGCTCGCCGTCAGCTTCGCCGCCACCCCTGCGCTCGCCTATTGGGAGTTCGGGCATCAGACCGTGGCGACGATCGCCTACAAGAATGTGAAGCCCGAAACGCGTCGCGCGATCGATCGCCTGCTGCGCCAACAGGGCCTGCTCGAAACCCCGACCTGCCCGGCCAAGACGCTGGAAGAGGCAAGCGTGTGGGCCGACTGCATCAAGCCGCTCGGCGCGCGCTTCAGCTATGCCTATAACTGGCACTATCAGAATGTGAACATCTGCAAGCCGTTCACGCTCAAAGGCAATTGCCCCGACGGCAATTGCGTCTCGGCGCAGATCGAGCGCGGCGTGAAGCTGTTGCAGGACAAGGATGTCCCGGTCCGCGAAAAGGTGATGGCGCTCGCCTTCCTCACCCACTTCGTCGGCGACCTGCATCAGCCGCTGCATGCGGGCGACAAGGGCGACCTTGGCGGCAACCGCGCGCGCACCGATTACGGCATCTATGGCCCCGAGCGGCTCAACCTGCACAGCATCACCGATGGCTGGCTGGCCGAGCGCGCGATCACCTCACCCCCGCCGGTGGTGCAGGTCTATTCGGCCGAGGAACGCGCCAAGGAAAGCGCCGGCACGGTCGAGGACTGGAGCCGCGAGAATTGGCAGGCGGCGCACATGGCCTATGAGGCCGCATTCGACGGCGATCCCTGCCGCGCCGATGTGCCCGCGCGCGGCAAGCTGGACGATGCCGATATCGAAAAGCTGGTTCCGATGATGCAGGCCCAGATCAAGCGCGGCGGCCTGCGCCTCGCCCGCCTGCTCGACGAAGCCTTCGGCCCGCCACCGCCGGTGCAGCCGAAGCGATAAATCCAGCCAATATTTTTCCCCGGCGAAGGCCGGGGCCCAGTTGCGATCGGCATCGGCTGGCGGGATGATTTTCGCGGGTGTCGATACTGGGCCCCGGCCTTCGCCGGGGAACAGGTCGGTGCAGCACCTCACCCCTTCGCGTACTGCTCCAGAAACCCGCAGCGCTGACAGCGCCACGTGGTCACCTCAACATAGGTCTTTGGCAGTTTGATCCCGAACCAGCCCTTCACCGGCGCGCCGCGATACCAGCGGCCCAGACCCGGCATATTGCTGCGCTCATGCGGCACATAGCCTTCCGCCATCGAACCCTGGCACTTCGGGCAGCTGTTCGAACGCATTTCGCAGATCCTTTCTCAGAGCGCCACCAAGCCGATGACAAGCATCACCAGCGAAGCGGCGAGCAACCAGATCAAGTGACGACGCGGGGCGAACAGGACGATCAACATCAGCTTTCTCCTTCCTCCTTCGGCGGCCGCCCGCGCTTCGCGCGCACCGGGTCGGCCAGCTTGACGCCGCGCTTGGCCAGCGCCTCGCGCAGCAGGCATTCGACCTGCGCGTTGACGCTGCGCAGGTCGGTCGCCGCGCTCCGCTCGATCGCCGCATAGAGCGCGGGGTCGAGGCGGAGCGGGAACGCTTTCTTGGGTGGGGCGGCCATGCGCCTTCCGCTCCCGTTACTGGTACAAGGACCCGGCGTTCACCACCGGCTGCGTGTCGCGTTCGGAGCAGAGCACGACCATCAGGTTCGACACCATCGCCGCGCGGCGCTCGTCATCCAACTCGACGACATTCTTCTCCGACAGCTGCTCGAGCGCCATTTCGACCATGCCGACTGCGCCCTCGACCAAAGTCTTGCGCGCGGCGACCACCGCCTCGGCCTGTTGCCGGCGCAGCATCGCCTGGGCGATCTCCTGCGCATAGGCGAGGTGGGTCAGGCGGCACTCGTCGATGTGCACGCCCGCGGCCAGCACGCGCTCCTGCAGTTCGACGCGCAGTTCCTCGCTGACATGCTCGGCATTGCCGCGCAGCGTCATCTCCTCATGCGTAAAGTCGTCATAGGGGTAGCGCGACCCGATCGCGCGCACCGCGCTCTCGATCTGGATATGCACGAACTCGCGATAGTCATCGACGTCGAACAGCGCCTGCGCCGTGTCGGCAACGCGCCACACCACGTTGGATGCGATCTCGATCGGGTTGCCGCGCAGGTCGTTCACCTTCAGCCGCTCCGAGGTGACATTGTGGATGCGCACCGACACCTTGGACTTGATCATCCACGGCCAGGTCCAGCGCAGGCCGGTGGTGCGATCGGTGCCCTTGTAATCGCCGAACAACAGGATCGCCGCCGCCTGATTGGGCTGCAGCAGGTAGAAACCCGGTGCGACGAAGGCGAGGATCAGCACGCCGAGCACGAGCGCAAATGGCGCCCACGCCGCCTCGCCGATCTGCGGCGCGGACGCGATGATCCCGATCAATGCGGCAAGCGCAACGAGCAGCATGGCATAGCCGCTGGCGGTGGATGCGGGCCGCTCTGCACTGGAGCGAAGCGCGCGCGAATCGAAGTCGGACATTTTTGCCTCCCTAAAAAGATGATATCATATTTATATCGAATCGCGTGGCGTGCAAGCGGAATCAGATGGCCCCCGTCAGTCGCACCGACGGGGGCCGTTTGGTCACTTCGCGCCGACCTCCCACGCCAGCCAGCAGATCGCGAGGAAGGGCAGGACGATCGCCGTCGCCACCAACAACTGCCGCGCGACGCCCAGCCGGAACTGCTCGGGATGGTCCGCCTCGACCCGGCGGATCGCAGCGGCATGGGTGGGATCGCCCTTCAGCATACCGCGGTCGATCGCGGGGCCGGATTTGATGAAGGTGATCAGCTCTTCGCGCTCGCTCGGTTCGAGCGCAGGATAGCGGGTGAGGAGCCCCGCGATATGATCGCGCAGGCTGGTGTCGGTCATGGTCTCGTTCATGCTGAATTCCCGTTGCGGCGCGCGCGCACGCGCGCCAGCCGCCACAGGGGCGGCGTGTTCAATCGATCAGGGTTCGGGGTTCAGGCGGAGAGTGGCGGCGCGCGGGCGCGATAGCGCGCAGCGGGTGGCGCAACCGGCGCTGACTCCGCACGCGGCGCGGCGCGACCAACCTGCGGATCAGGGTAGGGCGGCACTACTGCTGCATGGTGCAGCGGCAGTGGCGGATCGCCATCGGGGCGATCCTGTGCCTTCAGCGAGCGGTGCGTCGCCGTCTTGAGCAGCGACGCCGGATCACGAAACTGGGCATGGACCGGAACCGGCGCGGTGAGCACCGCGGCGCGTAGCCCGGCGCTGTCAAGCTGCGGCAGCGCCGGGGTCCCGGCGATCGCATTGAACGCCAGCAACAGCCCCGCCAGCCACAGCCACAGATGGCGCGGCGCGCGGGTCAGCGCGGGACTGGAGGAAGGCTCAGGCGTCATGTGTAGGGACGATATAGGGAGGACGGCGCGAATTGCCCGCGCAAACAAAACGGGGCGCGACCATCGCCGCGCCCCGTCTGTTCCAGGTCAAACCGGTCAGTTGATGACGATAGTCACCGCGCGACGGTTCTGCGCCCAGCTGGCTTCGTCCGAACCCAGCGCGATCGGGCGTTCCTTGCCATAGCTGATCGTGGTGATCCGCGCCGGCGACACGCCACGCGCGGCGAGGTAGTTCTTCGCCGCATTGGCGCGACGGTCGCCCAGCGCCAGATTATATTCGCGCGTGCCGCGCTCGTCGGCATGGCCCTCCAGCGTGATGCGCGTGTTCGGATATTGCGTCAGCCACTGCGCCTGGCTGTCCAGGATCTGCCGCGCGCGCGCATCGATGTCGTACTGGTCGAAATCGAAGTTGATCGTGTCGCTGACGACATTCTGCTTGAAATGTTCGGCGGTGCCGGGCTGCGCGCCGCCGCCGCCCGGTCCGGGCGCGGGGCCAGGATCGACCGGGCCACCCGGGCCCGGCGGCAGGGTTTCGGGCCGCTTTTTCTGGCAGCCGACAACGGCAACGGCCATCGTCGCAACGATCAGGGCGGTCTTGAGCTTCGCCATTGGCTTATTCTCCCTTTGGCTTTCGTGAATTTCGATACCCCTGCGTAACGGACAGGGTGCGGGTGAGTTCCCGCGACGTCAACCACTTTACGGCCGTAGCGGTCCCCATGACGGATCGGAACCGTCCAATTGGGTCGGAATCCGTCGCGACGTGCTGCCGGTCAAATCGACCGACCAGATGTCGGACTTGCCCGACGGCCCCTGTGCACCACGCGAAAACAGCAGCACGCGGCCATTGGGCGACCAGCTCGGCCCTTCGTCACCCCAAGCATCGGTCAGCAGCTTTTCGCCGCCGCCCGACGGGTTCATCACGCCGATGCGGAAGCCGCCGCCCATGCGGGTGAATGCAATCAGGTCGCCGCGCGGGCTCCACGCCGGGGTGGCATAGCGCCCGCCGCCAAAGCTGATCCGCTGCTGGTTCGATCCATCGGCGTTCATCACATAGAGCTGCTGGCTGCCCGAACGATCGCTCTCGAACACGATCTTGCTGCCGTCGGGGGAGTAGCTGCCGCCGGTGTCGATCCCCGGCGCGGTCGTCAGCCGCTGCGGCGTGCCCCCGGTCGCCGCGATGCGATAGACATCGGCATTGCCCGCGACCGACATGGTGAACAGGATCCAGCGGCCATCGGGCGAGAAGCGCGGCGCGAACGCCAGGCTGACATTGGTCACCAGCAACCGCTGGGTGCCGTTCGACAGGTCATATACATAGAGCGACGGCTTGTCGTTCTGATAGCTCATATAGGCGATGCGCCGCTCGTCCGGCGAGAAGCGCGGGGTCAGCACGATCGACTGGCCGTTGGTCAGGAAACGGTGGTTCGCGCCGTCCTGATCCATGATCGCCAGCCGCTTGATGCGGCGGTTCTTCGGCCCGGTCTCGCTGACATAGATGACGCGGCTGTCGAAATACGGTCCCTCGCCGGTCAGGCGCGTGTAGATCGTGTCCGAACATTTATGCGCCGCGCGCCGCCAGTCTGCCGGGCGCACGATGAACCCTTCGCGCGCCAGTTCGGTGCCGAGCGCGACGTCATAGAGGTAGCAGCCGACAGTAAGATTGCCGTCGCCATTCGCGCGCACGAACCCCTGCACCAGCGCCTGAGCGGTCGCGCCGCGCCAATAGCCGAAGTCGGGCGCACTCACCTCGCTCACCGGGATCGTGCGCACGCCCGTCGGGCCGAGCGGCTTGAACAGGCCGGTGTTGCGCAGATTGTCGGTGATGATCTGCGCGACCTGCCGACCCAGCGCATCGGTGCTGCCCGCGGGCGTGCTCACCACCTGCTGCGTCGGCATTGGCGGGACGATGATGGTCAGGTCCTGCGCGCTCTCATCGGTCACGTCGATGGTCGGCAGTTCCTGGCTCTCGGCCGCGGGGGCGGTCGGCTGGGCCGCCGGCTGCTGCTGGGCCACGGCGGGGGCCGTGACGAACACCGCCGTGGTCGCGGCGAAAAGGATGCGCAACTTCATTCACAGTCTCCTGTCGAAGGACAGTCGGAAGGCTTTCCAGCCGTCATAATATTCCTCGGGCAAGCCCTTGAACGGCGCTGCAAGCCGGATCGCGGCCAGCGCACGCTCCTTGTGCAACTCCTGCTGCGGGCGGTTGCTTTCGGTTTCGCCGGTCTGATCGACGATCCGCGGTTGCCCGGCGAGCGAGCCATCCTTGTTCAACCGCACCTCGACGATGGTGGCGAGCAGATTGACGTCGGCTCCGGTCGGCGCGCGCCAATGCGGCTTCACCTGCCGCCGGATCAGGCCGAACACCGAAGAGCGGACCTCGGGCCCCATCTGCGCGGCCTGCGGCGTTGTCGCCTTGCCCTTGCTCGCCTGATCGGTCAGGCCGTCGACGATGCCGGTCAGTCGGCCCGTTGGCGTCGCATTCCTACGCTCCGTTTTCGGCTGCGCCTTGGCCGGGGCGGGGTTCGACTTCTTCGCTTCCGCCTTGGGCTGCGGTTTGGGCGCAGGGGCGGGGGCAGCCTTGGGCGGCGTCGGGTCGGGCTTGGCGATCGGCTCGGGCTGCGTTTCCGGCACCGGCGGCGGCGAATCGGGTTCGGGCGGTGCAGGGACTTCGGCCAGCCGCTCGGCCGGCGCTTCCTTCTCGATCACCGGCGCTTCGCTGACCAGACCCGCTTCATCGGTCAGTGACACTTCGATCGGCACCGGCTTGATGTCGAGCGGATCGACCTTGGGCATGATCGCGAGCGACAGCAGGGCGAACAGCGCGGCATGGCCGATCACGGCCACCCCGATGCCGATGCCTTCCCTGCGGTCGATCGCCACCGCCATCAGTTCTTGCCTTCACCCGTGGTGACGAGCGACACCTTGTTCAGCCCGGCGCGGTTGAGCTCACCCATCACGCGCATGACCTTGCCGTAATCCAGCCGCGTGTCGGCGCGCAGGAACACCTGCGGCTTCTCTTCCCCGCGCGCGCTCGCAATCTCGGCGAGCAGCCCGGGCAGCTGGCCATCGGCGACCTCGCTATCGTCGAGGAACACGGTGCCGCGCTCGTCGATCGAAATCTGGATCGGCTTCTGGTCCTGCTCCAGCGGCTTGGCGCGGCTTTCGGGCAGGTTTACCGGCACGCCCGCGGTCAACAGGGGCGCAGTGACCATGAAGATGATCAGCAGCACCAGCATCACGTCGACCAGCGGCGTGACATTGATGTCCGCCATTGGCGCGCGCCGCCCCTTGCCGCGCGAGGAGGGGAGCTTCGCGCCCATCAGAGCAGCGGCTTGCCGCCCGCCGGCGCGCTGTCGAGCTGGCGGCTAAGGGTTGCGTGGAAGCCATCGGCAAAGCGGTTCAGCCGCGCCTCGACCTTGTCGATCCCATGGCTGAAGCGGTTATAGGCGATCACGGCAGGGATGGCGGCGAACAGCCCGATCGCGGTCGCGAACAGCGCCTCGGCGATGCCCGGCGCGACCACCGCGAGCGACGTGCTCTGCTGCCCGGCAATCGCGGTAAAGCTGCGCATGATGCCGAGCACCGTGCCGAGCAGCCCGACGAACGGCGCGGTCGCGCCGACCGTGGCGAGAATGTTGAGCCGGTCCGACAGCCGATCTACCTCCAGCGCGACCGCCGCGCCCATCGTCGTTGCCAGCCGCTCGCGCGTGCCGTCCTTGTCGAGTGCGCGCCCGCCGGTCGAACGCCGCCATTCGGTCACGCCCGCAGCAAACACCCGCGCAGTCGGATGATCCTCGTCCCCGTGCAGCTTGTAAAAGGCGTCGATATCGTCGGTCTTGCGATAATCGCCCTCGAACCGCTCGGCGGCCTTGCGCGCGGCGGCGATGCGCCCGCGCAGCGACAGGATGATCGCCCAGGTCCAGATGCTGGCAAGCACCAGGCCGACCATGATCGCCTTCACGTCCCATTCGGCCTGCAGGAACAGCCCGATATAGGACGCGCTGTCGAATTTCAGATTTGCGAACCAGTCCATGTGTCGCTCAGTTTCCCTTCCAGACCAGCGGCACGAACGCTTCGACCCACTCCGGCGGTTGCCGCCGCGCGCGCCCCGTCGGGGTCACGAACGCCGCTTCCACATCCGCCTGGGTCAGCAATTCCCCGTTCCGCATGACTCGTTGCTGAATATTCACCGCCGCCGCCCGCACGCGCAGGACCCTGCTGACAACAACCAACGCATCGTCGAGCCGTGCAGGGGCAACATAGCGGATGCCGATGTCGCGCACGACGTAAACCCCTTCACCCGCCTCATGCGCCGCCCGCTGATCGATCCCGGCACAGCGCAGCATATCCGATCGCGCGCGTTCCATGAACCGCAGGTAATTGGCATGATACACCACCCCAGACAGGTCGGTGTCCTCAAAATAGACACGCACCGGGAAGAGATGCTCGACGCCGTCGAAACGGCCCGAGACGGGAGGCAGGTCAATCACGCTCACCCGTGCGCCCATAGCGGCGGGGGGAATCGAAGTTCAACTGTCACTGTCGGCCCGTTCCCCAAGCGCGATGAACGGAGGGGCGGGGGCGGGGTTCCGCGCGATCAGCGCTTCGCCATCTCCAGCACCACGTCCCACTCCGCCGCGCTGACCTTCCCCACCGACAGCCGCGAATATTTGACCAGCTCCATCGCGGCGAGCCGGGGCTCGGCCTTCACCATCTTCAGCGTCACCGGGTTCGCCAGCGGCTCGACCGGCTTCATCTCGACCGACACCCAATGTTTCCCCTCTCCATCGGGCTTGGCCTCGCGGCTCACTTCCATGATGCCGACGATCTCCAGCCCGATATTGCTGTGGTAGAAAAACGCCCGGTCGCCGACCTTCATCGCGCGCAGATTGCCGGCGGCGGTATGGTTGCGCACGCCGTCCCATTCGGTGCTGCCGTCGCGCACCAGATCGTCCCAGCTGAACACATCGGGTTCGGATTTCATCAGCCACAGATTCATTGGGTTCGGCACTCCTGGTTCGCCGCCTCCATCGCGTCCCTTGATCTAAACCGCAAGTGAACGCACGATTCCGCAGCCGTTCAGTTCGACTCGCACAAAAGGCTATTCAGACGGACCTCAGAGCGTTGAGACGTCGGAATGTGCAGATGCACGAGGAGGAAGACATGAAGACGATGATCACCAAGGCGGTGCTCGGTCTCACCCTCGGCGCCACCGCGCTCACCGCGGCCGCGCCGGCAGAGGCCCAGCGGTATCGCCATCGCGACCGTGACAATACGGGCACTGCTATTGCCGCCGGCATTGCCGGTGTCGTGATCGGCGCCGCAATCGCCAGCTCGAGCCGCGACCGCTATGATCGTTATGATCGCTACGACCGCGGCTATCACGGCTATGACCGGTATGACGGCTATTACCGCCAGCGCGGCTATTACCCGCCGCAAAGCCATTATTACCGCGATTACGAGCGCCGCAACTGGCGCGGCTGCACCGTCCGTCGCGTCTACGACCCCTATCTGGGTCGCCGCGTGAAGGTGCGCTACTGCCGCTAAGCGGCTGGATAACAAGGCGGCGCGAAACTCCGGTTTCGCGCCGCTTTTGTTTGCGCGCATTTCGGGTTAGAGGCGCGCGCCATGAGCGACACTCCTCCCGACCGGCTCTCGGTTAACCCGAAGAGCCCCTATTTCGACCAGGCGCTGCTCCAGCGCGGCATCGGCATCCGTTTCAAGGGCGTCGAGCGCCGCGATGTCGAGGAATATTGCGTTTCGGAAAACTGGATCCGCGTCCAGGTCGGCAAGACCATGGACCGCAAGGGCAACCCGCTGACGATCAAGCTGTCCGGCCCGGTCGAGGCATGGTTCGAGAGCCCGGCTGTGGGTGAGGGCGAAGGCGAGGCCGAGGCGTAATCAAATCCTCCCCTTCCAGGGGAGGATTGACCCTAACCCAACACCGCCCGCGCCGCGTCCTCGACCGCACGCATCGCCGCGCGGAACGGGAACGGCCCGTGGCTGATCCGCGCCACCCCGGTCGCAGCTACTGCGGCGGCATCCGGCGCGCCCGGAAACGCCATGAAGTTCACCGGCAGCGGCGACTCGCGGCACACCCGCGCCAACAGGTCGAGATCGGCCAGCCCTGGCACAAAGAAGCCGCTCGCCCCCGCCGCCGCATAGGCATGCGCGCGGGCAATGGCGGCGTCGACCTTGGCCGCATCATGCGTTTCCGGCGCCGCCTGCAGGAAGATATCGGTGCGGGCGTTGATGAAGAAGTCCGGCCCGGTCGCGGCGCGAATCGCGGCGATGCGCGCGGCCTGCACCTCGGGCGCGTGCATCCCGGAGCCGCCGATCACCTGATCCTCGAAGTTACAGCCGATCGCCCCGGTCGCCGCGAGCAGCGCGACGTTCGATGCGACCGCATCGGGCGCGACTGCATAGCCGCCCTCGAAATCGATCGACACCGGCAGGTCGACCGCCCCGACGATCCGTCGCGCATTGGCGACGGCTAGGTCGAGCGGTAGCGATTCGGCGTCGCTGAACCCGTTGGCGGCGGCAACCGACGCGCTGCCGGTCGCGATCGCCTTCACCCCTGCCGCCGCAACGGCCTTGGCGGACCCGGCATCCCACACATTGATCAGCACCAGCGGCGCGCGCGGCACATGCAGCGCGGCGAATTCAGCGAATCGGCTCATGGACATCCCCTCTCGTTCCGGCCTTGATAGGCCTGGAACGAAAGTGGAACAATCCCGATTATTGCGATCAAATTGTTAGTGAACGAACCGCGCCACGACATCGCGGTACGACCGGCTCACCTTCACCTGCGACCCGGAATCGAGCACCAGGAAACACTCGCCATTGGTGTGCGGCTTGACCTGCTTGACCTGGTCGAGGTTGACGATGGTCGAGCGATGGACGCGCTGGAAACGGCGCGGGTCGAGCCGCTTTTCCAGATCCTTCATCGTCTCGCGCAGCACCAGCGTGTTGTCCGCGGTCTTGATGCACATATAATCGCCGGCCGCTTCGACCACTTCGATCGTGTCGACATCGACGCGGAAAATCTGGCCGCGATCCTTGATGTTGATCAGCTTTTCATAGCGGCTGGACGACACGTCGGCGTCGCTCGATGCCAGCTCCTCGGCCGCTTCGGGTGCGACCTCGGCCAGCACTTCCTTGAGCTTTTCGACCTCTTCGACGCCGCGCTTTTCGGTCAGCCGCTGGCGCACGCGCTCCAGCGTGTCGGCCAGGCGCCCTTCGTCAACCGGCTTCATCAGGTAATCCATCGCATTCGCTTCGAACGCGCGGATCGCGTGATCGCTATAGGCGGTGACGAACACGAACAGCGGCGGTTCGATTTCCATCAGGCCCTGGACGACCGAAAAGCCGTCAAATCCTGGCATCTGGATGTCGAGGAAGACCAGGTCGGGCTTGTGCGTCTTGATCGACCGGATCGCCTCGCGGCCGTTCTGGCACTTGTCGATGATCTCGACATCCTCATGCGCCTGCAGCCGCAGCTCAAGGCCCTGAATGGCCAGTGGTTCGTCATCGACCAGGATGGTGCGGATTGTCATATCTCTCTCTACTCAAAAACGCGTCGTTCCGATGCCCCCGGCCCGACGCCCCACAACCCCTGCCTTTGATCCTTCAACAATATGGTTACGCTTCGGTTCCGATCAGGCCGCCTCGCGGGACTGTTCCTCGACCTGGAACGGAATTTCGATCTCAACGCGAAACCCGCGGCCGGGGTCCGAATGCGTCGAAAAGCGATGCTCCGCGCCGAATGTCTGTGCCAGTCGTTCCCGGATATTGGTGAGCCCAACCCCGGTTGAAAGGCTTGGCCGGTTCTTGCCTTCGATCAATCCCGGTCCGCTGTCGGATACGGTGATCTGCACCCGTTCGCCGTTGAGCCGAGCGGATACGCGGATTTCGGCGCCTTCCTCCTGCGGGGTCACCGCATATTTGATCGCATTCTCGACCAAGGGCTGCAGCAGCAGTGAGGGCAGCCGCGCCTTGGCGGTGCGCGGGTCGATATCGAATTCGGGCTTCAGCCGCGTGTCGAACCGCATCTTCTCGATCTCGAGATACAGTTTCAGCGTCTCGACCTCTTGCGCCAGCGTGACATGCGCGGTCGGTTCGTTGGCGAGCGTATAGCGCAGGAAATTGGCGAGCCGCGCCAGCATCGCGTTCGCCCGATCGGTCTGTTTGAGCAGCACCAGGGTCGAGATCGAATTGAGCGTATTGAACAGGAAATGCGGGTTGAGCTGATAGCGCAGCATCGCGAGCTGCGCCGTGCTCGCCTGGCTCTCCAGCACCTGCATCTTGTCGATCTGATCCTCGACGATCAGGTAGAAGTTGATCCCGAAATACAGCGCCGACCACCCCGCGAGCACGGTGAAATTGAGGAACAGGCTTCCCAGGATCAGCGGCAATTCGATCCCCGGATCGCCGCGCATCACCGACACGGTAAAGGCGTTGAGCACGGCATAGACCAGGGTCGCCGCCGCCAGCGTCGCGATCGACGCAAGGATACCGGTGATCCGCGGCAGCCGCCGATAATAGCCATAGAGCGCCGACAGCAGCAGCGTCAGGCAATATCCCACAATCGCCTCGATCGTGACGCGGATCAGGTCTTCGAAGCTGAACGTCCGGTTCGAAAAGTTCGAAACCGCGCGCAACAGCAGATAGCCGCCCCAGCCCGCGCCCTGCAGCATCCAGAAGGCGCGGCTTTTCTGTTCAAAGAACGGGCGGGAGAAGATCGTCGGGTTGGTCATTGCCTGGCGGCTTCTCTACATCGCGACCGGCCATGTGGGAAGAATGCTGCAACGACGCTGCAACGATATCGTTGCACCTCCGTTTGGATTTCGCGACCAACCAAGGAGATCGAGAGATGACCACCCGCACCGCGACTGCCCGCTATTCCGGCTTCGGCAAGGAAGGGAAGGGCGCAATCACCACCCAGTCCGGCGTGCTGACCGACCAGTTCTACGGTTTCAACACCCGGTTTGAGGATGGGCCCGGCACCAATCCCGAAGAGCTGATCGCCGCCGCCCATGCCGGCTGCTTCACCATGGCATTGAGCTTCGCGCTCGCCCGCGCGGGGTTCAGCGAAGGGACGCTGGAGACCAAGGCGGCGGTCAAGCTGGAGCAGAAGGATGGCGGCTTCACCATCACCCGCTCCGACCTGACGCTCGAAGCGACCGTGCCCGGCATCGACGCGGACCAGTTCGCCGACCTCGCCGACGAGGCGAAGAAGAACTGCCCGGTATCGAAGCTGCTGAACGCCGAGGTCAGTCTGGCGCACAAGCTGAACTAAAAAATCCTCCCCGGAACGGGGAGGGGGACCGCGCCCGAAGGGCGTGGTGGAGGGGGCCCGAGGCAATCGTCTCGCTCAAAGGAGGGCCCCCTCCGTCATTGCTTCGCAATGCCACCTCCCCGTTCCGGGGAGGAATGGGCTTACCGCTCGTTCAAATAATACCGATCCGTCGCGGTCAGATCGTCGGCCAGCTCATATACGATCGGCTGCCCGGTCGGAATCTCCAGCGACGCGATGTCCGCGTCCGAAATCCCCGACAGATGCTTGACCAAAGCGCGCAGCGAATTGCCGTGCGCCGCGATCAACACCCGCTTGCCCGCGCGCAGGTCCGGTGCAATCCGCTCCTCCCAATAGGGCAGGACGCGCGCGATCGTGTCCTTCAGGCTCTCGGTCTGCGGGATCGGAATGCCCTTGTAGCGCGCATCCTTGGCCAGGTCCCACGGCGACCCTTCCTCGGGCAGCGGGGGCGGGATGTCGAAGCTGCGGCGCCAGATCTTGACCTGATCGTCGCCATGCTTCGCCGCCGTCTCCGCCTTGTCGAGCCCGGTCAGCCCGCCATAATGCCGCTCATTCAGCTTCCAGCTCTTCTCGGTCGGCAGCCACAGCCGCCCCATCGCTTCCAGCGCCAGGTTGAGCGTCTTGATCGCCCGGCTCTGGAAGCTGGTATAGGTCATGTCGAAGTCGAGGCCCTTGTCGCGCATCAGCTCGCCCGCGGCCCAGGCTTCCTTGACGCCCTGCTCGGTCAGGTCGACGTCCCACCATCCGGTGAAGCGGTTTTCCAGATTCCAGGACGACTGGCCGTGGCGGATCAGGACGAGCGTGGGCATGGGACCTCCATATGGTTTCGCACGCCCCTTACCGTTCAGGCTGAGCTTGTCGAAGCCCTGTTCTTCTTCCTAGGTGCAAAGCGGCCCTTCGACAGTCCGAACGGAGACGCGACATGATCCAGCGACAGACCATCCTCTATGGCGGTCCCGGCGGCCCGTTCGAAGGGGTAGCAGCGTTTGACACCGACTGGACCGATCTGCGTCCCGGCGTGCTGATCCTCCCCAATGTGCTGGGCGAAAAGGAACAGGATCGCGTCACCGCCGAACGGATCGCGGCGCTCGGCTATGTCGGCTTCGTCGCCGACCTCTATGGCGAGGGCAAGCGCACCACCCGCGAATCGCCCGACCCGGCAATCTATATGAATGCGCTCAACGCCGATCGCCCGCTGCTCCGCCACCGCCTGTGCGCCAGCCTCTTGGCGCTCCACGCGCTGCCACAGGTCGATCCGGCCCGCACCGCCGCGATCGGCTATTGCTTCGGCGGCAAGGCAGTGATCGACCTCGCCCGCGCGGGCGCCGATGTGCTGGGCGTGGTCGCTTTCCACGGCATCTTCGACCCGCCGGGCTATGCCTATCCGACGCCGATCCGCGCCAAATTGCTGATCTGTCACGGCTGGAACGACCCGCTCGCCCCGCCCGAGGCGGTGACGGGTCTTGCCACCGAGCTGACCGCCGCCGGGGCGGATTGGCAGCTGCTTGGGTTTGGCGGGGCAGGGCACGCCTTCACCGACCCCAGCCTGAAAACCTCGACCCGCCCCGGCTTCGGCTACGACGCCAACGCCGACCGCCGCAGCTGGACCGCGATGACGGAGTTTTTGGCAGAGGTGTTCGCGTGACCAATCTCCCCTCCCTTTCAGGGAGGGGATGAGATTTTCAGTTCGATGGCTTGCGCGGTGCACGCGGCTTGGCAGGAGCCTTGGCCGCAGTGGCCGCCTTCGTCGGAGCGGGCTTGGCAGCGGCCGGCTTCTTCGCGGGGGCAGCCTTGGCTGCCGGCTTCTTCGGCGCGGCGGGCTTTTTGGTAGGGGTAGGCGGCGTTTGCGCTGCCGGAGCTTCAGGCGCCTTGGGAGCCTCCGGTGCCTTCTCCCCCGTTAGCTTCGCCGTAATCTTCTCTGCCGCCCGCGCCGCGATCAGCGTTGCCAGCGACGACGCGGTCTTGGCGAAGTCATCCATCCCCGAAGCCTTGGGTGCATCGGCAGCAGCAGGGGCGGGGGCGGCAGCCGCCTGCGCATCCGCCGCCTTCTTGCGGACATTCCCGGCCAGCGCGACCAGTCCCGCAGCCACAATATCGGCGACCAGCGGATGCTTGGTCAGCTCCAGCAGCTTGGCGCCCTGCTCACGCAATTCCTTGGGCAGTTCGATCCCGGCGACGGTCTTGGGCAGCTTGGGTGCCTTTGCCGCCTTGTCCTTCTTGCCGCCGGCCTTCTTCGCCTTATCTGCCTTGGCCATCGTCGCGCCTCCATGGTGTGTCAGTTGAGTGACACACCCGGAGGCGTGCCGTCAATCCGCGAATACCCGTTCGAAAATGGTATCGACCGACTTGAAATGATAGTCGAGGTCGAACTTCTCCTCGATCTGCTGCGGCGACAGCGCGGCGGTGACCTCTTCATCGGCCTTGAGCAGCTCGAGCAGCGACAGCTCCCCGTCGCTCTCCCACACCTTCATCGCGTTGCGCTGGACCAGCCGATAGCTGTCCTCGCGGCTCACCCCCGCCTGGGTCAGCGCCAGCAGCACGCGCTGCGAGTGAACCAGCCCGCCCATGCGATCCAGATTCTTCTGCATCCGCGCCGGGTACACCAGCAGCTTGTCGATCACCCCGGTCAACCGCGCCAGCGCGAAGTCGAGCGTGATCGTCGCGTCCGGCCCGATATAGCGTTCGACCGACGAGTGGCTGATGTCGCGCTCATGCCACAGCGCGACATTCTCCATCGCGGGAATGACGGCGGCGCGGACCATGCGGGCAAGGCCGGTGAGGTTCTCGGTGAGCACCGGGTTGCGCTTGTGCGGCATCGCCGAGCTGCCCTTCTGTCCCGGCGAGAAATACTCTTCCGCCTCCAGCACCTCGGTGCGCTGAAGATGCCGCACCTCGACCGCGAGCCGCTCGATCGAGCTGGCGATGATGCCCAAAGTCGCGAAGAACATCGCATGGCGGTCGCGCGGGATCACCTGCGTCGACACCGGCTCGACCGCCAGGCCAAGCTTGTCGGCGACATGCTGCTCCACGCGTGGGTCGATATTGGCAAAGGTCCCCACCGCACCCGAAATCGCGCAGGTCGCAATGTCGGCGCGCGCCGCGATCAGGCGGGTCTTGCAGCGCTTGAACTCGGCATAGGCTTCGGCGAGCTTGAGGCCGAATGTCACCGGCTCGGCATGAATACCATGGCTGCGCCCGATCGTCGGGGTCAGCTTGTGCTCATAGGCGCGACGCTTGAGCACGGCGAGCAGCTGGTCGAGGTCGTCGAGCAATATGTCCGCCGCGCGCGTCAGCTGCACCGCAAGGCAGGTGTCGAGCACGTCGCTCGACGTCATCCCCTGATGCATGAAGCGCGCTTCATCGCCGACATTCTCCGCGACCCAGGTCAGGAACGCGATCACGTCATGCTTGGTCACCGCCTCGATCGCGTCGATCGCAGCGACGTCGATGGTCGGGTTGGTCGCCCACCAGTCCCACAGCGCCTTGGCCGCCGATTCGGGCACCACGCCCAGCTCGCCGAGCTTCTCGGTCGCGTGCGCCTCGATCTCGAACCAGATGCCGAAGCGCGTTTCGGGCGACCAGATCGCGGTCATGGCGGGGCGGGAATAGCGGGGGACCATGGGAAAGCCTTTCGTGAGACGCGGCGCCCCTAGCAAAGCCCCGGCGGCGCGGCAAACATGGCGAAACGCAAGTGTTCCACTCGGTTCATCGCAATATTCGCACATGTTCGGGATGAGTCGAGACGCATCGCAGGCTAGCCGTGAAACTTGAAATAATATTGTGGAACGTGACAAATATGCAACGCGTTCTTCCGTCACATGAGCCGCAAATAATCACGCGGCGTCATCTGTTTTATTCGATGAAGTGACTGGAGAATGACATGTTGAAATCTATCCTTCTTGCCAGCGCGGTTGCCATCTCTGCGCCTGCTTTCGCTCAGGACATGCCGCAGCAGCAGACGCCGCCGCCGCAGGAGCAGCCGGCTCCGCCCGAAACCACCGAACCGGTCCCGCAGGAGACTCCGGCGCCGGCGACCCAGCCCGAAGCAGAAGTGACGCCGGAAGCGACGCCAACTCCGGCCCCGACGCCGACGCCCACTCCCACCCCGGAACCGCAGGCCCAGGCACAGGCAAGCCAGTCCGCGCCGCAGCCCGCAACCGCGACTCAGATCGCGCAGATCGTCGATCAGGGCTTTCCGACCTATGACAAGGATGCCGATGGCAGCCTCAAGCCAGAGGAATTCAGTGCCTGGATGGTCGCGCTGCGCTCGGCGAGCGAGCCCGGCTTCACCGGGGAAGCCGCTGCGGAAAAGCAGTGGCTGACCAACGCCCACGCCACGGCCGACGCCGATAAATCGGGCGGCGTGACGGTTGCCGAGCTCAAGACGTTCCTCACCCCCGCAGGGGCGTCGTAACAAAGTCTCCCCGGACGGGCGTACCGCATCGCGACAGTCCACAGGCCGCCGGAGCTCGCTCCGGCGGCCGTTTTCGTGCACGCTTACATCAACCCTTGCGCGCGCAGGCTGACATGCCCGCCGGTGCCGATGACGATATGGTCATGCACCGCAATCCCAAGTCTTTTGCCCGCTTCGACGATATTGCGGGTCAGTTCGATATCCGCCCGGCTCGGACTGGGATCTCCGCTCGGGTGATTGTGGACCAGGATGATTGCGGTCGACCCCAGGTCGATCGCGCGGCGGATCACTTCGCGGACATAGACCGGTGCCTCGTCCACCGATCCCTCCTGCATCAATTCGTCGCGAATCAGCATGTTGCGGCTATTGAGATGCAGCACCCGCACCCGCTCGATCACATGGTGCGCCATATCCGCGCGAAGATAATCCAGCAGCGCCTGCCAGTTGGACAGGATCGGTCGCGCCGCCACCTCGCTCTTCAACAGCCGTAACGCCGCAGCATGCGCGATCTTGATCGCGGCGGCGCTGGTCTCGCCCATTCCCGGCACGCGTGCGATCGCCGCTGAATCGGCGGTCAACAGCCCGGCAACCCCCCCGAACTGATGCAGCAACGCCTTGGCCAGCGGCTTGGTATCCCGCCGCGGAATCGCGAGCGTCAGCAGATATTCGACCAGTTCATGGTCCATCAGCCCGTCGGCATCGTCCAGCAACCGCGCCCGCAGCCGCGCGCGATGCCCGGTCCCATCCGTAATCGCCTCGCCGCCGTCCCCCATGAGGGGAGCCTAGCGGCAGAGGCAGGGGCGGGGAAGGGGGCCAAATAATCCTCCCCCGTCAGGGGGAGGTGGCGCCGAAGGCGACGGAGGGGGAGGACGGCTGTGTCCTATCGCCTCTTGTCAGCGTGCTTCCGCCCCCTCCGTCAGGCTGCGCGTGCCACCTCCCCCTGGCGGGGGAGGATTGAATCGACGGTTGCAACAATGTTGCACCGCGGTTGACTCGGGATGCCCCCCTTTCTAAAGCGCGCGTGCCTTGGCGGGCTCGCCGCTCGGCCCATGCGTTTCGCCCTGGTATCTGACAGGTGGGAGAGACGAAATGACCGAGAACGAGCCCGGACTGGACCCCCTCAAGGAGGATGGCCGCATCACGTCGCTCAATGAGCGGCTGGCGCGGGCAAAATCCGAAGAGGCGGATCGGCGGGGCGAGGGGCAGCAGGCCGGCGATCGTGATTATCGCATGGGCAACCGCGTCCTCGCCGAGCTGATCGGAGGAATGGTCGGGGGGGCGCTGATCGGGTGGGTGCTCGATCGGTTCCTGGGAACCTCGCCATGGCTCCTGCTCACGCTGCTTGCCCTTGGCATCGTCAGCGCGTTCAGGAACATCATCAGGATTTCGAACCAGCGCTCGAAGTGACTTTCGGGCGCTTGCGTTACATGGGAAACGGGCGTGGCTGAAGAAGCAGGCAAGATCGATCCGATGCACCAGTTCGAGGTGACGTCGATTGCCGACATGTTCACCATCGGCAATCAGACGATCGCCTTCACCAACAGCGCGCTGTGGATGGCAATCGCCGCCGTCGCGCTGTGGATTTTCATGCTGGGCGGCATGAAGCGCGAAGTGATTCCCGGTCGCTGGCAGATGGCGGTCGAGGGCTTCACCGGCTTCATCGACAATCTGCTGAAAGCGAATATCGGGCATGAGGGGCGCAAGTTCCTGCCGTACGTTTTCTCGCTGTTCATGTTCATCCTGTTCGCCAACGTCATCGGCCTGCTGCCGTTCGGCGCGATCCCCGGCGTGCATCCGTTCACCGCGACCAGCCACTTCACCGTGACCGGCGTGCTGGCGATCCTGTCCTTCTCGATCGTCCTCGTCGTCGGTTTCGCGAAGCATGGCCTGCGCTTCTTCTCGCTGTTCGTGCCCAAGGGGACGCCGATCCCGGTGCTGATCTTCTTGTCGCCGATCGAGTTCGTCTCGTTCATGGTCCGCCCGTTCAGCCTGGCGCTGCGACTGTTCGTCGCGATGACCGCGGGTCACATCCTGCTCAAGGTGCTGGCCGGCTTCATCATCAATTCGGCCAATGCCGGCGCGGGCTGGGGCCTGCTGGTCGGCGTGCCCAGCTTTGCGCTGATGCTCGGCGTCTCCGCGCTCGAGATTCTGGTCGCCGGCGTCCAGGCCTATGTGTTCGCGCTGCTCACGTCGCTGTACATCAACGACGCGGTGCATCTGCACGATCATCACTGAGTTTTTCCCACCAAGACCTGATTTTCTAAGGAGTGATTTCAATGGAAGCAGAAGCATTCAAGCTGCTCGGCGCCGGTCTCGCGGCGATCGGTGCTGGCCTCGCGGCGCTGGGCGTGGGTAACGTCTTCGCAGCGTTCCTCCAGGGCGCACTGCGCAATCCGGGTGCGGCTGCCAGCCAGCAGGGCAACATGTTCATCGGCTTCGCGGCTGCCGAGCTTCTCGGCCTGCTCGCGTTCGTCGTGGCGGTGCTGCTGATCTTCGTCGCCTGAAGTCTCTGCCGCCCTGCGCGTCGCGCGGGGCGGACTTGACGGACCGCGAGAGGACGGACCAATGCCCCAGATCGAACAAGTCGCGGCGACCTATGCGTCGCAGATCTTCTGGCTGCTGCTGACCTTCGGGCTCACCTTCGTGATCGTCGGCCTGGGCATTCTGCCCAAGGTTTCCGGCACGATGGATGCGCGCGACAAGTCGGTTGCGGACGACCTTGCCGCTGCGGAAGCAGCGCGCACGGCGGCCGATCACGCCGAAGAGACGTGGCGCGCTCAGGAAAATGCCGCGCGCGAAGCCGCACGCAAGCGTCTGGCCGAGGCCCGCGCCGCGGGTCAGGCGGAAAGCGATGCCGCGCTCGCGGCCGCCAATGCCGAGATCGAGGGTCGCGTCGCCGCGGCCGAAGCCCGGATCGCGGAGGCCAGCGCCGCCGCAGCGGGTGAAATCGAATCGGTCGCCACCGATGCCGCGCGTGACATCGTTGCGCGTCTGTCGGGCGTGACCGTCACCCCGGCCGAAGCGGCTCAGGCAGTGAAGGCAGCACTCCATGGCTGAGGCAGCACAAGTGACCGCGAGCACGGCAACCGATCCGGTCGCGCAGAATCTGAGCGACGCGTCCAAGGGCGAAGGCATGGGCCTTCCGCATGCGGGCGGCACCGAGGCTGACGGAACCGTGCATCACGCGGCTCCGGCGGTGTTCGGCATCGACGCGACCATGTGGGTCGGTCTGGCGATGCTGGCGCTGATCCTGATCGTCGTGTGGAAGAAGGTGCCGTCGGCGATCGGCGGCATGCTCGACAAGCAGATTGCGGCGATCCGCACCCGGCTTGACGAAGCTAACCAGCTACGTGCCGAGGCCGAAGCGCTGCGCGACGAATATGCGCGCAAGCTCACCAATGTCGAGCAGGAGGCCGCCGCCATGGTCGCCCATGCCGATGAGGAGGCACAGGCGCTTCTGGTCAAGGCCAAGGCCGATGCGGAAGACCTGATCCGCCGCCGCACCAAGATGGCCGAGGACAAGATCGCCGCCGCCGAGCGCGTGGCACTCGACCAGGTCCGCGCCACGGCCGCCGAAGCTGCGACCAAGGCCGCCGGTGCGATCATCGCGCAAAAGCACGACGCCGGCGCCGACAAGGCACTGGTCGACCAGACGATCGCGGGCCTCTCGCGGCTCAACTGAGCGGCGGGTTCCGGGTGAAGAAAAAGGGCGTTGGTCGAGAGACCGGCGCCCTTTTTCTATCCTGAGTCTCTCCCATAACAGGGGCGTCAGCCCGGCGACCTGAACGCCGGTTCAGGCTTGGGGCGCCCCGATCAGCCGCGAACACAATTCGAGCAAATAAAGGCCCGGTGCCGCAACGATCCCCACTGCGGGCCGAATGTTACGGCTCTGATCCTCGCTGCCGCGTGCCATAACGGGCGCGGCATGCGTCGGTCATCTCGAGTTGGAGATTGTGTATGCGTATGCGTTCGATCGCGTTGGCCTTGAGTGCGGCGGCGGCCCTTGCTGCAGTTCCGGCATCTGCACAGGATCGCGAGCCCTTCACCGGTGGCAGCGTCGCGGCCGTGGCGGGTGTCGATCACAGCGGCGATGGCCCGGGCGATGGCGAAACCGGATTCCTCTATGGTGGCGCGGTCACCTATGATCTGGGTGCAGGCAAGCTGCGCTACGGGATCGAGGCGGAAGCGACCGGATCGACCGCTTATGGCTGCTACGCCCCGCTCGGCGGCTCGACGCGAAGCTGCACGACGGCGGATCGCGACCTTTATCTCGGCGGGCGCGTGGGCGTTGTGCTCAGCCCCAGCCTCATGGCGTATGGCAAGGCCGGCTATACCAACTTCCGCTCTACCACCGGCATCGACGATTTCGCCACCCCCGGCTCGCCCGACACCCTTATCGAGGGCAATGACGATGGCTGGCGCGTCGGCGCGGGGCTGGAATACAACGCGGGCAAGTTCCTGATCCGCAGCGAATATCGCTATTCCGATTATGGCGCCGACACCCGCCATCAGGGGACGGTCGGGGTCGGTTTCCGCTTCTGACCTCGCACCCGCGCGGAGTGCGCTCCGCGCGGGCAACCCTGCCAACGTCGGTGCGTTGCCCTCCCATGCCCGACGACAGCCCCTCCCGCTCCGAACTTGCCGAAGACCGCACCGACCTGGCCGAGGATCGCACGCTGCTCGCCAATGAACGCACCTTCAGCGGCTGGGCGCGCACAGCGCTCGCGACGATCGGGATCGGTCTCGGCTTTCATGTGCTGTTCGGCGCGCTCGAACCGGCGTGGCTGCCCAAGGCGATCGCGACCGTGTTTATCGCGCTCGGTGTTGCGATCATCTGGATGGCCGAACGGCGCGCCTGCGCGATTCAGAGCCGACTGTCCGCGCATAACATCCGCACGTTGCGGTCGCTCAACCTCCGGCTGATCGCCTGGGTCTATACGCTTGGCGCACTCGCGCTCACCGTCGCGTTGTGGCTGGTCAACGCCGACGCTATTTCTTGAGCAGATCCAGCACCGCCACCGTCATCGCCGTCGTCCCCAGCGTCACCGATGGCTTGGCATCGACCTTGAAGAACGGCGAATGGTGCGCGGGCAGCGTCTTCTCGCCGCGCTTGGCCGCGTCCAGTTCGGCCTGCGGCGTCCCGCCGACGACGAAATAGGCGCCCGGCACGCCTAGCTTTTGCTCGATAAAATAGGCGAAATCCTCCGCCCCCATGCTCTCGCGTGGCTCGGTCTTGAGGATGTCCTTGCCGAACGCCTTGGTGAACGCCCCGCGCACCCGCGTCGTCAGCGCCGGATCGTTGAGCGTCACCGGGGTCGATTCAAACCCGACCCGAACCTGCGGCAATTTGTCCTCGGGTAGCCCGTTCATCCGCCCGACATTGGCCGCGATCCGCTTGATCCCGTCGAGCAGCTTCTTGCGCGTCTCCTCGTCATCCGATCGCACCGTCAGCTGCAGCTCGGCCTTGTCGCTGATGATGTTGTGCTTGAACCCCGAATGGAACGATCCGACCGTGACCACGCCGGGCTTGAGTGGTGCGATCTCGCGGCTGACCAAAGTCTGCAGCGCCATCACGATCTGCGACCCCATCACGATCGGGTCCTTGCCCATATGCGGTGCCGCGCCATGCGTGCCGATGCCAAAGATGGTGATGTCGACGCTGTCCGATGACGACGAGCTGATCCCCGGCTCCAGCCCGATCTTGCCGGTCGGAAAGCCCGATGTGACATGGAACGCCACCGCATAATCGGGCTTGGGGAAGCGGGTATAGAGCCCGTCCTCCATCATCTTGCGCGCCCCGCCGATCCGCTCCTCGGCCGGCTGCACCACGAACACCACCGTGCCCTTCCACCGGCTCTTGAGCTTCGCCAACTGCCGCGCAGTGCCGATCATCGATGTGATGTGCACGTCATGCCCGCACGCATGCATCACCGGCTTCACCACGCCGTCGATATCCTCCTGCGTCACGGTCGAGGCGTAGGGGAGGCCGCTATCCTCCTTCAGCGGCAACCCGTCCATATCGGCGCGCAGCAGGATGGTGGGGCCCGCGCCATTCTTCATGACGCCGACCACGCCGGTCCCGCCCACGCCCTCAGTCACCTCGATCCCGCCGACCGCACGCAGCTCCTTCGCCATGATCGCGGCAGTGCGGCTTTCCTTGAACGACAGCTCCGGGTTCTTGTGGAAATCGACGAACAGCGCCTCGAGATGCGCGGCATAGTCCGCCTCCACCGCCGGCGCAAAGTCCGGCTCGGCCAGCACGGGCGCGGCGATCAGCGACGAAGCAAGCAGGGCGGTGAGCAGGCGCATGGTGGTTCCCCCGAGGTCGTTTTGCGGGAGCGTAATCAGGCGCGCATGGGTTGGAAAGGGCTGTGCTTATCCCGAAGCAGGGAGCGACTGTGGCATTGGCTCCCTCGTCCCATCGTCCGTGGCGTTGGCGGCGCGTGGCAGGAACCACGGCCCGGCGAGCAGGCCGAACAGGAAGCCACCCAAATGCGCCTCCCACGCAAGACCGATCGCGACATCGCCGACCCAGGACATCACCGCCAGCAGCAGGAACAGGAACGCATTTTCCTTCACCAACGCCCAGCCGCTGCGCCGGATCGTCCGCGATCGGATTGCCAGCACCGGTCCGCCATCGGGACGGCTGCGCAGCAGCAGTGCAACCAGGCCGTAGATCCCGCCCGACGCCCCCACCATCGGCATGCTTCCCGTCGGATGAAGCGCGAGAAACAGCGCTGCGCCGGCCAGCGCGCTCAACACGAACAGCAGCAGGAAGCGCAGCCAGGCCAATGGCGGCGATCCGAGCCGTGCCGTCAGCACGCCGCCGATCGCCGCCAATACCGACAGGTTCATTGCCAGATGCCACAGGCCGCCATGCGTGAACATGTGCAGGAAGATCGTTTCGAACCTGCCTTGTGCGAGGGCCTGCGCGGACAGGCCCCAATCGACAATTCCGTCCAGTCCGCGTGTTGCGATCAGCCAGACCGCCGTGAACAGGCTCGCCGCGCCGATCGCGATGGCGGGAACATGGTCGGACCGGCGTCGCGGTGCGGTCTCGGGCGGCTGCAGCGCGAACGGGCGGTCGCCATCGAACCAGCTATCGCCCTGTTCCTCCATCTGCTCGAGCGCGGTGCGGATCGCTTCCAGCACGTCGCGCGGGGCGATCAGCGTCACTCGCTCACCGGGGATCAGTTCGACATACTGGTGCGGCCAGCGCTGCCACCAACCCTGTTCGGTGCGCCACCAGCGCCCGTCCGTGTCCGATCGATCGTAGAACGCCTGATCGTGAAGCGCCGCCTCGACCCATGCGGCTTCGGCCGGCGAAATGGTCATTGTGCTGGGCCGGGTCATGAATTGCGCCAGCCACCCGATCATCAGCGGCAGCGCGCTGTCTTTCGTCACCAGCGCCTGCCAGTCGTACAGCCACAATATCCCGATGATCACGGCAAGATTGGGGACCAGCTGATACAGGCTGTAGATTGGGATCAGATCGCGCCACCATCCGTGGCGCGACCGGATCGTCAGTTCGTTCATGGGCCCCGCCATGGACTCTGTGTGTCCAGCCACCGACCAGTTGGCAAGGGGCTGGAAGGTAGCAAAAGCCCTGATATGCTCACCGAGTCTTTCCGGGGAGGGATTGGATGAAGTCGGTGGTGTTCGGCCTTGTCGCAACGGGTCTCACGGTGCCTGCGCTGGCACAGACCCCCGCACCGGCCGCGCAGACGCGGGACTATGCCGCGCTGCTGCGGCAGGACGCGACCGCGTTCCGCGACGCCATTCTCGATTCGCATCCCGGCCCGATCGACCGCGAAAATCCCGGCTTCAACGCGCTGCTGGAACGCAGCTATCGGCTCGCCATCTCGCGCGCCAAGCCCGGCATCGGCTATCGCGACTATTATTGGGCGATGACCGAATTCGGCAATGCGTTCGATGACGGGCATCTCGGCGTGACGCCGATCGACCGCAGCTATCGCCACCCCTGGGACTATCGCTGGCCGGGCTTCGTCGTCGCGCTGCGCGACGGGGTGTGGCAGGTGGTGCATAGCGAGGGTGAGGGCCGCCCCGCGGTCGGCGCACGGCTGATCGGCTGCGATGGCAAGGGCGTGGAGGCGTTCGCCGCCGACCGGCTCGGCCCGCTCACCGGACGCTGGTCGCTCACCGCGACGCGCGTGCGCAACGCCCCGCGCCTGTTCCTGCGCTCCGACAATGTCTGGCGCGCGCCGGCCCGGCGCTGCACCTTTGCCGATGCGGGCAAGCGCCGCGCTTATCGCCTGAACTGGACCCCGATCACCGCCGAACGGCGCGGCCAGCTGATCACCGAAGCGGTCGGCACCCGCTTCACCACCGACATCGGCATGAGCAAGCTGACCGATGGCAGCGTGTGGATCGACATGGGCAGCTTCGAAAGCGATCCGCAGAGCGAGGACGGCGCCCGCCTGACCGAGCTGGTCCGCGCGATCGAGGCGCAATCGGCCGACCTCGCCGCCGCCCCGCGCCTCGTCTTCGACCTGCGCGGCAATAATGGCGGATCGTCCGAATGGATCGCCCGCAGCGCCCGCGCTTTGTGGGGCAAGCCGTGGTTCGACGCCAAGACCTGGAGCGAATCCGCCGCCGACTATCGCATTTCCGCTGGCAATCTCGCCAATTTTGCCGAGTTCGCGGCCAAGCTTGATCCCAAGGACAATCCCGAACTCTATCGCCTCGTCACCCTGCTGGTCGATGGGATGAAGGGCGCACAGGCCCGGGGCGAACCCTTCTGGCGCTTCACCGACCCCGCCGCGCCCCGCGCCGTGCGCTTGCCGCTCCCCGCCGGGCCGGACCCGGTCAAGGCGCGTGTCTTCGTCCTCACCGATTTCGGCTGCGCCTCTGCCTGCCTCGACGCGGTCGATATCCTCACCGATCTCGGCGCGACGCATGTCGGGCAGGAAACCGACGCCGACACGCTCTACATGGAGATTCGCGGGTTCGAGCTGCCCGGCGGCGTCATGCGCGCGTGGCTGCCGACCAAAGTCTATCGCGGGCGTCAGCGCGGGTCGAACGTCCCCGCCACCCCGCGCTACCGCTGGACCGGCGCGCTGTCCGACACCCCCGGCATCCGCGCGTGGATCGCATCGCTTCCGGCTGGCTGAATCGGCGGCGAGTCCCTACATCACCCCGGTGACCGCCGACCCCAATTCCCCCAGCCGCTTCAACGAAGAAACCGCCACCTACGCCGTGCGCGGGTCGGAAACGCCCGACCTCGACGCCGGTGTCGCCGCGATCCGCAACGTGCTCGCCACGCTGCCCGTCCGCCCTGGCGTGTACCGGATGCAGGATGCGCGCGGCGACGTCCTCTATGTCGGCAAGGCCCGCGCGCTCAAGAACCGCGTCGCCAACTACACCCAGCCCGCAAAGCTATCGAACCGCCTGCGCCGCATGATCGCGCAGACGCGGTCGATGACCGTGGTGACGACCAACAACGAGGCCGAGGCGCTTCTGCTCGAAGCCCAGCTGATCAAACGCTTCCGCCCGCCCTACAACGTCCTGCTGCGCGACGATAAGTCGTTCCCCTACATCCTCCTGCGCAAGGACCACGACTTCCCCCGCGTCCAGATGCACCGCGGCGCCCGCCGCGCACAGGGCGACTATTTCGGCCCGTTCGCTGGCGCGGGTCAGGTCCGCAAGACGCTCAACGCGCTCCAGAAACTCTTCCTCCTGCGCAGCTGCACCGACAGCTTCTTCAACAATCGCGACCGCCCGTGCCTGCTCTACCAGATCCGCCGCTGCTCGGCCCCCTGCGTCGATCGCATCGACAAGGCGGGCTATGCCGAACTCGTGTCCGATTCCCGCGACTTCCTGATGGGCAAGTCGACCAGGGTTCAGGCCAAGCTCGGCGAGCAGATGCAGGCCGCCGCCGAAAATCTCGACTTCGAACTCGCCGCCATCCTGCGCGACCGGCTGAAGGCGCTCACCTTCATCCAGGGCAGCCAGGCGATCAATGCGGAGGGGATCGGCGACGCCGACATTTTCGCCATGGCCGCCAAACAGGGTCAGATCGGCATCCAGGCCTTCTTCATCCGTGGCGGCCAGAATTGGGGCCACCGCGCCTTCTTCCCCGCGCACACCGCCGATGTGCCGGAGGATGAGGTGTTCACCCAATTCCTCATGCAATTCTATGAGGAAGTGCCCCCGCCGCGCACCATTTTCGTCGACCGCAACCTCGACGATCTCAAGCTCCTCTCTGAAGCCCTCGCCGAACGCGCCGGGCGCAAGGTCGCGATCGGCATGCCGCAGCGTGGCACCCGCCGCCGCCTGCTCGATCAGGCGAAGCGCAACGCGATCGAGGCGCTCGACCGCCGCATGGCCGAATCGACGACGCAGGCAAAGATCCTGCGCGACATCGCCGACCTCTTCGCCCTCCCCGAACCGCCCGACCGCATCGAAGTCTATGACAACAGCCATATTCAGGGTGCCCACGCCGTCGGCGCGATGATCGTCGCCGGGCCGGAGGGATTCCGCACCGGCCAGTATCGCAAGTTCAACATCAAGAGCGCCGCGACGAACGACGATTTCGCGATGATGCGCGAAGTCTTCACCCGCCGCTTCGCCCGCGCTCAGGAGGAAGACCCCGACCGGGACAAGGGCGTGTGGCCCGACCTCGTCCTGATCGACGGTGGCAAGGGCCAGCTCAGCGCCGCCCGCGCCGTGCTGGAGGAGCTGGGGATCGAGGATGTCTGCATGGTCGGCGTCGCCAAAGGCCCGCACCACGGCCGCGAAGGCCGCGAAGTCTTTCACCTGATGGACGGCAGCGAACGCATGCTCCCGACCAACGCCCCCGCATTGTTCCACATCCAGAAACTCCGCGACGAAGTCCACCGCTTCGCCATCGGCGCCCACCGGGCGAAGCGCGCCAAGGCGATCGGCGCCAGCCCGCTCGACGACGTCCCCGGCATCGGCCCGGCACGCAAGAAGGCGCTGCTGATGCACTTCGGCACCGCCAAGGCGGTGCGCGGGGCGAGCCTGGAGGACCTACAGAAGGCGCCGGGGGTCAGCGCGGCGGTGGCACAGCAAGTGTATGATTTTTATCATTCGCGGTGATGTTGAGGCGGTAATGGGTAAATGACCGCTATAGGGACAGCGGGGTTGCGTCGGCTGGTGGGTGGGAAGCTGCCATTTAAGCGTTTAACTGCCCAAACGCATCAAACACATCCACGGGATTGAAAATCCGCTCGCCGACGGTGATCCAAGCGCCCTTTCCATGATAACCGTCCGCCGTCGATGCGTATTCAACAGCTTCTCGGAAAGTAGCCCATGACTGAGGATTTTCGTCGGGTGGCGAGCTAATCCACGAAGATTGGAAACCGTCTTCATCGAGATTGTCGCCGGGAAACAGCCAAACCAAAGTAGCAGCTGCGTCCCACGGATAGTGCTCATCTTTCATGGCAAAAATCTAACGGCTCGCGCAACGTCCGCAATGGGGTCGTTTGCGGAAAGGCCGCTCTCCCCCTAATCCGCCCACTCCCCAAACGCCCGCACCACCGCCAGCCGCTCCTCCTCCATCGTCAGCGCAACCCGCGCCCGCGCCTTCGCGTCCTCCGCCGCATGTCGCGCCGCCGCTGCCCAGTCGGGTGCAATCCCGCCCAGTGCCGCCAGCACCGACTGCAGCTTCACCGCCACCTCGACCATCGCCGCGCCGTCGCGCCCGATCGGGCGGAACGCATCGACCACCAGCTTCTCGATCTCCAGCGCCGGGAACACCACGCGCTCATCCGCCGGCTGGCCCGTCACCCGCGCCATCCGGTCGAACACCCGCAGCTGCGCGCCCAGCACCGCAATCGCCGTCCCCGGATCGTTGACCGCCGGCGACAGCGCCCGCGACGCGATCTCCGACAGCACGATCAGGCCAAAGCGCGGGTCATGGTCGTAGCTGCGGTCGCGCTGCACCGTGATCGCCTCCGCCACCCGTGCGCACACGTCGGCATCGCCGTCCACCACCCAAGCCACCACCCGGCCCGGATCGACAAAGCTCCCCGGCAGTACCGCCAGATGCACCACGCCCCCGCACGCCGCCATCGCCTCGCCCAGCTCGGCGACATCGATATTGGTGACATAGCCGATCCGCTCCCCGCACCGCACCGGCACCGCACCCTCCGGCACCGGCGCCACCGCGAGTCCTGCGATGCGCGGGCGATGCTGCATCCGCTCCGCCGCCGCGATGGCTGCACGCTCGACCCGCGTGATCGTGTCATGCACCCGCCCGAGCAGCGCGATATGCTGGATCCAGCGCAGCAGCGTGACGACGATCACGACGATCAGCGCGATCGTCCCAGCGAACAGCAACACGCGCCCCTGCTGCCCGTAAAATCCCGTCGACAGCGCGATGATCCCGACAATCGCGAACAGGAACGCGCCCAGGAATGTCGACAGCGCGTTCTGCGACGTCGAATCCTCGACCAGCAACGCCACCGCGCGCGGCGTGACGTTCGACGTCGCCGCGCCATAGGCCGAAACCATCGCCGTCAGCGAAAAGGTGGTGACCGCCAGCATGCTCGACGCGATGATGCCCAGGATATTGTCGACCGCATCCGCCCCGATCTTCGCCCCCAGCGTATAGGGGACCAAAGGCGCCACCAGCGGTGCCAGCAACGCCAGCACCACCGCCGCCAGCGAAAACGCCGCCGCGCGAAACCACAGCCGCCGCGACACCACGCGCCACACCCACGCCCAGCGACTCATCGCGCGGACCGAACCGGATTCGTAACGATCATGGCCGTCCTAACCCGTCGCGGCGGGGGAGGTTCCGGGTAAAGGATGCGCAACTGCGACCCTGCGCCGGCTGCGATCCCTCACTTCAGCGCGGCAGCCGTGATCCTTCGACGATTTCTGGCAATCGCGCTTGCCCCCGGATCGCCAGCCGTTAGGTTTGCGTGGAAACACTGGGGGTTATCGATGTTCCATAAGTCAGCGTTCCTGGGCATCTTGCTCGCCAGCACCGCGCCCGCCTGGGCCGGTGACAAGCCGCTCTACGCCCCTGCGCCCGGCTGGGTGAAGCCGGCGCCGCCGATCGATATGGCGAAGCTGGCGGATGATGCACCGGTCTTCCTCGTCATCGATCACCAGCAGCGGCTCGCCGACGGTCAGGTGTGGCATTACCTCGAGACCGCGACGCGCATCGCCTCGGCCCAGATCCTCGCTCAGGCGGGAACGGTCCAGATGCCGTGGAACCCCGATCATGGCGATCTGATCGTCCACAGCGCCCAGATTTTGCGCGGCGGCGAGACGATCGACCTGCTCGCCGGCGGCAAGGAATTGTCGGTGCTGCGCCGCGAGCAGAAACTGGAGCAGCTGCAGCTCGACGGGATGCTCACCGCGACCATGCCGGTTGAAGGGTTGCGGGTGGGCGACGTGTTGCGGCTCCGCTATTCGACCACCCGCAAGGATCCCACGCTGGGCGGAGAGGTGCAGGGCAGCCTGCCGCTGTTCGCACAGCCGATGCAGGTGCGTTTCGGCCGCGCCCGGCTGGTCTGGCCTGAGGCGACGCAGGTCAACTGGCGCGCGTATCCCGACTGGGCAAAGTTCGGTCCCGTGGCGACTGCGGGCGGCGATCGCGAGCTGGAGATCGCACTGCCGATCGCCAAGCCGCCCGAAATTCCGCGCGACGCGCCGACGCGGTTTCAGCCGATCACCTTTCTCGACGCCACCACCTATGCCGACTGGGGCGCGGTCGCGAAGACCATGGCACCGCTTTATGCGACCAAGGGGCTGATCGCGCCCGACAGCGCGCTGGCAAAGGAAGTTGCGGCAATTGCGTCCGCTTCGACTGACCCCCGCGCGCGGACCGCCGCCGCGCTGCAACTGGTGCAGGATAAGGTCCGGTACCTGTTCAATGGCATGGCACAGGGCAATTACGTCCCGCAAACCCCCGCCGAAACCTGGTCGCTGCGCTATGGCGACTGCAAGGCCAAGACGCTGATCCTGCTCGCAATCCTGCATGAATTGGGGATCGAGGCAGAGGCGGTTCTGGTGCACAGTCGGATGGGCGATCTGGTCCCGAAGCGGCTGCCGATGCCGGCGGCGTTCGACCATGTCATCGTGCGTGCGCAGATTGGCGGTGAGAGCCTGTGGCTCGACGGCACGTCCGGCGGCGACCGGATCGACGATCTCGGCAACACCCCGCCGTTCCGCCATGCGCTGCCGCTGCGGGCAGAGGGGGCGGCGCTGATCACGCTTCCGCTGCGTCCCCGCGCGCGACCCGATGTCGATGCCGAACTGGATATTGACCAGACCGCCAGCATCCATCTGCCCGCACCGTTCACCCTGAAGGTAACGATGCGCGGACAGGTGGTGCAGATGGTCCGCGGCGCAGCAGCCGCGCTGGGCAAGGCCGAGACGGAGAAAATGATTGCGCGCATGGTCGGCGAATATGTGAACACCGGCACCTATACCCAGCGCAAGCTCAGCTTCGACGACGCGACCGGAACCATGGTGGTTACCGCATCCGGCGTGGCCTATCCGGACTGGGAGCGCGAAAGCGAGCGGTACAAGGCGGGGCTGGACAACGCCGTGGGGGCGATCGGGTTCGAGCCGGATCGCAGCCGTCCGGCATGGCGCGACCTGCCCGTCACGACCGGTGAAGCCATGCACGCGCGCATCCGCACGAGCTATCGTCTCCCGGCGGGCGGCGTGGGCTTTACCTTTGAAGGTGACGAGAAACTGCCGGAGAAGCTCGCGGGAAGGCTGGTCACGCGCCGCACGTCGCTGGCCGGGAACGTGGTGACGGTCGAGGATCGCACCATCGTCACCGGCGAAGAGGTCGCTCCCGCCGATATCGGTGCGGCCCGGCGCGAACTGGCCCAGGCCAAGACGCGGTTGCTGCGCGTTGCGGCTCCGGTGACCTATCCCCAGCGCTGGCAGGATGTGACAGCCGCGCGCAAATCGGGCGGCTTGAAGAAGATTCAGGCGGTGTATGATCAGGCGATCGTCGCCGACCCTTCCGAATCCGACGGCTATTTCAACCGCGCCTGGTATCACAACCGCGTTTTCGACAATGCTGCCGCGGTCCGTGACCTCGACAAGGCGATCACGCTGTCGCCGACGGTTCTGGCCTATCTTCGCCGTGCCAGCGCCCATCGGGCCATGGGACAGATCGACAAGGCCATTGCCGATGCCGATGCCGCGACCGAACTCGATCCGGGTTCGGGCGAAGCGATCCGCACCGCGATCGCGCTGCGCGGCGAGAAGGGTGAGCATGACAAGGCGCTGGAGATGGTCCAGCTCCACATCGACGCGGGCGGCAAGGATAAGCCGGGCTATCTGGCGATCAAGGCCGACCTGCTCGCGCAAAGCGGACAGGTGGATGAAGCGCTGGCGGTGCTGGACGCTGCGGTCGTGGCGCATCCCGGCAACGCGACGCTGCTGAACAACCGTTGCTGGCTCAAGGGCACGCAAAAGGTGGCGCTGGACACCGCACTGCGGGATTGCACCCGCGCAATCGAACTGATGGACAGCCCCGCTCCCGCGCTCGACAGCCGCGCGATGGTCTACTTCCGGCTCGGGAGCGCGGACGAGGCGTTGAGCGACCTCAACGCAGCACTGGATACTGAGCCGGAACTGACCGCCAGCCTCTTCATGCGCGGCGTGATCCGCAAGGCGCGGGGTGAGGCAGGTGCGGACTCCGACATCGTCGCGGCGCGGATGATGGACCCTCAGGTCGATACCCGGTTCGGCAAATGGGGGATCAAGCCATAACGTTCTTAGCCCCTCCTGCTTGCGGGAGGGGCTGGGGAGGGTGTTCTTCTTCTCGAACCAACCCCGCATTCCTTCGGGGGCTGTCCTACAAGCCCCCAACCCACTACACTCCCGCCATGCCCAGCACGCCGCCACCCCCGCACGCCTCCACCGCGCGGACGTGTCAGGCAACGCCCCTCACATACGGCAATCTTGTCCGGTTTGTCCTAATAGCGAACCCCGCCGTTCACCAACCCGGCCCACATTTTGCGATTTCTTCACCCACGTCCGCTAGGCCGCAGCCATGCCAACGCGCGTTTTCCTGACGGTCGATACCGAATTGATGTGGCGGCATCATGCCGCCGGGCTGCCGATTGGTGAGATCGCGGAGCGGTCGCTGGAGCCGGCCGGGGTCGGCATCGGCTATCAGCTGCGCCGCTTTGCGGAACATGGGCTCAAGGCGACCTTCTTCGTCGATCCGATGCCGGCGGTGGCTTATGGCCTCGATCCGATCCGCCGCGTGGTGGAGGCGATCCTTGAGGCGGGGCAGGAGGTTCAGCTGCACCTCCACCCCAATTGGGCCGCCGCGCGTGACGATGATCGCAGCGCCGCGGCGTCGTTCGAACTGATCGACTTCACCTTCACCGAACAGCGCGACCTGATCGCCGCGGCGTCCGACCTGCTCGTCGCCGCCGGGGCGCCGCGCCCGATCGCCTTCCGCTCGGGCAGCTACAGCGCCAGCGACGATACGCTCGCTGCCCTGGCTGAGCTCGGCATCCGCTATGACAGCAGCCATAATGGTTCCGAACATCCCTGGCCCAGCGCCATCGGCCTGTCCCCGCGCCAGATCGCCCCGGTCGAACATCGCGGCGTGATCGAAGTGCCGGTGACCTTGATCGAGGATGTGCGCGGCCATCTCCGCCATTTCCAGATCTGCGCGCTATCCACCGCCGAGATGCGCGACGCGCTCGACCATGCAGTGGCGGCGGGACACGCGGCCGTGACCATCGTCAGCCACGGGTTCGAGCTGGCGAACCGCGCCGGTACCCGCCCCAATGCGGTACACGTCGCCCGCTTCGACGCGCTCTGTGCGATGCTGGCCGAGCGGCGCGGCGGGATGGAGACGGTGCATTTCGCCGACCTGTCGCATCTGCCGCTGGGTCAGGACGATCAGCCGCTCGGCCCCAGCCTGGTCCGCACCCGGATGCGTCAGGTGCAGCAGCTTTGGTCGAACCTGGTGTCGGAGCGCGCCGCATGACCGCGACCGCGCGACCGACCCCGCTCAATTTCCGCATCGGCGCGCGGACGTTGATGGCGGTGCAGCGCGACATGGTCCGCGTCCCACTCAGCCTGGATGAAGCGCGCGAAGGCCGCTTGCCGGTGCTGCCCCCGCTGCCGCGCGACGCGCATGGCTATGTCGTGACCTCGCTGCCCGAGGATCGGCTGGAGGCGATGGTCTATGCCTCCGGCCGGATGATCGGCTTCGTTCGTCAGAAATATACGCGTTACTATGCCGACCTGACCGGCGGGTTCGATGCCTATATGGCCGGGCTGTCGGGCAATGCGCGGCAGGGGGCGAAGCGCAAGGCGAAGAAGATCGCGCAGGTCTCCGGCGGCGACCTCGACATCCGCAGCTATCGCACGCCCGCAGAGCTGGAGGCGTTCCACGACATCGCCCGCCGCATCGCGCTGCGCACCTATCAGGAGAAATTGCTGGGGGAGGGGCTGCCCGCGACGCCGGAGTTTATCCGGGGGATGCTGACCGCCGCGGCGGCGGACCGCGTTCGCGCTTGGCTGCTGTTCATCGCCGGGGAGCCAGCGGCGTATCTCTACTGCCCCGCGCATGGTGACAATCTGGTCTATGAATATGTCGGCCACGATCCGGCGTTCAACGATTTGTCGCCCGGCGCGGTGTTGCAAGTGGAAGCGTTCAGGGACCTGTTCGACGAGGGCCGCTTCGCGCGGTTCGACTTCACCGAAGGCGATGGCCAACATAAGCGCCAATATGCGACCGGCGGGGTTCCGTGCGTCGATCTGCTGCTCCTTCGCCCCAGCCTGACGAACCGTGTGACCACGGCGGCACTCGGCGGCTTCAACAAGACGGTGGCCGGCGGCAAGGCGCTGGTGGACGCAGTCGGGCTGGAGAAGCTGTCCAAGAAGCTGCGCCGGGGATAAGGGCAGGGCATGCATCTGCGTGCCCCTGCCATCATCGTCGCGATCCGCCCGCATGGCGAAAGCGGCGCGATCGTCCGGGCGCTGACGGCCGAAGCGGGGTTGCTGGCCGGCTATGTCCGGGGTGGAAGGTCGCGGCAACACCGCCCGGTGCTCCAGCCGGGCAATGTGATCCTCGGCGACTGGCGCGCCCGGACCGAGGATCAGCTGCCGGCGCTGGTGGCCGAACTGGTGCACAGCCGCGCGCCCCTGTTCCGCGAGCCGCTCCCCGCCGCCGCGATCGACTGGGCGACCGCATTGACCGCTGCGGCCCTGCCCGAGGGGCAACCCTCTCCGTCGCTCCACTCGGCGTTGGAGGGGCTGCTCGACGCCATCGAGGCCGCTCCGGCGGCGCGGGGCTGGGCGGTGGCCATGGTTCGCTACGAACTGCTTCTGCTCGCCCTGCTCGGCTTCGGCCTCGACCTCGACCAATGCGCCGCCACCGGCGCGACCGAGGATCTGGCGTTCGTCAGCCCTAAAAGCGGCATGGCCGTCAGCGCCGCCGCCGCCACCGGCTATGAAGCAAGACTGTTTCGCTTGCCCCCCTTCCTCCGCCAGGGCGGGGCGGCGGAGTGGGACGATATCCGCGACGGCCTGCGCCTCACCGGCCATTTCCTCGACCGCGACCTGCTCCACGGCAAGGCGGCGGAGGTGCTGGCAGCTCGGGGGCGGTTGGTCGACCGCATCAACAGGGCGGTTGCGTGATGCGGCGCAGCACGGCAAGGGGCCTGCACCTTGAGCAGGTGGAGTTGTCATGCCGTTGATCGCAATCCTTCCCGGCGACGGGATCGGCCCCGAAGTTACCGCGCAGGCGCGCCGCGTCCTCGACGCCCTCGATCTCGGCCTGACGTTCGAGGAAGCGCCGGTCGGCGGTGCGGCCTATTTCAGCGACGGCCATCCGCTCCCGCCCGCGACGCTCGATCTGGCCAAGCGTGCCGATGCGATCCTGTTCGGCGCGGTCGGCGATCCGCGCTGCGACGCGCTGGAGCGGCATCTGCGCCCCGAACAGGCCATCCTGGGATTGCGCAAGGAACTCGGCCTGTTCGCCAATTTGCGTCCCGCCACGCTGTTCCCCGGCCTTGAGGATGCCTCCGCGCTGCGCCCCGAAGTCGCCGGCGCGATCGACATGGTGATCGTCCGTGAGCTCAACGGCGACGTCTATTTCGGCGAAAAGGGCATGCGCACCACCGCTGATGGCCGCCGCGAAGGCTATGACATCATGTCCTACAATGAGGACGAGGTCGCCCGCATCGCTAAGGTCGGGTTCGAAACCGCGCGCGCGCGGCGCGGCAAGCTGTGCTCGGTCGACAAGGCCAATGTTCTCGAAACCTCGCAGCTGTGGCGCGACGTCGTGATCGAGGTCGCGGCTGGCTATCCCGACATCGAGCTCAGCCACATGTATGTCGACAATGCCGCGATGCAGCTGGTGCGCAACCCCGGCCAGTTCGACGTGATCGTCACCGGCAATCTGTTCGGCGACATCCTGTCGGATCAGGCGAGCATGTGCGCCGGGTCGATCGGCATGCTCCCCTCCGCCGCACTCGATGGCAGCGGCAAGGGGCTGTACGAGCCGATCCACGGCAGCGCGCCCGACATTGCCGGGCAGGGCAAGGCCAATCCGTGCGCGACGATCCTGTCGGCGGCGATGCTGCTGCGCTATTCGCTTGGGCTGGCGGAAGCGGCGGACCGGATCGAGGCGGCGGTGACGGCAGCACTGACCGGTGGCGCGCGCACCGCGGATCTCGGCGGCACGCTCTCGACGCAGGACATGGGCGACGCGGTGGTGCAGGCGCTGGCGTGAGCGACGCGGGCCTCGAACTGGCGGTCGTCGTCCCGACCTTCAATGAGGCACGCAACGTGCCGGTGATGGTCGCGGCGCTCGACACGGCGCTGGCCGGGCGGCGCTGGGAAGTGATCTTCGTCGACGACAACAGCCCCGATGGCACCGCCAACGTCGCCCGCACGATCGGCCGCAGCGATCCGCGCGTGCGGGTGGTGCAGCGGATCGGGCGGCGCGGCCTGTCATCGGCGACGATCGAGGGGATGTGCGCCACCGCCGCGCCGTTCGTCGCGGTGATCGACGGTGACATGCAGCATGACGAGGCGCTGCTGCCCAAAATGCTCGATACGTTGCTGGCCGACGACAGCATCGACGTCGCGATCGGATCGCGCTTCGTCGAGGGTGGCGGCACCGGCGAATGGGACCGCGACCGCGTCGCCAAGTCCGAACTGGCGACCCGCATCTCGCGCAAGGTGCTCAAGGCCGATCTCAGCGATCCGATGAGTGGGTTTTTCATGATCCGCAGCGACGTGGTGCGCGCGATCATCCCGCATCTGTCAGCGATCGGGTTCAAGATCCTGCTCGACATCCTGACCGCCAGCCCGCGTGCACTGAAGTTCGTCGAATTGCCTTACGTCTTCCGCACCCGCCAGATCGGCGAGAGCAAGCTCGACCATGTCGTCGCGATGGAATTTCTGATCGCGCTTTACGACCGCATGTTCGGGCGCGTGGTACCTGTGCGGTTCGTGATGTTTTCCGCCATCGGTGCGCTGGGCGCTGGGGTGCATTTTGCAGCTCTCTGGTTGTTCTTTCGCCTGTTCGAATACAGCTTTCTCACCGGCACGATCGTCGCGACGCTGATCGCAATGACGTTCAACTTCTTCCTCAACAATGCGCTCACCTATCGCGATGCGCGGCTGAAGGGGTGGCGGCCGCTGCTCGACGGCTGGGTTGGCTTTTGCATCGTCTGTTCGGTCGGAGCGGTCGCGAATATCGGCGTCGCGGCGTTCCTGCACGATGTCCAGCAGGCGCAATGGGCGCCGTCTGCGCTGGCGGGGATCGCAGTGGCGGCGGTGTGGAACTTCGCGCTGTCGTCGCGTTTCGTGTGGGGGCGGTATTGATCCTTCTGCTCGCCCTTGCCGCGTTCGCAATCGGATGGGAGTCGATTCCGTTTGTCTATTATGGGGAGACGCCCTGGCTGCGTGCGTTCGTTCCCGCTCTGCTCTTCACACTATGGGGCATTCAGGCGTGGCGACTGAGAAAGGTCGCAGGTTGGTCACGACTGGTGCTGCTGGTTTCTGGGCTGGTCGTCGGACTGCCTGCGACGCGCTTGCTGCACCCCGGAAACTGGTGCGTGTATTCCGGCGTTTGCGATTTTTGAACGCTTTCACCGGGCCAGGCAGCCACGTCCAGCGGGTGGAGGCGCGCGTGCCGCTCAAATCCTGCACAGCTGTGTGGAAATTCGCGTTGTCATCGCGCTTCGCGAGCGGATGCGATTGAAGCTGCCTTATTGGTGCTGCGATTTCCAGTGAAGCTGCGGGGATGATCCGTTCGTGCCCTTTGTTCCTCGCGCTCGCCATTGCGAGCGCCCCGTTGCCCGCCGCTGCGCAGGAGGCCGCTTCCGACGCGACCGAGGAGGTGGTGGTCACCGCCCGCACATCCGGCGCGCCGATGTGGACAGTGCGGACCGAGACCGGCGTCGTTCTGCTGGTCGGCGAAATCCGCAATGTGCCCAGGGCGACGCCCTGGTATCCCGACCGGCTTGAACGCGCCGCCGGTGGCGCGCAGCGGATCATCCTCGGCACCAAGGCGAAGGTGTCGCCGGGCGATATCCTGCGGCTGATCTTTGCGGGCGGGAAGCTCACCAAATTGCCCGATGGGCGGGTTGCGGCGGACTATCTCGACGCACCGCGACTGGCGCGGCTGCGCGCGATCGAAGCACGTTACGAGCAGGATTACAGCCGACGCAACTTCCTGATCACGTCGTTCGACCTGCTGTCGCGGCGGCTGGCGTTCAGCAAGGATACCGGCGATGACGCCACCGATGTCGTGCGCAAGGCGGCGCGGCGCGGCGACATCGCAACCCGCCCGGTCGGGGAGGTGCGCGGCGAGGATATGCTCGACAATCTCTTCGCCGCCGCGCCCGAGACGCATCTGCCGTGCCTCGACGCGGCGATGGCGGCGGCGGAGATCGGGCCGCAGATCGTAACGGCGCGGGGCAAGGCGTGGACCAGCTTCGATGTGCCGGGGTTGATGGCGAACCCGCTGGAGACGGCGCTGGGGCGGTGCTGGCCCTGGACCGACACTCAGCTCGGCGCCGAACTGCGCGGGCAATGGGTGGCTGCGCTCGACGAGGCGGTCAAACAGCCCGGCGTGACGCTGGCCGTGGTGCCGATCCGGGTGCTGGCGGAAGAGGGGGGCGTGCTCGACCAGCTCAAGGCGCGCGATCTGGACATCAGCGGCCCGCGCTGGCGCTAGGCCCAACCGGGCAGCCACATCCAGCGGGTGAACGCCCGCGTGCTCGTCAGATCCTGTGCGGCGATGATCGGGTAGAAATAGGCGAACAGCCCCACCGCGGGCACCAGCAGCCACTCGTCGCGCCGTTTCAGCCAGTCGCGCCAATGGTGCAGCGCGACGGCCAGCACGACGCACAGGATGATGCTGGGAAGGTAATAATAATAGAAGAACCCCAGCGACTTGGGGATCACCGCCCATACCCCGAGGGAAAAGGTCCACAGGATCGCGGCGGCGAGCGGCACGCCCGCGCGCTGCTTCACCCCGGCCCACCAGCAGGCGGCGACGGCGATCAGGCCGGTCCACAGGACCGCCGGATTGCCGATCAGCAGCACGCCGCGCATCGCGCCCTGATCGGGCTCATAAAAATACCAGATCGGGCGCAGCATCAGCGGCCAGGTCCACCAGCTCGACTGATAGCCATGGGGGCTGAGCACCTGGGTCTGCAGCGCCAGCATCTCGAACTGGAACGGGATCAGCCGCGCCAGCGTCATCGGGTTGGTGGTGTAGAAAAAGGCGGGGGCGAACGTCGCGAAATAGGTGGCGATGCTGACCACGCCGAGCACGACCAGCGCGGGCAGCCAGTGCATCCCGCCGAACCGTTTGGCGTCACGGAGCCGCAGCCACAGGAACGCGATACCCGCCAGCGCGACGTAGGGGATCGCCGCCCATTTCACCCCGACCGCCGCGCCGAACAGCACCGCAGAGGCGAGCCAATAGCCCCATGCCCGCCGCGACTCGGCGCGCATCGCGGCGAGGAAGGCGACACCGGCCCAGACCAGAAACCCGCCCATGAATATGTCGAGCATCCCGATCCGCGCCTGCACGAACACCATCTGCCCCAGCATCGCGAAGATCGCGGCGAACAGCGCCGGGCGCGTGGCTCGGGTCAGCAACAGGGTGAAGGCGTAGACCCCCGCAATCGTCGCGCTGCCGAACAGCGTCGAAAACAGCCGCCATCCCAGCGCATTGTCCCCAATCAGGTGAATGCCCAATGCAATCAGCGACTTGCCCAGCATCGGATGCTCGGGATTGGTGATGTGCGAGAAGTCGAGCAGGATTCGCGCGGCGGGGACGTAATGCACCTCGTCGAACAGCAATATGCTGGGGCGCTCAACGCCGACGGTGAAGAGGCATTGGGCAACGACCGCGAGGAGCAGGCCGAGCAGGACGGGGCGCTGTTCGAGACGGTCGAGCATCGCGGCGTGAATAGCTGAGCTTCGCGCCCGCGTCATCCGTCCCGCTTGCGCCCGCGCGCCATCCGCTTCTAGAGGGACATCATGAAGCGCCGCACCGGACAAGACCGCGAGATCACGCAACACTGGAAGCCCGCAACGCTCGCGGTGCGCGGCGGAACCGCGCGCAGCGAATGGGGGGAGACGAGCGAAGCGCTCTTCCTCACCTCGGGCTATGCCTATGACTGTGCCGGGGACGCCGCCGCGCGCTTCGCCGGCGATCAGCAGGGCATGACCTATTCTCGGCTGCAGAACCCGACGGTCGAGATGCTCGAACAGCGCATCGCATTGCTCGAAGGCGCGGAGGCGTGTCGTGCGACCGCATCGGGCATGGCGGCGATGACGGCGGCGTTGCTGTGCCAGCTGTCGGCGGGCGACCATCTGGTCGGCGGGCGCGCCGCGTTCGGATCGTGCCGCTGGCTGACCGACACGCTGATGCCGCGCTTCGGGATCGAGACGACGGTGGTCGATGCCCGCGATCCGCAGCAGTTCGTCGACGCGATCCGCCCGAATACCAAGGTGTTCTTCTTCGAGACTCCGGCCAATCCGACGATGGACATCGTCGACCTCAAGGCCGTGTGCGACATCGCCCGCGAACGCGGGATCACGACTGTGGTTGACAATGCCTTCGCCACGCCCGCGCTGCAGCGGCCGATGGAATTCGGCGCGGATGTGGTCGCTTACAGCGCGACCAAGATGATGGACGGGCAGGGCCGCGTGCTCGCCGGCGCGATCTGCGGGACCGAGGAGTTCATCACCAACACGCTGTTGCCCTTCCATCGCAACACCGGCCCGACGCTCAGCGCGTTCAACGCCTGGGTGGTGCTCAAAGGGCTGGAGACGCTCGACCTGCGCATTCGGCGGCAGAGCGAGAATGCGATGAAGGTCGCCCGCTTCCTCGAAGGGCGCGTTGCCGCAGTCAACTATCCCGGCCTGCCCAGCCACCCCCAGCACAATCTGGCGATGAGTCAGATGGCGGCGGTCGGCCCGATCTTCTCGTTCGAGGTCGATGGCGGCCGCACGCAGGCGCACGGCCTGCTCGACGCGCTCAGCCTCATCGACATTTCCAACAATATCGGCGATTCCCGGTCGCTGATGACGCATCCCGCCTCCACCACGCATAGCGGCGTCGCCGAGGATCAGCGGCTGCTGATGGGCGTGCGCGAAGGGATGCTGCGGCTCAATGTCGGCCTCGAAGACCCTGACGACCTGATCGCCGATCTCGATCAGGCCTTGAGGGCAGTCGGGCTGTGAAGGCGCTGTTCGGCCAGGAAGCGGTCACGCGCGACATCACGGTGCGCGTGTCGGTCAGCTACTTGCCCGAACAATCGGAGCCGGGCCGCGGCCGCTGGTTCTGGGCCTATCATATCCGCATCGAAAACGGGTCGTACCAGCCGGTGCAGCTGCTGTCGCGCCGCTGGACGATCACCGACGGACGCGGCGGCCAGCATATGGTCGAGGGAGAGGGCGTGGTCGGCGAACAGCCGATGATCGCGCCGGGCGCCAGCTATGATTATGTCTCCGGCTGTCCGCTCACCACGCCGACCGGCTGGATGGAAGGCAGCTATCTGATGGTTGGCGCCGACGGACACACGTTCGACGTCGCGATCCCCCGCTTCGCGCTGCGCGCACCGGCGGTGGCGGAGTAAGGCATGAAGCGTACACATCTTCCCCTCAACGGCCTGCGCGTGCTCGACGCGGCGGCGCGGCATCTGTCCTTCACCCGTGCGGCGGATGAGCTGGCGGTGACCCCGGCGGCGGTCGGGCAACAGATCCGCGCGCTGGAGGATACGCTGGGCGTCGTGCTGTTCCGCCGCACGACCAAGGGTCTGGAACTGACGCCGGAGGCAGAGGCCGGCCTTGCCGCGCTGCGGGCCGGCTTCCTCCAGTTCGAGGAAGCGGTGCGCGCGATGCAGGCGGGGCAATCGTCCAAGTCGCTGACCATCGCCGCGCCGCGCGACCTCACCGAAAAATGGCTGATGCCGCGCCTTGCCGAAATCGCGCGCGAAGATCCCGAACTGCGCTTCGTGCTGATCGCCGCGGACGAGGCGATCGACTTTACCGAAGCCAATCTCGACCTTGCCATCCGCTGGGGCGAAGGCCCGGGCGAGCATGAGGGCGAGGCGCTGGAGAGCGACGGCATGGTCACCGTCGCCAAGCCCGGCGGGCGCGGCGAGACCCCGATCGGCTGGCCCGGCTGCGTGGCTGAGGATGGCACCGCGCTGGTCAAGGTCGGCGACGCTGGCCTCGCGCTCGACGCCGCTGCAGAGGGGCTGGGCCGTGCAACCGTGCCCGAACTGCTCGCCCGCGCCGACATCGCCGCCGGCCGCGTCGCGGTGGTCGGCGACCCGAACCCCTCGCGCCTCGGCTATTGGCTGGTCGCACCGCTGCCGCAATGGCGGCAAAAGAAGGTGAAGGCGCTGGTCGAGGCGCTGGCGGAGGCGTGACGCGGGTTGCGGCCTGGCTCGCGGCGATCGCGACATTGATCGCCGTGCCGTCGGTTGCGAGCACCTACTTCACAGTCCGCAAGACCTGTCCGGTGGGTGGCCAGAAATTCAAGTTTCAGGAACTGGGCAGCATCTCGACCTGGGGGTCATTGCCCGACGGCATGCCTGTCGGATCGGGCGAATTTCCCATCCGACTCCCCCAATGCCCCGGCAACGGGCTCGTCATGTTTCGCGATTTCACCCGGCCCGAGATCGCCAAGCTGACGCCCTATGTTCAGGGTGAGGTCTATCGCGGGCAGCGCGCAGCGGGCGAAACTCCCTATTACCTCGCCTTTCACACAGCGCGGATGCTGGGTGACGCCGATGCTGAATGGTTGTTGTTGTCTGCGACCTGGGAGGCCAAAAACGCTGGCCCGGCCGCGGTATCGCGTGCCGCGCGCTACAATGCCGAGTTTGTCGATCTGGTCAAAGCGCGCGCGGCGCGTGCCACCGATTTCGAATCGATCGCGATGCGTGCCCGCGCGGCGAACGCATTGCGTGAGCTCGGTCGCTTTGACGAAGCTGAATCGTTGCGGGCAGCGATCGTGATCGCGCCGAACGCCGGTGACGGCACCGAGAATGCCGCCGAAAATCGCGAAGGCTGGGCGAAGTACCTGCGCAATCTCGCCGCGCCGATTGCGCGGCGCGATATGTCGCGCGTTCCGATCGATATGATGACGGAAGACTATGCCGTCTATCGTTGCCTTGAAAAGGAGCAGGCAGCGAAGCACGACCTGCCCGAGCCGCCTGCCCTGACCGAGTTCGAGGTTCGATATTGCGCGCGGCCTGAACTGGCGCAGGCGATCGAGCAGGCGCGGAAGCCATCGGCAGACGCGATGTGATCGCACCGCGTGATACGGTAATCCTAGAAACGCCGCGCCTGATCCTGCGCCAGCGTCGCGCGGACGATGCCGAGGCCTTGTTCCCCAGCTTCGCCGACCCAGAGCTGATGCGCTACTGGTCCGGTCCACCGCATAGCAGCGTCGACGAGACGCGCGCCGATTTCGAGCACCACGCCGACGACTGGCGCGCCTGGGCGGTGACGGTGCGCGGCGACGATACCGCAATCGGCATGGTCGCTGCGGGCGAGAAGCGACAGGGGCATGTCACCGAACTCGGTTATCTCTTCGCACGCACGCATTGGGGCGGCGGTTTTGCGCGCGAGGCGGTGAGTGCGGTGATCGACCGCATCTTTGCCGAGGGTCAGCGCAAGGTGTTCGCCGACACCGACCCCGACAATGCCGCTTCGCGCGGGTTGCTCAAACGACTGGGCTTCAAGCTCGAAGGCTATCTGCGCGCCGAATGGGAAACCCATCTCGGTGTGCGCGACACGACGCTCTACGGCCTGCTTCGCGACGAGCGGCTGGCTCAATCCGCCACCTGACGCATCAGCCGCTGCATCAGCGTCATGAACGTTAGCGTTTCGACCCCGGCGTCCGGGCGCGTCCATCCGCCGGTGATCGCATACCATTGCCCCGCCCTGGTCCGGACCAGCCAGCTGCCATAGATCACGCCGGGCTCCGACCCGCCCTTGAAGCCGGCATAGGCGAAGCCGGTGTCGCCGGGCGTCTGCGGATTGACCGCCATGATCGCCAGCGCCTCGGCCCCGCCCCGGGTGCGCAGCCAGTCGAGCAGCGCCGCCTGGTCGCGTGGCGATGCGAACCATTCGACATCCAGCGCGAGCGGCTTCGCCCCGAACATCGCCGCGTCTGGCTTGCTCGCGGCAAGGCGCGCGGCATGGTCGCGGAGCAATTTGCGCCGACCGTCCGGTCCCGCAGCCCTCCACGCCGCGGCTAGATCGGCATTGGTCGGCGATTTCAGCTGGAACGCCTCGATCGTGGTCAGCACGGGCAGAGTCACGCTGGGATCGGACGCCCCGGCGCGCGCCACCATCGCATCAACGGCGTCGCGGCCCAGCGCGCGCAGCAGGGTATCGGTCGCCGTATTGTCGCTGATCGAGATCATCAGGGTCGCCAGGCTGTGCAGGGTGACCGGCGCGCCGCTCGGCCAGTTCTGCGTGATGCCGGAGGGAAGCGACCGCGTGTCGAGCTTCACCACATCGCTCCACTTGCGCGTGCCCGCCTGAACCTGGCGCGCGGCCTCGGCGAGCACCCATAGTTTGAAGGCGGAGCCCAGCGGCATCGCAGCCTCGCCGCGATACTCGGCGACCGGCGTCCGGCCGTCACCCAGCCGGTAAATGCCATAGGCGGCGCTTCCCGGCAGCGCGCGGAAATCCGCTTCGATTTGAGCAAATCCGTCGCTGCGCGGCTCGACCTGACTGATCAGCAGGCCGGTGATGGGGTGCGGCGGGGCAGGGTCGACGACGATCTGGATCGTCGCCACCGATTTCTCGAACCCGACCCGCACTACGGCCTGATGGGGTGTGCGCGGGTTCACCTGTTCGATGCCGACGACCTTGCCATGTTGCGCGCGGAGTTGCGCCCCGAGCGCATCGAACTGTGCTTTGGGAACCTGTGCCTTGAAGCTGGCATCGAACGCGCCCTCGAAATCGCCAGTGCCATTGATCAGCGCGGGCAGCGAATCGATCTGGCGGGTGAGCTCCGGCGCGGCCTGAACGGTCGTCGGTTGGG
>FWWL01000234.1_pt1 | contig 105615 bp, 88 predicted proteins | sample 2228331 | NCBI WGS metagenome assembly FWWL01 (sample SAMEA103939775, study PRJEB20133) | metagenome | reverse complement strand
CAGAGAGCCCAAACAAAAGCTATCAACAGACTGGCCTGAAGGCCGGACATGCGAAGCTTGAGTTTATCCAGCCAGTAACCTCTCCATCCGAGCTCCTCCGGAACCGGTCCGATAAAAAAAGAATAAAAAATAAACACCAGGATCGAAGGCAGGTGAGCTCTGACCTGAAGCACCACCCTGAGCTGACTTAAAGGTTCTCCCAGCAGCACAGAAAGCATAATGGCGCCCACGGTAACACCAGCAGGAAGAAGAAAGATGAACCAGTAGCCGCGCCGGGTGATCAGAGTGGGGTCAAAAACCCGCCGCCAGTAGTCCCAGTGATAATCGGAATCCTCGCTCAACAGAATAAAAACCAGAGCCACCAGAGCCGGTATCAGCAGTCCGGCCAGAAGCAGAACCTTCACCGCCAGATTTTCCACACCCTGACCTGTGGATACAGCCAGAAACCAGGGAATCCAGGTCAGCACAATTACCAGCGGACCGTAAAGAAGAGGTTCTAGGTGAATTTTTTTCGTAAACATTATCAAACCTGAAGTTTCAGCTCTGCCTTATTAAGATACAAAAAAATACTTTTCGAATAAAGAAATTTTTTAGCCGCGGTCTTTTCTCCTGTTCTCATCTGAAGAAATAGCCCGATCGCGACCGTTAAGTTATCCCCCGGTTGATCAGCCTGATTTTGTCTGTTAACAGGATCTATTTTTGCCCTGTTGACTGCAACAACCGGCGGTAAAAAAAACAGGCACCCCTGAGATTTTCCATCAGACCGGTTAAACTTTTCAGCTCGCTCAACTATAATGTTGACCCGAACGTTCTCCGGACTTATTAATAATATTGAAACAAAAGAGAAACTGGAGCCGGTGATGAAAGCGATAATATTATCCGGACAGCGGCAGGCAATCCTGACAGAAAAACCCGAACCTCGGCTACCCGGTCCGGATTGGGTTCTTCTGAAGACCAGGGTGGCCGGAATCTGCGGCAGCGACCTCCACTATTTCATTTCCGAAACAGTCGGAGGAGAAAAGGTCCCCTACCCCTGCGTCGTCGGTCATGAATGTTCAGCCGAAGTGGTTCAGACCGGAAGCGAGGTTAAGAACCTCAAGCCCGGCGACCTGGTGGCGGTTGAGCCTTCGATCTACTGCGGGGTCTGCGACCGGTGCATTGCCGGACGCTTCAACACCTGCCGCAAAATCAGATTCCTCGGGCACCCCGGCGAACTGGACGGTTGCTTTGCGGAATTTTTTGTGATGCCCGCCACAAATTTAATCAAGCTGGATGAAGGAATATCGCTGGAAGAGGCCATGCTGGCCGAGCCTCTGTCAATAGCTCTCCATGCTTTGAGGCTGGCCTCGCCCGAAAAGACCGACCGGGTGGCGGTGCTGGGCAGCGGGCCGATCGGGCTTTCGTTGATAATCCTGCTGAAACATTTCGGGCTGAGCGCCATCTACGCCACTGACCGCTCCGAAGCCCGGGTCAATGCAGCCATTAAAGCCGGAGCCAGCTGGGCCGCCAACGTCGAGCAGGAAGACACAGTCAGGGAGATACTCCTGCGGCAACCGCTCGGACTCGAGGTGGTTTTTGAAGTCAGCGGGGATCAGGAGGCCATTGACCAGGCAGTTGAACTGGTGAAGCCGGGTGGCCGGATAATTCAGGTGGGTATTCCCATACCGGAAAGAGTTTCTTATCAGATAGCTCGCCTGAGAAGAAAAGAAGTAACCATCATAAACTCGCGCCGCCAGAACAGATGTCTCGAGCCGGTTCTGGAGATGATAAAGAAAAAAGATATCGAAGTGTGCTGGCTTTTAACCCATCGTTTCAGACCGGACCAGGCTCAACAGGCTTTTCAGACAGCCGCCGACCGACTCGACGGGGTGCTTAAAGCGGCCTTCATCTTTTAAGCGCTTCTCAGGCTCCGGAAATCCGCGACAGCACTCCCGACTTTTCCGGAAGCAAGAAAATGAAATCCCGGCTGCCAGGCTTCTCAGAAGATAAATCCGAGGAGAACTGAAGCTCTGGTCCCGCCTATTTTGAAATTTACATCTTCATAAGTGTCGCTGGCCGTGCAATAACAACCGTTCAGCCCGAGAATGAGAAATTTTTCCTTGAAGTATATTCCGGCTTCAACCATAAAACCCATTTTATTGCCGCTTACCTTGATGTCCATGGCGGTCTCTTCATAAGTGGCCATGGCCACCCCGGCTCCGAGAAAAGCCTTGATAAACCTGTTAAGATAGGGCGAAAAACCCACCCCGCCGCCAAAAAATTGCTGTTTCGAATGAGCCGGCTCGTTCAGCTCGGGGGTCAGGCCGCTCTTGCTTACGGTGAAAAAGGTGCCGTAAAGATAGAAATCTCTGAAAACCCTGAAACCCAGTTTGAACTCCGGAGTCTGCACGCTGTTCCCGTAAACTTCCTTATATCCTGAATCAGCCGGCAGAAGATATCCGTAACTGAATGACAGCATAACCGTATCCGCCCGGAGAAACTGATAACCTGACAGCGAAAAAGCCATAAGGGCCAGTAAAACTCTTGAAAGAACTCTGAAGGCTTTCGTTTTCATGTTTTCCCTTCTTTCCTGTTAATTTATAATTTTTATAGTCCTGACTATCCTGTCTCTGATTACCTCCGGACCGGTTCTCTCGATGCTGGATGAAACAATCACCCGGCCATAGCAGTCAAGCGCCTGAACGGTGTAAACATAATTTTTATTCAGCTCAAGATATTTATCAATGTACTCCAGGCGTCCGGATGAAAAATCCGATTCCTGGAAGGTTTGAATCAATTGAGGCAATCCGCTGCTTCCGGCTTCTCTCCTGAGGAGCTGATATCGGTCTATGTTGAAGGGGGAAGCCTTGCTCACCTGAACGGTAACGCGGGCAAACCCTCTCCTTATGATCCAGCTTCTTTCCACCTGTCTTTCCACCTGAATGTTCAGGTTGATCTCCGGGATAAAACCGGTGCCGCTTACGGGCAGAAGAAATTGTGGACTGGTGGGGTCGTTTGAGTTGATGGCAAAAGTGGCACTGAGAGACCCGGTATTGTAAGCGTCCAGCCTGAAGGTTATATCGAGACTGCTGCCTGGGTTTATAATTACGGGGAAGGTGGTATGTCGGCAGGAAAAATCCGTTGCTCCAGATGCCCTGTTTATACCGCTTATCACCAGCGGGCTGTCGCCATCGTTGTAAACGGTAAGGACCAGGTCAGAGTAGGTGCATATATTGACATTGCCAAAATTCAGGCTGGAAGCGGACAAGCGCATAGCCGGATTGGCGCCAGCAACCAGACGCACCTGATAGCTGGCTGCCGCCCCGCTTTCGACATACATTGTCATCCCGGTAGGCGTGCCGTCGTATCTGGCGGTGGATGGATAAGTAGTCGGACCGAATATGCCTCCCTGCCGGTAAAGATCACCGGCATCAAATCCCCTGATCCCGAGCTCTATTTCATCCAGGCCGTCAGCCTGAATCAACCTGAGCAATTTGAACTCTGTATATGAGTTGTCATATCGGAAATTTGTGCCGGCGTCGTTGAGCAGGGCATTCACATGCCAGACAGCTAAGCCGACATCTCCGTAATTTATGTTTATAAGTCGGTAATCGTTTTTGACACCATATCTGTTCTGGACCAGAAAGTATTCGTTGAAGATATCCCCGCTGACCGCGCCCGGGAAGAAAAGCACCGCTTCCGGATATTCAGCCGAAGCCCTGAGGGTGTAAAGTTGATTGCCGGAACTGAAAACGACCGGAGTAAGCCAGTCAAGAACGAATTTGGAAAAAGCATTGTGGTCATAGCGGTTGGCGTCCATCATGTCAAAACCACCCACCCCGCCCTTCGGTCCTATCGAGTCATCGTAGTCGTAATAATCGGGCAGACCGAGGGCATGTCCGGTTTCATGGATGGCCACCAGCGGCGAAAATTGACCTGAAGGATAATTATAAAGCTCCCACTGCCAGGAATATTTCCTCAGCCTCTTACCGTCAAGCACATAGCTCGTATCAGTAAAGGTCGTCTGATATCCCCACCAGAAGGAAGCCCACTCGCCATGAGGTCCAGTCCAGAAAACAAGAAAATAATCTATATAGCCATCTCCATCATTATCATACTGGGAAAAATCATGCCCCTGACTGTCGTAATAATTCAACACCTCTTTGATCAGAGTCTGCCGGCCGCTGGTTGTCTGCTGCACCTGATCGCGATTGTAAGAGGTCGTGTACCAGCCGAGCACATTGCCCTGAATATCAAGCTGGTTGTATGAAGATCTCTGATAGTAAGCCCTCATGGTTTCGTAAGGATAATTCGGGTCGTAGGCGTTTTCCGGACCGAAGAGTTTTTCAGCAATAAAATCGGCTGAAGTTATCGGAGGATAATCGGCGAAAGCGATAAGGATCGCCAGCACTTTCACCGTTCCTCTGGTCGGCATGCCGCGTCGCGACGGCGGAGGAGCAAGCAATCTGTCGATTTCTTGAGCGCTCAGCCCCTGCGCTTCGAGATAAAGGCGCTTAACCCGGTAATTAAGATAGGCTACCACTTCCGGGTCCATCCGATGGTTGCCGATCTCCCTGGCCGCGGCCACCCTGGCGGCCCAGGTTCCATCCTTTTTATACTTTTCGACCTGTTCCTTCGTCGGAGGCTCAAGCGCCGACAGCCAGCCGGAACACAAAAAAACAGCAACAAAAATAAAGATTAAAAATCGGATTGCTGATTTCATTTTTTTATCTTCTCCCTTCCGTTTACCTTCCAGATTTTTTATTATTTCTGGTTTTTTTTACCCGTGTCAATAAAAAATTTCAGGGCTTTCAGATGACCGATCAGACAACCGGGAACGTCAAAGAATACCTTTTCTCCCAGCTTATTCAAAAAGCATAATCAAAGTTAACTGCGATCTCTCTTCCGCTATTTATCTTTAATAATTTTTTTTGATTTGCAGGCTCCTTTCTAACAAAAACCTTCCAGCAAATATCTGAATGTTTTATTTCATTTCTCTCAGCCTAAAATTTTCGTGTGAAACTTTAACCGATTTTTCTATAATATCCCTGATTTGTGGAAAAATTAAAAAATTAGTCAAGGGAGTCAGTCATGCAGCTTCACTGGCTGGATCTTTCGGTTTTCGTCATCTTTTTTATTGTGGTAGTTTCAGTCAGCATGTACAAAAGCCGGAAGGAAAGCACCGGTGCGGAATTCTTTCTCGCCGGAAGGGGCCTGGTCTGGCCGCTGATTGGACTTTCGTTAATCGCCGCCAACATCTCAACTGAACACTTTGTCGGCATGTCCGGCCAGGCAGCCGGCATTGCCGGACTGGCCGTGGCCAGCTACGAATGGATGGCCGCGATCACCCTGGTGTTTGTGGCTCTATTCTTCCTTCCAAAATTTCTGCGCAGCGGCATCTACACGATGCCGGAGTTCCTTGAATACCGCTACAACCCGGCCGCCCGGGCCATCATGGCTTTCTACATGGTGCTGATTTACACTCTTGTCAGCATCGCGGCGGTAGTTTATACCGGAGCTCTGGCCCTGCACACGATATTCGATTTTGACCTGGTAAAAGCCGTCTGGCTTATAGGAATAATAGCCGCCATCTACACCACCTGGGGAGGACTCAAGGCGGTGGCATGGGCTGATCTCTTCCAGGGTTCAGCTCTGATCATCGGCGGAATCATCACCATGATTCTGGGGTTCAAAGCAGTGGGCGGGGTCGGCGCGTTCATAGCCGCCAACCAGGAAAAACTGCACATGATTATGCCGGCCGACCATCCGGTGATTCCCTGGACCACTCTGGTCATCGGACTCTGGATTCCCAATTTTTATTACTGGGGATTGAACCAGTTCATCACCCAGAGGACCCTGGCCGCGAAAAGCCTGAAACAGGGCCAGCTGGGAATAATTTTCGCCGCTTTCCTCAAGCTTCTCATTCCGTTCATCATCGTCATGCCGGGGATAATTTCCTATCAGCTTTACAAAGACCAGCTCCTGGCCCCCGGTCATACCACCGACCAGGCCTATCCGCTTTTAATCCGCAATCTGGTCGGACCTGGATTGAGAGGGTTCATCCTGGCCGCCATCGCCGGAGCGGTTATCAGCACTCTCGGTTCCCTGCTGAACTCGGTTTCCACCATACTGACGATGGACCTTTACAAACGTCACCTGAAAAAGGACGCCAGCCAGCAGTCTCTGGTAAAAATCGGGCGGGTGGCCACGATCATTTTCGTCCTGGCGGTCTGCCTTCTGGCTCCGAAACTTGGCGACCCGAGATTCAAAGGCATTTTTAATTACATCCAGGAATTTCAGGGGTTTGTTTCCCCTGGAGTTCTGGCCGCTTTTGTTTTCGGACTGTTCATAAAGAAGACGCCGCCTGCTGCCGGAGTCACCGCGCTGATTCTTTCCGCTCCGGTTTACGGCTTTCTCAAATGGCAGTTTGGCCACATCGCCTTTCTCAACCGAATTGCCATTAACTTTGTAGTGCTCGTGCTGGTGATGGCGATCATCACGCTGCTAAAACCGCTGAAACAGCCCAGAGAACTGCCGGTCCAGGAAAATTTCGACATGCGTTCAACCCCGGTTCTGAAATATCTCTGCGCTGCCATCATCATTATCACCGTGGCTCTGTACATAATCTTCTGGTAAAACAGGAAAATTTCTGCCGGGTTAAATCTGGACTGATAGCTTAAGGGGTTAAAAAATGAAACCGTGGTTGCAGGCGAAAATTCCGTTAATCGCCATAGCTCTAACGCTGATGGTCTTTAGCGCGATGGCCATCAGCCGATCGAGCTTCACCCGGCAAAGGGAAATCCCGCTAAAAAACATTCAATTTATTAACCCGGGAGATTCCATCGAAACCATCGCCCTCAAAGCCTCCAGGGTGGTTCCGACCGACCGCCAGCTGAAATGGCAGAAGAGAGAGCTGGCTGCTTTTGTCCATTTCGGAATAAACACCTTTACCGGGAAAGAACACGGCGACGGCACGGAAGATCCAGCCATCTTCAACCCGGTCGACTTTGACGCCCGCCAGTGGGTCCGGGTTTTCAAGGAAGCCGGTTTCCGCCTGGTGATTCTGACAGCAAAGCATCACGATGGCTTCTGCCTCTGGCCTACAAGCACCACAGAGCATTCGGTAAAAAGAAGTCCATGGCGTCAGGGGAAGGGAGATGTCGTTCGCGAAGTAGCTGAAGCCTGCCGGGAAGAAGGTCTGGACTTTGGCTTCTACCTTTCTCCCTGGGACAGACATGAAAAAACTTACGGCACTCCGGCATATAACCAGTTTTTTCAGGCGCAGCTGCGTGAACTTCTCACAAATTACGGTCCGATTGCTGAAGTCTGGTTTGACGGTTACTGCGGAGAAGGACCCGGCGGGCGGAAACAGGTTTACGACTGGAACTCATATTACAGGCTGGTCAGAAATCTGCAACCGGAGGCGGTCATCGCCATCATGGGACCGGACGTTCGCTGGGTGGGTAACGAGAGCGGTCTGGCCAGGGAATCCGAGTGGAGCGTGATTCCTTTGAACATCTCAGAAAATACCCTTCTCCGCATTTGTTCGGGTGAAACCTCTCTGGAAGATGCTTTTCAACCGGCAGACCTAATGGGTAAGGACCTGGGAAGCCGCCGGGTCATCGCCGGGGCAAAGGCTCTTTTCTGGTACCCGGCAGAGGTTGATGTTTCCATCCGTCCCGGCTGGTTTTACCACGAAAGCCAGGACAGCCAGGTAAAAACCCCGGAAGAACTTTTTGAAATCTATCTTAAATCGGTTGGACGCAACTCAGTTCTCCTGCTAAACATACCTTCAGACAGAAGGGGTCTTATAAGTGAGAGCGATATCCGTTCGCTTCGCGGCTGGCGGCTCCTGCTCGACCGGAGTTTTAACGAAGGATACATTACGAAGGCCGGGGTCAGAGCTTCGAGCGAAAGACCGGGGTATGAAGCCCGCCACCTTCTGGCAAAACAACCGGAAGTCGCCTGGAGTCCAAACACGCGGGGTAAACCGGTCTCAGTCGAGATTTTCCTGAAAACAGAAAGCGTTTTTGATTGCCTGGAACTCGGTGAAGACATCTCTTCTGGCCAGCGCATCGAAGAATTCGCGGTAGAAGCCTGGAAAGAAGGGAAATGGATCGAGATCGCCCGCGGGACAACTGTCGGTTATAAGAGGCTTCTGACGTTCAGTCCGGTAATCGCCGCTCGGGTGAGGTTGACCATCCTTCAATCCAGAGATGTGTTCTATCTGAATAGACTCAACCTGTATAAACTGGCTGTTCAAACTGGAAAACCGGGAAGCTGACTTCCCTGCCCAGAAGGCTCCCCAGTTTCGGCCATCGCCGCTTCGAAGTCCGGGTCATATCTTCAGGAGAAACACGGGCGCCAGCTGAACTCTCACTCGCTATCAGGCCGCTTAAATACGCTACTCATACCCTGGATACTATGTCTGTGCCTGAAAGAAACACCCGTTTGACTTTTTTGGTTTTGAGTTTAGTTTTATATATATGGAGAGGGGATCATGAAAAAAGCAATCGGGATTTTAATATTTATCATAGCGCTGGTGGCCTGTTTTCCATCAAAAAGAACCGCAGGCACTTCCTTCGAAAATTATCTTAATTCCGGTCTGTCCCGACTGCAGGAGAAAAATTACTTTGTGGCCCGCCAGGAGTTTTTCCGCGCTCTCAACCTGAATCCGAAATCCGCCCGCGTGCTCAACCTGATAGGTCTCACCTATTTTCGAGAACAGGATTATGACCTGGCTGAAAGCTACTTCCAGCGAGCGATAAAAGCTGACCCGGGCTTCACCCTGGCCTATCTTAACCTGGGAGCGGTGTACGCCATGAAGCAGTTGTATTCGCGATCCAGGCAATTTTATGAGAAAGCGCTTCAGCTCGACTCCCGACTGACATCCGCTTACTACAGCCTGGGCACGGTCTGTTTCCAGATGGGAGATGAACAGGCGGCTCTTAATTATCTCAGCCGCGGGCTTGAGCTTGACCCCGAATTTTTAGAAAAGCATCAGGACAACCTGGCCGGATTGCCGATGAGGGGAACATCTCTGGCCGAACTGAACTTCTCATTTGCTCGCCTGTATGCCAGCCGTCAGGACGTTGACCGGGTTGTCTATTACCTGGAAAAAGCCAGACAGGCAGGCTTTAAAAACTGGAAAAGAATCGAGGCGGAACCCGAGTTCGAAAAAATCCGCGACCATCCGGCCATCAGGGAATTTCTGAAAGAAGATTGAAACCACCGGCTTCCTCCAGCGTTTATATGATAAGAGATGAGGAAGAAATCTGCTCTGAAAGAATCCTTGACAGTTACAACTCCATGATTTAGCATTTACCTGCGCCCGGCGGGCGTTTGAGCTGAAAGAAATAATATGTTTCAGGCAAAGAATATGGGCAAAAAAGGAAGCGCTGTCTTAATCCTGCTCTTAACATCCTCTCTGCTATTCTCAGCTGCCGACAAAGAATCAGACATTATCAAGAAACTGAATCCGAAATTCCAGGACTGGCTGAAACTGGTTCATTATATCATCCTGCCTCAGGAAAAAGAGGTTTTCCTGAAGCTGACCAACGACCGGGAAAGGGACCTGTTTATCGAAGCTTTCTGGAGAATGAGGGACCCGACTCCGGGCACTCCGGAAAACGAATATAAAGAAGAAATAATCAAAAGGTTTAATTATGTGAACCAGACTTTCCGCCGGGGTTCCACCCGGGAAGGCTGGCAGACAGACATGGGCCGCATTTACATGATACTCGGCCCGCCGGCCAGCATCGAAAGATTTGAAGGCGTTCTCGGGCTGGTGCCCTGCCAGGTCTGGACCTATCACGGGGATACCAAGAAGGGACTTCCGCCGGTGTTTAACCTGGTATTCTTCCAGAGACACGGAAGTATCGAATACAAGCTTTACGACCCGATGGTCGATGGACCGGCCAGCCTGCTTCAGGACAAGAGAGGGCTCGGCAGTCTAACCAATGAGGAGATTTTCGAAAAGGTTCAGGAAATAGCGCCAACTCTGGCTTATTCCACCATCTCGCTCATCCCGGGAGAATTCCAGTTCGACTATTCGGCCTCTCCCCGCTACAACCTGATCCTGGCCGACATCCTCAATTCCCCGAAGAAAGATGTAAACCCCTCCTACGCCACTCATTTTCTCAACTACAAAGGAATCGTTTCCACCGAGTATCTGACCAACTATGTCGTTTCAGAAGGTCTGGTGGAGGTGATTCCGGACCCGGTCACTGGCATTTACTTCGTGCATTTTTCTCTGGCTCCCAAAAGTATTTCGCTGGACTTCTATGAACCGAGAAACCAGTACTATGTTCCTTTCCAGATGGATGTCAGTCTGCGTCAGAAAGATAGCGTTGTCTTCCAGTACAACCGGAATATGTCAGCTTATTTTTCTGAGGATGCCCTCCCCCGGATCCAGGGCAACGGGCTGGCCATTGAGGATTGCTTTCCTGTGGCTGAAGGAAAATTCCAGGTGACGGTTCTTCTGCGCAATCCGGTATCGAAAGAATTCTCCATTCTGGAAAGGCAGATTGAAGTCCCGGAAACCGACAACCAACCCGCTCTAAGCAACCCGCTTATCGGCTACAGAACCGAAAAATTACCGGCCAATCAGCATTTTCCGTTCAAAGTGGGAGAAGCTAAAATCCTGGTCGACCCGAAAAACACCATTTCCGCTTCTGACCTTCTGGCAGTAAGCGTCAACGTCATAAACCTCACTGAATCACTCAGGCAGCAGGGAAAGATAAGGCTGGAAATCAGGGCTCTTAATGCGGGAAACCAGACAGCCAGAACAGAAGAAATCAACCTGAACGAGAAAGAATTCAGCCGCATCAACAATTATCTCCGGGAAATAGCCATCCGGGATCTGACGCCGGATTATTACGAATTGCAGCTCACCCTGCTCGATGGTACCGGCAACGTCCTGGATCAGAAAAAAAGTAACTTCATCATCTCTCCGGAAAGAATCATCGGACATCCGATTGTCCAGGCGAAGGGATTCAACCTGAACAATCTGTTCTATTATTATTTTGTTCTGGCCAGTCAGTACGACAAACTGTCTCAGCTCGATAAAGCCGGTTTTTACTATGAGCAGGCTTTCAGGCTGAATCCCGGTTTCAGGGACGGAATCAAGGACTACTGTCAATTCCTGATTAAAACTTCCCGTTTCGACCGTGCGCTGGAAATAGCCGAAGGGCTAAAAGCAGACGAGAGCCAGGCGCTCGATTATCACCTGTTCCGTGGTCTGGCGCTGCTGGGGAAACAGAATTACGCCGAAGCTCTGGATGAACTGTTGAAGGCAGTGTCGATCTACGACAGTGACACCAGGGTTCTGAACGCTCTCGGGCGCGCTTACATCCACACAGGTCAGAAGGAAAAAGCCAGACAGGCGCTGCAGGCCTCGCTCCGGCTGAACCCGGAACAGCCGGAAATCAGAAAGCTTCTCTCCGAACTTGATAGAAAGTAAGCTGGAGAAAAATCTTCAAACGGGTCGCTTTCAGGAATCGCTTATATTTCAAGAAAGATAAATCCCGATTAATTCTTTCTACAAAGGGCAGCTCTGAAGAAACTTCTTGAATTAAGATTAACAGAGAGATTGCACTATCAATATAATCCACATTTCGCCTGTAGGTCTCTTCAAGCGATGAGGCGCGGCAGAGCTGTTCTCCTCTTCACTTTATCGATTTTATCCAGGCAGCGATATCGTTAATCACCTCTTCCGAGACATTCCCGGCTTTATAGAGATATTCGTCGGGCGTTATCAAACCCTTTCCCTCAATAAAGAGGTGATTGCAGGCCGGATAAATTTTGAAAGCCACGTTTTTCTTTCCTGAGAGCGCCTTTTTCCAGTTGTTGAAATCAACTTCAGTTACCTGGTAATCCCTTTTACCCTGAAGAATCAGCAGCGGTCGGTCAATTTTCCTGGCTTCCTCTGCCGGGTTATAACCCCTGAGGTCGAGCCAGTAGGCGGGCGAAGCGCCGAGAATCACTTCAGTGGAATTCCGGTCGGCTTCGGTTAACGATTTTATTCGGGCAATGACCTTCTCCAGTTCTTCCAGCCTTTTTTTACCCTCCTCGGTCAACGCGCCCTGAAGCGCCAGAACATATTTCGTCTGCTCAAGGATGGTTTCTTCGACAGGTCTGGTGAGCCCGGCCAGGATTATAAAACCGGCCGCATTCCCGTCACTAAGAGCAATCCGGGGAACCAGCATTCCGCCGAGGCTGTGCCCGAGGATGAAAACTTTTTTTGGGTCAATCCCGGGGGTGCGGCGGAGCAGTTCAGTTGCTGAAATGGCGTCAGCCACAGTTTCATCGTCGACAGTAAAGGCCGCCATTAATTTCAGGTCGGAGGCCATCTTCTGTCCGTAAACTTTCGTTCTTTTGTCATACCTTAAAACCGCGATTCCCTGCGAAGCCAGACCCCAGGCTATGTCCCGGAAAGGCTTGTTCGGTCCGATGCTTTCATCACGGTCGTTCGGACCGGAACCGTGCACCAGCACCACCGCCGGAAATGGCCCCTGACCTTTCGGTCTGGTCAGCGTCCCGGGTAAAACCCATTCGCCCGTTTTTACCTCAATTTCCTGTTCCTCAAAAAGCTCCGGTCGGGCATAAGACGGGGGTGGACTCACCTTCACTTCCAGATGTGGAACAAAACTGAATCCGGCGATCTCTCCGCTTTTATTAAAAACCACTCTGATGTCCAAAGTTTGCTTCTCGAAGACACACGGCAAATAGATAAGATCATACTGGCCCTTCGATTCAAATCTGGGCTCCTTCACTTCTTTAAGATTTCCTGCCTGCGTCAGAAGCCCTTCCCAGATCGTTTTGAGAACGGCCGGGCCGGCCTGCTTTTTCATCGTCTGGTCAAAATGTTCTCCGGCCAGGTCATACTTCCCCAGACGCAGGTTTTCCACCAGATTTCTGGCTCTTACCTCAAGTTCCCCGGCCGGAGCCTTTTCCTGGCTCATCATCGGGTCGGAAGCGGCCAGAACAAAAAATAAAATTGTCAGATAAAATATAACCCTGCAAACACGCTTGCCCATCTTAAACTTCCCTTTCAATTGAATTATTTAGCCATTATCACCAGCTTTTTATTCTGAGGCTTTCCGTCCTCCTCCACAAAAAACGCTCAGAAATTAGTACTATTATACAATTTTTAAGGTCAGTGCCTTGATTACATTAAGAACGTTCTTTCTCCCGCCAGACTAAGGCTCCTTCGCACCATAAATCCAGGGTGAAATCTTTATTTCTTTCGCTCGATAATTCAGGAAAAATTTCCTCTTCCGCGATCGATAAAATCCCTTTTCTCACCTCTTCCCGGAAGGAAAAAAGAAACAGAAAAAGTCCGGAAATCCTGCTTTCCGGTCGCTATTCAAAAAGCAAAAACGCCCTGCCTTCCCTTTTTTCAGGAAGGCAGGGCGTTTCAGTCAATCAATAACCGTGAACTCCTCTGGAACTCAGAAGCGGTAATTAATTCCAACAGCCACATCAAAGGTGGTTCTGTTGAAGGTTACCGGAAACGCCGGCACCATGTCGTTGGAGTCTGTTTTTTCATATTTTTTGTAGAAAACATACAGACCGCCAATTTCCAGGCTGAGTTTGTTCGTCAGGTTGAGTTTGAGACCGCCGCCGATCGAGTCGCTGCTCAGCTCATGATTCATGTCATCCTGAAACTCCGGAGCTAATTCGAACTGGGTTTTAAGATAACCGGCGCTTATCGTCACCAGCGAGCTCAGGTCGTATTCCAGACCCAGCCCGAGTTCATAGCTGTTGTTGTTGACAAACTGTTCAGCCCCTTCCCAGTTGGCATTCTTATCAAAATAGTAGTTGAAGGAGAGATAGCTGCGGAAGGCTGGAGTCATGGCATAACGAAGCCCGGCAGAAAGGATCGCCGGAATATCATTCCTGTATTTCGCCCCGTCCGGGAACATTCCGGTGTCGTCCTTGGTGGTTTTGTTGGTCAGTTCAAGTTTCGTTTTGAATTCATACTTCAGCGTAAGAGCCAGAGATTCGCTGGGTGCAAAGCACAGGCTCAGGATCGGAGTAAAACCGGAACCGGTCTGTTTCACGTCAACTTCCTTATCGGCCACCATAGCCGCATAATAATCGTAACCATTAAAGATAAAGAAATCATAAGCCGACTGCCAGGTCCCGGCAATGTTGAGCATCACATCCTTGATTGAACCTTCGTACTTGTTTGTGGCCTGAATCAGGCGAGCGCCGACACCGAAAGCCAGGCTCGGAGACACTGCATAAGAAAAATTAAGCTGATAACCCATGAAGACCGATTTTCCCTTGAAGGCGATATCCACATCATAGCCCGTGGTCGGAATACCCATACTGGTCAGCAGCGGGGGCAGCATCGAGAAGGGTATTTCAAATGAAGGCAGGCCCTGCTTGAAATCGGCTGAACCGCCGCCGGCATTCGGCCCGACTCCGAAGGAAACAGCCATATTTCCTTTCTTATAAACCGCATAAAGGTCGGGGAACAGCGGGACTCTGACTTCTCCCAGATACTCGTGCGTGTTCAGCATAGGGAAGCCGTTGTTAATCTTCTTGTCCTGGTTGATGAACTGGTTGTGCAGCGACAGATGGAATCCATCTGACAGCTTGACCAGTCCAGCCGGATTGTAATAGACAGCGTCCACATCCAGCGAGGCGTTTCGCGAAAGCAGCCGGATGTAAGAAGCGCTCTGGTTGTAGTTGGTGACGATTCCGGCCGTGGCGCTGACGGCCAGCATGACCAGAATCCCTGCCAGACACACCGTTTTCCTCATTTCCATACCTCCTTTGAGTTTTGCTATCTATTATCAAAAATCGAAAAAAAAGGCAATTTTTTTTTCCTGGGCCCGGGCATGGCATCCCGGACAGGGGGGTCATAAAGAGGCCGGTGGCGAACTGCCAGTCGCCTCAAACTTGCTTGTGTCATGAGAAAAGACGATAATATTTTCAAGCAGGGGTTCAGGCATGGTCTCGGGAGGAATGAGGGGTTCTTCATTTTCACGGTCATTAATTCCTTTAATTATTTCGCCGATGCGGAACATTTTAAAATTTTTTCAATTCCCTTGTATTTTTATAGGATTAGTAGGATAATGGAGTTGATATGAATCCCGTTGAAAAAAACCGCAGACCAGCCATTATTGAACCGGACCTTCCTCGCCAGGAATTTCTATCCGAAAATCGGCCGCTGGTCGCTATTCAACCTTGCATTGCTTCTCCCGCAGGCAGGCGGTTTTTTTGCTTTCTGGAGCCAGCCACCCCCTCTTTTACCTCACTCATAAATAACTTTCAGGAGGTTTCACATGTCTGAAATTAAACCAGACCTTGTCCTTGATAACAGCGGTCTGTCCTGTCCGATGCCCATCATCAAGACCAAGAAGGCCATCGACGGGCTTCAGGTCGGACAGGTTCTCAAGATGATCGCCACCGACCCTGGCTCTCTGCCCGACGTTCAGGCCTGGGTAAGCAAGACCGGTCATGAGCTTCTGAAGCATGAGACCGAAGGCAACAAATTTATTTTTTACATCCGCAAAACAAAATAATCAGGAAGCATAAAGGGTTGACACCGGTGAATGATAAAAGTTGTTTTTTGACCTGCATCCGGATTGGCTTTGATAAAAACTTGACCAATAAATTTTAATCAGGAGGATAAAAAAATGGTTGAAGGGAAAAAAAGAATAGCCATCATCGCCAGCCACGGCACGCTCGACACCGCCTATCCACCTTTCATCCTGGCCACAGCCGCTGCTTCGATGGATATGGAAGCTGCCATATTTTTTACTTTTTACGGGCTGGAAATACTCAAAAAGGGGAAAATCAACAAACTGAAAGTTTCACCTCTGGCCAACCCGGCCATGCCGGTAAAGATTCCCAGCATAATCGCCATGCTGCCCGGAATGACCGCCGCCGCTACGGCCATGATGAAATCCTGGATGAAGAAATCTAATGTCGCCACGCTGGGTGAATTGCTGGAAACGGCTAAAGAACTTGGCGTCCGACTTATCGCCTGCCAGATGACGATGGATGTAATGGGAATCAAAAAGGAAGACCTGATCGAGGGCATAGAAATAGGTGGAGCGGCCACTTTCCTGGAATTCGCCAGCAAGGACGCCATCACCCTGACCTTCTGAGGAGGAAACCATGGCGGACGATAAAATCCTGATCATCATGACCAGCGGTCCGGATACTCCCCGGCGCTGTTCGATGCCGTTTTTCTTTGCCACTCTGGCCACAGCCATGGATTATGAGGTAACCATGTTCTTTACGATTGACGGCACCCTGCTCCTCAAAAAGGGTCTGGCCGACACGGTGTTTCCGAAAGAGGGCGGAAAATCGGCCGGGGAATTTCTGCGCGAGGCCATAGAAGCCGGAGTCAAAATGACCGCCTGCACTGCCTCGCTTGAACTTCATGGATTGAAACCGGAAGACCTCATACCTGAAGTCAAAATGGTAGGCGGAGCCAGCATGTGGCAGATGGCTGAGGAAAGCAAAATTGTATTGACATTTTAATCTAATTTTAAGGAGGAACCATGGCCATAATCCGGGGATGCAACCTTCCTGAAGATCTCTATTATTACCCTGAAAAGCACCTCTGGTTAAAGCCGCTTGGCGGAAATCTGTTTCGTGTCGGGTTGACACCGATTGCCGGGAAACTGGCCGGCGGAAAACTGAACGCGGTGACCATCAGGGCAAAAAACATTGGCGTCGAGGTGCAGCAGGGAAAGAGCCTGGCTACCCTGGAGAGCAGCAAATATGTGGGACCGGTACCCGCCCCGATTACCGGAATCGTTAAAGCGGGAAATGAAAAGCTGGCAACCGAGCCGAATCTGGTCATCAGCGATCCGTATGGCGAAGGCTGGGTGGTGGAAATCGAAGCCACCAGATGGGAAGAAGAAAAGGCCAACTTGCTTACCGGTCCTGAAGGTCTGGCTGAATACCAGAAAAGGCTCGAAGCCGCCGGTATTTCCTGCGATTAGACATTCAGCGGTCAGGCGGAACAAATCGGTCCAGGCCGGATATGAGAAAAAAACTAAATAATTTTTAATTCCTTCAAGAAGGAGGGCAAATGAAGGAAAAGACGATTTATGAGCATTTGAGAGACAGGGGACTATCACGGCGCGATTTCATGAAGCTCTGCGGAACCATCGCCGGGATGCTGGGACTCGAGTTCGCACCTCCGGTTAAAGCCCTGGGCAAGGTGCTTAACCCCTCTCCGGAAGAGGTGGTGGCTCAGGCTCTCAAAACCAAACCTAAGCTTCCCATCATCTGGCTGGAATTTCAGGATTGCGCCGGTTGTAGCGAAGCCATTTCCCGCTCGAGCTCTCCCCTTCTGAGCAAGCTGGTTCTGGAAGATATAGCCATTGAATACCACGAAACCCTGATGGCAGCAGCCGGCTTTCAGGCGGAGAAAGCTAGAGAAGAATGTATGAAGCGCTACTCCGGAAAGTACGTGCTGGTGGTCGAGGGCAGCGTCACCACAGCTGATGAGGGGATCTACTGCACGGTCGGCGGAAAAAGCAACCTGGAGATTCTCAAAGAAGCGGCGGCCGGAGCGGCAGCTATCATCGCCACCGGAAATTGCGCCTGTTTCGGAGGAATTCCGGGAGCCAGACCGAACCCGACCGGCGCTGTTGGCGTGGCTGATATTATCAAAGATAAACCGGTGGTGAACATCCCTGGCTGTCCGGCCATTCCTGAAGTGACCACCGGGACCATTCTGCATTTCCTGATAATGGGGCAGCTGCCGGCCACTGACACTCTGAAAAGACCTCTTCCTTTTTACGGCAATACCGTTCACGACCATTGTCTGCGCCGGCCATTCTATGAAGCTGGCAAATTTGCCGGAAGCTTCGACGACGAGGGCGCCAAGAAGGGATATTGCCTGTACAAGCTTGGCTGCAAGGGACCAACCACTTATAACGCCTGCGCCGGCCTCAAGTGGGAGCGCGGCCTTTCCTATCCGGTCCAGTCCGGACATCCCTGCCTCGGCTGCTCAGAGCCTCATTTCTGGGATGGCGGCGGTTTCTATGAAGGGCAGTCCGCTCCGACCATCAGACTCGACAGAAGCTCCACCGCTGCCCTGGTCGGAGCTGGCGCGGCCCTCGGAGCTGCCCTGGCCGGAGTGAACGCGGTCAGGAAGGCTCGCGCCCGTAAAGCGGTCTGGAAGACTGAACAACCAGCTTTTCCGGCGGAAGAAAAGAAGGAGGGCTGAGATGAACTGGACGGAAATTCTCAGGTTTTCCCGCGGCCCTCTCCTCCATATCTCGATGATTATTTTTGTGGTCGGCATGAGCTACCGGCTGTTCAGAGTAATCCTTCTCGGCTGGGAGAGAGACCGGGCCAGAAATAAAGGAAGCAAACTTAAGGGAGTCGTCCTCAATTACCTTAGAGGATTGATCATTCTGCCCTTTATCCCCTGGGTGCGCAGGACTTTCCGCAGGAACGAATTGACTTTTATCGCCGGCGGGCTTTTCCATTTAAGTCTGTTTATCGTCCTGGCCTTTGTTCCGGCTCACATTCTCGTCTGGAAAAGCCTTTTTGGTCTGAGCTGGAAGTCGCTGCCGACGCCGGTGGTTGCCTTCTTCTCCGCCGTGGGGATCATCTCGCTGATCATTCTCCTGATCAACAGGCTCACTCATCCGGTCTTAAAGCTGCTCACCAGACTTCCAGTATGGATAAACTGGGTGGTGGTTTTTCTTCCGATGATAACCGGCTTTATCATGGCCAGACACCTGTGGTTCAGGTATGAGGTTATCTTCAGCCTGCATCTTATTTCCGTAAGCCTGCTCCTCATCTGGATTCCTCTGGGGCGAATTTCCCACTTCCTCTTCTACTTCTTCTCCAAAACCATCCACGGAGCCCAGGCCGGCAAGAGGGCAATTACGCCCTGAAAAGGAGGCGAAAGATGAAAAGCCAGAAAACCGAATCAGCCATCAACACCTACATCAGGGAGACCGGCGGCTGGGTGGCCAGCCAGCTTGAAGCCTGCACCAGATGCGGCATCTGCGCCGAAGCCTGCCATTTCTATCAAGCGCTGGGTAACCCTGAATATGCCCCGGTCTGGAAACTCGAGCCGCTCAGAAGAGCCTATGAACAGCGATTCACCCCGGCCGGGAAATTAAAACTGCTCCTGGGTCTGGAAAAAAGACTTACCGATTCAGACCTCGAACGCTGGAGCCGGATTGTCTTTGAAGCCTGCACCGTTTGCAACAAATGCGCCCATGTCTGTCCGATGGGCATTGAGCTCGGTCCGCTGATCCACGAGGTCAGGGCCGGACTGACAGCGGCCGGTGTGGTTCCGGCCGACTTAGCTGAAGCCACCGAAAAGCAAAAGACCGTCGGCAGCCCGCTCGGGGTCACCGACGAAATGTGGCGGGAAAGAATCGACTGGATTACCGACGAATGGGAAGCGGAGATACCGGTTGATAAAACCGGAGCTGAAACGCTGGTGGTCTTTACCTCCATCGAACTCATGAAATTCCCTGACAATCTGGCCGCGGTGGCTAAGATTCTTAACCGGGCCGGAGAAAACTGGACGGTGAGTTCAAAAGGCCGCGAGGTGGTCAATTTTGGATATTTTGAGGCCGACGAGGAACTCACCCGGCTTTTCATGCACCGGGTTTTCCACGCGGCTGAAGAGCTGGCGGTCAGGCGCATCGTCATCAGCGAATGCGGCCACTCCTATGACGCCTTTCGCTGGGCCGCTTCCAACATCATGAAAGTCCCGGAAGGGGTGGAAATTGTCCACATCAGCGAGTACATTCATCACCTCTGGAAAAGCGGAAGGATAAAAATTAAAGAAGGAGCTTTTGAAGCCGGAACCATCACCTTCCACGATTCCTGCAAGATTCAACGCCGGGGCGGAATAATCAAACAGCCGAGAGAGGTGCTCCGGGCGCTGGCCGGCAAGAATTTCAAGGAAATGACTCCGAACCGAGAACAGGCTCTCTGTTGCGGCGGTGGCGGCGGGGTTATTTCCATCAAGGAAGCCGACGCCAACCGCTATGCGGTCTTCGAGATGAAGATCGAGCAACTGCGGGAGATAGAAGCTCAGGCCGTCTGCATGGTCTGCAGCAACTGCCGCTTGCAGTTCGTCGACAGCCTCGGACATTTCAACCTGCCGGTCAAAGTCCACGGCCTGGCCGAGCTGGTCGCCAGGTCCCTGATTTAAGGAAAGGAGGGCAACATGGCATCCTTTAATCTTACCCCGGTGGAAAAAGGCATCCTCCGCTGTCGACACACCGGACCTTTCACTCCTGAAGATATTCAATCTTTGACTTTATTTTTCCGCGAATACCACGGAAAGCTTCTGATCGACCTCAGCGGAGCAGATCCATCCGAGTGTCTTCGCCATATAAAGCATATGAGACCAATTATGCCGACAGCAGCCATCTTCGGAGCCGAAATCGACCCGAAAATCCTGGAAATAGACAGAAGCTACTATGCTAATGAAGTACGCTGGTTCAGAACAGAAGAAGAAGCCCTGGAATGGCTTCGAAACCAATAATCAAAGGGAGGGAACGATGGCCACAAGAATCGTTATCGACCCGATAACCAGAATAGAAGGGCATTTAAGAATTGAAGCCAAGCTTGATGGAAACAACACCATAACCGAAGCTTATTCAGCCGGCACCATGGTCCGGGGGATAGAAAACATCCTGAAAAAGCGCGACCCGCGGGACGCCTGGGCCTTTGCCCAGAGAATCTGCGGCGTCTGCACCACCGTCCATGCGATAGCTTCAATAAGAGCGGTGGAAGATGCTCTGGGAATAGACATCCCGAAAGCCGCCAACCTGATGCGCAACATGATAATAGCCCAGCAGTATATCCACGACCATGTGATGCATTTTTACATTCTGCATGCCCTGGACTTTGTCGACGTGGTCAGCGCCCTGAAGGCCGACCCGAAAAAAGTTTCGGATATTCAGCAGAGCATCTCCGGCTGGCCGAATTCTTCCCCCTCTTACTTCGCCGAGGTGCAGAAAAAAGTCAAAGCCATCGTGGATTCGGGGCAGCTTTCGCTTTTCAGCAACGGCTACTGGGGGCATCCGGCTTACAAATTGCCGCCGGAAATAAACCTGCTGGCCGTGGCCCATTATCTCGAATGTCTCGACTGGCAGTCGCAAGTGACGAAAATTCACACCATCTTCGGCGGAAAGAACCCGCATCCGAATTTCGTGGTGGGCGGAGTGCCGTTGCCGATAGACATGAATTCTGACCAGGCGCTCAACGCCGAGAAGCTGGCGGTCATTGCCGATTCCATCAAGAGAATGAACGATTTTATCGACCAGGTGTACCTGCCGGACCTACTAGCCATTGCACCTTTTTATCTGGAATATGCAGCTCTGGGCGAAGGGCTGGGCAATTTCTTAGCCTGGGGAGAGTTTCCGGAAGGAAAGTTGAATGAAATTGATAAATTGATATTCCCACGCGGAGTCATCCTCAACCGCGACCTGAAAAACGTTATCATCCCCGACCCGAGAGACGCCTCCAAGATGAAGGAGTTCGTCACCCACAGCTGGTATAAGTACAGCCAGGGCGACGAAGTCGGACTCTTCCCCTGGGAAGGCGAAACCGTATTCAACTACACCGGGCCGAAACCGCCGTACGAATACCTTGAGATCGAAGGCAAATATTCCTGGCTGAAAGCGCCGCGCTGGAGTGAACTTCCGATGGAAGTCGGTCCGCTGGCCAGAGTGCTTCTGCTTTATGCCACCGGTCACAAAGAAACCGTCGAACTGGTCAACGCCATTCTGGAAAAGCTCAAAGCTCCGGTCAGCGCCCTGTTCTCGACACTCGGGCGGACGGCGGCCAGAGCAATAGAGACCAAAGTAATTGGAGGACTACTCCAGAAATTCTACGACGAGCTGATTGCGGAAATAAAAGCCGGAAACACTGACACCTTCAATGATGAAAAATGGGACCCGCGCACCTGGCCGAAAAAAGCTCTTGGTTTCGGTTACACCGAAGCACCGCGCGGAGCTCTCGGACACTGGGTGGTGATAGAGAATAAGAAAATTAAGAATTATCAGGTGGTGGTGCCGACCACCTGGAACGCCTCTCCGCGCGACCATAAGAACCAGCCGGGAGCTTACGAAGCTTCACTGGTCGGAACCAGACTGGCTGACCCGGAGCAACCGCTGGAGATACTGCGGACGATTCACTCTTTCGACCCCTGTCTGGCCTGCGCTGTTCATCTGATCGACGCCAGCGGCAAAGCAGTCGGACAGGCAGCTACCGGTTTCAACCTGGTGGTTAAGTAAGGCTCCAATACAACTAAATATGAAGGATAAAATTGTCGTCCTGGGACTGGGCAACATTCTGAACCGCGACGAAGGGGCGGGCGTTTATGCTCTTAGAAAGCTGGAAGCCATCATTCCCGCGGAATGGAAGCAGCGGGTGGAGCTTATTGACGGCGGCGTGCTCGGACTGGATCTGCTTCCGTATGTGGAAACAGCCGGCCAGCTTTTGATTCTTGATGCGGTCGGGGCCAGCGGTCTCCCGGGCGAGGTGGTTGAGTACAGGAACGAGGAAATAAGAACTTTTTTCACCGGAAAAATCTCCTGGCATCAGCTCGGCTTCCAGGAAGTTCTGGAAGTGGCGAAGGTCCGGGAAAAATATCCTCAAGAAGTCCTTCTGATCGGTGTTATTCCTGGGGCTACTAATGCGGGACTCGGTCTCAGCCGGACGGTGGAAAAATCGGTGGCGAAAATGGTCCGAAGAGCTCTGGAAGTTCTTTCGGGCTGGTTAAATCCGCCTGCGGATACTCGCGGCTAAAACTTAAGATGGTGCCGCCCGGTAAAACAAAACATTTGATCAAACACAGGTAGAGGTTAAAAAAGATGAAGCGTCCGACAACCTGAATTCCAGCAGATTCCACCAGAAGACATCACAGGCGAGATGATAAACAGGATCGAGGAAAATTATCACCGATTACATCCGAAGGCCAGGAAAGAAATGAAATCCCATGGGAGAAGTTGCAAAATTACAAAAATTAAGAAATTATGGTTAAAGATACAATCTAATAAGAGGTAAATCGATGAAGGAACCGAAAGATAAAATCGTCAGGTTAATTGACCTGGGGCAGGTGCCGGCAGTCAGGTCGCAAACCTGCTACCACGCGATCGGTTATGCTTTTGCTCCAGATACACCGGATACCATTATTCTGGTCAGTCCGGCCTCCCCTTACGTCTGCGTGGGTTTTCATCAGGAAGTCGAGCGGGAGGTCGACCTCGAATACTGCCGGCAGGCAGGTCTCCCCGTTTACCGCCGGGAGGTGGGAGGCGGAGCGGTCTATCTCGACAGCCACCAGCTTTTTGTCCAGTGGATTTTCCACCCGGAAAGTCTGCCCGAAACTCTTGAGGATAAATTCCACTTTTACATCGAGCCGATTATCCGCACTTACCGGGAGCTCGGTATTGAGGCTTCCTATAGGCCGGTAAACGATATTCACGTGGCCGGCAGAAAAATAGGCGGCACCGGCGCTGCCAGAATAGGCCAGGCGGAAATTCTGGTCGGAAGCTTCATGTTTGATTTCGACCGAAAAACCATGTCCCGAGTCTTAAAGGTTTCTTCCGAGAAAATGCGGGACAAAGTTTTTCAGAGCCTTGAACAGTACATGATTACCATGAAAGACCTCCTGCCCGAACTCCCGGAAAGAGAAAGGGTAAAACAGATTTACCTCGAACAGACAGCCCGTCTTCTCGGGACGGAAATCAGGGAAGGAGCCATGAGCCCGGTCGAGCTCAGTGAAGCCGAACGGCTCGACCGTCTCTTCCAGAGCCCCGAATGGATCTTTCAGAAAGGCACCCTGCTTCGCCCTGGAATAAGAATTCACGAGGACATTCAGGTCCGGGAAGTGGAACACAAGGCGCCTGGCGGACTGATCAGAGTAACCGCCAGAATAAAAAGCGAGAATAACCGCGTAATTATCGATTCACTCTGGATCTCGGGAGATTTTACCGTGATCCCAAAAGAAGGGGTGAGTATCATGGAAAAAACCCTCGGCCGAGTTGAGTTGAGCTACCCGGCCGTCTTTGAAAGAATAGAAAAAATCCTCCGGGAAGGACATCTGGAATCGCCGGGTCTTGCTGCGGCAGACTGGACAGAAGCGGTGATGAAACTTGCTTCTTCTTAAATAACATCTCTCCTGACCCGTCTGACGGATCAAGAGGATGAGGCCTCTATTGTTAATGCTTAAAAGTAAGGGTAAAATGTTTTAAAACAAAAGGAGGTTGAAATGATCAGCAAGAAGATGGAAGAAGCCATAAACAAACAGATCAACGAAGAACTTTATTCCGCCTATCTTTACCTGTCGATGGCCGCTTATTTCGCCGAACAGAATCTCATGGGCTTTCACCACTGGCTTTTTGTCCAGTACCATGAGGAATTGGAACATGCAGAAAAATTCTACAGGTATTTGATTGAACGCGGCGGTCAGGTAAAACTTCAGGCTATCAAAGAGCCAGAGCGCAGCTGGAAGAACCCCCGCGAAGCTTTCGAAGCCGTCCTCAATCACGAGCGCCACATCACCGGCCGCATCAACGAGCTGGTGGACCTGGCTGAATCCGAAAAGGACCGGGCCACTTTCGCCATGCTGCAGTGGTTCGTCAATGAACAGGTGGAAGAAGAAGCCAACGCTCAGGAAATCGTGGCTAAACTGGAAATGGTCGGCGACCACAAACAGGGCTTGCTGATGATCGACCGGGAACTGGCCCAGAGAAAATAAGTCCGGGAAAAACCTTGCCGGGGATACCTGATGGTGTCCCTTTTTATTTTTGCTGCCGGCCCGAGCCAGACAACTCAGTCTGTTGAAATTCAGGAAGAATCGAGAAAAAAAGCTTTTTTCTTCCTCCGGTTTTATTTCTTTTTCAATATTATCTGCTGTTCATCCCTGCCCTGAACATAATCAAAAAAATCTTTCAGATGAATATAATCCTCAACCGGAAAGACATTTTTCTTGATGACCAGCCGCCTCTCTATCTTCAGCTTTCCGGACGCTTCCTGAACGCAGTCCAGCACAAATCCGGACCTTTCTGAATCTCTTCTGCTTGCCCTGGGAAGCGCCTCAACCTCATAGCCTTCGGGCAGGTCGATTATTATCTCGTCGACTTGAGTAAAGGGATATTTGAAGTAGACCGGATATTTCCGGAAAGCTGAGCGGAACGGATACTGACCGGAATTGGTGAGAAAATGAATCGGAAGGAGCAGCCTGTCTCCAGACTGATGGACCACCCCGGAAATATCAATTTCGAACTCGGCTGTAAGTTCAGCCGTCCTGTCCTTCAGACCGGTTAGATCTTTCAGGACCACTCTGCTCCCGGTAGGAAGTTTTTTTCGAAGTTCCTCCTCCATGATTTCTCTGACTTTTATTTCGTCCTTCTCCCGGTTGTCAAATTTTCTGGAAAGAGCCTCCTGGCCGGTGTACTCAACCCGGATCTGGCCGGTAAGATTTCCCTGTTCATCAAGTTGAAACTTCGCCAGTTTTCTTTCTGCCGATTCCTAAGCTGGAGTGACCGCTGTCTCAAATCTCTTCATCACCTCGCCTTCAAAGACGATCGCGGCCGTACCGGTTTTCGGCCAGTAGACCACTCCGTAGGGACAATCAGGCAGACCTGGGTCCAAGGATTTAAACCTGTCCCCCACCTTCACCAAGACTATTTCCGCATCAAACTGCGGGTAAAAAAGAGGCACTCTGGCTTCGAAAAGCTTATCTTCTCTGGTTGCCACCCTAACCAGATAAGTTTCAAAGCCGGCCGTCCGGGCCAGCGCGGCAAAGGTTTTGGCAATCTGGTTCTTATACCCGTATTTCCTTTTCAGCACTTTGGCCACATTCTTCGGCGGAACAATTTTATTCCATTCTTTCTCGGACATATCAACAGCATAATCCAGATTTTTTAAGCCCTGGACAAACTCATAGATTTTTCTCAACTTGACCTCCGGGTCGGTCTCCGCTCCCACCAGCGACTGAATTTGCTTCTTCAGGGCTTTCTCTTCGCTCATAAATTGTTCATAACTCTGCTTCCAGTCTCTGGCCACCCTTTCCCAGTAATTCTGAATTTGCCTGACGGAAGGAGCAAGAAAATACACTTTGAAGTTCATTTTGAGGCTGTTTTCCGGCGGCATGAATTCTTCTCTTTCAAAGGGCGGTATGTCGCCTAGCTCCAGTTCTATGCCGCTTTCATCAATTTTTGGCTCCACCCTTTCCAGCCTGCTGGCTACCCAGGCCAGGCTGTACTTATCCCTGCTGACCCCTCCGATGGAACTTGCGGGCACAAATTTATACCTGGCTCTGCGGACATAAATTGATTGCTGGAGATCCCAGTTTACTCCTGGCAGGGCATAAAGATCAGATAGATCCAGGCCCAATACTATCACGTTCAGCCTCAGGACCATTCCCCCGCCACGGAATTCTATGGCTGAAACATTTTTTGCGGACACAATCCTACATTCATACTCGATTATCTGCCCGGGGGTTACTTCCGGAACAGCCAGTGTTTTTACCCGGTACTCAAGCCATCCGCGCCTGGAGGTGACTTTCTCCATGGTTTCCGCCTTCACCTCGCGGCTGCTTCCGTCGGACTGCACTACTCTGACTTTCAGGTCTTTGACTTCTTCTACCCCCGCTTTGTATGGAATTTCTATGTTGGCAAAATCCCGGCCAGCCGGTGTCAGAATCTTGATTCTCCTGAACACCTGAATCTCTTCTTTAACCCGATCATCAATCTGCTCAAAATAAAGGCAGACGGCCGGGGCTCCGGGCATTTCCGGCAGGTCGGTCATGGCCAGTTCTTCCGCCGTCACCGGCGGTCTGGGCTTTTCTGCATCCCGGGCTTGCTCCTGAGGGTGAGCCGCCAGCGATAAATTCAGCACACCCACCAGCAGAACTGCCGGGAGAAACCTTTCAAAGAAGAAAAGAGTGAATTTATTCCAGAATTCAAGCGCCCGATTCTCCATAAACGCTTCCATCATTCCGGTCCGTGGATTTTTTAAGAAGCAACCGACGACGTTCTTCTCCCGAGACCAACCTGAAAATCTCAACCGTTTCGTTAAATCTCTCCGGAGGCAGACAATCTTTCTTGATAATGAACTGCCTGGTCACTTTAAGAACACCTCCTTCCAGTTCGAGATAGCTGCGGTATTCGGCAAAGCCGTTGCTCAGCTCAACCGGCGGGTGAAGAACTTCAACGGTATAACCTTCCGGAAGAACTATTTCCAGTTCGTCCCGGCCGTTAACCATGCCGGCCATCAAAACCGGATGCTTTCTTTCATCTTTTTGTTTCAACACATCGTAACTTTCAAGCAGGGCCAGCACGTTTGGCCTGAAGGAAAGAACGTTACCGGTCCGGTTAAGGTAATTGCTTGACCTGAAACTGTAACACAATTCCAGATCTTTATCCGGATGGTTAAGGTTCCGGTATTCATATTTTTCGAGCACGAAGGAACCGACACTATCAGTGAGAAACTTTTCCATTTCTTTTCTTCTTTCCCTTTCACTCACATCCCTCAGCTTAAACCGGTGGAGCTCCGCCTGCATTCCTGACAGGGTCTCACAAACTTCTCCGGTGAGAGTGCCATCGGTGGAAAGCACAAACCGTCCGCGACGGACGAGATCTGGATTCTCAGGGGAGGCTACGGGAAAGGAAATCAGCCGGCTATTTTCGCCGGCGACCAGCAGTTCGCAGTTATTCTGCAGATAAAAAGGCAGATACCCGATCGGAGTATGGGGCGTCGTCGGGTCAAACACTAGCAGCCGCCCCACACCTGGAACCTCTACCACCGCTGTGAAATTCTTATACATATTTTCATCGGGCAATTTAATCGCCAGAACCACATGATTAAAGCAGAAAAGAGAGACATGAGAATCCTCTTTCACTACCTTTGGAAGCACGTTGACAATCAGATAGCAGGAGTCCACGTTCACCGCCTCCAGGAGCGCAGCCAGCAGTGTGGCTTTATCCTTGCAGTCTCCATAACGGTTCGCCAGTATCTCAGAAGCCTGGTGTGGCTGATAACCGCCTATTCCTATCTGGATCGATACATACCTGATTTCCTGCTGGACAAAAGAGGCCAGTTTTTCAATTCGGGCCTTAAAATCACTCAAACCTGAAACCAGTTCCTCAGCCTTTGCCCTGACGGTTTCATCGGGCTGGCGCTGCTCGCTTGAAAGATTTTCATACCAGAGGCCCATGTCCTTCCAGTCAGAGAAAAAAAGACCGAGTTTTGGAGTTGAGGCGGGGTTGAACCTCACCTGCAAGCGTCCGGCCACCGCTTCTTCAGGAGGCATCAGCGGCTCGTCTTTTATCGCCGGAATGCTGGTAAGCTCGAACGTGAAGACTCCTGCCTGATAAGAAGCTGGAATCTCCGGCCAGTTTATCCAGGAGATAACCGGCTGGTAACCTGAAGGATATTCAGCCCTGTATCTGGCCTTAATGACCGGATAGCGGAACTGAAAAACAAAAACATCTTCCAGCGAAATAGGTTTTATTTCTTCCTCCCACTCGTAACCAATCAAGCTCCCCTTAAATATTTCCCTGAGATACAAAACCAGAGTTTTTACATCCCAGTAGAGAGTGTCAGGAGCAAGGGAGGTGGAAACCGCCGATTTCAGGTCATAACTTATTCTGCTTCCGTCAGGATTTATCACCCAGGCGTTCATTTTCCGGACGCGTGTATTAAAAGTGTTGGCCCTCACCAGAAACTTAAGAGGCTCTATGTCTTCCGACCTCAGGATTTTTACCACCTGCCGGCCCTAACGCACAAAACGGCCGGATTTATCGCAGGAAAGGTTCTGCTCCAGTAGCAGATAAACGGCAGAGGTTTCGGGAAGAAGTTCGGGCAATGGCTATTCTGATAATTCAGTCATCCAGCGAGGTGGTCTTGAACCCGGCAGAGCCACCGCCTGGAAACTGAAAATTAAGACAAAAATAAGCACCAGCGGGGGCAAATAGAAATCACATACTCGCTTTTTGCCCGGCCATAGAACGGTTCCCGAATTAAATTTAAGGAAGGTCATCTAACTTAAACACACACCTTAATTCGAAGCATAACATTTTTATCTTAAACGGACGATAAATTTTCAGTCAAGAAAATTTTCCTCTGAGTGAAAATAAAAGTAATGAGGAAAGGATAAAAGGTATGACTTTTTCGTGCGCTATTTTTTTTAATTTTTATTTTTCTTTAGGGTGACCAGGGTGGCGCCCCAGCCGCCGGAAAGAGGATCGGCATCCCTGAAGCTCAGCACCGCCGGATGTTTTTTGAGAAGGCTGTGAACGATAGCTTTTAATGTGCCGGTTCCCTTGCCGTGAATGATTCTGAGGTCATAGATTTCGCGCTTCAAACATTCTTCGATATAATCGCTCACCAGCTCTTTTACCTCTCGCGGCTGAAAGGTGTGAAGATCCAAGACTCCGTCCACAGGGATTTCCACCGGCTGTTCTAAAGTTTCCGACTGGCTTTTTGTGGCCCTGTCGTTTGTTTCCGGAAAATCATCCAGTTTAGATTTATCCTGCCCTTTCTTTTCCATCACTTTCATTATTCATCTTTTTAAGTCATCTTTTCAATTTTTTTCTAATCTTATCCTGACCGGAAACAATCAAGGTGGGTCGACAGGTGAAATCTCTTAATCAGCCGGTAAAAATCTGAAACTACCTATAGATTTTTATACAGCGATTTATAATTCGTGTCTAAGGTGCAGAAAAACAAATTAAAAGGAGTCAGCCGGAAGCCAGGCGGAGCATTTTGGCATACTCTGCCGGTAGGCCGCTCTGCTCGACCGCCCGGGCCATGGCCTCCACATCATACTCCACCCTGATAATTTCAAAGTTGAGGTTGCCATCCTGAAATTCCATCAGCACATACCCGGCTCTCGGATCCCCATCCTTTGGCTTGCCCGCGCTGCCCGAGTTGACAAGAGTAAATACACTTCCGGATTTCGTCTGGCTTTCGCTCCGGTCGTCAGCGACTTTCTCTGCTACGGCCTCTTCCCCGGCTTTCAGCTTCCGCACGTAAGGGAGGTGGGTATGGCCGCAGGTTATTATGTCAACCTGCTCCGTCTCAAACAATCTAAGGAGCGAGGATGCCGGCCGGTCGGCGTAAAGATATTCGTTTATCTTCCTCGGGCTGCCGTGAACCATAAGGATTCTGCAATCCCCGATTTTAAGGCTGATTCTTTCCGGCAGGTTTCTGAGATAAGCTTTGTTATCAGGTGTGACTTTTTCCCTTGTCCAGGCGATGGAGCGCTGGCCGAGAGCTTTGGACAGCTCGTCGGGGTAGGCGCAGCCGCAATCATCCAGGTCGTGGCCTATGCCCCGGTCATAATTTCCCATGATGGTCGGAATGCGATTTTCCCTGATGAGTGAAATCACCTCGTTGGGGAAGGCTCCATAGCCGACCAGGTCCCCGCCGCAAAAAACCATATCAGTCCCTCGGCTCTTGATATCAGCCAGGACAGCCTGTAGAGCATAAAGGTTGCCATGAATATCGGAAAAAAGAGCAAGTTTCATCTTTTATTTTTCTCCTGAATTAAAATTCCCGAACTGAAAACAAAATTCCGATGAAGGCCCCTGAAAAACTGCAGAACTGCGGACTGACAATCGATAGAGCCTGGCTCATATTTTTATTTTACCCCATAAAACGCCTCACCGGAGCTTCTTAACAGGAACTTAACCTGGAATATCCTTCCCTTTCTTAACCTCCTCCTGATCTTCATCCAGATAGTCCCGCCAATCTTCTTCCTGTCTTTCCCCCTGGCCTTCCTGATCCGGAGGCAGGTCTCCGGCTTGCTGCTGTTCCTTCCTCTCTTCCTTAATCTTAATAACGTATTTTTTTGAAGGTTCCAGCAGTTGCTGAACTTCAAGGCAGGCCCGTCCGAGAGCGCTCGAGCCCGGCTTTTTCCGGCGGTAATAAATCCAGCCGCGGCTTTCCATGACCAGAAGAAGCCGATCGAGCCCGAAAATGGCAACGGCCATAATAGCCAGCCACACCAGCAACTTAAAGTTCATTCTGACTCTCTCCTAATAGATTCTACTCGCCCTGATAATAGATTACAAAACGGGGAACAAAAAATGGGAGACACAATAATCATTCATCAGTTTTTTATCGACCATTCCATTTTCTTGCACCGTTAGTCCAGCCGCTGACCTGCCTGTCTTGACATCACATAACTCCGGTCTTAAATTACTCCTGTTAAAAGTCTTTTCTTTAGGGAGGGTAATTTTGAGGAGAAAAAGCTTTCTTCCGGCAGTTCCGGTTGCCATTCTGCTCTTGGCCACCTTCCCCTCCTGCCGCAATCCTCTAAGCCCTGTTGACGACCTAGATAGAATCCCGGAAAAAGTGGTGATCGACGGGACTGTGATCAGCATGCAGGCTTCAGTCTACCGGGATTTCATGCCGGGCGTAGAGCCGGGAGGCTCGCCGCTGATCGCAGTGATTACCCTGACGGCCGCAGGGCGCCCTGATTTTCCTGATTATATTGGGGCTGATAAAATCTGGGTAACCAACCGCCGGGAAACCTGGGAAAGCGGATTTCAGGATGAACTGCGCCCCCGCAGTCCGGCCGAGCCGAACATAATTGAGCTGGTAGCCCGCGGCGGCCCGAAATGGGAACCTGAGACCACTGTCGATATCGTCATCAGAATCACAGTACGGGGCGGCTCCTATCTGTACCTCAAGAGCATGAATAACAGAGTGGGTATTGTCTGGTAACTGCTGCCGAACCTACCTCCTCTTCCCCTCAACCTGTAAAGACATGCGTCTTTAAGTGACGGGCAAATATTTCTGTTTGACATTACTTACTGATTTATACATTATTTGAGTTAAGGAGGGGAAAAATGGAAAAAATTTTTAAAGGAAGGGTCTTTTTCTTTTTGCTGGTCGGGTCAGTAATTGTCGCCCTGCTTATTGCTACTTATCTGCCGGCTTACGGCCAGGAACGTTCACCTTTGAGAAGATCAACCATCCGAACAAATTCCCTCCTGTTTCTTCCGAGGACTACCCTGCTGGCGGTCGGCGACAGTCTGACCCAGGGCACAAGGGACGCCACCAACAATCAGTACCATCTGCAAAATGCCTACCTGCAGAAAGTTGCCAGCAAGCTGAGCCTTGTTTTGCCGTTGAAATTCAACCAGGCCTGGCTGGATGTCAACGGCACCCGGCTGAACCCGCTGACCATCCCCACCAATCTCGGGATCGACGGCGAAGACATCTTTTCCGTTGAAGGCTATGAATACTACAAGCGAGCCGGGACGAGTTCTAACTACATCTCTTCGGATTATCTCTGCGACCGGTTGCAGCCCTATCTTTTTACAGACATGCACGATAAAGTTCTCTATCCGATTAACCTGCTGGCCGGAAAGCCGGTCAGCCAGATCGATGCCCTGATCTGGCATCTGAATAATCGCAGCGGACCGGCGATAGTCATTTTCTGGGTCGGCAACAACGATGCCGCTCTGTCAACGCTCGGTCTCGGCGGCAAGAACCCGCAGTACCTGCCGATTCCGTTCGATCAGATAAAGGACAGGCTGAGTCCGTCGGTAAGCTACCTGCTGAATTTCGGTCGCAATCAGGGAGTCATCGCCTTTGAGCCTTTTACCGCGGAGCAGATCGAGCACAACCTCACTAACATGGCTGATTTCCAGGCTCAGCTAAACCGGCTGGTTACCCGGATGAACCTTAATCGGTCAGGCGTAAAGTATTTCTTCTTGACCTATCCTTATTACCCGGAAGTGGGATACCTGATGGGAAAAGATGATCTGGAATTCTATCTGACCGGAAAACTGGGATACCCGGTTCCTTCCGCATTTGATGGACGGATTTCTTTGCTCACCTTTTTCTGCCTTTATGAGCTGGCCCGGGAAGGTTATATCGAACGCCTCGATGCTATTCTTGGAAATAGCGCTCTGGTTATGAGCCCTGATGAAGTTCAAATAATTAAGGACCGAATCGACCTGTTCAACGCGGCCGTCAAATCTCTCAGCGGCCGGCCCAATGCTTATATCATCGATACTGGCGATAAACTTAACCAGAGCTTTTCCTCAGGCCTTCCGGTTGGAACTTACCTTCTCACCAGAAGCTGGGGCCGCGGCGGCTCCTTTTCTCTGGACGGCGTCCATCCCGGACACACCGTGCATGCTCACATAGCCAACATCATCCTGCAGGGCATTAACTCTGCTCTCGGTCTGAACGCGCCTCTCTGGGACCTGACTTCTGTCCTTTCTTCAGACCCGTACATAGACTTTGACGGCGACGGCTGGGTAGCCGGACCGAATCTGGCACCATCAGGCAGGACAAAAATCCTCTACCTGTTCAAAGATTATCAGGAAGGAACACCCGGAGCGGCCGTGATTGACCTGATGGCGCCGGCCGACGTCTGGTCTCTCATCTCCAGCGCTCTGCTCGAAGAGATAATCGGCATACCCCTGATCCGGGCTGAAGCTGAAAGAATCGGCCTCATCCAGCTCAAAAAATAAAACGGGGGACACAATACTCATTCCCCATTTTTCTTGTGAGTTATTTTTTACGAGGCACTAATCCGGCTCTGGATTGGGCAATAAGCTAAAAGGCAAATCATAAAAACTGAAATTTAGGTAAAGCCTCTGAAACATGACAAAGTAGGCTTTAATCAGTTCTGTCGAGCGGGCGACGAAGAAAAAAAATTTGCAAATTTTGCCCGGGTTTCCTGTAAAATGAATGGCGAAGGAAGGAATCAATAAGTTGTCATCTTTCACCGGGGAGAATCAAAAATGGAAAGCAACCAGGCGTTTTTAAGGGGACAGCATCTGGAAATTAAGAAGAAAAAAACCGGCGACTGGCTGGCCTGGCTCAACCTGGCCGGATTCCTGTTCATGGTGGTCGTAAACTACCTGGCCAACGCTCTCCCGCTCAATAACCTGAACACCGGGCAGCTCTCGGACAAATATCCAAATCTGTTTGTGCCGGCGGGCTTTACCTTCTCCATCTGGGGAGTCATTTACCTGCTGCTGGCCGTCTTTGTGTTTTTCTCGCTGAAGCAGGCGATAACCGGACGCGAGGTTTTCCCGGCCTTCAAAGCCATCGGCCCGTATTTTTTCCTGACCTGTCTGGCCAACGCCGGCTGGATCTTTGCCTGGCATTACGAACAGCTTTTCCTTTCACTGCTGATCATGCTCATCCTGCTGGCGCTGCTCATAATAATCTACCTTCGGTTGAGCCGCCGTCCATACGAAGAAATCCGCCGCGACCGTTTCCCGGCGCGTTTGCCGTTCAGCATTTACTTAGCCTGGATTTCGGTGGCCACGGTGGCCAACGCCACGGCTGTCCTGGTCGGCTACAACTGGAACGGCTTCGGGCTCAGCCAGCAGTTCTGGACTGTAGTCGTCCTGGTATTGATTACCGCCCTGACCCTGATTTTTGTCCTGAAGAAAAAAGACCTGCTGTTCGGGTTGACGGCTATCTGGGCTCTGGTCGGGATTTCGTATAAGAGAATGCAGGACACCGCCACCGACGACCGGGCAGTGGAAATCACCGTCATGGCTTCACTGGCCCTGATTGCCCTGGCCATCGTTCTGAACCTGATAAAAAAACAGAAGGATCTTCGATAAAAAAATCAGCTGGAAACAGGCACTGGAAAACCTGTATTCTTCCCGGGTGCGGAAAAATGTGCTTGACTTTATCAGGCAATAAATATTAATAAATTAATTAAGGAGGGGAATCAGATGAAAAAATATGTCGTCCTTTTCATTGCTCTTATCTTCCTGGGCTCATTTCCGCTTGCCGGGGATAAAAACGTGAGGGACCTGGAAGAGGCCACTCATATTCTGGTGGGCGAAGTGGCCGAGGTAACCGGCTATTATGATTACAACGAATACGGCGACTACCTGATTTTCAGCCGGGTAAAGGTGAGGGTGGAAAGGGAACTCAAGGGTCGGGCCGAGAAATTCGTTTCCTTTTCAGTTGAAGGCGGGGAGGTGGGTGAACTGGGGCTTAGAGTTTCCAACACTCCATTCTTTAAGAAAGGGCAGGTCCACAAACTTTACCTGAAAAAGATTAACGCCGTTTACAAATTGGTAAAGCAGGAACAAGTCAGACCGGAAGCCAGGCCGCAAACCGATTGCTGCGCCACCTTTGCCAGGTGGCCTTCCAGCACCGCCACCTTCTTCCTTAACCCGAATTGTAACGATATGAGCTCAACCTGCACCCACTCAGAAATCGACCGGGGAGCAGGAGCCTGGCAACCCACATTCACTCTGGCCATAGGTGGCACAACTTCCATGACTAAGGTCAGACAGGACTATCAGAACATTGTCTTCTTCCGCAAAGTCAAAGGCGGAAGCACCATCGCCGTCACTTATACCTGGTATAATCGCACAACCGGAACCATCATCGAATTCGATATGATGTTCTATGACGGCTGGAAGTATTTCAGCTATGACAACAGCTGCACCGGCACCTGCAACGGCGGCTTTTACCTGAGCGTCATTGCCGCCCACGAGTTCGGTCACGCCATCGGCCTGGACCACAACGACTGCATCGATTCCATCATGTACCCGTACGCTGATTATTGCGAAACCGGACTTGTTCAGAACGCCGACAGAACCTGCGCGGAAACGATTTATTGAAACAGCCTGTGGCCGCGCTTCAAGCATTCCGGCTTAATCAAGACAACATATAACAGATAAATTTCATCTTATGGATGAAAATATCTACTTTTTATACTCTGCCCCAGGAATTCACGCTGAATCAGGACTTGTTCCATCAGTCATCAATTCCTGAACTTCCATAATCCCCTGAAAAATACCAGGATATCCCGATGACAGAACTAACAGGCTTAAAAATTTTGCTTTACTTCCGGATTCGCTGTCTCTTTCCCTGAATATCAGATTATCTTTATCCGCCATTATAGTCAGCCGCTTTTTTTCTTCTCCGTTCCCGTTTGAACCTCATCCTTTGCCTGATCCTCAACACTTCATCTTCTAATATATCAGTCAGGACAAAAATAGGCTAAAATTTGAATGCTGAAAGGCTTAAAAAATGGGTGATGACAGGCAGGAACGAACGCGCCATAAACTGGCCGAAGCCAGCAGAGCCGAATTTCTTCTCCTGCGTGAAGAAATCTCCCGCCTTCTGCCTGAAGCGATGCTCCGCGATTCCTATGAGGTTCAGAAAAAGCTGGTGGAACTGCTGACCGGTCGCCTCCCCCGGACGAACCCGACAAAAGCCTGCGAGCTGCTGCGCAGGATGAAAGAGCGCCTGGAAAAATCAGTCGAACAAAAAAGAGCCCGGAACAGAAAAAAGCCACGCCTGTCGTATCCCCACGAACTGCCCATAAACCGCTACCGGCAGGAAATTGTCCGAGCGATCAAAGAAAACCGGGTGGTCGTGGTTTCTGGAGAAACCGGCTGCGGCAAAAGCACCCAGCTTCCGAAAATGTGCCTTGAGGCCGGACGCGGTCTGGCCGGAAAAATTGCCTGCACCCAGCCGCGCCGCTTAGCCGCGATGACCATCGCCCAGCGCATTTCCGAAGAGCTCGGCCAGCCTCTCGGGAAAGTGGTCGGCTACAAAATCCGCTTTCAGGACCGCACCTCCCCCGAGGCTTACATCAAAATACTCACCGACGGCATGCTTCTGGCCGAAACCCAGGGCGACCGTCTGCTTACCGAGTACGACACGATCATAATCGATGAAGCTCACGAACGCAGCCTGAACATAGACTTTCTCATCGGCCTCTGCCGCCGGCTGCTGGAAAACAGACCGGAGCTCCACCTCATCATCACCTCGGCCACCCTCGAGGTGGAAAAGTTCCTGAAAGCTTTCAACCATCCGCCGCTTTTCAAGGTCAGCGGCCGCCTGTATCCGGTTGAGGTGATGTATTTCCAGCCGGGAAACCGCAATCTGAGAAAAGAAGAACCCGATTACGTCGACCTGGCGGTCGAAGCAGTCGATTTCTTAAAAAAGGAAAAACCGCCCGGCGACATTCTGGTGTTCATGCCGACCGAGCAGGATATCTTGGAGACCTGCCAGCGGCTTCAGGGCAAACATTATCCTGATTCGGTGGTTCTGCCCCTCTACGCCCGGATGCCTTCCCACCAGCAGAAGCAGATTTATCATCTGAAGCAGGGTAAAATCGTCGTGGCCACGAACGTGGCGGAAACTTCGCTGACCATCCCGGGGATTCGTTATGTGGTTGACACCGGACTTGCCCGCATCTCCCAGTACCAGAGCTCTTCAGGAATTCACAGCCTGCCGATCCTGCCGATTTCCAGAGCGAGCGCCGAGCAGAGAAAAGGTAGATGCGGCCGGGTGAGCGCCGGGCTCTGTCTCCGCCTCTATTCCGAAGAGGATTTTCTCGCGCGCCCGGAACACACCCCGCCTGAAATCCTGCGGAGCAATTTAGCCGAAGTCATCCTCAGGATGTTGAATTTAGAACTGGGTGACCCGCTGAAATTTCCCTTCCTTGACCCGCCGTCTGCCAGGACTGTTCGTGACGGCTACCGCACGCTGCTCGAACTCGGCGCGGTCGAAAAAACCGATTCCGATTACAAACTTACCGAACTCGGGCGAAAGATGGCCCGGCTGCCGCTTGACCCGCGTCTTTCCCGTATGCTGCTCGAAGCGGCCAGCCGGGGATGTCTGCCGGAGGTGGCGGTGATAGCGGCCGCCCTGAGCATTCAGGACCCACGCCTGCGTCCTCTGGAAAAAGCTGCCGATGCCGACCGTGTGCAGTCAGTCTTTCAGCATCCAGAATCCGATTTTCTTACACTCTATAACCTGTGGCAGGCAATTCAATCAACCATCAGGAACGAAGCCACCCCGGCTCAGGCCCTGAAAAAATTCGCCCGCGATTACTTCCTTTCCTACATAAGGCTGCGCGAATGGATTTTTGTCCACGAACAGATTCTGGAAATCTTAGAAGAGGAAAAGATTCGCGCGACATCATCTCGCTCCAGAGCAGGAGAATCCGACCGTTATGCCGCCATTCACAAATCAATCCTCAGCGGTTTTATTTCCCACATAGCTGCCCATAAAGAGAAAAATGTTTATGAGACCGCTCGAGGACAGGAGGCACGGCTCTGGCCTGGCTCGGCCCTGTTCAAAAACCCGTCTTCCTGGGTGGTGGCAGCCGAACTGGTAAAAACGAACCAGCTTTACCTGCGCACTGTCGCCCGCATCTCGCCGGCCTGGGTGGAAGAAATCGCACCACACCTCTGCCGCTATTCGTACGAGGAACCTTACTGGGACAGAGAGCGCGAACAGGTGCGGGCGAAGGAAAGAGTCACCATTTTCAACCTTAATCTAATCTCTGACCGGGACGTTCCTTTCGGTCGTCAGGACCCGCAGACCGCGCATGAAATCTTTGTGGAAGAAGCTCTGGTGAGATTTCAAGTTAAACGACCGCTGCCTTTCCTCGAACATAACCGGGAACTGGTCAGCCGCGTCAGGTTGCTCGAAGAAAAGCTCCGCCGACGGAACATTCTTATTCCCGAGCATTATCTTTTTGACTTCTATTCCGGTCGCCTTCAGGGGGTCTACAGCCTGGAAGGTCTGCAGCAGAGAATCAGAAACGCCGGCGAAGACGATTTTCTAAGGCTTAAGGAAGAAGACCTCTACCTCTGGCATCCGGAAAAGGAGCTGGTGGAAAAATACCCCGATACCATCAAAATTCTCGGTCAGACTTACAGGCTGAAATACCGTTTTGCGCCGGGCGAGGAAGATGACGGTGTAACCATTATCACCACACGGGCGCTCCTCGACCGGATTCCGGAGTTTCTTCTGAGCTGGCCTGTCCTGGGGATGCTGGCAGAAAAAGTGGAAGCCTGCCTGAAAGCCCTGCCGAAAGAATACCGCCGGCTTCTGCTTCCGGCAGCCGAGAAAGCCCGGGAAATCGCCTCGCGACTTAAACCCGCTCCTGTATCCTTCTTCGAGGCGCTGGGAGCGGTCATCAAAGAACTCTACGGAGTTGACCTGCCCCGCCAGGTCTGGGAAAAGCTGGAAATTCCCCGTTATCTTAAAACCAGGATAGCTGTGGTCAACGAAGCCGGAGAAGAAATTCTCGCCAGCCGGGACCTGGCCTTTCTCAAAAAAATGCTGAACTCTCGCTCTGCCCCGCCGGAAAGCGAGGAATCTCCCGGGTGGAAAGAAGCCAGGGCGAAGTGGGAAAAAGAAGACCTGAGCGACTGGGACGAAACTCTCCCTGAAATTCCCGAAGAGGTGGTCATCGACGATTTTCTCGGGGGATATCCAGCGCTTCAACTGGCGGGAGAAAAGTTCCTTGTGAAACTTTTCCGGAACCGCGAAGAGGCCAAAAAAGTCCATCTTCAGGCAGTGGCCGAACTCCTGAGCCGGAAGTTTCAAAAAGACCTGAATTTCATACTGAGGAGCTATGCCTTTCCGGAAGAACTCCGTCCGCTTATGCTCTATTTTGGCGGCGAGGCAGCCCTGCGAAATCGACTGCTGCAGAGAATCAAAAACGAAGTATTCGGCAAAAACTTCAGGCGCCGGGATGAACTGCAGGAGTTTGTCAGAAACCGTGCGCTTAAAGAACTGTTCGAAACCGGACATCGTCTGTTCGCCGCTGCTCTGGAAATCCTTCAGGAATACGGCAAAACCAGAAATCTGATTCAGGAAATGGAAGAGGCCAGAAAAAAACTCGGCGTTATTTCCACCCTGCCCCGGATGCTGAAACAGGAGCTGGAACAGCTGGTGCCGGCAGAGTTTTTGCTTATCTATCCTCTGGATTTTCTTCTCCGTCTGCCGCGGATGGTGGAAGCCCTCGGAATCAGGGCGGAGAGAGCCCGGCTTTCCGCGGAGAAGGACCGTCAGAAAGCCTCCCGCCTTGAACCCTTTCTCCTGGACTATGAGCGACTGGCAGGTCAGGTCAGGAGAAAACCGTCTGCGGAGAAAGAGAAACTCCTTCTGGAACTGCGCTGGCTGATTGAGGAATTCAAAATTTCCCTTTTTGCCCCCGAAATAAAAACCGCCTTCCCGGTCAGCGAGAAGCGACTGGCTGAAAGGATAAAGGAGATTGAGACGCTAATCGCTGAAGGATAACAGCATACGATTTTTATGCGCAGCTCTGCCTGATTCTCAGCCATTCGGTTACAGTTGATCAAAAAGTTTTGTTGTTCAATGCGTTATCGGCGCCGCAGAGAGCCTTTATCCCGGATCCTGAGTTCTCCCGGGCAAAGATAGCCCGGGAAACAACTCCACATCAGTTTCTGCTCCCCTGGCTTCCGTCAAAATATATGAAATTTCATTCATATATTAGCAAAAATCAAAACGGTTGAATTGTGGGCGAAAAACTAATATTTATATTAAGCTAGGAAGTTTTTCAGGAAGGATGCTCCACCCGGTGTCGGCTTCAGCCAGGTTATGGCCAGCCTGAAGCAGGATAACGCAGGCCGAAATACTGAAAACGGAGGTATCAGATGGCAGAGGAAACAAAAGAAGCAATCGCCCGCAACCAATCGAGCCCGGAGGAGAAAGACATAAAACCCCGGCATCTTAAAAAAATGCTCGGCCAGGAATTCTGCCTTTCCGACTGGCTGACCATGACTCAGGAGAGGATAAACGCCTTTGCCGATTGCACTGAAGACCGACAGTGGATTCATGTGGATGTGGAAAGAGCCGCCAGGAGCCCTCTGAAAAGCACCATCGCTCACGGTTTTCTGCTGCTCTCGCTTTTGCCTTACTTTCTCTCCCAGTCCCCGCTATCCCGGATAAAAGTTAAGATGGTCTTCAATTACGGCCTCGACCGGATCAGGTTCATCCAGCCGGTCAAACCGGGCGACCGCATCCGCAACCGAGCCGTGCTCCGGGAAATAAGAAGAAGAGGTTTCCGCCGCTGGCTGGTAAGGATTGAAAACACTCTGGAGATCGAGGGCAATCCGAAACCGGCGCTGGTGGCTGACCTGCTGGTGTTTGTGATTTTCTGAGCTTATCTTCCCGCCGCCAGCTCTTTTAGTATCTCAACCGTCCGGTCTATTTCCTCAAAAGAATTATAAATGTGAGTCGACTGCCGGACGCCGTAAACTTCGCCCATCGAGCGCACTCTGAGCCGGCCCCGTTTCCAGAGTTCATCCTGAAGGAAATTTCCGGTCAGTCCTTCGATGGTATAAACGGTTATTCCAGCGCACATCGAAGGGTCGAGCGGACTGAAGATTTTTATTCCGGGTATTTCCAGCAAACGAGCCCGGAGGTAATCACCAAGCTGTTTTATCCTCGAGTAAACGCGATCCGGTCCTAGCTCAAAATGAAAATCGAGCGCTTCATCCAGACCGAAAAGCAAGGACAGATTACCAGTTCCTCTCTGGCTCAGGCGGAATCCGTGGTCTTCCTGATTGTCCCACTGGGTGCTGGCCAGAGTGGTCCAGATTTCTCCGGCTCTTTCCTTCCTCAGAAAAAGAAACCCTGTCCCCGCGGGAGCGCAGAGCCATTTGTGAAAACTGCCGCAAAAAGCGTCGCAGCCAATTTCTCTTAAATCAACCCTGATGTGACCCGGACTCTGAGCTCCGTCTATCACCGTAAAAATTCCGCGCTTTCTGGCCTCGGCGCAGAGCTCTCTGACCGGAAGGACCGCTCCGCTTCCGGTGATGATATGCGGTATAGCCAGCACCCTGGTGTTCGGTCCGATTGCCCGGACGAAAGTCTCAATCACTTCTTCCGGAGATTTTATCGGTTTTCCCACAGAGAGCTGGCGGTAAACCACGCCGCACCGCTTCGCCTTGAGCTTCCAGGCAGATTCACCTCCGGGATGTTCCTGGTCGGTTCCGAGAACCTCGTCGCCAGGTTTCAGGTCAAGACCGCAGGCGATATAATTGATGCCAGCAGTGGCGTTTTCCGTAAGGGCTACTTCCTTTGTATCGCAGTTAAACAGACGAGCGATTTTTTCCCTTATTCCGTCAAAGGGCTGATAACCGGAGATCCAGTCTGTCCCGTAATAATCCCATTCGGCAATTTTTTCCGCGGTCAGCCGCAGATGGTTCACCACCCGCTCAAAAACTCTTCGCGGCATGGCCCCGAGGGTCCCGGTGTTGAAAAAAGACTCGTCCGGGTCCAGGAGAAATTCATCTCTTATTTTCGTCCAGAAATCCTTTTCCGGGTCAATCTTGCGAATCATGATTTCACTCTCCGGTCTGATTCAGAATAATATTTTTCTCTCCAGCCATCGCTCGCGCAGGCTTTTTCAAAAAGAAATCGAGCTCGATTCCACCGCGGGCGATCGAGCCTTAAGCTTCAATATTAGCAGACAAGTTTAACTCATTCTCCCCGGAAATTAAAGAACCGGCTGCGGCTTGTCAGGTATTCGGGTTCCGGTATTTCAGCACTTCCATCGCTTTCCACCACACGCGTCAGACGACTTCCCGCTGAAACTCCGGCTGCTCTGTTTTCTGTCGATAATCGATAAAAAATGGCGAATATTCTATCTCAATTCTGCCCGCCGATTCCGCCGCGCTATGCTTAGCGAGAATAAGACTTTTCTATCGACTGATAGACCATCGTGCGGAACTTGTTCTGAAGGTCGCTCAGAGACGGCGGAACCGGCAGCAACTGAATCATGAACACCGCCACGAGCTTTTCCACCGGGTCAACCCAGTAACTGGTAAAATAAGCGCCGCCCCAGCCATAACTGCCGACGGTGCCGGGAATACCGGATTCGCCGAGATTTTTCACGATGGAAAAGCCAAGTCCGAACCCGACCCTTCCGCCTGAATAGAGCTGCCCCGCATGGTCAGCCACCATCAGCTCGACCGATTTAGGGCTGAGAATCCGCACGCCGCCGAGTTCGCCGCCGTTCTGGAGCATCAGAAGAAAACGGGCGTAATCTTCCGCCGTGCTCACCAGCCCGGCTCCTCCAGAATAGCATTTTCGCGGTCCGTAAAGGTAGGGACTTTTTGCCGGGTCATCAACCATTTTCAGCTGGCCATTTTCGTCCGCTCCGTAAGCCGGCGTCAGCCGCGAAGCCTTGCTCTCAGGAAGGAAGAAATGGGTGTCCTTCATCCCGAGAGGTCCGGTTATCTTCTTTTCAAAAAACTCTGCCAGGCTCATTCCGGAAACTACCTCCACTAGGTAACCGAGGATATCGGTATTATATCCATAGACGAATTTCTCACCCGGCTGAGCATCAAACGGAAGGGAGGCGAGTTTTTTAACCAGCTCGCCAATGGTCATATCTTTATCGGTGAGGAACCAGCCATGAATTCCGGCCTTCAGATATTCTTCCCTGGCAGACCCGTCTCCGTAGGAAATTCCGGCCGTATGGGTCAGCAGGTCACGGATGGTGATCTGTCTCCTGGCCGGAACCAGGCTGTATCCGCGGACATCCTTCCCTTCGGCTCTGACCGCCACCTTTGTCTCCTTGAATTCGGGTATGTATTTTGAAACCGGGTCGTCGAGCAGCAGTTTACCTTCCTCCATTAACATCATCACGGCCACGGAGGTGATGGCCTTCGTCTGTGAGGCAACCCGGAAAATGGCATCCACCGGCATGGGATCCGGCCGGTCGAGCCTGAACCGGCCAAAAGACCGGTGATATGCCACTTTGCCGTTCCGGGCTATCAACACCACCATTCCGGGCGCCCCCTTCCGGTCGCAGTATTCCTGAAGCACCTGGCCGAGCCGCTCAAGCCGGCTGGCGGAAAGGCCCACTTCGGCCGGGCGGGCTGCCGGCAGATTGGCTGCAACAACAGAGAGATTAACAAACAGAAGCAGAACAAAGAGGAACAGGGCAGAAAAAGGTTTTCTGGCATTGATCATTTTTCTTCTCTTCCGCAGCCAGCGGTCGCATCTGGAGTCAAATTTTTCCTCTGGAATACCGGCAAGGCTGCGGTTATTTTGAAAAGAAACACCCGCTGAATTTGATAAAAAATTATTCTTCATGGTTCTATGCCTCCCCTTAGATTTCCTTTTTTCTTAGATGCTAACCGGCTCCTCACCCGGTTTATCTTTGTCCGGGAAATGCAATCTCAATACTTACCTTTTAATTATATTCCACCAGCGTTGTCCGCAGCAAAATTTTTAATCATCGAATTATCTCTGAACTTGAATAGCATCAGGACTCAACTTTTCAAAAACATTTCAGGAATAAATGGTAAAATCAAGGAAAAATCTTACATCAACCTGAGCTCTGCGGTCCGGGAGCAAAAAATTAAAATCAGGCAAGCGTAAGGGTTTTAAGTTCTGGCTCTCTATTAGGACAGCGCTGTGTCTGCTTGCTCTTCGAAAAATGTCGCATCAGGCAGGCCCGGGGTCCAGTTTCTTGACTGTCATCAGCCGGGCATAATATACTCAACCGCGTGAAAGAAGATACTTCTACCAGAATCTGGGAAATAGATTTTCTTCGCGGTCTGGCCATCATCCTGATGGTCGGCTACCATTTGCTCTACGACCTGGGTGATTTTGCCGGCGTTGAAAAATTCCTCATATTTTCAACCGACCTGACCACACCCGGCTGGCTGATTGCCCAGCACCTTTTTGCCGGGCTCTTCGTGTTTATCTCAGGAATCAGCTCGAACTTCAGCCGCAATAATTTCCGGCGCATGCTGAAATATCTGGCGGTGGCCCTGCTCATCACCGCGGCCACCTATCTTTTCGACCCGGAATCAGCCATAGTCTTTGGAATAATTCATTGCTTAGCTTTTTCTGTACTGATTTACGGATTTTTCTTCAAGAACTCCCGCCCGCTGACCTGCCTCGTCTGGGGAATAGCTATCGTCTTGCTGAGCGCTTTTCTCCCGTCGCTTGAAAAAATTTCCGCCCTCAGAACAAACTGGTTACTTCCACTCGGACTGCATCGTCCGGATTTTGCCTCTTTTGATTACTTCCCCCTTATCCCCTGGACAGGCATTTTCCTGGTCGGCGCGGCCGTCGGAAGCTGGCTGTACATAAGCAAAAAGAGCCTCCTCCCCTCAACCCTTCGACCAACTTTTGTCAACTGGTGCGGCAGAAATTCCCTCTATATTTACCTGCTGCATCAGCCGGTGATAATGGGCATCCTCTATTTACTTGGGTATGTGCGCCTCTGATTGAGCCGGCGTTTGAAGGCGCCTGAAATTCGCGGACTTAAATATTTTTCAGCAGCTTCTGGAAATCGCTTTTCTTCAGCATCTTTTCCATCTCAAAAAACTGCTTCAGCAGCTGGTTGACTTCCTGGACCGGACGTCCGCTCCCCCGGGCGATCCTGGCCCTTCTGCTTCCGTTGATGATCCGCGGATTTTCTCTTTCCTGCGGCGTCATCGAATTTATGATCGCTTCGTAATGCAGGAGTTTCTTATCGTCAACCTCGAGCTGTCCGATTTTCTTGAAAGGACCCATTTTCGGCAGAAAATCAAGCAGGCCCGAAAGACTGCCCATCTTTTTCAGCTGCTGGAGCTGTTTCCGAAAATCTTCCAGGGTAAATTGCTGTTTTTTGATTTTCCTGGCTAATTCTTCAGCTTCTTTGAGGTCGGCTTCCTTCTCCGCTTTCTCGATCAGGCTCAGGATGTCGCCCATACCGAGAATCCGGGAAGCCATTCTCTCCGGGTGAAACACTTCCAGCCGGTCGAATTTCTCCCCGACGCCGATGAATTTTATTGGTCTCCCGGTGACGTAGACGATAGACAGCGCCGCTCCTCCACGAGCGTCTCCATCGAGCTTTGTCAGGATGACCGAGGTCAACCCGATTTTTTCCTCAAAAGCCTGGGCGCTGCGGACGGCATCCTGGCCGGTCATCGCATCCCCCACATATATAACTTCGGCCGGCTGCAGGATATCCCGCACGAGCTTCAATTCTTCCATAAGTTCCTCGTCGACGTGCAGGCGGCCAGCGGTGTCGACGATCAGTGGGTCGTAGCCGCGGTTTCGGGTGTAGGTTACGAGCTCTTTCAGCGCTCCGGCGGGGTCTTTCATTTTCTCAGCGGTCATCTCGTAAAAGGGCAATTCCAGAGACCTGGCGATTATCCTCAGCTGGTCCTGAGCGGCCAGCCTTTTCAGGTCGAAAGAAACCAGCAGGGGATTCCGACCGAGCGTTCTGACATACCGGGCGAGTTTCCCGGCGGTGGTGGTCTTCCCGCTTCCCTGAAGACCGACGAGCATAAAAATTGATGGTGGCTGACTCTTAAAATTGAGCGGTCTGGCCTCCTGTCCGAGGATCTCGGTCAGCTCGTCCCTGACAATCTTTATGAAATGCTGGGCCGGGGTCAGGCTCAGGAGGACTTCCTGGTTCAAAGCCCTGGCCTTCACCCGGGCTTCAAATTCCTTGACCACCCGGTAATTGACGTCGGCCTCCAGGAAGGCTAGGCGGAGCATTTTCAGAGCTTCCGCGATATTTTTTTCTGTAATCTTGCCCTCGCCCTTTATGTATTTGAGGGTTCTCTGGATCCTTTCAGTAAGCTGTTCAAACATCTGGCTCACCTGACTACCTTAAATCTTACGCCAGCAGCTTCCCCGGGTCAACCTCAGCCGTGAACCGGCGGATAGGGGTTGCCATGGAAAGGTTAGGGCTTGACTTTCAGGCTGCTTGCAGGTAAATTTTAGCTAATTTTAAGGAAGGTGCATGATGACCCAGAAGAACGGTAAAAAAATTGAGGCCGGCGAAGCTGCATTCCCCGCCTCAAAAATTGACTTTGAAGAATTGCGCCGGTTGATAGCTCTGCTGGAAGAAAAAAACCTCTCCCTGTTCGAGCTAGAGGTTGAAGGTTTCAAGATCAAAATCAGCCGGAATCAAGCCGCCGCAGCAGCTCCAGCCCCGCTGGTAATCGCGCCTGCCAGCCCTGAAACCGCTCCCAGGACCGCCGCCTCCGGAGCTGAAGTTCCTCATGCAAAACCTGCAGAAGATAAAAACATCCATTACATAACCTCACCGATGGTCGGCACTTTTTACAGGGCTCCATCCCCCACCTCGCCGCCGTTTGTGGACATCGGAGATACCGTAAAGAAGGGTCAGACCCTGTGTATCATCGAGGCCATGAAGTTGATGAACGAGATCGAGAGCGATGTCAACGGCATCGTCGTGGACATTCTGGCGGAAAACGGAAAGCCCGTTGAGTACGGGCAGAAACTTTTTGCCATCAAAGTCAGCTCCTGAGGAACATGTTTTCGAAAATACTTATTGCCAACCGCGGCGAAATAGCTCTGAGGATCATCAGATCCTGCAAGGAACTGGGAATAAAGACAGTAGCAGTCTATTCAGAAGCTGACCGTAATTCGCTCCATGCGATGTTAGCCGACGAAAGAATCTGCATCGGGCCGGCCAGAGCTTCTGAGAGTTACCTGAACATACCCAACATCCTCAGCGCCGCCGAAATCACCGGAGCCGAAGCCATCCACCCCGGATACGGCTTCTTAGCTGAAAACGCTAAATTTGCCGAAATCTGCCAGAACTCAGGGCTGGTTTTTATCGGACCGCCGCCGGAAATCATCAGGCTTATGGGCGACAAGAGCAAAGCCCGTCAGGCGATGAAAAAGGCCGGTCTGCCGATCATCCCGGGTAGCGATGTCATCCTCCAGGATATATCTGAAGCGAAAAAAGTGGCACAGAAAATCGGCTATCCGGTCATTATCAAAGCCGCGGCCGGTGGAGGCGGCAAGGGAATGAGAATCTGTTACAACGCCGCCCAGCTCGAAGAGCAATTCCCGATGGCCCAGAACGAGGCGAAAGCGGCTTTCGGCGACCCCTCGCTTTACCTGGAGAAATACATAACCGGCGCCAGACATATCGAAATTCAGGTTATAGGAGACAGTAAAGGAAATGTAACCGTTTTCGGCGAAAGGGAATGCAGCGTTCAGAGAAAATACCAGAAAATAATCGAAGAAACGCCCTCTCCTTTCATAGATGAGCGAACCCGATACAAGATGATGAAGGAAACCAAAAAGGCAGCCGAAGAAATTGGCTACCGCAGTCTCGGGACTTTCGAATTTCTCGTCGACGAGAAGAAAAGATTCTATTTCATGGAAGCCAACACCAGGGTTCAGGTTGAACACCCGATCACCGAGATGGTATACGGAATCAACCTGATCAAGGCCCAGATCCGGGTGGCCGCGGGCGAAAAATTAAATTTCCCGATCGAACTTGAGATGCGCGGCCACGCCATCGAATGCCGGATTAACGCTGAAGACCCGGAAACTTTTATTCCCTCACCCGGGAAAATCGATTTTCTGGTTTTCCCCGGTGGCGAGGGTATCAGGGTAGACTCAGCCGCCTATGCCGGCTGGGAAATTCCACCTTATTATGATTCCCTTTTAGCCAAAATCATCGCCTACGCTCCATCCAGACAGCTGGCCATTGCCAAAATGAAGGCGGCGCTCGAGACAACCACCATCGTCGGAGTAAAAACCAACATCCCCCTCCTGCTGCAAATCCTTTCGAGCGATGATTTTGTTAAAGGAAATTACAACACGCAGTTCCTGGAGAGGTTTCTCAGCCGCCGGGAGGCCGCTTCCTGAAGTCCTTCCTCAGAGGGCAAGAGCTGACAGATAAGTTTCTTTAATCTGATTTTTTCTTAAAAACAGCTACAGTAAACTGACCGTCATTATCGGCGTAAACGTTGTCGTTAACTCCGAGATAGAGCCTTCCTTCGAGCGTTATCTCCACCTCAGTGCCGGCTCCAATATAGAACACAGCCGAGACTTCCTCCCGCCTTTCTTCGCCGGTTTCCTCATCCCGGGTTACGCTGATAACTTTGACCACCTTCCCCACAAGCGCGCCCAGATTCCGGTCAGGAAGCGGCTGCTGGGGAGTCTGCAGGTCTAAACCCTCAGGACCGCAGGCGGCAATCGGGTTGCCCTGCTGCAGCGAAATGGTGCCGCTGGCCTTAAATACTAGCCTTTCCCCCTCTTTAACCTCAATGCCGGTATCCACCCAGCCGAGCGCAGCATTAACCTCAACCTGTTTAACCGGAGTCAACTCTGCCTGGAGGCTCTCGTGCAGGACCGGAAGACCCGCTACCAGAGCAGCACCCAGCCAGAAAAGAAAAATAAAAACACATCCGACCGCTTTCATCTTTCCTTCCCCGGCATTTATTTTACCGATTCTGAGGCGATGATTTCCAGCATTGAATTATGAATCAAACCGTTGCTGGCGACGATGTTCGGACAGGAAAATACAAAGGCATTACCCTGAAAATCGGTCACCCGTCCTCCGGCCTCCTCCACCAGCAGCGCTCCGGCAGCCAGGTCCCAGGGCTTCAATTTCATTTCCCAGTAGCCGTCAAACCTACCGCAGGCCACATAACAGAGGTCGAGAGCAGCCGAACCCAGACGCCTGACGGCCTGGGCTTTAACCGCAAACCTGGAAAAATAATTGAGATTGTTGTCCGGGCTGGTGCGAACGTCATAAGGAAAACCGGTAGCCAGCAAACTACGGTCGAGCTCAGAAGTGGCCGAGACTCTGATCTGGCTTCCGTTGAGATAAGCTCCCCGGCCACGCGCGGCAACGAAGAGCTCATCCCGGCAGGGGTCGTACACCACGCCGGCTATTATCTCACCTCTATAAACAAGAGCGATAGAGACACAGAAAACGGGCAGGCCGTGGGCATAATTGGTGGTGCCATCCAGCGGGTCGACCAGCCAGCAATAATCGGAAGCTCTCTCCTGTCGGATTTCTTCCTCCGCTAGAAAGCTATGACCGGGAAACGCCTTTCGCAAACGTTCATAGATTATCTCTTCCGAACGCCGGTCGAAATTCGTCACCAGGTCAATCTGACCCTTATAACTTATGTCTTTCTTCCGGTTAAGGTTTTGCAGGAGATAGAGGCCGGCTTCTTTAGCTGCTTCGCTGGCAACCGATATGAACTCCACCAGACTCTCCATGGTAAAAATATTACCAGCCCGGCTGACTTCTGGCAATAAAATAAAACTTTTAATCCAAAACCCCGTAAATTAAAGTATAATAAAAGCAAAAATACCGTTTTAAGGAAACCCAAAATGACCGAGAGGAAAAGTTCAAAGAAGAAAAAACGAACTCTTCTGTTTGCTGGCATTATCCTGATTATAGGGTTGATCATTCTGCTGAACCTTCAGGCATCAAGAGAAAAAGCGGTGAAAGTCACGGTAGAGAAGGTCAAGAAACAGGATATCACTTCCATCATTTCCGCCTCAGGCGAAATCAAACCGAAGAAAAACATAAACATCAGCGCGCTGGTGGCCGGAAGAATAGTGAAAATCGGGGTAAAAGAAGGGCAGATGGTTAAAGCTGGAGATTTCCTGCTGCAGATTGACCCCACCTACTATGAAGCGCAGGTTGACCGGATCAGGGCCGCCATCAATCAATACAAGGCAGAACTCATCCGGGCAGAAGCTCAGTACCGTCGGGACAGTAATTATTACGAGCGTCAGAAACAGCTGTTCGACAGCGGATTGATCTCACGCGATCAGCTGGAAGCAGCCCGGGCTCAGTATGAAGTTTCCTCAGCTACCCTTCAATCGCTGAGATATCAGATCAAACAGGCAGAAGCCAACCTGAAAAGCAACCTGGAAGACCTGAAAAAAACCACCTACAACTCGCCGATAGACGGAATGGTTACCAGCCTGAGAGTGGAAGAAGGCGAAGTAGCCATAGTGGGCACGATGAACAACCCGGGAACAGTCCTTCTGACCATCGCCGACCTTTCGATCATGGAGGTTGAGGTTGAAGTGGATGAAACCGACGTGGTTAACGTGAAACCCGGCCAGCTGGCCCGGGTAAGGGTTGACGCCTTCCCGGAGCAGATCTTTCAGGGTCGGGTAACGGAAATAGGAAGCTCTGCCCTGGAAAAGCTCACCGCCGGCTCCATGGAATCGCGAAACTTCAAAGTGGTGATTACTCTGGAGGATACCGACCACCAGCTGAAACCCGGCCTTTCAGCTTCGGCTGATATCATCGTGGCTGAGAAGAAAGATGTCCTGGCCGTCCCCATCGCTGCCCTGGTCATGAGACAGCCCGAAAAATCCGGCGATAGCAATAAAGCAGCTGCCTCCACCACAACAGAAAAACCAAAAGAGGAAGAAGGAGTTTTTGTTGTGGTAAACAACAGGGCAAAATTTCAACAGGTGAAAAAGGGGATCATGGGCGGGATGATGGTGGAAATTCTGTCCGGACTGGAGGAGGGACAGGAAATCTTGACCGGACCCTATTCGGCTTTGCGCGACCTCAAGGAAGGAACACTTCTTAAAGTGGAACGAAAATGAGTCAGATTCTGGTACCTTCAAACGACGAGCTTATCCTGGCCAAGGATATAAAGAAAATTTACCAGCTGGACAAACAGCAGGTTGAAGCCCTAAGAGGAGTCAGCCTGGCCATTAAAAGAAATGAATTTGTGGCCATTATGGGTCCGAGTGGTTCGGGCAAATCAACCCTGATGAACATTCTGGGCTGCCTTGATACTCCCACCTCAGGCGAGTATTACCTGAACGGAAAACTCGTCAGCACCCTCAGCGAGGATGAGCTGGCTTACATAAGGAATAAAGAGATTGGCTTTGTTTTTCAGGTTTTTAACCTGCTGGCCAGAGCCAGCGCCTTCAAGAATGTCGAGCTTCCGCTGATATACGCGGGAGCGAAGAAGGAAGAACGGGAGGCCAAGGTCAGACGGGCCCTGGAACTGGTCGAAATGAGCCACCGGCTTCACCATCTTCCGGCTGAGCTTTCAGGAGGCGAAAGACAGAGGGTGGCCATCGCCAGAGCGCTAGTGAATGAACCTTCCCTGCTTCTGGCCGACGAACCAACCGGAAACCTGGATTCCAGGACTGGTCAGGAAATACTGAAGCTTTTTCACAGGATTCATGAAAACGGAAATACCATCATCATGGTCACTCACGACCGTGAAGTGGCCAACCACGCTCAGAGAATAATCTACATAAGAGACGGAATGATAGAAAAAGAAGAAAGGAAAGGAGTCTGGCTATGAATTTAGGGCAAAGAATTACCGGCGTGTTCGTCTCTCCCCGGGAAACCTTTTCCTGGATGGCGGAAAAACCAATCTGGCTCGACGCCATGATCATCGTCCTGGTGGCTTCTCTGATTTACGGATTTCTGGTAGCCCCATTCTCAGCCCGTGATCAGTTTGAACTCACCAGCAACAGTCCCAAAATGAAGGAATTCCTCAGACAGAGAATGGGGGAAGATGGATTCAATAAATACATGGAAAGAATTCAAAAAGAAGCGGAGACACCATCTGCCTCCTTGAAAATTCGCAGCGGCCTGTCAGTGGGTATAATGGCTTTGATGGCCGTTTTTATTCAGGCAATTCTGCTGCTGATCATCGCCCGCCTTATAACCGGCTCAACCCTCGGGAATTACCGGCAGTTGCTCAGCGCCCTGTTTCACGCCAGTTTTATTAACGCTATCGCCGGAAACGCTCTCAGGTTCGTCCTGGTTTCTGTCAAACAGTCTGTCTACAAAATTTCCACCGGACTGGCCGTGTTTTTTCCGAAACTCGAATTCACCTCTGCACCTTACATCATACTGAACAACATCGATTTCTTTCAGCTCTGGATGTTTGGAGTTCTCGGATATGCCCTCTCGGCCATCTTCAAGGTTGACCTGAAAAAATCTCTGGTGACTGCTTATCTGTTCTGGACGCTGAAAACAGCGGTGAACATCGCTCTGACGTTGTTCAGCCTGAGGCTCTACCAGTAACCCGGAGTGTTGACAACTCTCCCGCCGCCCTATAAATTAAGGCTATGACCGAACCATACGGGAAAAATGACCCTCTTCACTCTCTGCCTTTTTACCTTTTTCATCTGTGGGAAAACCAGAAAACAGGGCGTCTCCTGCTGAATCCCGGACCTTATGAAAGGCAATTCTGTCTGGTTAAAGGAGAGTTGACTCCGGTAAAAAAGTATTTTCCGGAAAAAGATTTTCTCGACTGGCTTCAGGAGACCCGCAGGATCGAGCCGCCGCTGAAGTTCAACCATCATCTGCTGGGTTCAGAAAGAATTCCTTCGATCGTCGCCCTGATCATAGAGCAAAAATTCCTTCAGCCGGCCGAAGCCCTCGAGTTAACCCGCGAATTTCTTTCGTCAAAATTGATAGAATACTTTAATCTGCCTCAGCCAAAGCTGCTCTTCATCGAAGAAGAATTTCCCGCGGAGGAAATTCTTATCAAGGGGGTTTTTACCCCTGACCTCATCCTGAAGGGTTTCCGCCAGACAACCCGTTTCGACCATTATAAGAGGTTTCTTCCCGCAGAGAAAGAAACGATCGCCCGGCAGGTTCCAGCCTATGCTCGCCGGCTCGATCTGAAAAGTCATGAACTTTATCTCTGGAATCAGCTTCAGAAGCCTTTAACCTTCAGCCAGCTTCTGGAAAACTCATGGCTCGGACCGACTGAGACTGGCAGGACCCTGCTGGCGCTGGCCTGTTTGAAACTGGTTGATTTTAATTTCAACCCGGCGGCGCTGGAAAACAACGGCCGCACTTTTCTTCCTGACCTGGAAAAGAGTCTGCAGGCTTTTAACGAGAAAAGCGCTTTCATCTGCCGCTACCTGACCAAACAACTGGGACCGGTGGGATTTAATCTTATAGAAAAGTGTTATCGGGAAATCCAGGAGTATCTCGACCCGATTTTCCGCAATCTTGAACTCCGGACGGATGGCAGCCTCGAACCCAGAGCCATGCTGAAAATGAGCCTGAATGAACTCAATCCGGAAGACAGGAAAAACCTTCTTCGCGGCTTTGATGAAATACTGGCAGCCGAGCTGCTGCTGGTGAAAAAGAATCTCGGCAACCAGCATGAGGAAACCGTGGCCAGATATCTTTCGAGAACCGGAGAGATTATTTGAAGAAAAAACAATTATTAGGGCTGCTTATCATCCTCAGCCTGATATTTATTTATCTGGTCATCAGGGCGAGCCTTGGACATTAAAACAGGAAAAATTCTTATAATCGTCGGACCGACAGCTATCGGCAAGAGCGAATTGGCTCTCTGGCTGGCAAAAGAATTCCAGGGAGAAATCATAAGCTGCGATTCGATGCAGGTTTACCGGGGATTCGACATCGGTACGGACAAGCCCGGGCCAGAAGCCAGGCAGGCCGTTCCGCATCATTTGATCGATGTAATTGAGCCAACCGAACAATTCTCTGCAGCTGATTTTGCCCGGCTGGCGGCGGAAACTGCCGAACAGATTATCAGAAGAGGGAATCTGCCGATCGTCGCCGGCGGAACCGGGCTTTACCACAGGGCTCTGGTCGAAGGTCTTTTCCCGGGTCCCGGCCGAAACCCGGAGTTGAGAAAGAAATTGCGGCAGGAAGCCGAAAAGGAAGGTCTGGATAAACTCTACCACCGGCTGCAACAGGTTGACCCTGATTACGCCAGCCGTATTTCCCCCACCGACAGTGTGAGAATCATCAGGGCGCTTGAAGTTTACATGCTGACCGGCATACCGCTATCACGGCAATTTGAACGAACGAGCTCGCCTCTGCGCGAAAAAGGTTTGAATCCCGTCCAGATTGGATTAAAATTAAAAAGGGAGGAGCTCTACAGGCGGATAGAAGCAAGAGTGGAGCACATGTTCGCGGCCGGACTCGTGGAAGAGGCGAAAACTCTGCTCCTCCTGGGCGTTCCGGAAACTGCCACTCCATTTAAGGGACTCGGTTACAGACAGGTTCTGCAGTATTTACGAGGAGAAATAACCCTGGAGCAGGCAATCGAGAAAACCAAGCTGGAAACCCGGCACTACGCGAAGCGTCAGATGACCTGGTTCAAGAAATCTCCAGGCATAAACTGGTTTGACGCCGGCGATCGTGAAGGCATCAGGCGTTTTGTCGAAAATAACTTAAAAGGATGACGATGGAGAAAGCCATACTGGTAAATCTGGCCATCACCAGAAAAGACAGAGAAGAAGCCGAAGAATCGATGGCAGAACTGACAGGACTGGCTGTATCGGCCGGGGCGACGGTGGTGGAGAAAGTCTTCCAGACAAGAAACAGCATTAATCCAAGGTACTACATAGGCGAGGGCAAGGTTGAAGAGCTGGCGAACCTGATAAAAAAGACCGGCGCCAACCTGGTTATTTTTGACGCGAATCTGACCCCGGCCCAGCAGAGAAACCTGGAAGAAGCTCTCGGGGTGAAGGTGGTCGACCGCACCCAGCTGATCCTCGACATCTTCGCTCAGAGAGCCAGGACCAACGAAGGAAAACTTCAGGTGGAACTCGCCCAGCTTATCTATCTTCTACCGAGGTTGAAGGGACACGGCCAGGCTCTCTCGAGACTGGGTGGTGGCATCGGCACCCGTGGCCCTGGCGAAAAGAAACTGGAAGAAGATCGGCGCCGCATCACCGAAAGAATTACCAGAATAAAGAAGGAAATAGAAGCTCTTCAGAAGAGACGGGCAAGACAGAGAGAAGGACGGAGAAAATCGCCGGTGCCGACAGTTTCGCTGGTTGGGTACACTTCGGCCGGCAAATCTACACTTTTCAATTACCTCACCAGAGAAACCCGTTACACCTCTCCCCATCTGTTTGCCACACTCGACCCGATGGTCAGACGGGTAACCTTTTCCGACGGGCTGTATTTTTTCCTATCTGACACCGTCGGTTTTATCAGGAAGCTGCCGGTGGAATTGATTTCGGCCTTCCGCGCCACCCTCGAAGAAATCCGTGAGGCTGATTGCCTCCTGCATGTCATAGACATAACTTCTACAGAAGCGCTGGACCAGGCGGCCGCCGTTGAAGAGATTCTCGAGGACCTCGAAATCTCAGACCTTCCGGTGGTCAGGATATTTAACAAAATCGACCTGTTGCCGGAAAAGGAAAAGGCAGAGCTTCTGGCTTTAAACCAGGAGTCAAGCAATTCTCCAATCTATCTGTCGGCAATTACCGGAGAAGGAATCGAAAGTCTCAAGGGACGACTCCGCCGCCTGCTGTTCGGCAATTATGAAACTTTCAAAATTCGCATACCCCGGACCAGGGCGGAGCTGGCCATGTCGCTTGCGCGTCAGGCTATCATCATCACCAGGACAGAAACTGATGAAGGCTGGGAATATCAGATAGCCACCGAGCGCAGCCGGGTAGTTCCCTACCTGCCTTATCTCGAAAAAGGAGAAGCCAGATGAAGGAGAAAAAAATCATCGCCGTGCTGGCGCTGACCGGATTAATTTTTCTTCTCGATTCCTGCGCCACCCTGCCGCTGAAAAAGGAATACGAACCGCCGGCCTTTCATCTGGAAAATCCTCAACCGCTCGTTCTGGCCGAATTGAGCCTGAAAGAGCGACTGGCTTTTGAAGAAGGCTGGAAAAACCTGAAAGAAGGCAACATCGACAGAGCCAGGAGGGAGTTCGCTCAGCTCAGCCGGGAAAACGCCCTTTTCAACCTCGGGGAAGGCTATTGCCGGCTGTACGAACAGCAGTTAACCGATGCTGAAGCTTTTTTTCTGAAGGCACTGGAACTCAACCCCGAATTGCTCTCAGCCCGGGCCGGGCTGGCCATCGTCTATGAAAAACTCAATCAGCCGGAGAAAGAATTTTTGCAGTTGCGGGAAATTCTGAAAAAAGCCCCGGACCACTCCTGGGCAAAGTCCAGATACGAGGAGCTCCGTGTCCGTCTGACTGAAGACCAGCTCCGAGAAGCCAGAAGCTGGTTGAGCCAGAATCGCCCGGAAAAAGCCAGGGAAGCTTTTCTCAAGGCTCTCTTCTATTCTCCGGACCATAAGGAAGCACATCTTCAGTTAGCCAGAATTTATCGGGCTGAAAAAAAATATTCTCAGGCGCTCATCCATTATCAGGCTCTTTACAACCTGCAGCCAAAAAACAAACAGCTTCTGACCGAATATGCAGAAACGCTGGAAGCGGTTGATGAGCTGAGCAGGAGTCTGGAAATATATGAGAGGATAAAAGAACTCGAACCCGGAAACAAAAAGATTCAGGAAAAGATTGAACAATTAAAGAACACCCTCGGTGTTATCGAACTTCCGAACCGGTACAACGAAATCCCCAATTCCCAGGCGATCACCCGGGAGGAGCTGGCCGCCATCCTGGCCGTAAAATTCAACCAGTACCTGTCGCAGATAACAACTCCGCCGATCATAGTGGATATCGGAACCAGCTGGGCGGCAAAATTTATCCTGAGAGTGGTGGCTGCCGGACTGATGGATAAATATGAAAATCATACTTTCGAACCGAACAGGAAGGTAACCAGAGCGGAAGTGGCTGACGCTTTCAACCGTCTGATCAATTATCTTAAAAGCAGAGGAAAAAAGCTCGTGCCGGTGATTCCTCCTGAGAAAATCCAGATTAACGACCTGCCGGCTGATCATTACTATTACCAGCCGGCGGTGAATATGATTTCATACCAGCTAATGGAACTGGCACCCCAGAGGCGCTTCAATCCGGATCTGTCTGTTTCAGGAATTGAGGCTTTGAGAATGGCTGACATTCTGTTAAACTTCTTAAAATAATAAGGGAATGGTGACAGATGAACCGGACTGCCGATAACACCTCCAGGTTGAAATCGACCTTTGGCACCATTCCCAACTATCTGACGCTGCTGAGGATTGCTCTGGTCCCGATATTTGTGCTTCTGCTTCTAAAAAACAGGCAGGCGGAAGCCTTTTTCGTCTTCCTGGCAGCCGGGCTGACAGATGTTCTGGACGGGCTGGCGGCGCGACTCTGGCATCAACAATCGGTGGCCGGACTCTGGCTGGACCCGATCGCTGATAAATTGTTGATATTCAGCAGCTTCTTTCTCCTGAGTTTTTCCGAATTTGCCCATCCGAACAACATTCCCTGGAGGGTTTTCTGGGTGGTTCTTGGCCGGGACCTGCTGATAATAATCGGGGCAGTGGTTCTATATTTTCTGAAGATAAAGCAGAACTTTCCTCCAACCATGCTCGGAAAGACCAGCACCGTATGTCAGGTGATTACAGTGCTGGCAGTGCTCTTCTTCAATTTCCTGCAGAAGCAGACCAACCTTCTCAGCTGGCTTTACGACCTTACGATACTGGCGACGGTGCTTTCCGGACTCCAGTACATTCAGGTCGGAATTTCAGCTCTCAGAAGAAAATAAGATACCGGAAATTACTCTTTCAAACTTTTCTTTCCAGCGAGAAAGGGTGTAATTATTCAGTATATGTTCCCGGGCTGAGCAACCTGTTTCTCTAACCTTCTCTGGATTCCGGATGAGCATCTTCATCGAATCAGCCAGAGCGGCATAATCGCCTGGCTCAAACACAAAACCTGTGTTCCCGGGCAATATCAGTTCCGAAGAAGCTCCCTTTTCCACCACCACCGGTACCTCAGCCAGCCCGGCCTCGAGCACGATACGGCTGAGCGGGTCAAAACCGGGGAAAATGACCACCGTCAGGAAATTTTTCCAGTTAGCGGACAACCAATCCCAGGCAGCAAATTCCAGCGGAAACTTTAGGCCGGAAACTTCGCGCGAGACCCTTTTCTGAAGATTCTCCTGCTTCTCAGACGAAAGCCCGGGGAAAACCAGAAAAACTCGCCTTACCCTAGCTGAATTTTCACCGTTCCCTTCAAGAACTCCGTTGACCATTTTCAGAGCTTCCCGCACCCTTTTAAGGTCCGGTCCGCTGAACACCAGCGCCAGAGCCGTCCGCTGCAATCCGCTGTTCGGCTCAACCAGCTGACCATATAATTTAGCAGGGTCTACAGCCGGAGGCAGCACTTCCACTATTTCCCTGGTCCTTTTGCGGCGAAACATTTCTGCCGCCAGAGAGGACTCAAGCAAAATCTTCACCGAAAGGTCGTTGGCCAGCCGGCTGGCCAGCCACCTTCCCCAGAAAAAATTCAGCCAGTTTGAACGGCTCGAGAGAACTTCCCTTATCACCCAGAGATGCCGGATCCCTTCCTGGCGGGCAGATAGAGCTCCGGTCCAGTTGACGAACGACAGGCTGACCACCAGCGCCGCCCTCTTCTCCCTTATGACTGAAGAAATTTTCACAAAACTGCTCAGGTTGTAAACCCAGGCGATCGGTTGTTTCCAGAGATTCCTGAATTCTGTGAGATAATCAAGGCTTTTAATTATCCGGCAGCTCAATCCAGCGTTTTTAGCCTTATCTGCCAGACGTCCCGGCGAAGGGAAAATCAGTGTGGCTGAAAATGGCTTTTCTTCCGGAAAACCGAGATAATCAAGAAACTGGCATTCTCCGCTGCCGTATTCTCCTGAACCAGCCACAAACAGAACCTCGGGCTTCTTCTGAAAATCCAATCTGCCCTCCGCCTATGGATTGAGCTAGAAAGAAAAGTTTTTTCTTTATTTTATCCGTCATGTGTTTTAATTCAAGTCAAACCATTTCTTTCCGGTACAGCGGTGAGGCGAACCTGCAGGAGGAGGAAGAAGAAGAGCGGCCGGCGATCTGTTTTTTTGCCAGAACAAAAAACCTGAGAATAACAAAGCAGGCAGCTTTATAGTCAGGAAAAAGCAGGAATAAATTGTAACCAGTCATTTCCATCTGGCTGAAACCATGTCTGCCCCGGCAGGAACTTTTGTCTTGAACAAAAGTCAGCAGTGATGTTATCATCAGACTAAACAAAAGAAGGAGTAATCAATGCCTGATAAAAAGATTTTTAACCGTCTGGCAAAAAGGATTGAAAGCTTTCGCCAGGAAATGGTCGACCTTCAAGTGAAACTCTGCGCCATTCCAGCCATCGCTCCCGCCAGCGGAGGCGAGGGAGAGGCCAGAAAAGCCGAATTTCTCGAATCTTACCTGCGGCAGTGCGGGTTCAACGAGATTATGGTGGTGAAAGCTCCTGATGAGGAGGCCTCTTCCGGTTATCGACCGAACATCCTGGCTTTCCTTCGAGGCCGCAATTCCAACAAGACCATCTGGGTTATGACCCATATGGATGTGGTGCCCGCCGGCGACCTTTCGCAGTGGCGGGGCGACCCGTTCAAAGCCTGGGTGGAGAAAGGCCGCATCTACGGCCGTGGTGTCGAGGACAATCAGCAGGACATGGTAGCTTCCATTTTCGCGGCCAGAGCTCTGATCGCGGAAAACCTGAAACCCACCTTCGATGTCGGTCTGGCTCTGGTGGCTGACGAGGAAACCGGCAGCAAAAAAGGTATAGAGTATGTCCTGAACAACACTGAAGTGTTCCGGCCGGATGACCTGATTATTGTGCCGGATGCCGGCAATCCGAACGGAACGATGATCGAAGTGGCGGAAAAATCAATTCTCTGGCTTAAAATCAGGACGCTCGGACGACAGACTCACGGCTCCACTCCCGAAAAAGGAATCAACAGCTTCAAAGCAGCCAGCTTCCTGATAACTGAACTCAACAATCTTTACAAAATCTTCAACAGAAAAGACCGCCTGTTCAACCCGTCCGTTTCCACCTTTGAGCCCACGAAAAAAGAAGCCAACGTGCCCAACATCAATACCATTCCGGGAGAGGATGTTTTTTACATGGATTGCCGCATCCTTCCCAATTACAGCGTGGAGGAAGTGCTGAAAACCATCGAGAAAATAGCCCGTAAGATAGAAAAGAAGTTCAGAGTTAAGGTCGAGACTGAAATCGTGCAGAAAGCACCGGCCGCTCCTCCGACTTCGCCCAGAGCTCCCGTGGTTCAGGCACTAAAGAAAGCTATTCGGGAAGTTTACCGGAAAGAAGCGCGAGCCATGGGCATCGGCGGCGGAACGGTTGCGGCCATCTTCCGCCGGGCAGGTTTTCAGGCTGCCTGCTGGTCGAGACTCGATGAAACCGCTCACATGCCCAACGAATACTGCATAATAGACAATATGGTTGGCGACGCCAAAGTTTTTGCTCATATTTTTACCCAGGAGTGAGCTTCAATGGCAGAAAACGGCGATGAAATGATCCTGGTTATAACAACCTTTCCTGAGGCCGAAAAAGCTAAGGAAGCCGCTCGCCATCTCGTTGAGCAAAAGCTGGCTGCCTGCTGCACGCTGCTGCCAGGAACTTCAGTCTACAGCTGGCAGCAAAAATTGTGCGAGGACAGCGAAACCATCATGCTGATAAAGACCCGCCGTGAGCTCTATACCATTCTCGAGAAAAAACTTAAAGAAATTCACCCGTATGAAGTGCCGGAAATCATCGCGCTGCCGGTAGTGGCTGTGAGCCAGAGCTACTCAGACTGGGTTAAGGAAGTAACGGCAAGTTGAGTTTTTTCCAGGCTCTGATGGCTACCCTTATGGTGTTCAGGTGAATGTTTACCGTCTCCTCAATCTCAGCCGCGTAACCGCCGCCCAGCACTACCGCCACGGGGATGCCGAGTTTTCTGGCGCCTTCGATTACAATCCTGTCCCTTTTTTTGAGCGCTGCCGCTGAAACATCAAGGCCGCTGAGCATATCACGACGGTAAGGGTCGGCTCCAGCAATATAAATCACCAGGTCCGGGCAGAATTCTTCATAAAGGCGGGGGAAGTAAGAGAGAAGCGGCTGGAGATAGGCAAGGTCATCATCTCCCGACCACAGGCCAACATCAACGTTGCTCGGGGGTTTTTCTGACGGGTATATATCCATTTGATGAATGGAAAAGGTAAAAACATAATCCTTTCTGGCAAATATATAAGCCGTTCCATTGCCCTGATGAAGGTCACAATCGACCACCATCGCCCTTTCTATTTTTCCCTGCTGTTTAGCTTTCTCTATGGCCACGGCCACGTCGTTAAACAAACAGAAACCTTCTCCGTGATCCGGAAAAGCATGATGGAATCCCCCTCCAAGATGAACAGCCAGACCTGTTCTTAAAGCCTCCTCTACGGTCTGGATCGTTCCTCCGGTCATCAGCATAAAAAAACGGAGAACGGCTGGCGAAAAGGGAAGTTCCAGCGCCTGCAACTCAAGGGAAGACAGGTTCCCGCTCATCGCCTTTCTGACATATTTAGGAGTATGGACCAGCAACAGGTCCTCTTCGCTGACCGGCTTCGCTTCGATGAAATCTTCCGGACCGGCCCCCAGGGCAATGACCCCTTCGTAAAGAAGGCGGTATTTTCTTACGGGAAAAATATGTGGGCCAAAATCCATCATCCAGTATTCATTGCTGTAGACAAACTTGAACGGAACCTTCCAACCGAGAAGCGAAAGGATTGAATCAACCAGAACAGCCATTATTACTTAAAATAACAAAAAATCGCTTTTCTTAAAAGAAATAAGAAAACCTGACCCGACTTCAGCTCTGATCATTCTCGGACTCTTTTCTCAGTTTAACCCCGGAATAAAAAGAAAGCCCCGGACGTTTTTCAATCCGGGGCTGAAGCTTCTGTCTGACCTTTATTTGCGAGATTTTTTACCGGCGACCTTAGCTTTGCCTGTGCTTTTAGCCGCGCTCTTTTTTCCGGTTGCTTTTTTACCGCCAGCAGCCTTGCTTTCAACCTTCTCCTGAATGGCAATCTGAGCCGCGGCCAGCCGGGCAATCGGTATCTGATAGGCCGAGCAGCTCACATAATTCAGACCAACCCTGTGGCAGAAAACGATCGACCTGGGATCGCCGCCATGAACACCGCAGATACCGACTTTCAGGTTCGGTCTTGTAGCCCGGCCTTTTTCCACCGCCCACTTCATCAGCAGGCCAACTCCTTTCTGGTCGAGAGTTTCAAAAGGATCGTCCTGCCAGATTCCATGATTAAGATAATAATTAAGGAATTTAGCGCTGTCGTCACGAGAAATGCCATAAGTGGTCTGGGTCAGGTCGTTCGTGCCGAAGGAGAAGAACTCGGCCTCCCGGGCAACTTCGTCAGCCGTCAGAGCTGCCCTTGGAATTTCCACCATCGTGCCGACAGAGTATTTGATTTTTACGCCGTACTTTTTCATTACTTCTTCTGCCACCCGGTCAACGATGGCTTTCTGATTAGCCAGTTCCAGAACATCCCCGACAAGAGGAATCATTATTTCCGGCAAGACCTTGTAACCTTCTTTCGTCAGCTCGCAGGCAGCCTCAAAAATTGCCTGTGCCTGCATCTCGGTAATTTCAGGATAGGTAATTCCGAGTCGACAGCCGCGGTGGCCGAGCATCGGGTTAAACTCAGACAGAGCTTTGACCCTCGCCAGAAGCTTTTCGAGTTCAGCTATCTTTTCAGCAGAACCGCCGGTAGCTTTCAGCACGGCCAGTTCGACCATCAGGTCTTCTTTCTTCGGCAGGAATTCATGCAGCGGCGGGTCAATTGTTCTGATGGTGACAGGATGTCCCTTCATTTCTTTGAAAAATTCATAAAAGTCCTGCTTCTGGAAGGGCATGAGTTTCGCCAGCGCCTGCCGTCTGTTCTCTTCGGTGTCTGCCAGGATCATCTCGCGCACAATAGGCAGCCGCTCCGGACCGAAGAACATATGTTCGGTTCTGGCCAGACCGATGCCTTCGGCTCCGAAGGCGAAGGCTACCCGGGCATCAGCCGGAGTGTCGGAATTAGCTCTGACACCCAGCTTCCTGAACTTATCAGCCCAGGAGAGAAGCTTACTGAAATACTGATAAATCTTTGACTCTTCCGGCTTCAGCGTGCCGTTTATTACCTGCAAAATTTCCGACGGTTTTGTCGGAATCTGCCCCTCAAGAACTTCACCGGTAGAACCGTCGATGGAGATCCAGTCGCCCTGGCTGAATTTCCTGCCGTCAATATAGAAACATTTTTCTTCTTCATGTACCTTGATAGCACCGCAGCCAACCACCGCCGGTTTTCCCATCTGCCGGCCAACCACGGCCGCATGGGAGGTCATTCCGCCGGTTGCCGTCAGAATTCCCTGGGATACGCTCATTCCATGGATATCATCGGGAGAAGTCTCTTCTCTCACCAGAATCACTTTTTTGCCCTGGTCGGCCCATTCAACAGCCTCGGCCGCCGTAAACACAATCTGTCCGGTGGCCGCACCTGGTGAAGCGGCCAGTCCTCTGGCCAGCAGTGGATGCTTGGCTTTTTCTTCCAGGTCAAAAACCGGATGAAGCAGTTGATTCAGGGCGTCAGGCTCGACTTTAAGGACCGCCTCTTCTTTTGTGATCAACCCTTCCTCCACCAGGTCGACGGCGATTTTCACCGCGGCCATTCCGGTCCTCTTACCGTTTCTCGTCTGCAGCATGTACAGCTTGCCTTCCTGGATGGTGAATTCAAAATCCTGAACATCACGGTAGTGTTTCTCCAGCTTCTTCACCACCGCCATCAACTGCTTGAAAACAGCCGGCATCTCCTTTTCCAGGTTCTTCAAAGGCGATGGGGTTCTGATTCCTGCCACCACATCTTCTCCCTGAGCATTAACCAGATATTCTCCGTAAAGCTCTTTTTCCCCCGTCGCCGGGTTGCGGGTGAAGCCGACTCCGGTAGCTGATGTGGGCCCGAAATTTCCAAAAACCATCTGCTGAATGTTAACAGCCGTGCCCAGATCGTCAGGTATATGGTACTTACGCCTGTAGGTAATCGCCCGGGGGTTATTCCAGGAGTTGAAAACCGCCCCGATGGCCAGCTTCAACTGCTCGAGCACATCCTGAGGGAATTCACGCCCGGTCTCCGCTTTCACCAGCTTTTTATATTCGTTCACTATTTCTTCAAGCAGCTGCTCGGTCAGTTCATGGTCATGCTGAATGCCGACCTCTTCTTTTTTAGCTCTGAGAATTTCTTCAAACTTTTTCTTCGGGATGTTAAGAACCACATCGCCAAACATGTGTATCAGACGGCGATAGCAGTCAAGGGCAAAGCGACGATTACTGGTTTTTTTAGCCAGGCCCTCAACCGTGCGGTCATTCAACCCGAGGTTGAGAATGGTATCCATCATCCCGGGCATGCTGAATTTGGCCCCGGACCTGACTGAAACCAGCAGCGGGCTGGCCGGGTCTCCGAACTTCATCCCGGAAACTTTTTCCAGCTTCTTAAGGGCAGCCATTACCTGCTGCTCGACCTCTTTAGGAATCTTATTTCCCGACTTGAAGAAGAGGTTGCAAACCTCGGTGGAAATGGTAAAACCCGGCGGCACCGGAAGGCCTATGCTGGCCATCTCGGCTAAATTGGCACCCTTGCCGCCGAGAATGTCCTTCATATCCTTGTTGCCTTCAGCCATTCCAGGGCCGAAAAAGTACACATATTTCTTAGTTTTCGCCATGACACTCACTCCTCCATAAATCTCATTAAATTCAAGAAAATATACACTTTTATTTGAGAAAATTCAAGGATAGAAAACCAAAGATATCTAAAATATCAGAGGGGCTTAACTATTGCTTCCTGCTTATCTTCAGCAAACAGAAATCATTTCCGGGAGAAAGCAAGAGTACCATGGCCATCACCAGCCAGACGGTATCTTCAAATATCAGCCAGAGGTCAGCTTTCCGGCTGAAAGTGCCGAAACAGCCGCAGGTGACGTCTATGCCTCTGATAATCGTCACCGCCACCAGAACGATGAAAAAAACCAGCAGCCCGCTCACCACCAGCGCGCTCGAGCGGGGGAAAATGCCTATAACTAAAAAAACCCCGGTCACAAGCTCTATCCAGGGCAATATGATGGCCGTGAAAAAGCTTAAAGTTTGCCCGACCAGCCGGTAATTTTTCACATCACGGGCAAAACTCAACGGGTCGGCTATTTTCGTCACCGCCGCCCAGATAAATATCCCTCCGACGATGATCCTGAGAAGAAGCAGGAACAATTTATTATTTATTAGGTTTTTCATCTTCTCCACTCACCGGCATTCCCGCGCCGGTCCACTCAGCCCAGCCTCCGCTGAACACCCTGAGGTCGCGGTAACCATTCTCCGACAGAAATTTCGCCAGAAGAAGGCTCGTCTGGCAATCGCCACCCTCACAGTAAATCACCAGCGGCCGATCCCGGGGAATTTTTTCTAAAAGGCTCAGGTTACCTCTTTTTACCTCTTCAAGCGGCACAGAAATAGCCCCGGGAATATGTCCGCGTGAGAAATCAGCGGATGCCCGGCTATCTATGAACACTACCAGACCGCTATGCCACAGGTCTTCAGTCTCAGCCAGTGATACAAAAACCAGCCCGGGATGTCTGTCCAGAGAAACAAAAGCCTGACGGAATTCTCCGGCCATAAATCTCCTGATTAATCCGAAATTGACGACAGCACTCAGGATTAAAGATAGAATGAGAATTACCAAAACGCCTCGCCAGGTTTCCTTTTCAGTTAAAACTTTCTTCAGGGTCATCCATCAACCGAAAAGTTTCCGGTATTTTTCCAGGCCCTGACGGAGGATTTCAATCGCTTCCGCCAGGTCCTCTTCTTTAAGGACGTAAGCGATTCTCACCTCGTCCTGACCCCTTCCCGGAGTGGCATAAAATCCTGGACCTGGAGCCACCATGACGGTTTTTCCGTTCAGCGAAAAATCAGTCAGCATCCACTGGGCGAAATGTTCGGAATCTTTTACCGGCAGCCGGCAGATAACGTAAAAAGCTCCTTGCGGCTTGCGCAGGAAGACACCCGGGATTGAAGACAGTCCCTCATAGAGGACGTCGCGGCGTCTCTGGTATTCGGTTCTTATCGGCCCGAAATAATCCATCCCCATTCGATAAGCAGCCAGAGCCGCCAGCTGCTCCACCGACGGCGGACAGAGACGGGCCTGGGCGAATTTCAACACTGCCTGGTAGATTACTTCGTTTCGAGTGATGATCGCTCCAATTCTGGCGCCGCAGCAGCTGAACCTCTTTGAAATACTATCGACGACAATCACCCTGTCTTCAATCTCCTTGAATTCCAGAATGCTTTTGTGCTGGAGTCCATCATAGACAAACTCCTTGTAGACCTCATCGCCGATAAGAAACAGATCATGCTTTTTTACCAGCTCGACCACCCGCTGAAGTTCTTCTTCGGTGTAGACGGTGCCGGTCGGATTGTTCGGGGAACACAGAAGTATGGCTCTCGTCCGGGGAGTAATCAGAGCCTCAATCTGCCCGGCCGGAGGCAATCTGAAGCCGTCTTCCACTTTTAGCGGGAGCGGAACGATCTTCACATCGGCAAAAGTGGCGTACCCGTTGTAGTTGGTGTAAAAAGGCTCCGGAATGATGATTTCATCTCCCGGGTCAGCCACCACTGAAAAAGAGAAGTGAATAGCCTCCGATCCGCCAATGGTGATCAGCACATTGTCGGCAGTAAGTCCGATGCCATAGCTGGCAAAATAATCGGCAATCGCCTGACGCAGCTCTTCAAAGCCCTGGGAAGGGCCGTAACCAAGAATCGGTCCGTGGTACTGATGAAAAGCCCTGATCACCGGCTCCGGGGTCGGGATGTCGGGGTCACCGATGTTCAGATGGAAAATATGAATCCCCCTCTTTCTGGCCTCATCAGCAAACGGTTTTAGCTTCCGGATGGGAGAGGCCTGGATTTCTTTAGCCCGGCGGGATATAAACATTTATGATTCCTCCTGGGTAATTATTATTAAGCTAAATTATAAAAAAATGATACGGTTAATACAACTTTTAATCTATTCTCCTGTAACCGATATCTGGAGAAGAGTCGATAGATATCTTCTTCAGGCATCTGCTTTCAGCACGTCAACGTTCCGGGAGGAAGAACTATTTTGCCAGCGCTCTGGATTTTGTGCCGCCCGTGAGTATAAAAAGGCGGTCAGAAAGTCGTGGTTTATTTCCTTGATAACGAGAATAAATCCAGTTCAGGGTAAAGAAGTTTTGAGATTCTATTTGCTATCAATTTTTTTTTCTGGTATTAAATTCAAGAATGCCAGCATAACAAGATATCGAGTGAGATTTACAAAATGGTTATTGACAGAAACGCCCGGCTGGTTGAGGTAGAAAACAGCGGAGATTACTTCCTGTTTACGGTCGAGTCTCCGGAAATTTCCCGCCTGGCAAGACCGGGACAATTCCTGATGGTTAAAGTTTCATCCGGAGTTCAGCCTCTCCTCCGCCGGCCGATAAGCATTCATAACGCCGAAAATTCGATCCTGCAAATATTTTTCCAGGTGGCAGGAGAAGGCACCAGGTTGCTGTCGATCAAAAAACCAGGCGATACGCTCGACCTGCTCGGACCACTCGGCACCGGATTTTCAATAAAACCTGAATTCCGCGGGAGACTGATTTTCTGTGTCGGTGGAGGTCGGGGCATAGCTCCGCTTTACTTCCTTGCTCGAAAGCTCAAGAAAGCGGGGGCCACTCCCGTTATTTTTTACGGCGGCCGGACAGCAGCTGATGTTCCCCTTAAAACACATCTTGAATCGGCCGGTCTGGAGACGCTGACATCTACCGATGACGGCAGTCTTGGTTTCCATGGCCTGGTGACGTCGCTTGTGGAAATGGAAATAGCCGACAGAAAGCCGGCTTTCCTTTTTGCCTGCGGCCCCGAAGCGATGATGGAGAGACTGGCTGAAATCTGTCAGCAGGAGAGAATACCGGGAGAATTCTCTCTCGAATCAATCATGGGCTGTGGTTTTGGAGCCTGTTGGGGATGTGTCCGAAAAATCAGAAGAAATGGTCGGACTGGCTACCTTAAGGTTTGCCAGGAAGGACCAGTTTTCCCGCTGGAACAGATCGTCTGGCAGGAGGACGAAAATGGTTGACCTGTCAGTGGACCTTGGTTTCCTGAAGCTTAAAAATCCGGTTCTGGCGGCCAGCGGGACTTTTGGCTATGGGCTTGAGTTCAAACCTTTCTACAACCTCGAGCTCCTGGGCGGTTTCGTAGTGAAAGGTCTTTACTTCAACCCGAGGGAAGGCAACAAACCGCCTCGTCTGGTAGAGACACCAGCTGGACTGATTAATTCCATCGGACTTCAGGGCATCGGAGTCGAAGCTTTCTGCCGCGAAATTCTGCCGCAGCTTGCCGACCTTGACACCGCGATCATCGCCAACGTCTGCGGCGAGGATGAGGATGAATATGCCAGGGTGGCGGAATATTTGAGCCGGCATAATGGACTGGCCGCGCTCGAATTAAACATCTCCTGCCCTAACGTGCGGGAAGGGGGGCGCTGTCCGGCTCAAAACCCGGAAGCCACTTACAGGACTGTGAAAAAAGTAAAACAGGCCACTCCGCTCCCGATAATTACCAAGTTATCTCCGAACGTGACCGATATAATTTCTGTGGCTCTGGCAGCCGAAGAAGCCGGCAGCCAGGCGATTTCCCTGATCAATACCATCCTGGCGATGGCTGTGGACCCGGAGACAAGAAGACCGAAGCTGGGAAATATGATGGGCGGGCTCAGCGGCCCGGCCATCAAACCTGTTGCTCTGAGAATGGTCTTTCAGGTATCCAGAGCAGTTAAAGTACCCGTAATAGGAATGGGGGGAATAACCTCAGCCACCGATGCAGTCGAATTCATGATAGCCGGAGCGGCGGCCGTCCAGGTGGGCACCGCCAACTTTGTTGACCCCGATGCCTGCCTGAGGATAATTCAGGGGCTGGAGGAATGGGCGCGCAGTCACGGATTGAAAAGAATCAGCGAACTGACCGGAAGCCTGAAAATTTGAGCCGAATAACGACCAGAAAAAGGACCCACTATCATCAACTTCCGACCTGACATCAGGCCGGGAGGGGATGAAATTATAAAAAAAATTTTTGCTGAAAAGGTGGACAGATGAATCAAAACAACCTTGAATTGTCCAGGAAAATAATAATTGCGCTGGATGTCAAAAATCGGGATGAAGCCCGAAAAGTTCTGGAATCACTGCCGGAAGCCAGGATTTTTAAGGTCGGACTGGAACTTTTTACGGCTGAAGGTCCGGCCATGATTGAACTGGTGAAAAGCTACGGAAAGGAAGTTTTCCTTGACCTCAAGCTGCACGATATTCCGAACACTGTTGCCGGAGCGGTCAGGTCGGCCGTCCGCCACGGCATATCGATGCTCACGCTGCACACCTCGGGCGGCCGGGAAATGATGAGTAAGGCAGTGGAAAGCGCCAGAGAAACTGCAGAAAAAGAGGGAAAGTCTGTTCCGCTTCTACTTGGAGTTACTGTCCTGACCAGTTTGAGCGACAGCGACCTGGAAGAAATAGGATACCGTCTGGACTCAAAAAATCAGGTTCTGCGGTTAGCCAGACTGGCGGTTGATTCGGGACTTCAGGCCATAGTCTGTTCCCCTCAGGAAATCGAGCTTCTGAGAAGCGAACTCGGGTCTGAGATAAAATTAATCACCCCTGGCATCAGGCCGGCCTGGGCAGAAGCTCAGGACCAGAAGAGAATCATGACTCCGGCCGAAGCTATAAGTAAAGGCGCAGATTTCCTGGTAATCGGTCGACCGATTACCCGGGCACCGGTACCCCGGGAAGCTTTCAGCAGGGTGGTGGAAGAATTAAAGGCTTCCGTAAAAAGAGCTTAAGGAAAACACTGCGGTTATAATCAACGAAACAACTAACATCAAAATTATGCCGACGACCAGAGTTACCACAAAATACCCCATCACCTTCTCTGGCGGCGTTTCCATCAACCCGGCCTTGAACCCCAGATAGAAAACATAGAGGCTGTAAAGGCCGGCCAGAACAGTCAAAATAGAAAGCACAGGAACCAGATAGAAGACACCAGCTACATAGTAGGGCGCCAGGCTATAAGCGGCCAGTTTGAGCGCTTGAATCTGGTCGGGCCGGGAAGAGAAAGTCGGAGCCAGCGCGTTAATGATCAAAGCCAGGATGAAGACCGCCGCCAGGCTTAAAATATAAGATACCACAGCCCGGGTGAGAGAAGTACCGAAACCGATCCGGATCCATCCCCTGACCGGAAGCGGAATACCTATAAGCCAGTACCCGAGAAACTGAGCCGCTGCCGGTATCGCTGCCATAATCATCAGGTAGGATTTATAAATATCAGGCACGGTTGCGGTTTCGGGTTTTATTTTTTCCCATTCTTCTTTTGGTTTAAGCACGAGTCCTTTTACTCTGGCTACTAAATCCATGTTGCCTCCTTTTTTGATCTGTTTTTTTGAGTTTATAAAAAAAATAAATTCTCAGTCAAATTAATTTTTCTTTCAGGCACAGACATGGTATCCAGGGCAACGGCAATTACCGGAAAAAGAATGTTGAATTATTTAGCTGTCAGGATAAAACCAAACTGAAAGCTCGGGGGGTAAAAAATATCAGACACCGGAAAATGCTTGCTGCAGTTCTGGAAAAAATCGGATGAGTCACGACGAATAAAGACAAAAAAATGGAGGCGCGGGTCGGACTCGAACCGACGAATCGAGGTTTTGCAGACCTCTCCCTTAGCCGCTTGGGTACCGCGCCTTATCGTCCATTGACGGTAATTCAATTGAAGTTCTGGAGCGGGCGATGGGACTTGAACCCACGGCCTTCTGCTTGGCAAGCAGACGTTCTACCACTGAACTACGCCCGCTCGAGCCTTCAGTCAGTATAGAAAAACTAACAAAAATAGCGTCATCTGTCAACAGAGTGAACATCAGGGGATGAAAAATTTTATAAAAATCAGCTTCACTTAACCTGAACCGTGTCTCCCCTTTCCACCGCTTCCCTGGCCGACAGTATCCTGACCGTGGAGGTATTATTCTGGACATCCACCACCACCACGTTGGCAATGGCTTCCCGCGGCAGATTTGGCTTGTTGCTGCGCCGGAAAACCGTCAGCTGCTGGCCGGGCCTGATTCCATGGGAAGCTCCCAGGTCGATCAAAGCCCAGTGGCCGGAAGAAACTATGTTGAAATCTGTATCAAGATACATGATTTTGCCTTCCAGGCTTTCTCCCGGTTTAAGTTCCTGATGGTAACCCTCATCCCTTCCAAGCACCGCCGGCTTTTCTTCAAAAGGAATTAGATAATGACCTATCCTTATATCGCCGCAGCCTTTTTCCACTTTGCACAGGCTCACATGATCTTCAAGACGGATGATTCTAACTTTTCCCTTTTTCTGAGCCAGCAATCCCAGCTTGCCGACGGGCTGGCTGATTTCCAGAGCCAGGAACATCTGCCCGATTTCCATCCCCTCTTCTCTTCCTTTATTTATATAAAAAGTATCGGAATCGACCATCATCGCTCTTTCATATTCTCTTTCAGAACCAATGACTTGAATCTCCGGAAGTTTTTTATCCCAGATCAATATCGAGCAATAAAGGTCTGAGTCAGTAATGAGTTGATATTCCTCAGAAAAAATCTTCGGTTTCTGAACCTGTTCCTGCTGTGCCTGCAACTTTGCCGGATTCAAAGTAAGTATCAGAATAATACCAGCAAAAAAGAATAATGCGGCACGATTTAAAATCATTTTTTTCATGTTGGCACCTCTTAATGGCTTTATTTCTTCCACCCTGTGGCTATTATAATTTTGCCCGTTTGAGCCTGTCAACATAATTTTAGCCAGGCGACCATGTCAGCCGGACAAACTTTTTTTTTGTTCGAAAATGGGATAAAATTCTGACAAATGAAACGCCTGCTGACGGTAGCTTTGATTTTTGGCGGACGCTCGGCTGAGCATGAAATCTCCCTTATTTCCTCCCGGTCAATCTATAAAAACCTGAATCCCCGCAAATACCGGGTAATTTCCATTTATATTGACAGAGAAGGACGGTGGAGGCGGGTGCCCTCCCCTGAAACTTCTCCTGATAGATTAAAATGCGGACGCGGTTTTTCTTTTCTCCCCTGGGAAAGCAGGTCTATAAAAGGAGCCTTCAAGGCGGATGTTTATTTTCCTGTGCTGCATGGGCCCTACGGAGAAGACGGGACCATTCAGGGACTCCTGGAAATGGCTGATGTGCCCTATGTTGGAGCAGGAGTGCTCGCTTCAGCCATCGGCATGGATAAGGCTGTGTTTAAAAACCTGCTCAGCCAGCTCGGTTTGCCGGTGGTTCCTTATCTGGTGGTTTATGAAAGCGAATGGAATGAAGGCCCGGGCCAACTGCTAAGGAAAATCCGTGAGAAACTTTCTCTTCCTCTTTTCGTCAAACCGGCCAATCTGGGCTCGTCAGTGGGAATTTCAAAGGTAAAAAAAATAAAAGAACTCATCCCGGCCATTCAACTGGCATTTCGTTATGACAGGAAAATACTGGTGGAAAAAGCTATAGACGGTCGGGAGATAGAATGCAGCGTCCTGGGAAATGAGCAACCCCAGGCTTCACTGCCGGGAGAAGTTATTCCGCATCGTGAATTCTACGACTATGCTGACAAATATCTTGAAGGAAAAACTCGTTTCCAGATACCAGCCGAGCTGCCAGAACCAACCGTCAGGGAAATTCAGAAACTGGCGGTGGAGGCCTTCCGGGCAATCGACGCCTGTGGAATGGCCAGAGTCGACTTCTTCCTGGAAAAAGGCACTGAAAAAATCTACATAAACGAAATAAACACCATCCCCGGCTTTACCGAAATCAGCATGTATCCCAAGCTCTGGGAAGTAAGCGGACTCAGCTTCTCCCGCCTGCTCGACCGTTTGATCCAGCTGGCTCTTGAGCGTCATCGCCGGAAAAAACGCTGTCTGGAAATAACCTGAGCCATGGGAAGAATTTTAGCCATAGATTACGGAGACCGTCATCTCGGACTGGCTCTCAGCGATCCGCTCCACATTACGGCCCAGCCTTTCGGCAATTACACCCTGAAAGAGGACGAGGCTGAAAATCGGGCTTTTTTTCAGAAGCTGGTGGAAGAGAAACAGGTGGAAGAAATCGTCATTGGCTGGCCTCTGCGTCTTGACGGCAGCGAAGGACGCCGGGCAGAAATAACCAGGGAATTCGCCGGCTGGCTGGAAAAAGTCACCGGCCGCCGGGTAACTCTCTGGGACGAAAGACTTACCACGCACCAGGCTTTGAAAAGACTTGAAGGATTCAGTGGAAGCTTCAAAGAAAAGAAAAACCGCGAGGACCAGCTGGCCGCGGTGATAATTCTCGAAGCCTACCTTGAAAAAAAACGCTACGATAATGATATTCCGGAAAATAATTGAGTTATTTTTGATAACCCTTATAGTTGCTCATGTGGGAGTGTCTTATTATCTCAGCCGGCAGATGAACCGGGAGGTTACGGTTACCGGTTCGGTTTTTATAAAAATAAAAAAAGGTGAGACAGCCACTGCCATCGGACACCACTTAAAACAGAATGGGCTGCTGGCTGCTGGCGGAGCATTCCGTCTGGCCTATTCTCTTTATTTTTCCCCACGATACCTGAGAGCCGGAGAATATTTAATTGAATCGCCGTCCAGTCCAAAGAAAATCATGCTGCAGATGATTGCCGGGGAGGTCTACCTGCATGCCATTACCATCCCGGAGGGGCTGACGATCAAAGAGATAGGCGAGCTCCTTGAGGCTAAGTCTTTTCCCTACGAAGGTTCCTTTGCTGAAGCCTGTCGTAATGTCCGCCTGATAGCAGACCTCGACAACGAAGCTTCAAACCTTGAAGGCTATTTGTTTCCGGAAACCTATTATTTTCCGGCCGGGGTAAGTGCTGAGGAAATGGTCAGGATGATGGTCGAGCGTTTTAAGAAAGTCTTCCATCAAGAATATCTGGCCAGGGCAGAACAGCTTAAAATGTCTGTGAGAGAGGTGATCACTCTGGCTTCGTTGATTGAAAAAGAGACAGCCAGAGCGGAAGAGAAGCCTCTGGTCTCGGCCGTTTTTCATAACCGGCTCCGGCTGGGGATGAAGCTTGATTGCGACCCGACAATTATCTACGCTTTGAAACTCGAAGGCAGATTTGACGGAAATATCAGGCTGAAGGACAAAGCTCTGGATTCGCCATACAACACTTATCTTTACCGCGGCCTCCCGCCAGGTCCGATCTGCAATCCGGGCCTGGCTTCGATAGAAGCAGCCCTGTATCCCGCTCCAGTCGATTACCTGTATTTCGTCTCACGCAACGACGGAAGCCATGTATTCAGCCGTTCCTACCAGGAACATCAGAAAGCCGTCATCAGATATCAGTTGAAAAACAGAAGGAATTTAAGGTAAAATTAAACAAAAACTTTTTGAAAATATAATTTTTTATTTTGTAAAATAAATTTACAGAAGAGAGAAAAAGATAGCGAATAAGAAGAAAAAAACCCCCTTCTTAGCTGGCACAAATATTGCAGTTAAGAAGAAGGTGAATAGCATACATACAGGAGGAAAGATGAACTTCAAAAAAATTTTCACCCTTTCGCTGGTCCTGATTCTCGCCCTTGCGCTCGCTGTAAGTTTTGCTGAAGCCGGGCCTCAGAAAAAGGACCAGAAAAAAGACCAGAAGGCCAGAACCGTCCTGCCCTCTGACATTAAAGCAATGCTGGAGCAGGGGCTGGCCAGCAGACAGGTCAAAGCTGATCTGCCTTTCAACTTTATCGGTCACTACATTCTGCCGGCAAAAGGAACCTACATCGCCATTTTTATTACCAACATCAAAAACGCTGACCTTGAATACGCTCCGGTTCAATCTCCCAGCGCCGGCGATGTTTATCAGACCGAAGCGGACATTTTCTTCCAGATTTATCAAAATAATGAGAACGCCCCAAAGCTGGTAGCGGAGAACAAGGCTTTTAGCCAGTTTACTGTTCCGGCAGCCGAGTACAATCCTGAAGGAGAAAGCTACTATTATCTTGGTTACCCGCTTCCTTCCGGAAAGTACATTCTGGCCGCTGCTCTCGGCAACAGAAAAACCAAGAAGCTTGGAACAACCTATTATGAATTCGAAATCCCCCGCTTTGAAGACAGCTACAAAAGCGACCAGCTCCTCACCAGCAGTGTTCTTGTTCTGAAAAATTATGAGCAGATGGACACCCCGGAAAATTATCCAAACTTCCACAAAGACTATTTCAGCTGGATGATTCTGAAAGTTTATCCCTATACCCAGTATAGATTTAAGCCAAATGAGCAACCAACCCTGATGTTCATGATTTATGGAAATAATTTCGACAGCAACCAGAAAGCCCAGCTGGAGATCAATTTTGATATACGCAAGGGAGACACCAAATACGTGGCCTTCACCCCCATGACCTATGAATCTCCGTTCATCGAGCAGCCGATTCCGATACCTTCTTCGAAGCAGGTTAAGGTAACCGACGATAAGGGAGAAAGAATAGAGACTCAGCCTCTGGAAGCTGGCGGTTACGAACTGGTCATCAACATCAAGGATAAAATCAGCAACAAGAGCCTGGAAAAGAGAATCCCCTTCGAGCTGGTTAGAGAGTAATTACCGAAACTGCCTGGTCACAAAAAAAGGCAGCCAGAATTTTCTGGCTGCCTTTTTTTCTGGCTATTTTTCAGCTGGAGAAAAATCAATCTATCTGTGACGGCAAAAATTCCTGTCTGCTTTCAGGGTTGATATTCAACAAAGTAAAAGAAATATATCATTTTTTAAGAAACTCCAGCAGCTGACGAGCGAGAGCTGCCTTTTCGTGCTGAGGAGCCAGCTGCAGGAACTTTTCCAGACAGCTTATGGCCGACTCCCTGTTATTCTGGCTTATATGGATTGAACCCAGCGCAAAATAAGCTTCGGCATAATCCGGCTTCAATTCAACTGTTTTCTGGAGGTGGGTCATAGCCTCTTCGCTCTGCCCGAGATTCATCAGACAGGCTGCTAAATTGTAACGGGCGTCAGGGTCGTTCGGGCTGAGCTCAACAGCTTTCCGATAATAAACGACCGCCTTTTCGTACTGTTCCTCCTTCGCCAGCAATTCTCCCATTTCCTTGTTTGCGCTGAAACTTCCCGGATTAAGCTCCACGGCTTTGCTGAAAGCCTCCCGGGCTTCAGCCATCTTCCCGAGTTTTTTACAGGCGAGCCCAAGGTTAAAATAGTAAGCCCAGTTATCCGGACTGAGTTTGATGGCTTCCTCATATCCGGCTATCGCTTTTTCGTACTCTCCCCTGTTGTAAAATTCATTGGCTTTGACGAAGGTTTTATCGGCCGCAGAAAGATTCTTAACCACCTGCTCGCTGGCCGTCTCCAGGGTGACCGTGCCCAGGTTGGTATCACCTTCAATTTCCACATGAACTTCAAAAATCTTCGGCAGATAACCATCTTTCTTTATTGTTACCTGATAATAACCGGGATAGATTCCAATCTGAGCAAATCTCCCGTCCTTATCAGTCCTGGTCTCATACCTCTGGCTGGCCAGTCTGGTGGAGACAATTGTCACTGTAGCTTTATCCAAAGGATTACCGCTGGCATCAACCACCAGTCCACGCACCTTACCCCTCACCTGCGCTGTTCCACTGACAGCAAAAAAGCTGATTATCAAAAGAATTGTCAGAAAAATCAAACTCGGCTTTCTTAACATCGTTTTCTCTCCTTTTATGTTGATGGGTGTTTCATTGCACGCCCCAAAAAAATTAATTTTTTTACCGGAATAAACAGGAAGCATTGCACTTCTTTATTATTTATTTTTCCTCTTCAAATTTTCCAGCCAGGATTTTATTTCAGGCTGGTCCGGGAGAAGAGAGAGAGATTTTTCAAGACAGGAAATCGCCTTTTCCTTTTCTCCCAGATTCTGGTAAATTTCAGCCGCCAGATTCAGAACGCTTATCTCCGTGGCTTCCGAAAGCAGCTGCTCGACGTAAATTCTGGCCGAAGCCCAATCTTTTAACCTGACATAATCAATGGCAATTACCTTGGCCGCTTCACGATTTCCGGTGGATTCAAACACCTTCAGCGCTTGCTCGAGCGAATTCTGGTTATCGCCGAGGGCAAAGAGGGTCTTGGCCAGAAGCAGACGACTTTCAGCATCTTCCACAGCATTCAGAAGTTCCTCTAAAATTTTTCTGGCCTCTTCATAATTACCTTTTAAGAAATGCTGGCCGGCCAGGATTTTCAAAAATTCTGGTGAAGGCATCGACCGGTGCACCCGACTGAATACCCAGGGAGCGGTGATAACCGGTTGCGAAAGAACTATCAGATTCTCCTTAACCGAGGCCAGTACCCGATTGCCGTCCTGAAGTGAAACTTCCAGACGATAGTAACCGGGTTTAACCTGGTTGAGATCCAGCGGTTCAAACTTAAGAACGCTCCCCTCTGAAAGGATATCTTCAAGAAGCCAGCTACGCGACTCTGCGCTGGTGTTACTATCAAGGCTCCGCAGGACAAGTTGAACCCGGGCTTCAGGGGATAAATTTTTTCGGCTCAGCAGCCGGCAGAAAACCTGGAGTTTCTCACCGGGGTTGAACTCATTGCGGGCACTCACCAGATATTCCTGAGCTCCAAAAGAGAATGCCTTAAGCTGACCCTGCTTAAGCGGACCGGCTGAATGGTAAAGCACCAGCGGGCTGAGATATTCCTCGCCCTCAGCCGGAGGCACTTTCAGATTGAACTCCACCGAGGTAAAATCCTTAGCGGTTTTATTTTTCAGCAAAATCAACAGCCTGTATTCTCCGGGGATTATCGGAAAGAGGTCCTGGAAAGCCAGCCTCTGTCGTGAACGGGTTTCAAACTGCTGCCGGTTCAACCTCAGCGGCACTTCTTCCGTGCGGCTGAAAACCGGCTGGCCTTTCAAATCTTCCAGTCTTATGACCAGTTCGAAAATGGCAGAGTATATTCCGGAGGCTTCAGCAAAACTGATTTTATCGGGTTCCACCGACCAGTGGACAAAATAATGCCCTCCTTCGGGCATCACCCGGACAACAGAACTTGAAGTTATGTAATTGTGAGAATAATCAACCTCCACCAGGTCCTTATAGCTCAGATAATTCCTGGCATAGGCGCTTGAAAACTTTTTCTCCGGAAGAGATTTAATGGCCGCAATTATGCTCTGGGAAGACATCGAGCTGAAAGTATCCTGACGGTCTTCCGGCAGGTAACTAATAGCTGCTTTAGCCAGCTCAGAATTTATTCCCTTCAATATTTCTATCGCTTTGCTTCTGGTAAGCGCCTGTGTAGTTATTGACGGGATGACCAGTTTCTCAGGGCCCTCAACTCCGGGGTAATAAAGCCGGTAATCTCCGGACCCTTCTGGCTGATAAAAAATAAGATAGAAATAGCCAGGAAGACCGTATCTGGGATCACCCTGGTAAAACCACAGTTCCATCGGCCAGACGTCGGAATGAGTGGCAAAAATCTGCCTTTCCAGGGGTTTGCCAAGAAGCAAATAATAAAACCCGCGCTCTGTCAGGCAGCCCCTTCTGGAAGAACCGATGCCGAAATAGCGGTCGGCAAAATAAACCCGCTCCATGTACTCCCTGTAAAATTCGTTCTCTTCTGTATCGGGATTTGTATCCCTGACCTTCCAGAAAACACTTATGAAACGGTCGCGCTCCTGAGGTGTTTTGAGTTTGAGGAAAACCTCTCTCTCCGCCTCGGTGATGATCGGTGTAACTATCTCCAGCCATTCTTTCTGGGCAGGTGTAAGTTCTTTAATAACATCTTTTTCTTTCTGAGCAAGGCCATTTCCGGAGAAGGCCAGTACTAAAAATAAAAACGCCAGCGTAAATAATACAACCCGGCTTTCTCCAGCACGGCGCCGCTCGCAACTTAATTTTTCTGAAAGCTGAAATGTCTTCATTTCATCACGGGAAAATCATGCTTCTATTTTACCAAATTCCTGGAAAATAATCTTCTGATATCTTCTGTCAATTCCGATTACATCACGAACAAAACTTACATGCGTTCACTCCTAATTTGTTTTTCTTTTTAATAAAACATCATTTCTGGAATGCCCGTTTCTTTCGAACCATGTTTCTAATACTTTCGAGCCTTCAGGCCGGAAATTATTCCAGAGCTTTACATCCTGATGCTGATGGCTTCAGCCATTTTTTTCATAATTTTTATTATCCAAAGCTGCCTCCATAGCCAGAAATCAATTCGTCTTTTTGGATTACGTATATTCAATAATTTGAATTTAAATAAACTGCCCTCTCCTGCAATCTATATAATTTATTTATTTTCAATATATTAAATTAATTACCAACAAAAAATTAAAGTGGCACAAAAATTGCTTGATTTAAGGATGTTAATCTAATAATAATTAGAAGGAATATTAAGTTTTCAAAGGAAGGAGGTGAGAAAAAAAGGAAAGAAGGGCAACAACAGATTAACTTAAGGCAATTAATTTCAATATGAAAGGAGGAAAAAGAGTGATCAAAAAGTTTCTGGTTCCATTAATGATTGTGTTGTTGCTGACTCCTCTGGCTTTCTCCCAGTCCAGGGAGACCGGTTCAATTACCGGTACTGTGACCGACGAATCTGGTTCTCCGTTGCCCGGGGTGACGGTAACCATCTCCAGCCCCAGTCTTATGGGTACCAGGTCGGCGGTAACCGACGCCAGAGGTGTCTATCGGTTCCCGGCTCTGCCGCCTGGAACTTACACCGTCAAAGCCGAGCTTCAGGGCTTCGCTACGGTTGTTCATTCGGATATTCGTTTGACCACCACCGTAACCCTGACTGTGGATATTGTCATGAAACCGGCTGCTCTGGCTGAAGAAGTGACGGTTGTGGCCAAGGCGCCGACAGTCGACGTCAAGTCGACCGAAACCGCTTCTGTATCTCTGAGCAATGAGTTGCTGCGTAACATTCCTTACAGCCAGTTTACAGCTGACATCGTCAACATGGCTCCCGGCGTCACCAATAACGTCGCTTTCGGAGCTTCCCAGAATACCGGTATCGCCTACACCATGGACGGTGTTAACGTGGCTGACCCTGAAGCAGGTTCCGCCTGGGTGTTTTCCGACCATAATATAATTGAAGAAGCTAAAATCATGGGCGTCGGACTTCCGGCTGAGTACGGAAACTTCACCGGCGTCATCTTTAACCTGATCACCAAGTCGGGCGGAAACAACTTTTCCGGGCATATGGAATTCAACTTCCAGGGACGGAAAGATGATTTCCCGAAAGGCTTCTGGGTTACAACCAACAATAAAAAATACGTCAACGATTTCCCCGACATTACTTCCCCCCTGCTCAAACTGATGGATGCCAACGCTCATCTGGGCGGACCGATCATCCGGGATAAACTCTGGTTTTACGTTGGCCTGCAGTACTACAGGACCTGGCGTTATCCCACTGGCTTCCCCGAGGCAGTCGATTATAAGCAGCCGAGGAGTTTCTTAAAACTCTCAGCCCAGGTGACGCCTTCTCTCAGCATGGTGGGCTCGGTGCAGATTGACACCTATGACGGAATTAACCGCGGCGCCGGCGCCAACGTGTCGCCTGAAGCCACGGTGACCCAGAAATCCCCCGAAGTTGTCGGCAATTTCAGCCTGACCAAGATCATCAGCTCAAAAACTTTCTTCGACCTGAAAGCCGCTTATTTCTGGGGTTATTACTATCTGGACCCTGAAGTTGGAATGGAACCTTACATGCACTTCGACTTTGCTGATAACTTCCAGCGCAATAGCTCCGGTTATTATTTCTATGCTGACAGAACCAGGTTCCAGACCAACGCCAGCCTGAGCCATTACGTGGAAGATTTCTACGGTTCTCACGACTTCAAATTTGGCGCTGAGTTTGAAAGGTCAACTGTCAGAAACAGATATGGCTTTACTGGCCAGGGTGGTGAGCTCGGCGACCATGTTCAGTACTATGATTACTATGGATATCCCTACCTCGCTTACCAATACGCCGGGTATGACACCAATACCAGATATACCAGAGTTGAAGCCTTCGCCCAGGATTCCTGGCAGGTGACTAAACGGCTCAACATCAGCGCCGGAGTAAGATTCAGCTTCTACTGGGGTCAGGTGAAAGGCGTTTCAGGCAACGTTTATACCAACAACAGAATAAGCCCGAGAATTGGTTTCACCTACGACCTGTTCGGCGACAAGAGCACCGTTCTTAAAGCTCACTATGGACATTTCGCCGAAGCCATGTTAGCCAGCTACCACGACCGGATGAATCCCGACACCGCTTACAGCGACTATGTGGGATATTACTATGATTACGACACGGGAGAATGGGTTGAATGGTTCAGAATTGTGCACGAATCACTCTACAGTATGGATCCTGATATCAAGCACCCCTACATGGAACAGTGGACGGTGAGCCTCGAAAGAGAGCTATTCAAGGACGCTTCCTTAACCATCGCTTACATCAACCGCAGATGGAAAAATATAATAACGCCGATCGATCAGAATGCTGATTATGTGCCCATAACAGAGGTAGTTCCCAATTTCGGAAACTACACGGTTTACGAGCGGACTCTGGAAACGCTTGAAAATCCAGAATATCTGATAACCAACATCGAAAAAGCTTATAAAGATGGATATCCCTGGATACTGATGAAGCCATACCGGAGATACCACGGCATCCAGTTCCAGTTCAACAAACGTTTCTCCAACCGGTGGCAGCTGCTGGCTTCTTACACTCTGTCGAAAGCCTGGGGCACGCTGGACAACGGCTTTGCTGACGATATCGGCTGGGGTGGCGACCGTTACGATCCCAACTACTGGATCAACGCTGACGGAAATTCCACTTACGACCCGACTCATATGATTAAGATTCAGGGAACTTACATCATCCCCTGGATTGATCTGAGCGTCAACGTCTACTATCATGGGACCACCGGCAATTCCTGGACCACAAGATACAGAACTCAGCGGTACAATCAGGGCAGGATCACCTTCTTCATCGAACCCAGAGGTTCGCACCACTACCCGATGGATCACCAGATCGATATTCGTCTGGAAAAGATTTTTACCTTCCAGAATAAGTATCGTCTGGGCCTGATGATAGATGTCTTCAACCTGCTCAACGTTGACACCATCACTTCCTGGGGTACACGCTGGATGTATGACTGGAAACCCACTCAGTGGCCTTCCACCAACGGTCACCAGCTGTACAGCATCGTCAATCCGAGACAGGCTCGAGTCGGTATCCGCTTGATGTTCTAAGATCCAGACTGAAAAACACAGGGCGGCAGGTTTTCCTGCCGCCCTTTTTTTATGCCTTTTTTATACTGCCTGAAAAGCGGGCACAGAATATATTGGATAAAATAAATTTGCCGGGTCAAATCCCTTATCAAGCCATAATCAACTTCCCAGAATCAAACTTTTATTTCCTGAAAAAAGCCCTGTGATATAATTAAAAATGATGTCCAGAAAAATTTTATTGATGCCGGCAGCCCTGGTTCTTGTGGGTGTTGCTATTTTTGTTTTTTTTATGAAAAGCCCGGGGCCCCGGGACCTGCAAGGCCATAACGACTTCAACGTTATTTTGATCACCGTTGACACCCTGCGGGCAGATCGGCTCGGCTGCTATGGTTTTATTCCAGATGTGACTCCGACCATGAATAAAATGGCCGCCAGCGGAGTGAGCTTTGAAAAATGCATCGCTCAGACTCCTTTAACCCTTCCCTCTCACACCACCATTCTCACCGGCACCCTGCCTGTTCATCACGGCGTTCGCGATAATGGCGGGTTCGTCGTCCCGTCCGAACTTCAGACGATGGCCGAATGCTTCAAGTCGGCCGGGTACACCACAGCCGCCTTTGTTTCCGCTTACGTGCTGGATTCAAAATGGGGGCTGAATCAAGGTTTTGACTATTATTTTGACCGGTTCGACCTCGGACGGTTTGAAAAAATTTCTCTCGGAGAAGTCCAGCGACGGGCAGAGGAAACCATCAACGAAGCCCTGAACTGGTTCGAGAAAAACAGAACTCAGAAATTTTTTGTCTGGATACATCTCTACGACCCTCATACTCCTTATGACCCTCCGGAACCTTACAAAACTCAATTCCAGGATCGCCCATACCTCGGTGAAATCGCCTACACCGACAGCCAGCTGGCTCGATTCTGGAATTATCTGGAAAAGGAAAAACTCCTCGACCGCTCTTTCGTTGTGCTTGCCTCCGATCACGGAGAAAGCCTGGGAGAACACGGAGAGACAACACATGGCTTTTTTGTCTATCAAGGCGCGATCAGGGTCCCCTTAATTTTCGTCACTCCCTTCCCAGGATATCAGGGAAAAACCTACGAGGGAGTGGTTATTCTTGCCGATATCATGCCGACTGTTCTGGAAATGACCGGCCTGCCCGTTCCCTCCGAAGTCCAGGGCCAGAGCCTCCTTCGCTATTTTAGTGGAAAGAAAAAGCCGGAAGAGAGACTGGCCTATTCTGAAACCTTTTACCCACGCTATCATTACGGCTGGTCAGAACTGCGCAGCTTTCAGAATAATCGCTATAAATTAATCATCGCTCCGATCCCCGAGCTATATGACCTGAAAAACGACCCTGAAGAGCAGAAAAACCTTGTTTATATCGAAAAGAACACCTACGAAAAACTAACCAGGCTGGCCGAAGAATTCGAAAAGAAGGCGGGGGAGAAAGCCATCGAACCAGATTTTTCCTCCATCGACGAAGAAACCAGAGAAAAGCTGGCCGCTCTCGGCTATCTTGGTTCGTTTGTCGACCCGGCGAAACTAACCGGAAAAATTTTAGCCGACCCGAAAGATAAGATTCATGTTTTTAACGAAATCTCCGCAGCCAGAGAAACCGGGATGGCCGGCAATTTCGAAGAAGCGATAAGCAGGCTTAAAAAGATTCTCAGCGATGACCCCAACATCAGCGATGGCTTCTTTGCCCTGGGCAATATTTATTTTAAGGCTAAAAGATTCAAGGAAGCAGCGGAAGCCTTTCACCGGGCGCTGGACTTAAAACCTGACGATTCCTTTGCCGTCATCAACATCCTTAACTGTTATGCCGCACTGGGCAAACTGGAACAGGCAGAAGAGTTTGTGCATAAACATATAAAGAAGGGGTTCGAAGATCCACAATTTTATTACGCTCTCGGTTCCCTTTACGCCCTTAGAGGAAATTACGACAAAGCCCTGCCCTATTTTGAAGAATGCCTGAAAAAAAATCCGCGGTCAGCCTCTGCCCACAACGCCATTGCGGCCATCTGTTTGAATCGAGATAACCTTAACTGCGCCGAAAAGCACCTGGAAGCTGCCAGGGAACTAAACCCGACTCTGCTCAATCTCCGCTACAATCTGGCCCAGCTCTACGAGAAACAAAATCGCCTGGCAGAAGCCATGGAACTTTATCGCCAGGAAATTGCCGATTCTCCAAACCACTTTAAGGCTCTTTTCAACCTGGCCCGTCTGTACCGCCTTCAGGGCAGGGAACAGGAAGAACTGGAAACCCTGCAGCGAGCCCTTCAGGCCAATCCGGATTTTCCGCTCACCTACTTCTACCTTGCCCGGATTTACCTGCGCCGCGGAGAAAATTACCGGGAAGCCATCGAGCTGGTGAAAAAGGGTTTAGAGCTAAAACCGGAAAAAGACAACCAGGCTTTCGGCTATTTCCTGCTGGCTGACCTTTACAACCGTCTCGGGGATTACGCTTCCTCCGAAGAATACGCGCGCCTGGGGAAAAAACTGGTTAACTCTTCCCGATGAATGCCTGCCACGGATGAGGTAATAATAAATAAGCAGAGGTACTGTCTTAAAATTCGAATTTAAGCTTTTTTTCCGATTTTTTCTTTTCTGTTTTATTTTCCACTTCCACCTTCAGGGTAAATGGCGATTTGCCCCCGATTCCTGCCTGAAGTTCCACTTCATAGCTCCGGTCAAATTTCTCTTTAAGTTCGGCCGGCGTGAGCGAGAGCTCAACCGTGCGGCTGCCCTCCCAGACTTTCTGACCATCTGCATCTTCTATCTCCGCCTTAACCTCGATGACGGTTTCCAGTCTGTCCTGAACCGCCTTAAACCAGATCTGGTTATAGGGCAGGCTGACTGCAATCAGAGCCTTTCCTGATTCCTGTCTGTCCATTCTGACTTCAAAATCCATGGCCCGGCTGCCTTCAAACATTCTCCCGCCGGGCTGGTTCCACCTGACCTGGGTCTGAGTAATCTCGGCAATCTGTCTGGCGCTCGCAGGGTCAAGCTGATAGTCGCCGTTCCAGAACCGGTCAACAAAATATATCTGATAAAAACCATAATGCCATATTTCCACCGGATAACCGTAGAAGCTCTGCCCGCGGGGATAAGTTTCCCTGTGGTCTGGAGGCCCCAGTGTCACCCAGATCCGGCCGCGGTCGGTGAGCCAGCCAGGTCGGCCGCCCTCGCTGAACAATCTGTTCGCCTGTTTAATCCGGAGAAAATATTCTTCTTTGAATTCATTAACTTCGGTTTCCGGAACAGGATCGCGACGCCTCCAGAATTCTTCAATAAAGTTTTTTCTTTCTGATGGAGGAAGATTAAGGAAAGTTTTTCTTTCTTCCGGCGAGATTATGTACCTTACCACCGAGAGGAATTCTTTATCTTCAGGGCCGAGCGATTTCTCCTTCTGCATCGTCTGGCAACCACTGATAAAAGCCAGAGCAATCAAAAAACAAAACAAAAAGAGATATTTCCCAAAAAAGCATTTTTTTCTCATGATTAAATCTACCCTCCCGAAGTTTCAAGCAGTTTTATTATACCTTAATAAACCAGAATTTTCTCTCAGGGTGACATTACAATGCAGTCAGGGCAATTCTCCACTTAATTTACCCGCCAGATACCATAATTTCTTCAGCTATTTCAGATATCATCTTTCGTTTTAACAGGAAAGTCTGCTGCCGCGCCCGATTTTTGGCAGTCAATTCTCCGTATTCTCCGCACACCTTTTCTCAACTGGGGGAAAACCGGAAGCAGGCCTTAAAAAACTGGGCCGCTATGTTCAAAGGTCTGGAATTATGCCTCAGGATCGCAGGAGAAGGACTTCCAGCAGGGAAGGCCTTCCTTGACAATTGCCGGTATGGAAATTATATTAAGCTTGTAGGGAAAGGGAGAAAGCATGGAAATTCTTATGAAAATCAAAGGTCTGGTAGTTGACCCCATTTCTAAAATGCCGATTGTGGTGCTCGAAGACCCCCTTTCTGACCGGATATTGCCGATCTGGATCGGAGTTTTTGAAGCCAACGCTATCGCCCTCAGTCTTGAGGGCATCCCCACACCTCGCCCGATGACCCACGATCTTATGAAGAATATTCTCGAACAGCTCAACATATCGGTCGACCGGGTGGTGGTTAACGATGTTCGGGACAACACTTTTTATGCCATTATCTACTGCCGCCACAACGAAATACCCTATTTAATCGATGCCCGTCCTTCGGATGCCATTGCCCTGGCCCTCAGGCTGAATGCCCCGATATATGTGGAGGAGGAAGTCATCAAAAAAGCTCACCATTCCAGAAACGAAGACAGCCTGGAAACATCCGAAAAACTGAAAGAGTGGCTGGAAAGCCTTAAGCCTGAAGACCTGGGCAAATACAAGATGTAATCGGCTATCAGGTTTTAACCTTCAGTAACAGATAAACCGCGGCCAGAATAAAAATTGCCGGTCCACTCCAAGCGGCCACCGCTGGCGTCAGCAATCCTGAGAGCGATAACCCTCGCAAAAGAGCCATAGTCTGCCAGTACAGAAAGGCTCCGGCCAGACTTACGGCCAGCGGCAAGAGGAAACCTCTGGCCGCTAAAACTCCGGCTGAAGCGCTGGCCAGGAGGATCATAACCAGCGCCGATAAAGAAAAAGCCCGACGGAAATCGGCCTCTACCTGAAAACGTCTGGCTGGAAATCCTGATTCTTTAAGCTCCCGGGCATAAAGATCCAGCTCAGAGACGCTCATGGCCGAGGGTTCTTTCCATTTCTTAAGGAACAAATCTGCGGTCCCTGGAGGTGTCATCTCTTTAAAATCGAAAAGACTGAGACGCGCCTTTTCTTCAGAAAAATCCCTCTCCCATCCGTATCTGAGAATTATACTGTTTTTTTCAACCAGTGCCTCCCTGGCGAAAACGATTTTTTTGAAACCGGATCCGTCAGGATACGTCTCGAGCATCAGGAATCTGCCAATCAGACTCTTTTCAGGAGACAGAAGCTCATAATGATAAAAGGTCCCCGGCTCCCTGACCCGCAGCCAGTACCGGCTGAGATAACTGAAAGTTCTCACCGGCTCACCCGATCCCCGGCTCCAGAGCTCTTCTGCCTGAGGGTTGCTGTAAATCAACACTCTGTCCTGCCAGAGAAAAATTCCAGGGATAAGGAGCAACCCTGCGATCAGGAGAGCCCGGATGATTCGCGCGTAACTCAGGCCGGTAGAAAAAAATGCCGGTATCTCCTTCCGGCGCCAGAGAAGACCCAGAGCAAGCGCAGCCGCTGCCGGAAGCGAAAGAAGCAGGCTGTATAGAAAAAATTCGGGAAATTTGTGCCAGAGAAAAAAAAGAAGGTTCTTCCATCCATCACGGTTACCCCGGAGTATTTCCAGCCGCAACAGGAAGGTGACCACACTCATCCCCAGAGTCAGCCCGGCAAATATGGGCGCCATCAGCCTGACAAAAAAAGATAAAACATAACGATCAACCAGAGAAAGAAAAGGAGAGATTCCCGACAATAAAAATTTTTTTCTGCCGGGCAAGGACCTTTCAGCCTCTTGGCAAGTTTTTAGAGTAATTTTTTTGATATCCGGCAGTTTTAACCTTGCTGATTCAATCTCTTTGAACCAGAGCCAGAATAAACCACCTCCGGCTAAAAAAATTATCAGGTTCGGCAACCACATCGCCAGCCAGGGAGCTAAATCTCCCTGAAGAGCTTTCTGTTCGCCGATCACCAGAAGAAAATAATAGCCAAGAATAAAAAGCAGGGCTAGCCCGTAACTTCCAAGACGGCCACCCGGCCAGCGTTTCCAGCCAAGCGCCACCCCCAGAAAAACAAAAAGCAAACAGGTTGCCGGCAGACTGAATCTTTTGTGTATTTCCATCCTGATCAGACGACTTTCGTAGTCGCTGACTTCCGTGATGGTCTTCCTCTCCCGCCATAACTCATCGATTGTTTTTTCCCTGACCCTCTTCGCGCTGGAAAAATCTTTTCTTAAAATATTTAACTGAAGCTTCTGCTGTCCTCTCTGAAATTCACTTAACTTAAAACTTTCGGGGCGGTCGGGTTGAAAACTGTACCTCAGGCCTCCCTCGACCATGATCCAACCATCTTCATAATCAGGCTGAAACTGAAGCCAGGCTTTCTCTGCCAGGATAACCTCTAACTCGCCTTCTTCTCCTCTCTGGCAGAAGAACACGTTCCGCCAGAAGCCTTCCTTATCTTTTGTCTCCACAAAAATGACCTTGCCCGGTAGCCATTCCAGAAAACTTCCAGGTTCAATTTCGAGTGTCGGCCGGTTTAAGACAGAATCGACCATGGTCTGGAGCCAGCGGTAATTGGCAACGGGCGTAAGCCAGAGAGTGAAAAAACTGCAGATTAAAAATAAAACAAATCCAGAATAAAGAACCGGTCGCAAAATCCGTATAGGAGAAATCCCCAGCAATCTGAGCGCTTCGGCTTCCCCGTCTCCTGCCAGCCGGCCAAGTCCCCCGAGAACTCCGGCCATGAAAGCCAGCGGAATCGCCAGGGAAACAATCGAAGGCAGAAGATAAAGGAGAAGCCTGGCGGCTGTTCCCCCTGAGACCCGAGCCGTGAAGACAATTTCAGCCAGGTAAAAAAACTCATTCAACAGAATGACCAGAAAAACAAAGCCAAGCGAGAGGAGAAAAGCCAGAATTATTTCCCTGAGTAGATAGCGGTCAAGAATATTCATCGAAACCAGCCGCTCTGGCTAATATAACACAGAGAGACTTCTGGCTTCAAAATAGAAAGGCCGCTTCCGGATGACCCGGAAGCGGCCTTTTCTTTCTAACCGGCGTTTTTTCCCGCCATCAATACATGTCGGACGGCGGCGTATGGGTATGTTTCTTTTCCTCTTCCGGAAGCTCGGTGACGCATCCTTCGGTGGTCAGCATCAGACCGGCAATGCTGGCAGCGTTCTGGAGGGCGGTGCGCACCACTTTGGTCGGGTCAATGATTCCGGCTTTGATCATATCTTCATAGGTTTCAGTAAGAGCGTTGAATCCGAAGTCTTTACCCATTTCCCGGACTTTTTCCACCACAATCGAGCCCTCAAAGCCAGCATTCTCAGCGATCTGCCGCAGAGGCTCTTCCAGAGCGCGGCGTACAATCTGAACGCCAACCTGCATGTCACCGTCAAGGTTCAGTTTATCCAGAGCTTTCTGGCAGCGCAGCAGGGCGACTCCGCCACCGGGAACGATACCTTCTTCGACCGCCGCCTTGGTGGCATGCATGGCGTCCTCCACTCTGGCCTTCTTTTCCTTGAGCTCGGTTTCGGTAGCCGCGCCGACTTTAATCACGGCCACACCGCCGACCAGCTTGGCCAGCCTTTCCTGGAGCTTCTCGCGGTCATAGTCGGACGTGGTTTCTTCGATCTGGGTGCGAATCTGTTTAATTCTAGCTTTAATGTCGCTTTCTTTACCCTTCCCGCCAACGATTGTGGTGTTGTCCTTGTCCACCACGACCTTGGCCGCTTCGCCCAGCCAGTCAACCGTAACGTTCTCCAGCTTCACGCCGATGTCTTCGGTGATAACCTTGCCGCCGGTCAGGATGGCAATGTCCTCGAGCATAGCTTTCCGTCTGTCGCCAAAGCCAGGGGCTTTGACCGCGCAGCACATCAATGTGCCTTTGAGCTTGTTGACCACGAGAGTGGCCAGCGCTTCACCCTCAACTTCCTCAGCCACTACCAGCAGAGCCCGACCCATTCTGGCCACGCTTTCCAGCAGCGGCAGAAATTCTCTCAGGTTGGATATCTTTTTCTCATGCAGAAGAATCAACGGATTTTCCAGGACGCATTCCATCCTCTCCGGGTCGGTTATGAAATAGGGAGAAAGATAGCCGCGGTCAAACTGCATACCTTCAACGAATTCCAGAGTGGTCTCGAGCCCCTTGGCCTCTTCCACCGTGATCACGCCGTCCTTGCCCACTTTTTCCATAGCCTGGGCGATGATTTTGCCGATGGATTCATCATTGTTGGCGGAAATAGCGCCAACCTGAGCGATCATATCTCCGGTGACTTCCCGGCTCATGCTCCGGAGCTCTTTGACCACCTCTTCCACCGCCCGGTCAATCCCTTTCTTGATCAGGTTGGGATTCCGGCCGGCAGTCACATGTTTGATGCCTTCAGCATAGATTATCTGGGCAAGAACTGTAGCCGTAGTGGTGCCGTCGCCGGCCACATCCGAAGTCTTCGAAGCAACTTCCTTCACCAGCTGGGCGCCCATATTCTCCCAGGGATCCTTCAGTTCTATTTCTTTGGCCACGGTAACGCCATCCTTCGTGCTGGTGGGAGAGCCGAATTTCTTGTCTAAGATGACGTTCTTGCCACGAGGACCGAGGGTGGCTTTCACCACGTTGCTCAGAATGTTAACACCCCTTAAAAGAGCCTGTCTGGCTTCATCTCCAAGAATTATTTGCTTGGCCATGGTTTACCTCCTTTCTCCATTATCTGGTTATGATCGCCAGAATCTCATCCTCGCGGACGATCACGTGCTCTTCACCGTCTATGGTAACTTCAGTGCCGCTGTATTTGCCGATGAGCACCCGATCGCCCTTCTTAACAGTCAGGGGGATCACCTTGCCGTCATCCGTCACCCGGCCCTTGCCAACCTCGATTACCTCAGCTTCCTGAGGTTTTTCCTTGGCGGTGTCGGGGATGATGATGCTCCCCCTTTTCACTTCCTGTTCTTCAATCCTTTTAAGGAGCACCCGGTCATACAATGGTTGAACCTTCATATTGAAACCTCCTTTTTTGATTTAGCAGTCTATTTTTTTGAGTGCTAATTATAAAATATGACAAAAATTTTGTCAATATTATTGCTTTTGAAAATTTAGCAATCTCAGATGGAGAGTGCTACTTTTTCCGCTTTATTTTCAATGTCTTAAAGCGGTTGTGGAGGGTATTCCGATGAACACCCAGCGCCCGGGCCATCTTCGTAATGTTTGAATTATATTTGGAAGCAGCTGTCTCTATGTAAATTTTTTCAAATTCCTCCAGAGCTTCTTTCAGATGAATTTCCTTTTCCACCATGTCGTGAACCAGGGAAACCAGCTTCTGATGAATGGTCAATTCCTCATATTTTTTCGTCATGAGTTCCCCCCTTGCCTTCAAACTTTTTCAGGTTTTCCATAAAATTTTTCTTTAAATTATCAGGGATCAGAACCACCAGGGTCCTCGAAATTCCAATAATAACCGGCGCCAGCCGGGAACCAATAATCGCCTCGCGCTGGAAGTTGAAGCTGAGCATGGCAAAAACTATCACCGCTCCGATCAGCGCCCCTTTCAGGAGACCTAAAAAACCTCCCAGAATGTGGTTGGCCAGACTCAGCGTCCCTTTCATCAGCTTGCTGAGGACAAACCCCAGCAGCCAGCCGGCCAGGAGGACGGCAAAAAATATCAAAAGAAAGCTGAGCCCGTTTCTCCAGAAATCCGACTCCACCCGGCCGTAGAGCTTCCAGGAAAGCCAGGGATAATGCCTGGCGGCTAAAATAACTCCAGCCACAACCGCCAGCAACCCGATTAATTGCCGAATAAGTCCTTTAACCAGTCCGATAATGAAAGCAACCAGGAGAATACCCAGAATAAGATAATCCAGCCAGTTGAGGTGAGATAGCATCAGCGCCTTCTTTCCTTTAACTTTTCCACAATAGAATAATCTCCGTTTCTTATCAAGCCAAATTTTACTCCAGGTTTTATTCGCCCGTGGAAATCAGAGCCGGCGGTGGCCACCAGATCCAGCTCTTCCGCCAGAGATTTATAATATTCGGTTTCGCCCGGACCATGGTAAGAAGTATAAACTTCCAGCCCCTGAAGTCCGAGCTCCTTAAGCCTCAGCAAGTCATCCCTGGTAGTCCTTTGAAAATAGGCGCCGGGATGGGATAGCACCGGAACACCTCCGGTGAAAGGGGCCAGGTGCAGAACTTCTTCCAGAGGGATATGTTTTTTAGGAACGTAGGCCAGCCCGCCCTCAGCAAAAAAATCCTGATAAAAGACATAGGGAGCGAACATTTGTCCTTCCGAGTAGTACTTTCTTAAGGCTGGATTCCTGCGGCTTTCAGGTTTCTCCAGAACAACCTGGGCAATTTTAACCCCAAGCGGCGGTTTGCAACCGGATTTTTCCCAGACCTCTTCCCAGTCTACTTCAATTCCCATCTCCCGCAAACGGAAAACCCGGCTACGAGCCTCTTCCAGTCGGGTCTCATCCATCCTGGAAATTATGTAGTGGATAGCTTCGCTTTCATAATCCACAAAAGGGAGCATGAGGTGAAATTCACGGGAATCAAAAAGGGTAGTTATTTCAACGCTGGGAATGACTTCTACGCCTGCCCGCCATCCAGCTTCTATGGCTTCAGGATATGCGCTGACGGTGTCGTGGTCGGCAATGGCAATCGCCCGGAATCCTTCGTCCCTGGCCATCCGCACAAGATCTTCCGGCGAATAATCTCCGTCGCAGCTAAAAAAAGAATGCACATGAAGGTCAACCAAATTGTCTTTCATGCTCGGGCCGCCCGGAAAGAAATTCAGGGCAAATCGTTCTTTCCGGTCAACAGCTGATAGATTTCCAGATACCTTTTCGACGTTTGTTCGATTATCTCATCGGGAAGGGCTGGCGGTGGAGGGGTCTTTCTGTCCCAGCCGGTGCTGATAAGGTAATCACGGACAAACTGCTTGTCAAGGCTCGGCTGGGATTTGCCAGGTTGATAGCTGGCTAGAGGCCAGAAACGGGATGAATCAGGCGTGAACAGCTCATCAACCAGAATCAGCTCTCCATTCTCGTCAAGCCCGAATTCAAACTTGGTGTCGGCGATGATGATCCCCCTGGAAATAGCGTAAAGGCTGGCTTTCTGGTAAAGTTCCAGGCTTATCTTTCTGATTTTTTCAGCCAGTTCGGAGCCGGTTATTTTCTCCATCTCTTTGAAGGTAATATTCTCATCATGCCCCACCTCGGCTTTGGTGGAAGGGGTGAAAATTGGCTCTTCCAGCCGGGAAGATTCCTGAAGCCCCTTCGGCAGCTTGATCCCGCAGACCTTACCCGTCTCCTGGTATTCCTTCCAGGCAGTGCCCGAGATGTATCCTCTGACCACACACTCAACCGGAAGAACCCGCGCCTTTTTTACCAGCATGGAACGTTTCTCCAGAATGTCCGCATAGGGCTGCAGTTCATCGGGAAAATCTTTGACCTCGGTCGAAATCATATGATTCGGACAGATCAAAGAAGTGTAATCAAACCAGAATCTGGAGATCTGGGTGAGAACTTTTCCCTTATGAGGAATCAGAGAAGGAAGCACAAAATCAAAGGCCGAGATCCGGTCGGTAGCCACAATGAGCAACCTGTCTCCCAGGTCAAAAACATTCCTAACCTTACCTTTTTTGAACACAGGAATTCCCGGTATTTCCACCTCGCCCACAATTCTGTTCTTTTTTTCCATCATTCGACTCCTATAATCATAGGCTAAATCAAAAATAAAATTTGTCCAGATTTTATAATCTTAATTAAAATCAAAAACTAAATCAACCCTGGCTTTATGCCGATAAAATTAATCAATCGACGGTCAGTCTGAGGCTCCCTCCGGTAAGAATAGAGGTCTGGGCGGCAGAAGGTGCAGAAAGAAATCTCTTTAATATTCTGAGCCCTGAGACCCATCTGGTTAATCAGAAAGGATCGGCTGGCAGCACGCAGGTCAAGATAAAACTTTCCTGTCTCTCCTGCCGGTGATAGAACACCTTCTGAATCGAGACCTGCGAGATGGAAAATTTCCGCCACCTCCCGGCCCACCACATAACACTTTTTTTCAATGCAGGGGCCGAAAGCAGCCAGCAGATTTTCCGTCCGGGTGCGAAATTTTTTTAACATCAGATCAATCGCTGCGGCCAGGATTTTTTGAGCGGTGCTGCGCCAGCCGCAGTGGACGGCAGCCACCGCTCGATTTTCCGCATCCACCAGAAAAACCGGAAGACAGTCGGCCGTCCTTATGACCAACAACAGACCCGCGGTTGAGGTTACCAGACCGTCTCCGGCCAGCTGGCGGCCCGGTTTCTCATAAAGGCAGAAAACCCGGCTGGAATGAAGTTGCTTGAGGACAATCGGCTGAAAAGAACTGAATTCCGATTCATCGGCCAGACTTTCCAGCTTGAAGCCGGCCAGCCCGAAACCATGAACCAGCCAGGGAATTTTATCCAGCTCGGGAACTGTCAGGAACTTTGAATTTTTTCTCATTTTTCTTTTTTAATTTTCCTTCTTTTATAATCGAGATATAAATTTTTATCAAGCACGGCCCCCTGAAGCGCTCATTCCAAAATGCTGGCTAATCCATCTTTTTTTTTTTTTAATATTTAAGGTCCGCTTATCCCTGACACCTTTGCCCGAAGCTTTCAATACACTGGCTTCCCCTTTTCGCTGGCTTTATGTGTTTCAAAGTCATTTCATTCAAAACTCACAATTCAGTCTGCATCTTGCCCCACTTTTTCAGCTTCGGTCATCTCAACAGGAAAGGCGAAACTTCTATTAACCAACCGGCAAAAAATTTATAAAATGTGCTTATGAAAGCAGTCAGAATGGAGAAAATGATGAAAATATTAACGGCGCTTTTTCTGATACTATTTGTGACCTTTTGTTCTGTTTTCGGCGGCCAGCAGACTCGTCCCCGCGTCCGGGAATTCGGGCTGAAGATAGGAGTGCTTGAGCCCGGTCCGCTTAATGCTATCACCGATGTGATGGGCGTCAGAGTGGGCCAGGTGACGCTGATTGAGGGAGATAGAATACGAACCGGAGTCACCGCTATCCTTCCCCATCCGGGAAACATTTTCCAGGAAAAGGTTCCGGCCGGAATTTATGTGGCTAACGGCTTCGGAAAACTTACCGGCTATACCCAGGTGGACGAGCTGGGTACGCTTGAAACTCCGATCATTCTGACCAACACCCTGAGCGTGCCTGAAGCGGCCGCAGCCGTCATCGAGTATATTCTTTCTCTTCCGGGAAACGAACAGGTCTTTTCAGTCAATCCGGTGGTGGGAGAAACCAACGACGGCTGGCTGAATGACATCCGGGCCAGGGCAGTGAAAAAGGAGCATGTGCTCGAAGCTATCCGGTCAGCACGCGAGGGACCGGTGGAAGAGGGGTCGGTCGGAGCCGGGACCGGCACCACCTGCTTCAGCTTTAAAGGCGGTATAGGAACCTCTTCCCGCAAACTCCCGCCCGAGCGGGGCGGCTGGACCGTAGGCGTGCTGGTTCAGACGAATTTCGGTGGAGTGCTCCAGATAAAAGGCCTGCTGATTGAAGAATTGTTAAAAAAAGAAAAAGCTGAAAGTTCAAACCTCTCACCCCCGGGAGAAGGAGGATCCTGTCTCATTGTGGTGGCTACAGACGCACCGCTTGACAGCCGCAACCTGAAGAGACTGGCCAAAAGAGCGCTCCTCGGGATTCCGAGAACCGGCGGATATTATTCCAACGGCAGCGGCGATTATGCCATCGCTTTTTCCACCTCGCCTGGAGTACGTGTTCCACACAGGGAAAAAAGCCTGACGATGAAGGTGGAAATAGTCAGGAATGAAGCCATGTCGGCGCTTTTTCAGGCGGCCGCGGAAGCTTCCGAAGAAGCCATCCTGAACTCTCTGTTTAAAGCCACCACCATGACCGGAAAAGATGGACACCGGGCAGAAGCTCTGCCGCTTGACAGATTGAAAATCTTGCTGGAGAAATTCAGGAATAAAAATGAATAAAAGAAGAAAAAAAACCAGAATCGTCGGCATCCTCGGAGGCATGGGACCTGAAGCCACCTCACGTTTCTTCGAGCTGGTGGTAAAAAACACCGAAGCTAAGGTTGACCAGGAACACCTGCGAATCATCGTCTGCAACTGGCCGCAGATTCCAGACAGGACCAGGGCCATCCTTTATGGCGGAGAAAATCCCGTACCGCTGATGTTAGAAGGTCTGAGAATTCTGGAAAAAGCCGGAGTGGAGATAGCAGCTATCCCCTGCATGACCGCCCATTACTTTCTGCCTCAGCTAAAGAAAAAAACCCGCTTGAAGCTTATCGACCTTATCACGGAAACAGCTGACTGGACCGCTGCTAGTTTTCCGGAGGTAAAAGCTGTCGGCCTGCTGGCCACCGAAGGCACGGTAGCCACAGGGATTTTCCAGAAAGCTTTCTGGCGACAGAAAATCGAAATCCTGACGCCCTCCGCCGGAAGCCAGCAAAAAATCATGGAAGCCATCTACGGGGAAAAAGGAATAAAAGCCGGCTTTTCCGGGTCTGCACCTGCTCACCTACTGCGGGAAGCTGCTCTGGAACTGATCCAGGCCGGCGCCGGAGCCATCATCGCTGGATGCACCGAAATCCCTCTAGCACTGAAACAAAAACACCTTCCTGCGCCGCTCATAGACCCGATGCTCATTGGAGCCAGAGCTCTGGTTAAGAAGGCCGGCGCGGTGGTTCGCCCGGAGCCAGTAGCTTGACAAAACAGCCACAATCAAGTATAAAATCCACTGACTTTCCAGAAGATTGGAGGTGAAATTAAGTGGCTTTTGTAATCGTGGAAGAAGGCGAAAGTCTGGAATCAGCACTCAAACGTTTCAAAAGGAAAGTACAGCAGGAAGGAATAATCAAGGAAATCAAGAAGCACTCTGTCTATCTCAAGCCCGGTGAGAGACGCCGCCTGAAAGAAGCTCAAGCCAGAAAAAGAATGCGCCGCCGCCTGAAGAGAGAACGTGAGCTCGAATACTGAACTCCATCAGGAAAGTCGTTAGCTCTCTTTTCTAAAAGCAAATCTGATTAAGAGTTGCGGGGTTGAACCATTCAAAAAAGCCAGAATGGCTTAAAGCCAGGTTGCCTTCAAGGGATACCTATTTCCAGGTAGCCAGAATCTTAGAGTCCAGGGGTTTGAACACCATCTGTCAGAGCGCTCGCTGCCCGAATATTGGCGAATGCTGGGAAAGGCGAACAGCTACCTTTCTGATCCTCGGAAACGTTTGCACCAGAAATTGCGGATTCTGCGCCGTGCCGAAGGGAAAGCCGCTCCCTCCTGATGAGCATGAGCCAGAAGCTGTGGTGGAGGCCATCAGGCAGATGGGGTTGCGCTATGCGGTGATCACTTCGGTCACCAGAGATGACCTTCCTGATGGCGGAGCCGGTCATTTTGCTCGAACCATCCGTTTGATCAAGGAAAACCTTCCTGGAACACTGGTGGAAGTGTTGATCCCTGATTTTGGCGGCAGCGAAAAAGCGCTGCTGCATGTTCTCGAAGCCGGACCTGATGTGCTCAACCATAACTTAGAAACCACTCTGGAAATCTACCCCAGAATAAACAGACCGGACGCCCATTACTTTCGCTCGCTCGAACTTTTGAGAAAAGCCGCAAGATACGGAGCGATCACCAAATCGGGGTTGATGCTTGGTCTGGGAGAAACTCCGGAGAGCTTGAAGAAGACCATTCTGGACCTGCGGGAAACGGGGTGCCAGCTCCTGACTCTCGGCCAGTATCTGCAGGCCGGACGCGACCGCGTGCCGGTAGAACGATATTATTCTCCGGAGGAATTTTCTGCCTGGCGTGACTACGCCCTGAGCCTGGGTTTTGATGAGGTGGTGGCCGGTCCGCTCGTCCGCAGCTCCTACCAGGCTGAAAGCCTTTACTCCTCCAGCCATCCATTCAGGAGTCAAATCTGATGCGCTACCTGATTTTTTCCGACATCCACGGGAATCTTGAGGCGCTGGAGGCGGTGCTGGAACATGCCAGCCGGCGAAAAGTCGACCACTACATCTTTCTCGGCGACCTGGTGGGTTATGGAGCATCTCCCAATGAAGTCATCGAAAAAGTCTTTTCTCTAAAGCGTGTGATAATGGTTCGCGGAAATCACGATAAAGCAGTCTGCGGTCTCGACTCGATACAGACCTTTAATCCGATAGCCGCCGAAGCCATAAAATGGACCAGAAAAAACGTCAGCAAAAAGAACCTGAGACTCCTGTCAAACTTGCCCAAAGGCCCGCTGGTTACACATGATCATCTGACCATCTGTCACGGAGCTCCTTTTGATGAGGACTATTACATTTTCGGCGAGTTTGACGCGGTGGAAGCCTTCGGTTATTTCGACAGCCAGATCTGTTTTTTCGGCCACACTCACTTTCCTTACCTGTACCAGGAAAAAGACAGAACGGTGGAGGGAACCTTCATCGAAGAATTTCCTTTTGAAATCAGACTGGAAAAAGAAGCCAGATACCTGATCAACCCGGGTTCGGTCGGACAGCCTCGCGACCGCAATCCCAAAGCTTCTTACGCTATATACGACTCAACCAGGCGCACTCTAAAATTTTATCGGGTGGAATACAACATAAAAGAAACCCAGAAAAAGATAATTGCCGCCAGCTTACCCCCTTCTCTGGCGGAAAGGCTCGAACTCGGGATTTAACCTTAAAAGACTAAACTTTAACTCGGGGATTAGCGTAGCAATAAAGACAGGCGTTCGGACAGCTCTGTAAATAACTTCCTATGTCTATAGACTCAGTGCAACCACAATCTTTTCTCTGGCTGCGGTCCTTTGAGGTAGAGGCCTTTTCTCCTCCAGGATGAAGTTGACTCAACCGGGCGCCATCGATGCAGGCAGAAGCCCTGACACCCGGAAGCGCGGCTATTTCCGCCTGGCTGCAGCTCCAGATCTCAAGACCATAGCGCCCGGCTGTTTCCACCAGTCTGGCCACCGCCTGCTTTTTTTCTTCGTAAGGGGGATCATAAAACTCCAGCCCGGCTTTCCTCGCCCTGGCCACAGCTTTTCTGTACCACTGAGTGAAACTGAACCTTACCGTTTTTATTCCATAATTGCTTATAAATCTGGCCAGTTCAGGGAAAAAATCCAGATTGCTTCTGATGTTACTTCCCTCACGCCAGAAAACCACCGGGTCAAAACGCACCGAGATTCTTTCAGTCCGCCCGGCCAGCTTCAGAAGCTCCGGAATCTGGACAAGGGCCTCTGCCGGAGCAGGCGCCAGTCTTTCTATAAAAGTACCGCCGAGACCGGTGATGGTGAAATGAAAATAAACCTGCTGATAATCACCGAGAAGAGTTTTCAACCCGAAGCGATTTTCCAGAAGCGGCTTGAAGTTTTTCGACCAGAGAACCAGCGTATGCACCTTCCCGGGCGACAGGTCTACCGAGATTATTTTTCTTTTTCCGTGATGAAAAAAATCTGCCTGCCTCTTTTTCAGAGCATCGGCCAGCCATTCAGGATAGAAAGCCACCAGATCAGTTCGGCGCGAGGCGCTGATGACTTCTTTCCTCTCCATACGACCGGTCATCATGGATCTCTTTTTTATTTTAAATTTATTACAAATGCGGCCATCCTGAGTTTTATTTCTGGACTGGAGACGTTCCGGCCAAAAATCTAAGCCCCAGGAAGGATGATGCTCTATGACTTCAATAATCGACTTTATAATCTCCATTCGCGGCAGATCTCTGGAAATCCTGCCTGACCGAAAATCAGCCTGCCAGCTTAAAACTTATATATAACTGAAAACTTTTGAACATTATGAAAAAACATTAGGAAAATGGTTCAAATCAGGCGGTGAAACCCCGCTCAAACCTCAGAGTCAGGCGACTCTTCCTCTTCATCCCGGAAGAGCCGGTCACCGAGGGTTTCTCCTGTGAAGAAATAGAAGAGGAAGAAATAAAAGAAAGCTAAAATCAAAAGATAAATCAGAAGCCCGCTGCTGGCCACGCCGAACAACTTGAAGATGGTGGTTTCCATCGACCTGGCCACCATCCAGACAGAAACCAGCCAGAACATCACCAAAAAAAGCAGATCAAATATTTTCGCTTTAACAAAGCTCTTAAAGCTCAGCGGTGGCAGTGTTCTTTCCTTCTCAATTGTACGAGCTATTTCAGGTGTAGAGATCTCAACTCGAGAAGCCGTGCTGGAACCGGCGGAAATCCCGGCTTTTTCTGATTCTTCATCCAGTCCTCCCTCAAGTTCGATTTCCAGCTCGCCGCTCATTTCTTCCTCCGGCACCTGTTCTACCGGCTCGCCCAGAGTAACGCTCTCAGGAATGCCGATGGTCGGGCTGGCCGCAGGTGTCTCTTCCTCCAGCAATTCTCCAGTTTCTGTCTCCAGCTTTTCTGTCAGCTTAATCTCGCCTGTCTCTACCTCTCCGGAGAGAAGTTCGGTTGAAGCCGATTCCACTTCTTTGATCCAGGGCGGAACTGTTCCCGTTTCTTCCGTGGTTTTTCCTGCCGGTCTGGCTCTCTCCTTGATAATTTCTTTTTCTTTTTCTTCCAGCACCCGTAAAAAGTCATCCACCTCGCGACGTCCAATCTCGGTAGTCACGCCGATTTTGTCCAGCTCGGCCGACTCAAAGGTAAGAGGAAGTTCCGGCTCTGTTCCTTCAGCCCGGACCTCTTCGCTTCTGGCATCAACTCTTTTCCTGTCAACTCCGAGTTCTTCCATCATCCTGGTAACCGGACCTGGACCGGCGGCTTTCCGGGTTTCCTCGCTTTTCTTTTTATCTTCCTTAAGCAAGTCTTCGACCATCCGGGTAACTAGTCCGGGAGCCTTTGAACCTTCCTTTTCCCCGGGCTGCTCTTCTTTTTCCAGGATTTCCTTCTTTATTTTTTCAACCAGAAACTCTTCTACGCCCGTGGATAAATTTTCTTCTTTTTCTACAGAAATTAACTTTCCTGATTTTTTCTTCAGAACAAAAACTTCCTCTTCCTCCGGAATTTCGGTGTCAGCTTCCCCTCTTGCGGAAGGCGACTCCAGAAAGCTTTCTGCCTCAGCGATTTCTACAGGTGAGGTAATCTGATCCTCTTCTATCAGGATAACTTCACCGGACTTTTCCTCTCCTTCCTCTTCCACTTCCTCGAGTTCATCAAATATCTCTTCCGTTCTGTCCCCTGCTTCTTCAAACACAATATCGGTTTCATCGCTTTGCCTGTCGTCCTCTATGATTTTGTCACCCGGGATTTCTTCTTCAATCTCTTCATCCTCAGGAAAAAGAAGCTGTGTGCCACAGTTTTTGCAATAAGGGTCCTGATCACTGATGAGCGCCCTGCAGTATGGACAGCGTTTAATTCCCATAATTTTATCGTCAGACTATTTATAAATCTAATCTGTCTGCCTGTCAAATAAATTTTTTGTCGCCTTAACCAGCAGCATGGACAATAAAAATGACCGGGGTTAACAAAACGCTTTAAGGCATTAGCTACTCTAAGATGCCAGAGAAACGAGCGCAGCTCTTTTAACACGCCATAAGGCTTTAGAAATTAAGCATGTTAGAAAAAACGGGTTGACAGTTCGTCAGGTTTATATAAAATTAATTTTGTGGGTGGGCGATTAACTCAGTGGCAGAGTGCTACCTTCACACGGTAGAAGTCAGAGGTTCAAATCCTCTATCGCCCACCATTTTTTTGAAAAATTAAGAAGAAGGTAAGAGAGGGAGGTTTGGTGTCGCCCGGACTCCAGAAATAAAAAGACAAAAGAAGAGACAGAAAAAGCAATTCAATATTTTGAATGGTTATTCAAATTATTGAATAAAATTGATTATTTTTCGGCCCTATTATTTCTTATAATATTAATTATAAACAAATTAACCGGGCAAGGGGAACTGGCACGATAATTGCTATATATAACAACGATGTTAGTGAATAAATTTGAAAACAGGGAGGTGAGAGTCAGAGGAAAAGCGATGTTTTTTAAGATGGTTATCGGCCGGGATGGACTTAGAAATTGCCATCCCAGGGTGAGGGGTTTTGATTCCATTCGAAAGGAGAATTTATTCGAATGAGGAACAAAGTACTGATTCTTCTTTTACTCGTGTTGCTGGCTGGTGGAACCGCCTTCGCTCAGATTAACCCCGAAGGCAAGATTACCGGTAAAGTCACCGATGACCAGGGTAATCCCCTTCCGGGTGTTACCGTAGAAGCCACCAGCCCGAAACTGGTTGGAAAAGCCGCTACCGTAACCGACGCCACCGGAACCTACCGGTTGCTGGCTCTTCCTTCCGGTACTTATGAACTTACTTTCTCGCTGCCCGGTTTCAAGACTCTGGTCAGAAAAGACCTTGTTCTTCAGCTTGGCCAGACTATCGTGGTCAACGTGACCATGGAACCAGCCGCTATCGAGGAACAGGTAACGGTAGTCGGGCAGAGCCCTCTGATCGACGTTAAAAGCACGGTTAAGGGCACTACGCTGACGAAGGAAACCTTCCTCACACTGCCCCGTGGCCGCAACTTCGAGTCGCTGGTAACCACAGTTCCGGGTGTTTCCAGCGAAGGCAGAACCGGAGGACTTTCGGTTGACGGCGCAACTGGAACCGAAAATATGTGGTACGTTGACGGTACGAACGTTACGGAAATCCACGTAGGAACCAGAGCTCAGAATGTCGTTCTCGAGCTGGTCGATGAGGTAAAGGTAACCGCTTCCGGTTACAATGCCGAATTCGGTGGTTCGATGGGTGGCGTGGTCAACGTTATCACCCGTTCCGGCGGCAACAGCTTCCACGGCGACATTCTCGGCTTCTATGAAAACAACAAGCTCTGGATGCAGGGTAAATCCAGAGACTACCTGCGGCAGGATCCTTATGACCCCACCACGCTGCGTTATGAATACGTAAATAATGACGACCTGTTCTTCAACGGTGGAAAGGACAGAGACAGAACTTACAGAATCGAAGGTGTCTTCAGCCTCGGTGGCTACATCATCAAAGACAGATTGTGGTTCTTCGCTTCTTTCAACCCGATATACGGCCAGACCACTGCTCTGCGCGACTTCAATCAGAGACAGGGACCCTTCTACAGTTTCGTTCAGTGGTACAGATACGACAATGCCTCCATTAAGCTGACTGCCGCTCCGATGAGCGGGCTGAGAGTTTCTGCCAGCTTTGTGAATAACTTTTACCGGTATAAAGGCTCGATTCCCAGCATCAACGGAACCGATAACCCGGACACCCCCTACCACAAAGACGGTTATGACTATCCGAACTTCTCCACCGCTTTCACCGCCGACTACACCGGATTCAACAACCTGCTGATTTCGTTGCGAGCCGGCTGGCACAGACAGGACGTCACCAACCAGGGAATTAAACCGCCCGCTGGACCCACTTATTATTTCAACTACTCCAACTATATTTATGAGCCTGATTACCAGGCAATGGGCAGAACAGACCTTCTGCATTATGCCGGCTGGTCAAACTCCGCTACCTGGCTTAACCTCAAACACGAGCTGAGAGAAAAAGTCAGCTCCAATCTTGACGTCACTTATTACATGACGCTCGCCGGCGAGCATGCCTGGAAGGCTGGAGCCCAGTTTATCTGGCTGCATGAAAATTATGGCTACACGCCCGATGCCCCCCGTGTGAACCTCTACTGGAACCGAGCCTCCTCGTTCGGAAGAGGCACCTATGGTTACTACATAATAAGACACGGCTACAAATCCTATCCCTACGGCTGGTCCTGGAACATCCACAGCAACAACTGGGCCTTCTATATCCAGGATTCCTGGACGATCGCCAACAGACTCACCATTAATTTTGGCGTCAGAACCGAATCAGAATACATTCCATCATTTGATCCAACTTATGATATAAAGCCGATTCAGTTTGGTTTCGACGAAAAAATCGCTCCGCGCTTCGGTCTTGTCTACGATGTCTTTGGCGACTCCAGCCTGAAGCTCTTCGGCAGCTTTGGAATTTATTACGACGTCATGAAGCTCTATCTGGCTGAAGGCGCTTTCGGCGGTTTCAAGTGGAAAAACAGCTACTTCGCCCTGAATAACCTCGACTGGACGCTTATCGCTGCCAATTTCGTCAATACTCATAACTTCGAAGACCTGGCTGACCAGGCGCCCGGAGGTAATGCCTATCTCGGCACCATAGACTTCCGGTATCCTTCGTTTGACGCTGTCGACCCGAGCATGAAGCCGGTTTCCCAGATGGAAATAAGCTTCGGCGCTGAGAAGAAGCTTATGGAAAACGTGTCGTTCTCCGCTCGCGCAGTCTACAAGCACCTTATCAGAACCATCGAAGATATCGGCGCCTATGTTGAAGTTGAACCTGGAGTGTTCGCGGAAGTTTACATGTTCGCCAACCCGGGCTACGGCTGGGCCAGACCTGAATCCCAGGGCGGGAGAATTTCCGACGAATACTGGCCAATGCCCAAAGCCAAGAGAGATTACTATGGTCTCAACCTGGCTCTGGAAAAGAGATTTAGCAACAACTGGCAGGGTGGAATCAACTACACCCTGAGCCGCGTTGTCGGTAATTACGGCGGTCTCTCCAGCTCCGACGAAGAAGGCCGCAACTCCCCGAACGTCGAAAGGTACTTCGACTACTGGTTCATGCCCTACAAAGCTGACGGCACGCCTCTCGACGGTCCGCTTCCACACGACAGAACCCACTACATCAAAGCCTACGGTTCCTATGTGTTCCCGTTCGGCCTGACCGTTGGTTTCACCGCCTATGCCAGAAGCGGTTATCCGCTGAGCACCAGGATCAACCTTTGCAACACCTATATGTGGCCGAATGGATACGGAGACCTGGGCCGTCTGCCCTGGAACGTCTGGGCTGACGTCTATCTCGAATATACCCTGCGCTTTGCCGGAAAGTATGGTTTCGGCATCAACCTCCAGATCAACAACGTCACCAACACCAAGTCGATAACTGCCAAGGTTTATGACCTCAACAGGGTCGGCGGAAGGTACTTTGTCTATGAAGACGGCACCAATGTCTTACGCGATTTCGAAACCGACATGCTCAACGGCACCTTCAAAGACTACTGGTATGAATACTTCTCCAACAGAAACCTCGACCTCGACGGCAACCCGAATACCGTTTCGAACCCGCTCGACCCGCATCCTGCTTTCCTGTGGTGGAGCTCCAGATTCGGAAGCTGGTCGGCCAGACTCGGCTTCAAGTTCACCTTCTAAGCTGAGCTGAAGCGATAGTTCAGGCCCGTCCCCGCCGGAAGGCGGGGGCGGGCTTTTTATTTTGCCGGCTCTTTCTCTCCTCTCCTTTCATCCCCCATTCTTGCCTGGTCCAAATCACCTGCTCAATACAAGTTGATTTCCATCTTTATCCACCTGCCACCGAAAAACCTGCATTTACCACTTTTTAGCTTAATGCACATTTATCCGGCATCGGAAATTCTGGTTTTTGGCTTTATGCCTTCCGGACAGAACACTAAATTTTCAGCCTGTTTATTCCC
>FWWL01000517.1_pt1 | contig 105635 bp, 102 predicted proteins | sample 2228331 | NCBI WGS metagenome assembly FWWL01 (sample SAMEA103939775, study PRJEB20133) | metagenome | reverse complement strand
CGTCAAAGTGGGAGGATAGCAAGTAGGACTGCACAAGAAAAGCCTTGTGCCACAAGCCTCGGCGAATTCCGAGAGGCTATTATTTTATAGCGGGAGTGTAAATATGCAAAACAGAAACAAGACAAATTCTTTTCTGCCAATGCTTTTGAAGGTAGAAGTATCTTCGGATTTATTAGAGGAAGGAGATGAGCTTTTAGTAACAAGCTGGTGGCAAAACGTTGGAGAAGAACCTGCTGATAGATTTTTGACTGGCTTTATGGATCTCATTTTTGGTGATCAAAGAATACCCGAAAATATTCCAAGGACCCATCGGGTTGAATGGAAGCCATACCCAGCTTTGCATACTTGGCAGAAAGGGGAAATATGGGCAACTACCTGCCGGTGGAAAGTTCCTAAATTGTGGGGTGGAACTTATGAACTTTATTTGGGTTTCCGTGATGAACAAGGGGTACCAGTACACCTTTATGGAAAATCACTTCATTCTAAATTATTTATTGGAGAAATCGATATTGGTTGGGGCTGGGGCAGACCTGCGCTTGAATTGGCGAGAAAACCTTTGGCTTACGAGTTTAATGAAACGGTTACGGTCAATGATGACTATACTGCGAATCCAATCGCCGAATTGGCTATAGGCGATGCTGTAAAAGCATATATGAATGCCCAATATCCGACGGTTTCGCATCTTCATGACGGAGATGCCATCTTTCAAATTCCTTTTTCAAAACCAGAAGTTTATTTTAGAGATAAGAATACAGACAAAGTGCTCGCAAGTTACGAACCTGAAATGGGTATAAACTACACAACGACAGCAGTGGGGAATCAAAGATTAACTTATACGGCTGAAGTCATCTATAAAGAAAAAGTGATTGCTAAATGGTCTCTTGATTTTTTTTCGAAGTCAAGGCAAATTTCAATTGCACTGAAAGTACTTTTTGAAGAAAAGCAATATGAACTTTTGGAAGTCAGGTTGCCATCCATTGCTTCACTTTCAGGAAGTAATGTGAATATGGTAGATTTTTTTGGCGGAGGCAGATTGATCACCACCGATCATGCCTTGCCAATCGGCTGTGAACACATATATGACGTAAGAAATGCCGCGGCAGTTTACAATTCAGATGGGATAATCGTTTTAGAATCTCTGGGGCTCGATAACAAAATATACCAATCAATTCAACAAAACAATACAGAGAAACGGGCGGTGATTGGAATCGCCTTGACAGCCAGACTTAGAGCTTATGGAGATCTTGAGTCTATTCCGGTTTCGGAACCTGCAACATTTTCAATAGATATTCTAGATAAGCATTGGGGAAAACCCTCATGGCAAACCTGCGCCGTCTTTTTGCGGCAAGGATTGAAAGGAAAGAATAGAGACTTATACAGAAGGGCATTGGTTTATAAATATGCGCTATCCTACGGGCCGGTTCCCGAACCAAGGCAGCTTGAAGCCAATTCAACCTATCCGGTTCAACGCCTTGCAGAAACGCATTCGTTTGACGAAGCGCTAGCCATTGTCAAGAAAATGTACTACCTAACTGATGGAGGCCCGCAAATATTTTATATGGTGGGGTGGCAGTTTGAAGGGCACGATACCGGCTACCCCTATGTGATGGAGGTCAACCCAAAAGTTGGAACACAGGAAGAATTGCGCAGAGTGATAGACGAAGGGCAGCGGTATAACGCGAGTGTCACCATGCATGACAACTATGACGATGCCTATATCAGCCCGTACTTCCATAAAGAAGATATTGCGCTCAATCAAAAAGGGGACATGTGCAAGGGATGGGCTTGGTCTGCGGGAATGTCTTATATGTTGTCGCTTAAACGATACAGACAATTGGGACTTATGCAGGAACGCGTGCAAAAAACGGTTGAATTATTTGGCATTCATACTTCCTATCACCTTGATGTCCTGACATCCGAAGTGAGGCGGTATGATTTCAATCCGCAATGGAAGTCAGCATCCGACATCGGTCTGCAAGAAAAGAAAGAAATTATCCATCAATTTAACCATTATGGGATCGATATTACCAGTGAGTGCCTTTCACACCCTTTTGTCGGTCATATTGGCTTTGCTTATTGGACAAGGTATTCAGCAAAAAGTTGCTTGTATCCAGGTGAAGAAATCATACCGTTGACCTCCATGATTTACCACGGGACTATTCAATATAATTCTGCATACGAAAACAAAATGGATATCTTGGACAGTTTAATTCTGGGAGGTTACGCGGGATTAGGAGAAGTACAGCAAATAGAAGTAAAGCATCTTAGGGGCTACTATCTGTTATCTATGCCGATGGGATTGTTATACGATCATCAAATATGCGATTACAAAATAGACGGTTCAAAGATTCATATAGACTATGGCAACAATAGCTATATCCAGATTGATAAAAAAGTGAAATCCTATGACATTGTTTTAGATGGTCGAATTATCGGACGCGATTGGTCGACGTTTGCGCCTGGCTTCAGACCAGGAAGCTATCTTGCGTTTTCCATGCATGGGGGGGATTTGCAATATCCTGCGCCTGAGGGGTGGCTGGATGGGACTATTGTCAGAGCTGTCACATTAAACGAAGAGGGAGAAGGGGAGACGCTGCCGTGTTTTGTCCAACAAGGAATGATACACATGCATTTACCTGTAGATACTCCCGTTCGAATCGTTCGTGAGTAGTATTACAGCGAGGAGAGTATTAGTATGGCTGTCTACGTTCAATTAGAGCAATGGCGAGAAGCAATTAAGCAAGCGCTGAACAGCGGGGGAAATAAGCATTGCGCACCCGCCGCGCGCTGTGTTGCACCGATCGTTTCTCTCGATGCAGACAAGCGTGTTCCATTTCACTGGAAAGCAATGCCGATTGCATCTTCCGTAGATGCATCCACAACCAAGCTGTTTTGGGAGGATATTCAAGACATCCTGCACTCTAATGATGTCAGCTTTCGGATCACGATAGCGGTCGTCGATTGGGAGGAGAAGCTGATCGAGGTTTTCTTGCCGGTTACGGGAACGGTCCTAGGCCAGATGGATATTCGGTACGGGGATGTACTGCAGTTGTTCGAACTGCGGTTCCCCGGATATTATATCGATGCGGTTCGGCAGGAAGGGCTTGCCCTACGAATGGTCAAGGGAGAAAAGCCGCTGTGGTTTTTCTCCGAATCGGCTGCAAACTTGAGTACACGAGTCTTTTTGCCTCATCTGACGGCTTCACTTCCACCCCAACATACGCCTGCCGTGGAGTTCATCAGGAGAATGGCTTCGCTGTCCTCTCTGCAACCCTTTAGCTGGATGGAGGGGTGCATCGTGGATGGTCTGTGGGAGCTTCAGCAGCTTGAACCGGAACTGAAGGCGGAGGACGTGATTCGGCAGCATTTCGAGATGTATTTTACACCCGAAGGTCAATTAATTTACGAGGACCCCTGGAGCAGACCGGCGGACGGGAGGCTGTACGGAATCGAAAGCACGCTGCCAATCGCGGTCTTGGCGAAGCTCGATCGGGCTCATCCTTGTGTTGCTATGGCCCAACAGTTCTGGCTGTCCCTGCTTAATGAAAGGGGCGGCATCCAGGACGGCGAGGAGTTATCGGCCGAAGGCTGTTACACCGTGGCGTACCCGATGGCTTGTGTGGCGAATCTTCATGCAGACACCAACCTTCGGACGCTTGCGCTGCAGCAATTATGGCTTCGTAAGGAGCAGCTGTGGGTTGGAGACGATATGTATTTGCGATCTTACCGGGGACCAGACACACATCGTACCTATAAGAATTGGGGGCGTGGCTTGGCCTGGTATTTGATGGGTTGGGTAAGAACTTTGAAGAAAATGGGGGGAGAAGCGTCAGATCTCGCTCAATGGCGCGGTGAGATAGAACGCGCGGCTGACATTGTGATGTCGAGGCAACGCCCCGATGGTTTATGGACCTGCTTCATCGACGAACCTTCAACAGGTGTGGATACTTCGGGGTCTGCAGGCATTGCGGCTGCGTTGGCGATCGGGGCAGCTAACGGGCTGCTTCCCCCCAGAGCTGCCGAGGCAGCGTCCAGAACTTTACAAGCTTTAGAAGGTTACCTGTCTGCGGATGGTTTGCTATTTGGAGCTTCACAGATTAATAAGGCGGGCGAAGCGCTTCAGCGTTCCGGCTATCGCGTCTATTCGCAAATTGCGATGGGTCTGATGCTTCAGTTGATCATCGGTTTGATCAGATGCGAGGATGACAATTTATACAATTGATTATGCAGAGGATCCGAATCCCCACACAATCCATATCACGCCCGGTGATCGCCTCGGAGCATCGCTGAAGGCGGAGTCCCAATGATCTTCTTGTATACGTGATTAAAATAAGTTTGATCACAAAACCCTAAATAATCGGAAATCTCTTTCATCGTCATTGCAGTTGTCTGAAGTAGACCTCGGGCAGCAGCTATACGCACGTGATGCAAATATTCAATTGGTGTTCGGCTGGTAACCTCCTTGAACATGTTTGAAACATAATTGGGTGTACGATTAATGTGTTCGGCTAGATCCCCAATTCGAATGGGGTCTCTATAATTGCGAATGATGTATTCCTGCACCTGTTGAACAAGATAAAGCTTATTCGTAGGGAATACTTGCGTTGCCAGCTCCCGATGAAAGAGGCCGAGCATCTCCAATGTCATCCCCTGAACAATCATTTCATAATAAGGCGTGCGTCCCATCCACAGTTCATAGAGCAAGGAAAACCGCTGTTTCAAATATTCAAAGCTTCTTGTTTTGATTTTGCGATAACTGCGTTCCAATAGCAGTGTCAAGTCAATGCCCTTAGGTTCGGGGAGCTGGAAATGCACGGAATACATCTCATGGGGGGCGTTGAAATCTGCTTCAGCGGATCGCATAGTTCCCATCGGGATAAAAAGAGCATCTCCCTTGGTCATGTGAAGCGTTTCTCCTTCGATTGTATAGGTTATTTTCCCATCGGCTACCAACAGCATAATCATGTTTTGCGTTTCGGTATAGGGGATCCGCCATTCCGATCCCATACAATGATCATATAGCACTGCATTGATTTTCATGCTCTGGCTCTCCTTCACTCATTGTGCAATGCAATTGTATTGTAGAATTACTCAAAAAACAATTGTTTTGTTCATCGCTTTTTTTCTGAGCACTTTATTATAATTACCACATAAGCGGTTGAATGGAGGATATAAAATGACAAAAATAAAAAAGCTTATCGATGTAGATGTTCACAATGAATTGCGTAGTGATCGCGACCTATTGCCTTATTTACCCGAACCTTGGCACAGTCGTGTGGCGGCAGGCGGAATCGGAATCCCACACAGCGGGTATTATTCTCCTGTTGGCACACTGCGAAAGGATTCGGTACCCCCCGGGGGAGGCATTCCCGGTTCGGACCCGGAATTCATGGTCAAACAACTGATAGAAGAGCATAACGTGGAATATGCTGTTCTGACCGGTATTTTATACAACATTTCAGCATCCCATGATCCTGACTATGCGGCAGTCATATGCTCAGCTTATAACGATTATCTGGTTGAAGAATGGCTTGGCAAACACAAGGCATTTAAAGGGGCTATGATTGTATCGACTCAAGACCCTGTTCTGGCAGCGCGAGAAATTGACCGTATTGGCGGGCATCCCGATATTGTTGAAGTGATTATTTCAAGTGCAGCCCGCGCTCCTCTGGGTCAGAGGCAATATCATCCGATCTATGAAGCTGCGCAGCGTAATGGCTTGCCTGTAGCAATTCATCCCGGTACGGAGGGTGCGGGAAGCACGATGCCGCCAACCGGAGCGGGGTATCCTACTCGATATATCGAGTGGCATACCTGTTTGCCTCAGGTTTTTATGGCCCATCTAGTAAGCTTGGTTTGCGAAGGGGTGTTCGATAAATTCCCCAACCTCAAATTTGTCCTAGTCGAGGGAGGTATTGCATGGCTCCCGCATCTCATGTGGAGGCTTGATAAAAATTATAAAGCGTTGAGGTCTCAGGTTCCATGGCTGAAGAAGCAACCTAGCAAGTACATTCGCGAACACTGCTACTTGACTACCCAGCCCATTGAAGAACCTGAAAACCCGAAGGATTTAATTCAACTCTTTGAGATGATTGATGCGGAAAATATACTTATGTTCTCAAGCGACTACCCGCATTGGGATTTCGATTCGCCTGCGGAGGTGCTGAAACGTTTGCGTCCTGAAGCACGCGAGAAAATTTTTTATACCAACGCTAAAGAACTTTACAATCTTTAATCAAGGAGGCGCCTAAATGGCAGTTTATTATGTCGCCGAAGTCAACAGTATTCCGCCGAGCGAGCACCTCATCGTTGAAGTGGAAGGACGGTCGATCGGAATTTATAATCTTAACGGCGAATTTTATGCGATACACAATTACTGTCCTCATCAGGGGGCGGCTCTTTGCCTGGGTCCTGTCTGTGGAACCAACTTGCCGTCCAATGTGTATGAGTACTCGTTCGGACGCCAGAAGGAAATTGTCCGTTGCCCTTGGCATGGCTGGGAATTCGACATTAAGACGGGAAAATCGCTCTTTGATGAAAAGGTACGAGCGAGAAGTTACAGGACTCAGGTGCAAAATGGCAGAGTCGGAATTGTCATTGGACAATAATTTGATACTCTTTCGACCATTGGATTCTGGCACCCTGTGAACATTGTTTATTTGAGGATCGACGGGTTCAGTAAGACGGTTGAATATGAGCAGTAACCAAGAAAATACAGGAGCGAATAAATTGACTAACCAAATCGGTACGATGATTCATAATGGTCCCAAAGATTGGGTTATTATTCAGCAGCAGAACGGCAAGGGAAGCGTGCTATTATCAGGGATCTGGGCTGTGCCTGAAGAAGAAGAGGTTCACAGTGCACAGGCGTATGCGCGTGTAGTTCGCGAAGACGATGGCAGTATCGTTGTGGCTTGGCAGCCTTGTGAAATGTCAGGCGGACAGAACTGGAGCATCCAGCTTGCGGGGATTCCAACGGGCGGGCTTTATCGCATCGAAACCAATTTGAATTTGAATGACAGTCCATTAATGGAGTGGGCCATGCGCGGCGATATGATCCATCATGTCGGCGTAGGCGACTTGTGGATCATCGCCGGTCAAAGCAATGCGGCAGGGTATGGAAGAGGACCTTTTCACGATCCGCATGAACTGGGTGTGCATTTGTTTCGCAACAACGGCGGCTGGGATGTAGCGACGCATCCTTTTAACGAATCTACGAATTCAACTCATATGGAAAATAGAGAAAGAGGTAACCCGGGACATTCTCCTTTTCTTGCATTCGGGAAATGGCTCCGCAAGGAGACAGGGATGCCGATCGGTTTCATCCAAACTGCGTTGGGCGGATCTCCGTTAAAGGCATGGAATCCTGACGAAGATGGCATTCTCTATCGAAATATGATGAATATCGTAAAGTCGGTTGGGGGCAAGGTGCGAGGTATGTTGTGGTACCAAGGTTGTTCGGATTGTAATAAGGAAGAGTCCGTTACTTATCTGGAGAGGTTTGCAAATTTCGTTAGCCATGTGCGTCATGACTTGCGCGTTGAATTGCCCATCCTTACAGTTCAACTTAATCGATTGACAGCGGATGTTAGTTGCGAGGTCAACCAGTCATGGGGAATTGTGCGTGAAGCACAAAGACTTGCCGCGCTCCAAGTTACCGGTGTTTCAATTGTTCCCGCATTGGATTGCCCGTTGTCCGATCATATCCATAATAGTCCGGCAGGCAATATACTGATCGGAGAACGTCTTGCCAAAGCTGCGATGGCTTTTGTGTACAAGAAACATGAACCATTCCATGCACCTGAAATTTCTCGTGCTGTTCTTAGTTCAAGTGAGGTAGCCTCCAATATTCGTATGGAATTTCAGCATGTTCAAGGTTACCTTATTACGATTGGAGCGAAAAGCAAAGTATTTACAGTGATCGATACGTTAGGTGAAATCGATATTATAGATTGGCAAATTTCCTCTCGAACTGAAATAAGTCTAACGTTGGCACGGGAACCGCAAGGCGAGGCATTCTTGCATGGTGCGTATGAAGCGAATCCAGCAAGTTTTTTGCCATTGGATACAGGTACATATATGCCGATGCTTGCATTCTACGGGCACCGTATTTGTATTGAATTAAATTGATGAATGACTTGCAGAATATCATTTCCGGAATGGATCTGGTAGAGGACAAGATCAGTTCTGATTTGAGCCAACCGTACTATTCGCTTTCGCTGTGTCTGTCATCCGGATCCTGTTCTCGAACAAGCGATTAAAATAAGTCAAACTATCGTGTCATTCCCAAATGCAAAGGGAGAGTACTGCTGTTGTTTGATGATGTCAATCAGGTTCAGTATATAGGTCCAGGATCATGCGGGCTGCTTTGGGCTAAAGGTCGTTTCATTACCCGCAGTGAATCTTTTTTTGCAGGGGAGAGTCGACAGCTTCCCGGTAAGACGGGGCGTAACCCGATTGAAAGAAATGTGGGATGCGGGTATTCCGATCGCGGTTGCGTCCGACAACATTCATGATCCCTTTCATCCGTTCGGCAGAGGAGATCTGGTCCAGATCGGATTGATTTCTTCCTACGCCGCGCATATGGGGCGGCCTGCCGATCTGCGCACGCTGATCCGTATGATTTCCGATGTTCCGGCAACCATTCTAGATATCTCAGAATATGGGGTGAAGACGGGTTATAACGCGATTTTCGTTATCCTGGATTGCAGCACTCCCGCTGAGCTGTTTACTCTGCTGCCGGAGAGACGTTGGGTATACAGCGGAGGAAAGTGGGTGCGCATGGCTTCCAAGAAGGCGGAATGGAAAGATACTACGCTTTCCTCTCATTGGGATCAGGCAAGTGAGGTTGTTCATTTTCGCGCTGGTATGGTTCATACGGGCAATAAGCTGGGATGAAGCTACGCCCGACGTTTACGGCAAATAACCCGGAATGTCGTTTGTTGAGGCATTATTTTCCCGGGTTATTCCTCAACACCAGCGGTTTAATCGTTAAGCCTTGAGCAAGCAGTGAGAACAGGACCACGCTGAATGTCAGCACCAGAATATCGTCCCTGCCCTCGAAGGATAAGGGCAAGCTTAGCGCGAGCGCAATGGACAAGCTGCCCTTTAAACCGCCCCAATTCAATATGGCCTTCCAGGAAGCAGGGAAGTTCTTCAGAAACATAAGACTCGCATAGAGGGCTATCGTTCTTCCGAGCAGTACGATGAAGATCGAAGCCGCGATGAGCCCCCATTTGTCCGTGAAGTCGATATGCTTTATTTCGAGTCCGATCATCAGGAAAATCAAGGAATTCGCGACCAATGTCACGACGTCCCAGAACGAATGAATATTCACCTTCGTCGTCTCGGACATCCCGATCCTCGCTCCGTAGCTTCCGAATATCAAGCCCCCTACTACAACGGCAATAACCCCGGAAACATGGAAGTGCTCTGCAATAAAAAAGCTTCCGAAAAAAAGCAGCATCGAGAAGCCGATTTCCAGCGGATAGTCGTCGTAGAGGCGTATGAGCTGCGAGAAGAGATAACCCATAATGGCACCGATAAGAATGCCGCCTAGGCAGAATTTCAAGAACAGCACAATCCCGCTGCCGACGCCTGCCCAGCCCATCTCCATGTACGTGAGCAAGTATACGGAAGAGATTTGAAACAGCACGACGGCAATCCCGTCATTAAAGAGAGACTCGCCCTCAATGATCGTCACGAGCTTCTTCGGAACTCCCAAGGATTTAAAGATGGAGATGACGCTTATGGGGTCCGTGGCGCTCATGAGAGCGGCAAAGGTAAAGGCCACGACCAATGGCAATCCCAGCCCCCAATAAACAGCCGCCGCGATGAGGAAGAAGGATAATAACGTTCCGCCGAAAGCTAGGGCCAGCACCGGCTTGCTTTGCTCGCGCAGATGGGAGAAAGGCAGCTTTAACGTGGCATCTCCCAGCAGAATGGGCAGGAACAAAGAGATGATGATGGCCTGAAATACATTCGATTGCGTAACGAAGGCTTCGGCCTCCTCCAGAAAAGGCACATGGATAATTCCAAGCAGAAGCCCCACCACGACAAGAGCGATGGAATAGGGCTGATTTATTTTTTTGGCAATGGCAATAACTCCCATCGAAATCGCAAGCAAGATCAATAGTTGGATGAAAACCTCGTTAAAATGAAGCATGAGACACCTCTTCGGAATGGATTCTGGCGAATATTTCTTATTTTTGCATTATACCCGATAGCCCCACCTACACCAAGATCCTATTGACAATATATAACATAAGGATTAGTATGTGAATAAAAAATGATTTAATTCACAAGATCACAAAAGTGAGGGGTTTGCCCCATGCCCAAGAAATTCACAGACCAAGAACGAGACTGGATATACCGTAAATTATTGACGGAAGGCCGCCGCAGCTTCGAAACTCACGGTCTTAAGAAGACGAGCGTCGAAGATTTAACGAAGGCGGCAGGCATAGCGCAAGGCTCGTTTTATATGTTTTTCGGATCGAAGGAGGAGCTGTTCTTCGAAATCATTCTGGAGGACGAAAGGCGCATTCGCAGCACGATGCTGGAATCGTTAAGGCCGGGAGAAGCCGTTACCGGGGAAGGTATCAAGCAGTTTCTGCTGCAGTCGTTCCGAATGATAGATGAAAGTCCGTTAATGCGTCAGATGATCGTAAGGGGAGAGCTGGAGCAGCTTTTAAGAAAATTGCCTAAGGAGCTGCTGGAGCGCAATTTCTCGGAGGACAAAGATTCTCTGATGCCTGTAATCACGAGATGGCAGGCGGAAGGAATCATGATCGGGGTAGCTCCGGAGTTGATTGTCAGCTTGATTCGAGCTCTCATTTTATTGACGCTGCACAAGGAAGAGATCGGCGAAGATCTGTTTCCGGCTACGATAGAGCTGCTGGCTGAATTGATGGCACAAGGGATGGTTTCCATGACGGCTGGGCCGAAGGGAGAGAGTGCGCCATGATCGAAGTGAAGGAGCTTCGATTTACTTATCCGAACCGGAAGGAGCGTACGCTTCACGGGCTTGATTTCACTATTCCGGAAGGGGAAATATTCGGTATTCTCGGTCCTTCCGGAGCAGGCAAAAGCACAACGCAAAAAATATTGATCGGCGTTCTGAAGGCGTATTTGGGCAGCGTGAAGGTGATGGGCAAAGAAATACGGAACACCGGACCGGATTTCTTTGAACGAATTGGGGTGGCCTTTGAGTTTCCGAACTTTTACAGCAAATTTACAGCATTGGAAAATTTAAAGATGTTCCGCTCGCTCTATGCGGGACGAACGGAGGAGCCGATGCGCCTCTTGGCGCAGGTTGATCTTGCGGATGCCGCGAATATGAGGGTTTCCCAGCTGTCGAAGGGAATGAAGATGCGGCTCAATTTCTGCCGGGCACTCTTGAATGATCCGGAAATCCTGTTCCTTGATGAACCTACCTCGGGGCTGGACCCCGTCAACGCCAAGCGGATGAAGGAACTGATTCAGGAGAAAAAAGCAGCCGGCAAGACAGTAATTATAACGACGCACAACATGCAAGCCGCAGAGGAGCTGTGCGATCGCGTTGCTTTTATCGTCGACGGTCAGATCAAGCTGATCGATTCTCCTCGGGAGCTTAAGATTCGCAAGGGACAGAAGCGGGTCCAAGTGGAGTATCGTCATGATGGCGAACTCTGCTTAGCGGAGTTTTCTCTCGAAAATATTGGGGAGAACGAGCGATTCTTGCAGGTAATAAGGGAGTATCCCCTGGAGACGATTCACTCGCTGGAGTCTTCGCTGGAGCAAATATTCATCGATGTCACCGGGAGACAACTGACATGAGGGCGGCATATGCTTTCGCCTTTGATGTCCGATTTCAATGGCGTCATGGCTTTTACCTGGTTTATGCAATTGTTTGCGCATTTTATTGGGCGCTGCTGCATTTCGTTCCGGAGAGCTATGAGGAGAAGACGATCGTTCTGTTGACCTTCAGCGATCCAAGCGCGCTAGGGCTTATTCTGGCAGGGGGAATCGTGCTTCTGGAAAGAGATCAGGGCGTTCAGGATCCGCTGTTCGTCACTCCGATTCGTACTCGGGAATATTTGCTCGCGAAAGCGGCGTCTTTGTCCATGCTTTCCCTGTTATCGGCATGGATTATTCATTTGTCTTCAATCGGCATCCCTGAAGCTCCGGTAAGCTTCTCTGCCGGCATTGTCTTGACCTCAAGCTTGATGTCCCTCTTATCGATTGGAGTTGCGGTACGCTCTCGAACGATCAACGGCTTTATCCTAATGTCTCAAGTCTATGCGCTGCCCTTCGTGCTACCATTACTGGGCTTTTTCGATGTGTGGGAAACGAAGCTGTTTCTGCTCCTGCCCACCGAGGGGACCTTAACGATGCTGCAATCGGCGTTCTCTACCTTGTCGTTCGGAGATCGCTTTTATTCCATTTTCATATTGCTCATTTGGAATTATGCAATTTATTTATGGGCGCGCAGGTCGTATGAGCAGCATGTGCTAGAGCGGATTGGAGCGGGAAAATGAGCAAGTTTAGGGCTCTTCTGATGAACGACATTCGTCATGCAGTTCTGGATCCGTTGCTTATGGTCGGCGTTCTCGGACCGCTGGCACTCCTACTTCTCTCCCGGTTCGGCTTTCCGATTGCCGTACAATGGCTCGAGTCGCGCTATGCGTTCGACTTAGGAGAGTACGCCGGCTTTGCCGCTGCCTTTCTTGTTGCGACCATTCCTATGCTGATCGGTATGCTGACGGGTTTGTTGATGCTTGATGAACGCGACGAGAACGTTATCGCCTATTATGCCGTTACACCGCTGATGCGCAGAGGCTATATCGTATACAGGTTATTTCTTCCCTCGACTTTGTGCGCCGTGCTGTCCGCGTTGTATTTAAGCTTGTCCGGATTAGTAGAATTCCGTATGGAGAGCATATACACGCTCCTGCTGTTGGCTCTCGAAGCGCCTTGGTTCGCTTTATTCCTGGCGGCTTTCTCTGCGAACAAGGTGGAAGGTCTGGCCTTGTCCAAGATAGGCGGGTTGTTCATAGCCGGTCCTGCGGTTGCCTATTTCGTGCCGGGAGCATGGCAGCTGCTCGGAGCGTGGATTCCTTCTTATTGGCCGTCTAAGGCCTTACTGGCAGAATCGGGAGGAGAGTCTCTCGCCGCTCTCGGTTATTATGCAGCGGGATTGCTCCTGCATGCAGTGCTATTGCTTTTTACGTTCAGGGCATTTATAAGAAGGATAGATTAGCCCATATTGTAAAGGATTAAACCTTGACATCCATCTTCATTTTCCGTAGTATAGGGAAGTGGGTTGGGTGTCAAGTGCTTTACCTTGACGCATGCGTTTGGCGAAGGGAGTGACATCGGTTGCCCTTGGATAACGACGCGCTAGAGAAAACAAACCGGATCAACGTGCTGCACGATTTTTATGGGGCCTTGTTGACGGAGAAGCAGCAAACGTTCGTTAAATGTTATTTTCACGATGATTATACGTTGGGTGAAATCGCCGCCGAATTTCAGATTAGCCGGCAAGCGGTTTACGAGCATCTGAAGCGGGCCGAGCAGGTGCTGGAGGATTACGAATCCAAGCTCGGGCTTGTGGACAGGCACGGACGGCTGTTGGCGGGAATCGACCTGCTGGAGTCGCAAATCGCCGGACTGCCGGCCGAATGGCGCGAGCCGTTCACGGAAACAGCCGCAAAGCTGCGGGGAGCGGAATTGCCCGTTGCGACCCAAGAAAAACAATAGATTAAGCGATCACCGTTCCGAAGGAGGGATGGGAATATGGCATTCGAAGGATTATCGACCCGGCTGCAGAACGTGTTCGGCAAGCTGAAGGGCCGAGGTAAAGTATCCGAGGACGACGTTAACGAAGCGATGCGTGAGGTACGCTTGGCGCTCTTGGAAGCCGACGTTAACTTTAAGGTCGTCAAGGATTTCATCGCCAAAGTGAAAGAACGCGCCACCGGCCAGGAAGTCATGAAGAGCTTCACTCCCGCGATGGTCATTATCGATATCGTTAACAAAGAATTAACCGAGTTGATGGGCGGTACGCAGGAGAAGCTGGCGAAGGCGAACAAGCCTCCGACGGTTATTCTGATGGCAGGCTTGCAAGGGGCCGGTAAGACGACCCTGACCGGTAAGCTCGCCAAGCTGCTGCAGTCCCAGAACCACAAGCCGCTGCTCGTCGCTGGAGATATCTATCGTCCTGCCGCTATCAAGCAGCTACAGGTTCTCGGAGGACAGATCGGAGCGCCGGTATTTACGCTAGGCGACCAAGTCAGTCCCGTTGACATCGCGAAGCAAGGCGTTCAACTGGCGAAGGACCAAGGCAACGACTATGTACTGATCGATACGGCCGGCCGTCTGCAGATCGATGCGGAGCTCATGCAGGAGATCAAGGATATTCATGCCGCGGTTAATCCGGACGAGGTATTGCTGGTTGTCGATGCGATGACAGGACAGGAAGCCGTCAACGTAGCGAAGAGTTTCCACGAACAGTTGGCTCTCACCGGAGTCGTTCTGACGAAGCTGGATGGAGATACTCGCGGCGGCGCTGCGTTATCGGTTAAAGCCGTAACCGGCTGTCCGATTAAGTTCGCGTCAACGGGTGAGAAAATCGATCAGCTTGAGGCGTTCCACCCGGATCGGATGGCTTCGCGGATACTCGGCATGGGCGATATGCTGTCGCTGATCGAGAAGGCGCAAACGAACATGGACGCGGAGAAGGCGGCCGAGATGGAGCGCAAGATGCGCACCGCAGATTTCACCTTCGACGATTTCCTCGAGCAGATGGAGCAGGTTCGCAAGATGGGGCCGCTTGATCAACTCCTCGATATGATGCCCGGAATGAACAAGCTTAAAGGCAATCCGAACTTCAAGATCGACGAGAAGCAGATCGCGCGCACCGAGGCGATCGCCAAGTCGATGACGAAGGTGGAGAAGAAGAAGCCGGACATCATCAACTACAGCCGCCGCAAGAGGATCGCGGCAGGCAGCGGAACGACGGTGGCCGACGTCAACCGGTTGCTGAAGCAGTTTGAGGACATGAAGAAAATGATGAAGCAGTTTTCCGGCATGATGGGTCCCAAGGGACCTAAAGGCGGCATGAAAGGCCTGAAGAACATGTTCGGCGGCGGCAAAAACATGAAGTTCCCGTTCTAAAAATGGATTTAATCTTTTTCAAGGAGGTGAAAGTCAATGTCAGTTCGCATTCGTTTGAAACGTATCGGTGCTCACAAAGCCCCGTTCTATCGCGTAGTCGTATCGGATTCCCGTTCCCCCCGCGATGGTCGTTTTATTGAAGAAATCGGCGTGTACAATCCGGTTGCTCAACCGGCTCAAGTACAAATCGACGAGGAAAAAGCTTTGAAATGGCTGCAAAACGGCGCGCAAGCGTCCGATACCGTTCGCAACCTTCTAAGCAAAGCAGGTGTTTTGAAAAAATACCACGAATCCAAGCTCCAGAAGTAATCGTCTCAAAAACCGGAGGGCTGAGCCATGGAACAATTGATTCGGGTCATTGCCCGAGCGTTGGTGGATCATCCGGAAGACGTGCAAATTCAGGTCAAGGAAGACGCGAGAGGCCTGGTGTACGAGCTTTCCGTTCATCCCGACGATGTCGGCAAAGTAATCGGCAAGCAGGGACGGATCGCCAAGGCGGTACGTACGGTAGTCTCTTCCGCCGCTGTTAAGGAGCGGAAGCGCGTCATCGTGGATATTATTTCGGAATAATCGGCGGGGATCGTCCATGCGTTCATGGTTCGGTCCCTTTTTCAATGCTTTAACGTTGCTGAAGAGAGCGTGATCCTAATGGCATTGCCAATACTGATTACAGGCTGCGCTGGATTTATCGGATATCATCTTGCAGCAAGGCTGCTTGCGGACGGATATGCCGTAATCGGCCTTGATAACTTAAACGATTATTACGATGTCTCATTAAAACAATCGCGTTTGGAAATTTTAAAGAACGAGATTTCCTTCACGTTTATTCAGGCTGCTCTGGAAGACCGCGAGGCTTTGGATCGTTTGTTTGGCGATTATGCCTTCTCCACGGTAATCAACCTTGCGGGGCAAGCGGGAGTTCGATCCAGCCTTACCCATCCTCATGCCTATATTGACTCGAACGTTGTCGGGTTTCTAAATATACTCGAAGCATGCCGCAATCATCATGTGAAACATCTGATGTACGCTTCTTCCAGCTCCGTCTATGGAGCAAATACGAAGATGCCCTTTTCCGTCGATGATCCCGCGGATCATCCGCTTAGTCTATACGCAGCCACCAAGAAAGCTAATGAACTGATGGCGCACTCCTATAGTCATCTTTACGGACTGCCTACAACGGGTATGCGGTTATTCACGGTTTACGGACCATGGGGAAGACCTGACATGGCATATTATTCTTTCACGAAGCAAATCGCAGAAGGAAAGCCTATAAGAGTGTACAATAATGGGATGATGAGAAGAGACTTTACTTATATCGACGATATTGTCGAAGGGATCGTAAGGCTTCTTGCCCTACCGCCTAAACCTAAAGAGCATGAAGACGACGCGCCATTGATTCCGGGAACAAGCTTCGCGCCGTATGAGATTTATAACATCGGTAATAACCGGCCGGTTGAGCTCATGAAGCTAATTCAACTTATCGAAGACGGTCTAGGCAAGAAAGCGATCATTGAATACTTTCCTATGCAAGCCGGCGACGTTGAATCGACTTACGCGGATATCGATAAACTTCGGCTTGCCACAGGATTTACGCCCGCAACCCGCATAGAGGACGGCATGAAACGCTTTATCGAATGGTATAACCGCTATCATTAGTTGACGGATAAGCATATAGCAAATATAATACAAAACGATGCTTATTATTGAGAATTATTCTCAACTTAACGGAAAAGAGACCTGTTCCGCGATGTCGATAAGAAAATGGATTGTATCAGTGGCAGTTATCGTGTTTGTCTTCTTTCTCTTTCTGACCTGGACTTTGTTCGACGCGGATGAACTATTTCTCCACTTGCATACATTGTTGGTTAATCCCAAATGGATCGTTATCATGTTCGGCGCTTATTTGCTATCCTTCATGCTGAAGGCGCAAGCGTGGCGAATGTACGCCGGATCCCAAGGGAGATTCCGGATTTATTATCATGGCATCATCTACAGCTTACTCGTTAATCATCTGCTTCCGCTTAAAGCCGGAGATATCGTACGCACTGGATTTCTAATGAATAACGCTCGTAAAACATGGGACGAAGCTATTCATTCCGTTGCCATCATGCGCTTATTGGATATGTTCGTGTTAGGCGTTATATCCGCGATCGGGGTCGCGTGCATCGGGTTGTCCGCTTCATGGGAGTGGATCGTTGTGCTATTATCAGGAATCCTCGTACTGGCCGTCATCATCAGAATGACCTCGCTGCATAGAGTTCCCTTCGTGCGGAAGCATTGGAAACATTTCAAAGCGATCATGCTTTCCCGCAATGGATTGTTCGTAATCATACTGGTTACGGCTAGTTGGATTATGGAAGCGGGCGTGATCTATGGAATTGCCCGCATCGTTCAGCTGAATCTGAGCGCGGTTTCGATTGTTTGGGCTAACAGCATCACGATTGCCGGTCAGGTGCTCCATATAACGCCTGGCGGAATCGGAACTTACGAGAGCACGCTTAGCGGATCGCTCGTTGTCCTCGGGATCGGTTGGAAGGAAGCTTATGCCGCCGCTTTATTGTCGCACGCGTTCAAATTTGTATTCGCTTATGCCGTAGGGAGCTATACAATGCTCCGCATGCCGATTCGCTTGCCGGAAATGAGAGCATGGATCAAGAATAAACAAAAACCCGCAAAGGAGAGGACTTCCTCATGAAAAAAGCTTCTTCTTTCGAGATTGTCGCGGCTCGCTGTTGGAATCTGCTGAACGAAGGCAAACCGTTCACCCCGATTTTCGTCGTTAGCGTTTTCTTGCTATTTCGTGTCGGCGAGTGGACCGATGCCCATTTTTGGAGTTCAGCGCTGATTGGTATGCTGTTCGCATTGCCGCTTTTCGTTATTTATTACTCGTACGATTTCCCTCTTTTTCTTCGCAATTATTTATGGTTCCCGGTTGTGGCAGCTTTACTCATTTGGGATCCGGTAAATCTAACGCTGTATTTATTGGCTTTAGGTTTGTACTTCTTTTTCACGGTGTATTTCTGGGGAACGTTCTACTATCATTTGCGGATCGGGACGTCATGGTGGAATTTTAAACGCTTCTGGAAGCTCGTCCTTAAGAACAGCGACTCTACGAGCGGCAACGCTCAGGAGCAAATGCCGAAGTTCTTGCTGCTGCTATTCATTTGGAATCATTATTATTCCTTGTTTAACGTATCCGATTCATGGAATACATTTATCTGCGAGGTTTCCGATAATGCGTTGCCACTGGTTATTTTTGCTGCTTGTTTGTGGCTCTATAGCTATGTCCTGCACGCCAATCTGTTCGACTGGAAGCCGAAAGAAGCGGCCCCATTGACGAACAATGCTGTCGTTCCGGATAATGCGATAAGCGAGAAAGTGATCGTTATCGTAATCGACGGCATGCGCAAGGAACGCTTCGAAGATGCCGATGCTCCCTTTTTGAAAAAACTGAGGGCCGAGGGAACCGAGTACTCGCAGATGGAAACCGTATATCCCGCTCGAACGGTAGTTTGTTTCTCCTCGATGTTTACTGGAACTTACCCACGGGAGCACGGAATCAAGTCCAATATGGTTTGGAGCCTTGGCATTAAGGTAGAGAGTATATTCGATTCCTTGCGCAAGGCAGGCAAGAAGGGCCGCTTGCTTGGTATCGCACATCTAATTGACTCGATGGGTGACGACGTAGAAAGCGTAACGGCCGTCATGCATAACGATGTAGCCGACCGGAACATCATCGAGCGTGCCAAACTCATTATGTCGGAGCAGAATCCGGATTTGCTCGTCGCCCAATTGATAGGGGTCGATCAAACCGGGCACAGCCAAGGCGTGTTATACGATGAGTATTTGCAAAAAATCGCGGAAGCCGACAAGTTGATCGAAGAGTTCGTCGGATGGCTGGAAACCCGAGGAATGATGAACAATACTACGCTGATCATCTGCGCGGATCACGGACAAGCCGATGGAATCGGCGGCCACGGGCATTTGGATGAGGGGGAAAGATATGTGCCGTTTTTCCTGCATGGGCCTTCTATTCGCGAAGGGCATCGGATCGACGATAAGCATTCGTTGATTTCCATGGCACCGACGATCTCTTATTTGCTCGGAGCTCCTTATCCGGGCAATAGCCGCGGAACGGTGTTAACCGACGCGATGAAGCTCCGTCACAACAAAGATTCGAAGGGAATGGAAAGGAAAGTAACGTAAAGTGAACCTTATGAAAATTGTCGTGTTTATGCCTGCGCATAACGAAGAAAGCAATATAGGCGAGGTCATATCCCGGGTGCCCCGCCGCTTCCATCCGGATTATAAAGTGGAAGTGGTCGTCATCGACGACGGATCCAAAGACGATACGGTAATCGCAGCGAAGCAAGCGGGCGCCGATTATATCGTATCCTTCCCAATCAACAGAGGATTAGGGGCTGCCGTCCGGGAAGGGCTCGCGCAATGCTGCGATTTAGACGCGGATATCGGGCTTATGATCGATGCGGACAACGAATATCCGCCGGAGCAAATTCCCGACGTGATCGCCCCGATCTTGAACGGGACCGCCGATTACACATTCGGCTCCCGATTTAAAGGGCAAATCCGGGGGATGAAGATTCACCGCAGATTGGGCAACTATGCGTTTACGCTGCTGCAATCGTTGCTATTGCGCAGATGGATCTATGACGGACAGTCCGGTATGAGAGGGTTTTCCCGAGAGGCGATGGAGAAAGCGGAAATCATTCACGATTACAATTATGCCCAGGTACTGACCTTAAACTTGGTTCGTCAGGGTTTTCGTCTGGAGGAGGTACCCATTTCCTATCAGGTCCGGACGAAAGGGCAGTCCTTTATCAAATTCAAGGAATACGTAAGCTCGGTCATTCCGGCTATATATAAGGAAATGAGGCGGCCGGTCGCCAAACGGGTCCGGAGCGTTCCGAAGAAGTAAGGAGAGGAATCCCCATGCCGCGTTTGGTCGCCCAAATCACAACGTTTCTTGCTTCCGCAGCTGCCCTCATAGGCATGTTCTGCCTCAGCTTGGTCTACGCGAGTCCATTGGCCCGTTCTTGGGACGAGGTGGATTTTGCATTGGCATTGGACAGGTTTGACTTGCTGGCCATGCAGCCGCATTTTCCGGGATATCCTTACTTTATCATGGGCGGAATCCTCTTTCATCGATGGATATCCGATCCCGTTCAGTCTCTGGCTGCTTTTAATGCCGCTGCCGCGCTAAGTTCTGCCATTCCGATATTCCTGCTGGCACGACGACATGCGAGTATACACGCTAGTTTGTTCATCGCTGCGCTCGTTCTAACGACTCCCTATCTTTGGCTGATGGCCGCGAGGCCAATGTCCGAATGTGCGGGAATCGCTTTGCTCTGGTGGTTTCTATGGAGCGTCCGTCAAGCGTTGGAACATCCGAATTCATATGCCTGGCACGCCCTTGCGCTTGCGATGTTCGGATTCTTGATGGGGACGCGTCTGTCATTTTTCCCGTTTGGTGCCGCTCTATTGCTGCTTTGGGTATACAAGTACCAACGTAACGCCGGCATAAGGGGAAGGAAGCTGCGGCTGCTATTGTCCATTGCGGCAGCCTGTGCGGTTCAACTCGTGTGGGTTGTTGGTCTAGCATTGTCGGAAGGCACCTTAACGGGATTCTGGAAGCTTTCCAAGGCTTTCGTGAAAGGCCACTTCTCGGAGTGGGGGGGAGGCATCGTTTCCGCTTCCATGCCATTTGGCCGAAGGGTCGTAAATTTATTCGGAAACAATCTGGTCGGCGATGTGCTTCTTGGCCGTTCTATTGCAATCGGTTTACTTCTAATACTTCTAATAGCGGCAATCCTCATTGGAAAATGGTTGCTTGGGGAAAGCCGTTCTAGCGTCGATAAAACTGAGCGGACCAACCGGCTTTATCGGTCGTGGCTAATCATTTGCATCGTATTATATGTTCTATGGGCGTTGCTCGGTCAAAATATCGAGAAGCCCCGTCATATTGCGCCTATTGCCGGTCAATTGCTGTTCATTGTATACGCATCCGCCATTCGCACCGCATTCTTACTGCAAAGAATAAGTGTAGAATCTCGGAAAGGGGTCCGTTTTTTTTCGCTAAGCATTCCGTTAATTTTGTCGATTCTCCTCGCCGCGCAGCTTATTCAGGGGACAAATCTGCTGAAAAGACAAGCGGTGCAGCAACCTGCGGTACACCAACTCCATGAGTACGTAAGCGGCTTAAAAACTCCAGTCATTCTATATACCTGGGAGGAGACAAGGGTATTGCAATATTTGCAAGCCGAATACGATCACCGTCGAATTTTGACCTATGATTATTTCAAAGCCGTAGCCGCCGCAGGCTCCGGGCAACGGATCCTGCTGACGGATCACGTGTTGAACGGTTTCGAGCGACAAGACCCAGATGCAAGGAACCACGTTACTCCTCTGGCCGAATTCGAATCGGATTCCTTGTTCGACCCCGTATATGGCCGTATCATCTTGTATGAATGGACCGAAAATCCATAAAATAGTCACGATTAATAGCTAATTATCCGTTGACACTTCTATTGAGATTGATTATCATTATCCAAGGGCAGCGGAACTACATACAGGGAGTGTTCAGATGAAACGGTGGTTGCAATACGGATTGGCGGTTGCCATAGCGGTGCTGTTTCTAGCCCCATCCCAGGCTTTGGCCTATTCCTACGGGGATGCCAATACGGAGGATATAGCGGAAACATTCAAGCTGGTAGAAGCTTCCCTAAATGCGGAATCGCCGAATTGGAAAGCGGCCGAGGAAGCCTACAAAGTGAGAAGGACCGAGATCAAATCGCATTTCGGCAATACGGTGGCGGTTACGCTCGACAACAATTTTCAAGAGAAGGACGCGAAGCTTGCCGTAGCCAACTTCAAGGCCGTTCTCGTTATGAACCTGGATCGCAGATTCAGTTATGCGATTAAAGACTTGGATGACTACGCCGCAGCTAAGTTGTTGCTTGCAAAAGCGAAAGCGACTTTCGATACATTGGAGCCTTATGTGAGCTTCGATTCGGGGGAGATCAATCAAGCTTTCGAGGTTGCGCTGGAAGCACTAGGCAATCCAGGATTGTTCGGCGTAGGCAAGAAGGAAGTCGATCCTGACTTATTCAAGGAAAAAGTGAATTTCATCTACTCTAAGGTAAAGCCCGCATTCCCATACAAGGCATTCATTAAACCGGCAGAACCCGTCGTAGAGAAAGAGCCGGACAAGAAACCGGTTAGCTCGAAAGAACCCGCAGAGAGCGAAAGTCCGGTTGCCAGCGAATCGGCGGAACCGACCCCGTCGGAATCCGCCGTCGCGACAGAAAGCGCAAGCGCGGAACCTTCCGAAATGCCGGTGGACAGCGCGGTTGCGGCAACCGCTGAAGCTTCGGCAACCGCAGGGCAGCCCGTTGCTTCCGAAGAAGCCGAGCCTGCGGATACGGCGCAAGAGCAGAGCATGGAAGAAGCTAGCGGTGAGCACGCCCCTATGGAGCGTTCCGACAAGACCAATTCTTGGGTTACGATTGCTGCCATTGGCGGCGTGATATTGATTGGCGGAGGAGCCGTATGGTTCGCCCGCAAAAAAGGATTATTCTAAAAAAAATCGACGAAATCGGGAGAGATCAAAGTGCGTAAATTACTATCGGTGGCATTAAGCCTTTCATTGGTATTATCATCTATTTTCATGTTGGCATCCGCGGTTAGCGCTGAAAGCAAATTCAATATTACTGAAGACGCCGTCATTGCGGAGAGAATTAAAGCATTCGCGGACATTAAAGCTTTGTTTACGGCAAACACCAAGCTGGCCGATGTTCAAGCTTTGTATGTGAGCAAATTCCAAACGGAAGTCAAACGTATCGATGTTACGATTAAAGCAGACGATCCTAAAATCGACGACAACATTACGTTCGTGCTGGATAATGCAATCAAAGGCGCACTGAACGTTAATCAAGCGAAACAAGCGGTCGATAAAGGGCTCCAATGGTATTTCTATTTCGCGATACGCGATCTGATCAGCAATAAAGTCAGACCGGCTCTCGCTAAGAGCGACTTCGCGACAGCGAAGGTCGAATTCGAGAAGGTTATTCAAATCTATGAAGGCGTTACCCAGTCTACGGTTACGAAACGCGACGCAACCTATGGATTGGATATGACCGGTATTCTGAAAGGCACGATCGAACAATTGCAAGCCGACATTGCCCAAGGCAAAGCGGATGATTTCAATGTTCACCGTCAAGTGTTGGACAAAACGATCATTAAAACGTACGCATTAGGCATGTTTACTTACGCAACGAATATCCCGACGAAACCCGCGGCAGAACAACCCGCAGCCATGACGGAAGCCTATTTCTTCTTCTTGCCGGTATACACCTATTTGAGAGGCGGCAGCGTAGAGGACGCGAATTATATCTTAAGCGTATTCGCTTCCGGGGATGCCAGTAAAGTCGACACAGATAAAATTCAAGCCGCGCTGCAGCGCGCGATGATCGGCAAGGTATCCGAATACGTCACGAACGCGTTTGCCAAGCTGGAAGCCGGCGACCTTCAAGGAGCGCGGGGGTATGCGATGGAAGGCAACATGTTCCTGTCCGCTCAAGAAGTATTTTTAGGCAAAGAAAAATACGCCGAGGCTGCGGTTTTCGCTCAGCAATTCGCGGATGCGATCGATAAATCCGATCTTAAAGCCGCTAAGAGCGGCGCGTTCAAAGTATTGAAATTGCTTGCAGTCACGGACGGCATTCAATTGACGATCGGCGACAAAAAATATGCGGTAGACGGTAAACAATCTACGGCCGTATCCGCTCCGTACGTCAACAAAAAAACATACCGCACATTGGTTCCGGTTCGCCTGATCGCCGATGCGATCAAAGCGGAAGTAAGTTATGACAATGCAACGAAAACCGTGAAAATCGTTAAAGACGGCAAAACGACTGAGCTTGTCGTCGGTTCAAACAAAGTGACGCAAGACGGTAAAGTAAATGAGGCCGTTATCTTAGATCAGCCTGTCATCGCCGAAAAAGGAAGCAGCTTTATCCCATTGCGCGCCGTTGCCGAACTGTTCGGCAAACGAGTGTTCAATGACAAGTACGAGATTATCATTCTTCGTTAAAGGTTGAGGATGGACCATGGATTTACAGGCGTTCTTAATTACTTTTCGCGAAGCGCTGGAAGCGATATTAATCGTAGGAATCATTCTGACATACTTGATCCGCATCGATCAATCCAAATGGAATAAATGGGTATGGGTCGGCGTCATACTGGCACTTGTTGCCAGTTATGGCGTGGCGCTCATGTTTCAAGTATTGCTTGACGGGTTCTCAACCATGGGCAGCCAAAATTACTTGAAGATCGGCATCATGCTCGTCTCTTGCGGTTTGCTGACCCACATGGTCATGTTCATGACCCGGCAAAGCCGCAACCTGCAGGGAAAAGTCGAGAACAAGATCGCAGCGATCTTAACGGTCGGCGGAGCGCTGAATATGGTAACCCATTCTTTTCTCGTCGTCGTGCGCGAAGGCGTGGAAACGGTATTTTTCTTCGCGGCGATCACGGGCGGGAATATCCAGAAAGCGCTGGAAAGCTGGGGAGCTTTGACCGGCCTTGTTCTGGCGGTAGCGGTCGGGTACCTCTTCTTTAAAGGCACAAAAAAAATCAAGATCAAAACGTTTTTCAGAATCACGACCGTATTTCTGATGATGATCTCGGCCGGCTTGCTTGTGCAAGCGGTCGGTATCATGCAAGATATCGGGCTTATGGGAAGCATCTATCGGACTGCGGGAGGGGAAATCGGAGAGGTTTACAACATAACGGCTTTCATGCCGGAGCATCCTCTCGATGAAAACCAATATATCCGAGATACGGGCAGCGAACCGCTCATTAACGGGCAAGTCGGCATTTTTCTTAAAGCGTTCCTCGGTTATACGCAAAACCCCTCTGTGGAAGAATTTATTCTTTATTGGGGATATTACTTAATGGTACTCATGCTGCTCGGCATGCAGAAGAAAAGTCATGAAAAAACGCATGCGCTGCAGCAGGCAGCCTAATCGTTCATTTGCGATCCAAGACTTCAGTGCTATATTATAGTATCTGAAGTCTTTTTTTCGATCAGAAAGGCAAGCCGAAGGGAGTTTATTCCATGTCTGATGAGCGCTTGCTCAATATAGGTAAAATCGTGAACACTCATGGCATCAAGGGAGAAGTCAAAGTATGGCCGCAGACGGATTTCCCTGAAGTTCGGTTCAAGGCGGGCAGCAAGCTGCTAATGTTTCCGCCGGAAACCGGGGAACCGATCACCATCGAAGTCACTGCTTCGCGCGAGCAGAAGAAGATGTTCGTTCTCAAGCTTAAAGGTTTCGATAACATCAATCAGGTGGAAAAGTATAAGGGTTGGGAACTCAAGGTAAGCGACGCCGAACGAGTGCCGCTTCCCGAGGGCGAATATTATTTCCGCGATATCGTGGGCTGCGCCGTGGAAACGGAAGAGGGAGAACAGCTCGGCACCGTAACGGATATCCTGTCTCCGGGAGCCAACGACATCTGGGTCGTCAAGATGCCGAAAGGCAAAGAACTGCTTCTTCCGGTAATCGATGATGTCGTGCTGGATGTCGATATCGTATCACGCAAAATAAAAGTGCATCTGATGGAAGGGTTGCTCTAGATGCGGATGGACGTGTTGACTTTATTCCCGGAAATGTTCACGGGCGTTTTCAGTGCAAGCATACTCGGGAAAGCGCAGGACAAAGGGATCGTCGAGCTTTCTACGGTGAATTTCCGCGATTTCTCCAACAACAAACACAATACCGTCGACGATACGCCCTATGGAGGCGGCGGCGGCATGGTGCTCAAGGCGGAGCCGATCTTCGGCGCGGTCGAGCATTTGATAGGAGAAAAAGCGGGAGAAGAGAAAACGAAAGGCCCCCGCATTATTCTCATGTGTCCGCAAGGCACTCCGTTCACGCAGCGGATCGCCCAGGAGCTTTCGGGGGAATCGCACATCATTTTCATTTGCGGCCATTACGAGGGCTATGATGAGCGCATACGCGAGTTTCTTGTCACGGACGAGCTTTCCGTTGGGGATTATGTGCTGACCGGAGGCGAGCTTGCTGCGATGGTAGTCATAGATGCGGTAGCGCGGCTGCTTCCCGGAGTGCTTGGAAATGACCAGTCGGCGATAACGGATTCCTTCAGTGACGGTTTGCTGGAATATCCGCATTATACGCGTCCGGCTGAGTTCCGGGGCTGGAAGGTACCGGACACACTGCTGTCAGGACATCACGCGGAAATCGTGAAATGGCGGAGAAAACAATCGCTCGAACGAACGTTGGTACGGCGTCCGGAGTTGCTAGAGCAAGCCGAGCTGACGGCGGAGGAACGCAAATGGCTCAGATCGGTGGGAATAGAGCAGGCTCAAACGGCAAAACATAGGAAGTGAATGTTGTAATTTCTTCGCGGATATGATAGAATTTCAAATGTTGTTTTGTGTTTCGGCTCCGAGAGGAGCGGGCATACGGCCGACACAAGTAGGACGGTCCTCTGCACGCCATGATCCGAATGAGGGCATTCGGGGAGCGGGGTACGAACGTCTGTTATGGAAGGAGTGAACACTCTATGAGTAACCTTATTCAAGCGATTACGCAAGAGCAATTGCGCAAGGACATTCCTAGTTTCCGTCCGGGCGATACTCTTAAAGTACACGTTAAAGTCGTCGAGGGTTCCCGCGAGCGCGTACAGCTGTTCGAAGGCGTTGTCATTAAACGCCGCGGCGGCGGAATCAGCGAAACATTCACGGTTCGTAAAATTTCTTATGGCGTTGGCGTTGAGCGTGCCTTCCCGGTACATTCCCCGCGTCTGGAGAAAATCGAAGTGGCTCGCCGCGGTAAAGTTCGCCGCGCGAAACTGTACTATCTGCGCAACCTGCGCGGTAAAGCAGCACGGATCAAAGAAATTCGATAATTGGCGTCAAAGGAGGGCTTGGCAAAGTTCAAGTCCTCCTTTTTGCATTTCTATAAAGAAAGTTAGAGGCGATTGCGAATGGAACAACAGCGGGATAATAAACCAAACGAATCAGCCGAACCAGGAACAAATTCTGCTGCCGATGAACAAGCGATTCGTAATCAACAAACGGATGGACTTCAGGTTGAACGAACGGAAGGTCCAGATTCAAGCGATACAAGTTCCGTCGGACCGAGGAAGCCTGCCAAGTCCCGTGCGGGCAACGAATTGACGGAGTGGATCAAAGCGCTTGCGATCGCGGGGGTGCTTGTTTTCGTAATCCGGTGGTTTCTGGTTAGTCCGTTTATAGTCGACGGTCCTTCCATGGAACCGAATTTCTGGGATCGGGAGCGGATTATCGTCAATAAAATTATATATGATATCCGTCAACCTCAGCGCGGGGAAGTCATCGTGTTTCATGTGCCCGATCAAGGACGGGATTTTATTAAGCGGGTTATCGGCTTGCCGGGAGAGACCGTCAAGGTTGATGGCGACACGGTGTACATAAACGGGAAACCGATTGAAGAGAATTACTTGAAGGAAGCTTATGAAGAGGCTCATGCGAAAGGTACATTGTATAATAGCACCTCGGAACGCAGTAATTTTCCGAACAGCTCGTTCCCGGACGGAACTGTGCCGGAAGGCATGGTGTTCGTCATGGGCGACCATCGCAACAATAGCGAAGACAGCCGGATGATCGGTTATATTCCCATGGATCGCATCGTTGGACGCGCCGATTTGATTTTCTGGCCGATTCAGGATTTCAGCTTGGTTTCGCATTAATCGAACACGGGGGCTGTTCCTCGCGTTTCGCTCTGCAAGAGAGGTGATTCACGATGACCATACAATGGTTTCCCGGTCACATGACCCGGGCGAAACGGCAAATCGAAGAAAAGCTCAAACTGATCGATGTCGTATTCGAGCTGCTCGACGCGAGGATTCCGCAATCCAGCCGTAATCCGATGATCGATGAAATAACGGGCACAAAGCCTCGCCTGATCTTGCTTAACAAAGCTGATTTGGCTGACGCGGATCAAACCGCGGAATGGGGGCGATATTTCCGTTCTCGGGGACATGCGACGCATGCCATCGATGCCAACGCGGGAACCGGAGTCAAAGAACTGGCGGGCAAGGCAAAGGAACTATTGCAGGAGAAAATCCAACGTCAGATCGACAAGGGCATGAAACCTCGTCCGATTCGCGCGCTTATCGTCGGAATACCGAACGTCGGCAAATCCACTCTAATCAATCGGCTCGCAGGCCGTAATATTGCCCTTACGGGTGACCGTCCCGGGGTGACCAAAGGACAGCAGTGGATTCGTTTCGGAGGCGAGCTCGAGCTTCTGGATACTCCGGGAATCCTGTGGCCTAAGTTCGATGATCCGGTAGCGGGATTCCGGTTGGCTGCGACCGGGGCCATCAAGGAAGAAATCCTTCATATCGATGAAGTGGCTTGCTTCGTCCTCCGTATCTTGGTCGAGCGTTACGGTTCTGTCTTGTCGGAGCGATATGGCCTGGAAGATCTGCCTTCGGAGCTTCCGGATATGCAAGCTGCCATTGACGTCTTGGAAAGCATCGGGAGGCGTCGAGGCTGCTTGGCGAGCGGCGGACACGTCGATTACGAGAAAGCTGCAACCTTGCTGCTGCGCGATCTCCGGTCGGGTAAGCTTGGCAGAATGACGCTGGAGAGCCCGGAGTAACAGATAATAAACGATCAATCCCGTAACTGGCTGCTTAGCAGGTGGATCAATCCACTTGAAAAGCAGCCTGCTTGCTTTTTAAAAAATATTGTACAATGAGAGTAAAAAGACGGGGTAACGTGATGAAAAAAGCATTAGCATTCGCGCTGCTGGTCGGTTTGTGTATCTACTCATACATCCATACCAATTCACCGGATCAGGACCCTTATCTCATCACAGATTACAGTAAGCTTCACCCTGTTAAGGTTGAGCGGGTCGTAACGGGCAAAGAAGAACAGCAGCTAATGGATATCATTCTGGAAGCAAAAGAAAAGAATATTAAAGTATCCATTGCAGGGCAGAGACATAGCCAAGGCGGCCATACCTATTATGAGGACGGAATCGTTGTCGATATGTCGGCCTTCAACAAAATTATATCGTTCGAGCCGGATGCCAAGAAGATTACGGTGCAGGCGGGCGCAACATGGGCGGACATCCAGGAGAGGATTAATCCTTATGGCTTGTCGATTAAAACGATGCAGTCCCAAAATATTTTTACGGTTGGCGGTTCGATCAGCATTAATGCGCATGGTAGAGATATCCGAAATGGATCATTAATCAAGAGCGTGGAGTCCTTTGAGCTGTTAATGGCGGATGGGCAGGTTATCGAGGTAAGCCGCAGCCAGAATCCAGAGTTATTCCAGCTGGCCCTCGGAGGCTTCGGTTTATTCGGCATCATTCTAGAGGTTACATTGTCTCTTACAGAGGACGAGATCTATGCAATCTCGACGGAAGTTCTCGCAAGAGAAGAATACGTTTCCTATTTTACATCCAAGGTTCTTCCCGATCGCGATGTCCGTATGCATATTGCTCGCATTTCCGTCGCGCCGGATTCTTCACTCACTGAGATGTATGCTATGAACTACCGTGTGGACCGCACGTTGCCTCTGAAGGGAAATAACAAACTCTCAGCCAAGGAACGATGGGTCATTCCTGCCAAGCTATTATTCAATTTGAATCGATCCTTTGATTGGGGCAAGCAGGTGTTATGGGATTGGCAAACGAGCTACTTTAAGCAGCAAGACGGTAACCGAATTAGTCGCAATAACGTCATGCGCTCAGATTCTGAGTTCATGGAGTACCGCGAAGCGGGTCGGAATGACCTGCTGCAGGAATATTTTATTCCCGTAGAAAAATTCGATCGCTTTATTGAGGTGCTTGGTGCCTTGCTGGAGGAGGAAGGTTTAAATCTACTGAACATTACGGTTAGATATGTAAACCAAGATCATGAGGCCACTTTATCGTATGCTAGAGAAGATATGTTCGCCCTTGTACTTCTGTTCAATGTTTCTTTATCGGAATCAGGACAGGAGAAAGCGCAGCAAGGCATTCAGCGAATTATCGAAGCCGTCCTGGAGCAAGGCGGGACCTATTATCTTCCCTATGTCGCTTACCCGACCGTGGAACAATTCCGATCCGCTTATCCGGATCAAGCATACTTCTTTGTTAGAAAGCGACAATATGATCCGACCGAGCTCTTCACGAGTTATTTTTATGAGAAATATAAGGGGGATTAGCTGTTGAATACGAGCTGGCTCATTCGTTCGCAGAGTATTTTTACGTTGGCAGCAGGGATGATTTACCCTTATTATTTGTTGTTTCTGAAAAATCTGGGCAACAGCTATTCCAAATACGGACTGGCTTTTGCCGTGTTTACGATAAGCTCGGCCGCTGTCTCCCAGCTCTTGTCGCAGAAGCTCGATCGGTATGCCCATTCACTCCTTATTACAAGCTCGTTAGGCATGATGGTTGCAATGCTAGTATTCCCGTGGATACCTTCCTTCATATGGGTCATTGGACTTCAATTGCTAATGGGAGCCTGCAGCGCGATGCAGAAAACTAGCGAGAAGCTGCTGATCGCGGACCATACTGCGGCGGGATCGAGAGGCAAGCTTATCGGCTCCTATCACTTCTGGACTGCGGTTGCATCGGGGATCGCGGTCATAATCGGAGGTTATTTGATCGATTGGCTGACGATTAATGCGCTATTCTATGTCAGTGCTTCGTTGTATGGCTGGAGCGCATGGGTTGTTTGGAGAAGACGGGAAAGTATAAATAAAGCTTGATGCGCTGAAAGTTATTTTACAAAAAAATACTTGGCATACGTGAAGACGTATCGGACAATAGGATAAACGCAAAGGTTTTAGGGGGAGATTCGTGCATGGAAGAAATAAATCGCTTGGAATTCGAGGCCGCGCTTTGGTCGCGGGGGCTGGCTGCGGTTGCCGGCGTCGACGAGGTCGGACGGGGTTGTTTGTTCGGGGACGTCGTCGCGGCCGCCGTTATATTACCGGTCGGATTAGTGTTAGAAGAGGTAAATGATTCCAAACAGCTTAGCGAGAAAAAGCGGGCTAGTTTATACGATCAAATCCTGGAAGAGGCAATAGCATGGTCGGTTGGCAGGGTAGAAGCATCCGTCATTGACGCGATCAATATCAGGCAGGCCTCAAGGCTCGCTATGAAACAAGCGGTTCAGGGTTTGGGTGTATTGCCGGAATATTTGCTCATCGATGCGGAAACCGTCGATTTGGAGATAGAGCAATCGGCTATTATCAAAGGTGACAGCTTAAGCCAATCCATTGCCGCCGCGTCGATTGTCGCTAAGGTTACTCGCGATCGTTTATGCACGGAAGTATGGGATATCCTGTACCCGGGATACGGGATTGCCGGACATAAAGGGTATGCGACGAAAGTGCACCGGGAAGCCCTGCATGAGCTAGGTCCGACGCCTTTGCATCGGCGAAGTTTCCTTAAAGGGTTGGAAGCCGAACAACAGCAGCTGTTCGAGTAGCGGCAGAAGAAAATCATTCAACGGATAGGCCGGAAATTCCGATACATAAGGATATAAGGATATAAGGATGTTTCCACAGGAGGAAGCGGCATGAGCATGAACATCGGCCCAATGCTTCGGGCATTGATGGGCGAAGCGCAAACGGCCGATGGCCGCGCGTTGGAGCTTAGAATCGGTCAAATCGTCAGAGGCGTGCTTATGGAGATGCTGGACGGCCAAGACGCGCTTATAAATATCGGCGGTGTCCAGGTTCGGGCCAAGCTTGAAGCGGAAATGCCGCTTGGGAGAAGCGCGCTATTGCAGGTGCAGTCAAGCGGAAGCGCGGGGCAGGTTATGCTTAAGCCGCTGGCGGATGTATCGGATGCTTTCCCTGAGGAAGGGCTGAAGGATGTCTTAAAGACATTCGGCCTCCCGGAGCAAAAGTGGGCGATGGAGATGCTGCGCGGGTTGAAGCGCGACGGTTATCCGATCGGCCGGGAAGCGGCGGCTTTCTTCAATACGGCTGCCGCGTTAAAACCGGCCGGGGCAGATGCGGCATCGTGGTCAAGCGCGTCGGACGTAGCGTTCCGCAGGGGCTTAACGCCAACGGAAACGACGTTGTCCTCACTTCGCCAAGCTCTGTTCGGCCAACCGATCCATGAAGAGCTGGCAAGCCTGCGTACTGCCGTCGCTAATTGGCTGGGCGGTACGGCGGCCCCTTCTTCGGATGCGGCGGCGTTGGGGCAGCGGCTGCAAAGCTTGTTGGCCCAGGGAGCCGCTTTGATCGCGGAAGGCGAGATACAGCTTGCGCGGGAAGATGGCAAGAACATTTCGGTTAATCCTAAGGGAATGGACGCAGAGAAAGCGCAGCCGAGAGTATCGGGCAACGGAACGAAGCTTGCCGGAGAGCTGACGGGCAGTGGAACGAGGCTTGAGGGAGAATCGACGAGAGCGGGTTCGGATGCGGCAGCCATTGCGAGAGGAGATGGCGGGGCGGGGCGGATGGCTGCGAGTTCCGCCGCGTCCGCTCAAGCGCTGCCAGGCGCAGTGAATGCGGCGTCGGCGCAGACGGAAGCGGCACCTCGCCCAGCGGGGCATAGCGGCGGTACGCCGCCGCAGTTGGGCGCGCAGGCGCAAGCTGCCGCGGCCGGGGATGAGGCAGCGGCTGCGATTCGCGCCGCTGCGGCAAGCGCGGGCGCGGCGGACAGCCTCCGCGCCGGCAAGCAGGCTGACGCTGCGCAGCTGTCAGCCCCAAGGCAAGAAGCGGCCTGGATCGGCCGCTTCCTGCAATGGCTAGGCGTCGGGCATGAGCATCGGCTCATGCACGGCGCCGAGGCGCGGTTGCCCGGCGGTGACGCCGGGCTTCCTGCGGGCGCAGCCGCAGCTCCGGCGCCCGGGGCAGACGCCCCGACGCAAGAGGCGCGGCCAGCCGCGGATACGCTCAAGGGCACGCTGCTCGCCCTTGCGGTGCATGACGACGTGCCCCCCGCCGTGCGGGAAGCGGCGCAGACGTTGGCCAATCAGGTGACTGGCCAACAGCTCCTGCTTTCCTCCGATCGGAACACAGTCGCTCCCTTCAGCCATATGACGCTGTTCGTGCCGATGAAAGGCGCGGACGGCGAGACGACGGCCACCGTCCACGTGCAAACGCGGCGCAGCCGCCGCGGGGAGTGGGACGTGGACAATTGCCGCTTGCTGTTCGATCTGCGCATGCGGAATCTCGGCGATACCGTCGTAGACGTGCAAGTCGTCGACAGGATTGTCTCGCTGAAGCTCCTGAGCGACTTTCCGGGAATGTCGGATATCCTAGATCAGGCAAGGGAGGAGCTCGCGGCAGGTTTGTCATCGACCGGCTTCCAACTATTATCTTTGACCGCATCTCCGCTTCCGCAATGGAAGAACGGCTCGTCATCCTCGGCGTCGCCTTCGTCGGACACGGATAGAGCCGCGATCGCAAGCGCATACGCTGCCAAACCTTATAAGGGAGTCGACTATAGAGCATGAACTCACCCCATAAGAACAGGCGTCATGTTCCCAAGAAAGCGGTAGCGCTCAAGTACGAACCGGAGCAAGGATCTGCTCCAACCGTAATCGCCAAGGGCCAGGGCGTCATAGCGGACGAGATTATGAGGCGCGCTCAGGAGAACGGAGTCCCGGTCCAAGAGGATCCCTCCTTGGTGGAGGTTCTCTCTAAGCTGGATTTGAATCAGGAAATTCCTCCGGAATTATATAAGCTTGTAGCGGAGGTTCTAAGCTTCGTGTATCGGTCGGATCGCCGAGCCGGACTAGAGGCCAAAGGCGGTAACAGAATAATACCTTGAGGAGACAAGCTCTCATGGAAGACACCGATAATCAATCGTTGGGGGACCAGCAAGGCTTAACGTCCTCTGTCCGTAGAAACCGTGCGGAGGTCGGGCGTGCAGGAGAGGACGTTGCCGCTAATCATTTGCGGCAATTGGGTTATGCCGTGGAGGAGTGCAATTGGCGCTGCCGCTTCGGAGAACTCGATCTAATCGCGCGGGACGGCGAGACTCTCGTTTTCGTTGAAGTGCGTTCGCGTACGAATCCAACCCGATACGGTTCGGCGGTTGAGGCCGTGACACCCCGCAAATGCCGTCAAGTCCGCGAAGTGGCGACAGTTTATTTGAAGCAACGCAAGGGTGCGCCGCTATCGGTTCGGTTTGACGTTGTCGCCGTAACGTTCCTTCGCGACGGCGCCCCTCCGGAGATCATACATATCCCAGGCGCGTTCTGAAGATCATCCCTATGAACATTCAGCCTTCCGATTACTTCGGCGGTTTTTTTTCATTCGGCTCAAGCCAAAGGAAGTATACTGGCAAATTATGAAACGCATAGTCCCCTAGTTGCGTAACAACCCCATAAGACGTTAGGAATTATTCTAATGTAATCAAGGGAGGCACAAGGCCGAATGGAACTGGTCAAGAACGAAAGAGCACCGCGAAATCCATTGGATTTACCGCCAGGGTTGTTCAAGAAAATCGGAATTGGCATAGCTGCTTTATTCGTGGTTATCATCGCTTATAATTCTTTTTACACGGTACAGGAGCAGGAAAGGGCCGCCATTCTCACTTTCGGGAAATATACGAATGAAACGACCGCGGGATTGCATTTCAAGTGGCCTTACCCGATACAGCAGGTCATTATCGTTCCGGCGGAGCTCACGCAGCGCATTTACATCGGCTATCGCCAAGAGGGGGATGTCGTTACTCCGGTCGAGGAAGAAGCGATGATGATCACCGGTGACGAGAACATCGTTTCCGCGGATGCGGTCGTCCAATGGAAAATAAGCAATATCCAAGAGTATTTATACAACATCGATAATCCGGAGCAATTTTTGCGTAACGCCGCAAGCTCGTCCATTCGCTCCGTTATTGGGTCGGAGAAACTCGATTACGCGATAACGGACGGAAAAACCGAAATTCAGGATAAAGTCCGGGAGAAGCTGCTCGAGCTTCAAGCGAAATATCATACGGGAATGCAGATCATCGATATCAAATTCCAGGACATCGAGCCGCCGAGCGGCCAGGTAGAGGAAGCTTTCCGCGAAGTTACGAATGCCCGCGAGGAGAAAAACACGAAAATTAACAATGCGGCGAAATACGAGAACGACAAAATACCGAAAGCCCGCGGAGAAGCCCAAGCGTTGCTTGAAAACGCGGAAGGCGTGAAGAAATCGCGTATCCTGAACGCCGAGGGAGATGTCGCGCAATTCAATGCTATTTACGCGGAATATGCTAAAAATCCGGGAGTAACGGAAAGCCGTTTGATCGTGGAAACATTGGAAAAAATATTGCCGAAGGCCAAAATATTTATATCCGACTCCAGCGGCGACACCGTCAAGTATTTACCGATTAACGAGCTTCTTCGCAACACCTCAACCGCATCCGGAGCAGCGTCCGGAACGGCATCAGGAGCAGCCGGTTCGGCGCAAGGAGGTACGGCGAAATGAGTAAAAAACTTATCTTGATCATTGCTTCGGTTATCCTCGTTATTATTCTGGCAACAACAACGCTATTCGTCGTTAAAGAAGGAGAGTATAAGGTCGTCTTAAAGTTCGGGGAAGCGGTAAGGGTTGAAGAAAGCCCTGGTCTCTACTTCAAAATCCCTTTTATCGAAAGCGTATCGAAATTGCCTAAATACCAAATGACTTACGAGAGCAATCCTACGCAGATCCTGACCAAGGATAAGAAACCGATAATCGTAGATAATTATACGGTTTGGAGAATCAAGAACCCGCAGAGCTTTTTGAAAACGGCCCAGACGGTAAGCGTCGGCATACAAAGGATTGACGAGGCGGTATACAACTCCGTTCGCCGCAAGCTTTCCGAGATCAATTACGATAATATCATCAGCGAGAACACCGAGCGCGGAAACATCAACGACGATATTACGAAGGATGTTGCCGATGCCCTGGTCCGCGATAATTACGGGATCGAGATCGTCGACGTACGCATTAAACGCACGGACCTGCCGCCTGGAAACAAGCAGAGCGTATACAATCGGATGATCTCCGACCGGCAATCGATCGCGGCACGGTATTTATCGGAGGGCGACGAAGAGTCCCGTAAGATTACTTCCAAAGCGGACCGGACGGCAACTGAACTTCTAGCCCAAGCGCAAGCGGACGCTAAGAAGATCGTTGCGCAGGGCGAGCAGGAAGCGGCCAAAATATACAATGAAGCTTACGGCAAGGATCCCGAGTTTTACAGCTTTTATCGAACGCTGCAAAGCTACGTGACGACGCTGCAGAACGAGCCGGTTATCTTGCTGCCGATCGAGTCACCTTATACTCGGATTTTGTTAGGTAAATAAGCTGTACATGAAGGGTGATTCATTCTGGCTAATCAAATGCTGCAACTGGAACAATTCAAAAGGTTCAAGGAAGAAATCACCCGGTTCATGATGATGTACAAATTCGCGCTGGATTCCTTGGAAACGAAAATCGAAATTCTGAAGGAAGAGTTTCAATTTCTGCACGATTACAATCCGATCGAGCACACGAAATCCCGGCTGAAATCGCCGGAAAGCATACTGAACAAAATGTATCGCAAGCGATGCGACATGTCTTTTCCCAGCATAAAGACCCACATCAAAGATATCGCCGGGCTAAGAATTACATGTTCGTTCGTAACCGATATTTACCGCATCAGCGATATGCTGCGCAGTCAAAACGATCTGACGATCGTGGAGACGAAAGACTACATCAAGAATCCGAAGCCGAATGGCTATCAGAGCCTGCACTTACTCGTAGAAGTGCCGGTGTACATGTCCGATCGGCAGGAAAATATTTGCGTAGAGGTGCAGATTCGGACGATCGCCATGGATTTCTGGGCCAGTCTTGAGCACAAAATTTTCTACAAGTACAATGAGGCCGTGCCTCCGAGACTGCTTCAAGAGCTGAAGGAGGCGGCCGATTCCGCTGCCGCCCTGGATAAGCAAATGGAAAGGCTGCACATCGAAATATCGGAAATCAAGGAAAACAATGAGGAAAACGCTGCGGTCGCGGGCACGAAACGCATCATCATACGCGATCAAGAGTTCCAAATTCCCGCGGCATTGCTGGAATTAATCGACTATGGCGGGCAAGGAAACGACTAGTTTCCTTCAGACTGTTTAGAAAAGCGGTTTTTGGGCTTTTCTAGCCGAATGAATAAGGGTTAAGTTCAGATGTATGGATAACGTGCAGTTAGAAAAGCAATCGCCCTTTACTTGGCCTTCTTGGCCAGGTGAAGGGCGATCTTTTTTATGTTCTGCACAGTTGCTGTCATCAAGGCTTGCTCCTGAACTTTTTCCTTACCGCGAAACCGGCAATAGCGAAGCCCGTGGAGCTCTTTGGCATCCGCGAAGCTTCGCTCAATCGTTTGGTAACGCAAGCGGTAAAGGTATTTGCCGGAACGACTAAGTCGATTCAGACGAACCCATTCCTTGCTGTCCTCCCAAACATGGCGGGTAATGACTTTCTGTTTATTTCGGGATAGTGTGCAGGTTTCCAGCAACGGGCAATCCTTGCAAACCTTTGGATCCGATTTGTATTCTCGGTAGCCTTCTCGGTTTGTTGTCGTGTACTTTAACTCCTGTTTGTTTGGACACAGATAGAAGTTCTTCTCTGGGTTAAACTTGAACTGCCACTTTTTCATAAGACCTTTAACAGGAGTAAAGGCCCGTCCGCCGATGACCGCGAACACCTTCATGGCATGAACTTCTTTGCAAATGTAAGGCGTGAGGTAACCGGAATCCAGTGCTATCGCTTCTAGCGTATCGATGAAACCAAACTTCTCGATCTGGTGTTTGAGTCGTCTCACATAGGGAACCGAATCGTGGACATTCCCGGGTGTGACATGAACGTCTGTAATGATATTGTATTTATGGTCTACGGTTCGATGATCCAGGTAGAAAAAGCCTTCCGGTTTGCCATCTCGAACCATGTAGCCGCTCTCCGGGTCGGTGGTGCTAACCTTGATCTCTTTGGTCTCCACTACCTCCTCCCGGACTTTCAAAGGCTTTTTTCCAAGGTTCCGCCGATCTTCTTCAATGGCCATTTCCAGATCCTCGATGTATTCCTGCGCAGAGCGCTCAACGACTTGGACGTTATGCTTACGTTTATTGGCATTTGCTTTTAAGTGCGTGGAATCCGTTATAAGCACACGTCCAGCGACCATCCGGTTGGCAATAGCCAGACGTACGACTTCGTCAAAGATATCCTGAAAGACGTTGGTTCCTTTGAAACGGTACTTACGGTTCCAACTGATGGTGCTGTGGTCTGGTGCTTTCTTGGATAATCCGATCCCTAAAAACCATCGATAGCCGACATTAAGATTAATTTCTTGCTCAAGTTGGCGCTCCGACCGAATCCCGTACAGGTAACCGATGAACAGCATTTTGAAAAGCATAACGGGGTCAATGGAGGGACGACCATGTGTTTCGCTGTAGAAAGGGCGCACTTTTTCCTTGATAAACGTAAAATCCATATACTCGGCAATGTGACGCAGCAAATGTTCTTCTGGCACAAGGTGCTCAATGCAGACCAATTCATAATCCAGTTGTGGGTCTGGTTGATGAGTATAGAGCATAATAACACCGCGCTTTCCCCTGAATGATATAACTATATTATACCAAATTAACGCGGTGTCGTGTTAAAATACTGAGATAAAAAGAAAGACTGCCGAGACTTTCTCGACAGTCTGAAGGAAACGACTAGTTTCCTTGCTTTTTCTTTGTACGGCATCTCACTCCGCCGCCTGATCCAAGCACCTGTAGCTAATCGCCTCGGCCACATCCTCGGATCGGATCGATTCTCTTCCTGCAAGGTCCGCTATCGTGCGCGACATCTTGAGAATACGGTCGTGCGCGCGGAAGCTGAGACCCAACTCCTCGTAAACTTGCTGGAGCAACATCTCGGCATCGGAAGATAGTTTCGTGTATCTTTTCAAGAGAGGGCCTTGCAACTGGCTATTCCATAGAATCCCGTGCTTTGCGTAACGGGATCTTTGACGCTGGGCAGCATCCATTACTCTTTCCCTTGCTTGGGCGGAAGACATGCCGGTTTCCGCCGATGGTCGGACCGACTGGCGGGGGAGCTCGACCTGCAAATCCAACCGGTCGGCTAGAGGTCCCGACATTCGTGCGCGATACCTGGCAATAGTGGCAGGAGTGCACGTACAAGGACGATCACTGACGCCGCCGCCGTTGAAGCCGCATGGGCAGGGGTTCATCGATGCCGCTAACATAAAACGCGCCGGGAAGCGGCATACCCCTCTTGCGCGTCCGATCGTCACTTCCCGATCTTCGAGCGGTTGACGCAACGCTTCTAAACACATACGAGAGAACTCCGGCATCTCGTCCAGGAACAAGATACCATGATGGGCTAGCGTTACCTCGCCCGGTTTCGGGATCGATCCTCCGCCGATAAGTCCGGTTTGTGAAATCGTATGGTGCGGAGCGCGAAAAGTACGGCGGCGAATGAGTCCGGATTGCGCGCTTCCAAGCTTGCCGCATATGCTGAAAATTTTCGTGACGGATAGCGCTTCTTCATCGTCCAGAGGGGGCATCAAGGTTGGGAGCCTGCGACAGAGCATCGTTTTCCCCGTTCCGGGTGGGCCAATGAAGAGCAGGTTATGCATCCCGCTCGCCGCGATAAGAAGCGCGCGTTTGCCTTGCTCTTGCCCGATCACGTCGGATAAATCGATCTCGCCGTCGGAAGGGCCAGAATGCCAGCCGGAGTTTTCCGCCATGTGCAGGCCGTGAGAATTGAACCCAGCGTTGGAGCCATTGTCGAACCTAGCATCCCTATCATCGATAAATCCATTTATCCATTCGGCTAATGAAGAAATACCGAACACTTCGATATCTTGGATCAAAGCTGCTTCGGCAACGGCGTTCTGAGGAACGACGATACGCCGAATTCCTGCAGAACGAGCCAACTCCGTCATAGGCAGCACACCCGGTACGTTCCTCACGGTTCCATTCAATGATAGCTCGCCGATGAACAACGTGTCCTCCAGCAGCCGTGCATCGACTTGCCCGCTTGCGCATAGGATACCAGCCGCAATCGCAAGATCAAACGCGCTGCCTTCCTTGCGAAGATCCGCCGGAGCCAGATTAATTGTGATCCTATCCATTGGAAATTTCATGCCGCCGTTCTGGATTGCCGCCCTTACCCGTTCGACGGATTCCCTTACGGCTGAATCGGGCAGACCAACGACGCTCACCTGCGGCAACCCGGAGCAAATATTTACCTCTACCTCGATAAATCTACCTTCTACGCCCAGCACGCTGGCACTCATGATTTTCACGTACACAAAAAAACACCTTCCTCCGTCTGTAGTCTTCCTGACGGGAAAGGTGCTTCCTCTCCGAACGCTTGCATGCTAATTAATTTTAGTCTACTCCGCGAGAGCTGCGCTGTCAAACCTCATTTGGTATTCTAAGTCATTTTGGTAATGGGCTTCAATCGGAAGGTGACAGGAATTGTTCCTCCATCATCTCTTGAAGATTATTGGACTTTTCGTCTTCATCGGAAATTTCGGCGGCGCCCTTTACTATTTGTGCTTCAAAGCTCAGATATTCTTGTACATCATCATTTTGATTGTTTTCAGTCATTGATAAGTCTCCTTTAATGGATTCCATTACCAATCAATCATTATCCTAAGGAGCACTTTATATTCAAGGAGTACCCTATTTAATCTATTAAAGGAGGGGGAGGGGATTATCAAAAGTGGTGCAGGTCAGATTTAATAACTCTCCATTGTCGCAGCAATATCTTGTTGATTTGTGAGTTTGTTGCTCATTTCAGCGAGTGATTGAACGATACGCTCAATAACTTCATCTGATTGATAATAGCCCCCATGTGATCCTAGAGGTGTCCCACTTAATAAACCAGGATTCCGTACTGCGATATCATCCTTGACGGCTTCGGCATATAATTCGCTCAGATTCTTGATTGGATAAGCAACGACATCATCTTTATCATAAAAATTAACCCATTCCCCGATTTCCTGATCACGAAGGTTAGGCGCTGGAACAGAAATGGGTTTGCCAAAATCATTATATCGCAAGGTCCACAGTGCGATGGGGCTCCCCATTGTATAAAGATGGGTAAGTGTTTCCCCATTTTCTAACGGAGTACTGCTCTGATCAATAATTCCCCGAATGCGAGGAGGTGTTTTGCCGCATTGAAGATCATACAAAAAGTTGCTTGTAATGATCGTTCCAAGACTATGGGAAATCAGACAAAGCGGGGCATCTGGGCCTGCTTGGTTAGCCAACGACTTGAGTTTATGAGCAAAGCGTTCATGAATGTCCACATAAATGTATTGATTCGGCGCCGGATCATCTTCTTTGGGAAGCGGCTGATAAGCGATAGCATCGCCTACAAAACTAATCATGAAACCCCGTGCATCAATAATATTATCCCATCTTAAATTGTAGGGCACGAGCTTTTCTTGAAGCTTTTTTTGCAGATTATCGGTTATATCAGCCCAGTAAATCCCTTCCGCCACAAGCTCAACTCCAGGACAAACTTCTGCTAAACGTCCTTCTAAAGCAGCAAGCATTCCTTGATAGAAGTCAGGATGTTGTGTTCCGGCACCATGCACGAATCCAACCGCAATTTTCATAACATAATCCTCCCCCGGAATTAATCGCTATAAAAGATTATGCATCACTTTGAGAGATCCTTCCATAATTTAAATGAAAAAACCCCCGCTTACCCTTGTGGCTGGGGCGGGGATTTGTTTGTAACCCGTAACAAGATTCGCCATTTATTATCGAAGTAAGGAAGGGCGGAGAATGGTTATTTCTTAGTAACCTGCTCGCAAGATGATTACCAACAGGATGAAAAGCACAAGTGCAAATGCGGCGGCTTGAATACCGCCTCCATATCCTGCCCCTACAACTGGATAACTCATAGTATCACCACCGAATGTGTATTGTGATTGTTCATCACCCAGTTAGCTTATGTATGGATAAGCATACTGTCAGTGCATTTGCACAGATAGATCAATAATCCGCATTTGTACTGCGCATCAATGTTCCACAAACAGAGAGGAAGCAAAGACAATGATATTTAAAATAAAGCTAACAGATCCGGAACTCATGGCCAGCCTTGAGCAAATGCGATCCGTCAATTGAATTTAACTGAGTCTTTCGTTTGAGAGATGAGTATCCCTCCGTAATCGACAAGATCGTTACCTTGCCATACGTCCAAGGGTGTCGGATTGTGAATTGCGGCCGCGAACTTCTCAAATGTATTGAGTTAGAATCCAGATCTGAACATCAGTCGATAATCTCCTCGGGAAATCAGCCTTTAACTCGTCGACTGAATTATATTTTGCTGTTTAGAAGATCATTTTTGCCGGAGCTTTTTCTGTTCGATCTTTGATGACATGGCCGTATACCTTACCATTCTTTTCGAATACGAACATGGTCTTGCTTGGATCATTTTGTAAGGATATTTTTCGGGCATGTGACACCTCCTTCTTCATGATTCGGCAAATTGGAAGGGAAACCTTTTTTGAATGTCGAATTGTTGTGAAAGAAGGGAGATAGATTGATGCGGTATAAATCATTTGTCATTTGGGCTATCGGCATTTTCATTACATGGCTGGTATCTGGCTATCTAATGACTTTGTTCTGGGGGATTTCCGGAAGAGGTCAAGCCGGTGACATGTTCGGCGGAATAAACTCGTTATTTTCCGGACTTGCATTTGCTGGGATTATATTCACTATTGTCATTCAACGTGAGGAATTAAAGCTGCAGAGGGAGGAACTGAAACTCCAACGAGATGAAGTGGCAAAATCTAGACAAGAACTTGCCGGTCAGAAAGAACAGATGGTTATCCAAAGATTTGAGAATACATATTTTAATTTACTCTCAGCTCAAAACGAGATTGCCAATTCCGTTTCTTTTAATGAATTTCGTGGGAGAATGACTTTTTATAAATTATACAATATTTTCGAAATTAGATTCGGAATAGCAGAATCTGAACAAGAAGCGTTTGATAGTGTGTTTAATGATCACCACTCTATACTCCAACATTATTGTATAAATGTTGTCACGATTATTAGTTTTGTTAATACAAGGAAAGAACTAACTGCCTTGGACAAGCTTACTTATATCGGTTTTTTAAAATCACAAATAACATCTTACGAGCTTATTTTCTTATATTATTATGGTACCAGAGAGCAACACTTGCTTATACTTTTTAAGGAGTACGACTTTTTTAGAGATTTGAAAACAAATCTTCTACTAGATAAGAATAGGAATCGTGACATCTTGGAAAGTTTATATTTGTCCGGAGATTGAAAATCGTTTGCAACCCGAACATAAATCAATTTCTATATTGAGAAGTTGGAGAGCGATAATAGTCGTTTCTCCTATTTTTGTGTTTATTCTTTTGTTATCTTAAGGTCAACAATTTACCCTACAACCTCGCAATGTCTGTTACATCCGACTTTTGAGCTCAGGGAAATTCCCCTTACCTTTGGAGAGATGAATAATGAAGAGCTCCATAAACGAAAAAAACACCGTTTATAAACGATGTCTTCTTGTATTTTTTATTTATTATCTTGGAGGAGAAGGGCCATTTGGCTCCTCCCTTCAAGCTAAACATCGGACAGATTAAATGGAACGAACAATTCTAATTACGAAGGTCATCAGGAGTAATGAGAAAAAAATTTCAATTCTCCATGATTTCTTCATTCAGTTCACCTCCTTCCAGGTGAGCTATGTACTATGTATATCCAATTTTTATAAAAACATACGCGCGAGGTGAAGAGTCCAAAGGGGGGTCAAAGAGACCCCAAGAGAGATGAAGCATTCGAGATATACAAAGCATCCGAGGGAAAGATTAGCCTCGTTGACCTCGCCGTGCAGTTGGGAGTTGGTGACGGAACGGTAAGAGGTTGGAAGGCAAAGGATGGATGGGACAAGAGTAAGTGGGAGGAGCTCAATACTGGAGAAGTACAGTTTGTAGAACCTAAAGCAGGGAAGCTGATAGGAAAAGAACGAACGGAACGGAACGGAGCGTTTCAAACCAACCAAAAGAACGGAACGATATTACGGAACGTACCAATAAAGTAAAGAACGTTCCATCAAAGAATGAAGAGTCTCCAAAATCGGAAGATATCGATGAAGGAATTCCGGATGAAAACGGACTGACACCGAAAGAGGGGTTATTTGTAATATACTTCCTTGTTATTTTTAATGCTACTCAAGCTGCGATTAAATCAGGTTACTCTGCCAGAGTGCGAGATTCATAGGTTATCAACACATTAAAGCTTCTATAATGAAGTACAACGAAGAGGTTACAGTGGAGGTAGTGCTAAACGTACAGAAGATCATCACCGAGCATATGAAAATCGCCTTTGCCGACATCACGGAGTTCGTGGAGTTCAGAAACAAGGATGAGATACTGAGAACAAAGGATCTGAGTTGTGGGGACAGATCAAAGAAAGACTAGACGAGAACATGAGTAATTTCTTCCTCGGACTTCCCGGAGATCTTCAGCTTCCGGACGACGATAAACTAATTACGCAGCTATCAACAAGTAAATGGAGAATGGGGAGTAACGGGAGGATATTTCTTGAACCAATGAAGGACATGAAACAGCACGGATTACTTTCAACGGATAGAGCAGATGGCTTTGTTCTAGCGATTGCGGATATTGAAGTTGATTCTGGGTTTGCGTTTGGATGAGATTTTAATCGACATTTCCAATTAAATCGTTGTGATAAAAGAGGATGTAACAGATAGTTGTCGAATTGTACACTTTGTAATTTTCAAAGGGGGCTGCGCTTTATGTCGAAAAACGAAGATAAGAATAGCATTGAACCAAAAAGTATTTCGTATGGACGACTTGGAAGTATGGCATCCTTCTTTATGCTAGGCATTTTATGCTTACTAATATACCAAAATGCAGCATCAGAAAAAATCACTTTGGGTACAACGGAGATTATGAATTTTGTATTTTCTGTAGCTTTGTCAACTGCATCAATAATTTTGGCGGTAAGTGCAATTTCTTTGGGAAAAGCTTCAGAAAAAGCTATGATCGAAAGAAGTGACGAAAGTATAAAATTGCAGAATGAAGTTTTCAGGTTAACAAACGAAGCTTTGAACAGAATACAATCTTCAACAGGAGTAACAGAAAAACGAATTGAGGATATTATTTCCGGTCGAGTTGGAGATATTTCATCAAAAATTGCGGGGGTACTGGACGAAAGTGGAGTAACAATTAAAAACAGGAAATTCATTGAAAAAGAAATTAGAGAATCCTTAATGAAAGAAGTTGCAGTAACAGAAGATACAGATGCAGAAAAGGCAGCTCAACAAGAAGAGCGTAGAAAACGAAATGAAGCAAGAAAAGAATATGAGAATTACATGAATAGAATAATTATTTCTTTATCAAATAATAAAGAATTAACGGCACTAAAAATAGGACATGGTGAATTTCGCGGAGAGGGCACAGAATTGTTTGATTGTATTTACAAATTGGAGGATAAGTTAATTGGAATTAGCATATTTGACTCCGATGTTCCGTTTAAAGAACCGACCATTAATACAATAAATGGTTCTGATTACCTTAAAAAGTTAATTATAGAAGCGAAAAAAGACAATTATTCTAATATTATTCTTATTTCAAAAGAAAATGAATATAGTGAATTGTTACAAGAGAATATACAGATGTATAACCATGATATTGCTAAAAAAATCGCCTATATACATGGTCCATCAGAAACAGTGACACAACTATTATTTGATAAAATAAAAACTTAATAAATCTGAAAGAGTAACTCCGCATAATTACGATGTTATTCTATACATGGATAAGAATGAGAAGAAGCGCCGACATTTATGGTCAGCGCTTCTCTTGCCTTTATTTCCCTCGCCCTACCGGGAAGCCTTCACATTCTAGATCGGAGCATTTGATAAAACCAGGATCCATCATGATTGATTCCCTCTAATTGTCGTCGTATTGAACTGGAATCAATGAGGATCATAAAGCCTCATACTGCTTGCTAATGCGAGTCTTCCATCAGTAGTCAGGCGACAGATGATGGGTATCGGTAGGGCGAGGTCCCGAAGAACGCCAACCCGTGGGGAATAGTAAATTGGTTGCCGAAGAAATACCAACACGCGCACAACATTCGATCTGACGAAGCTCCAGAGTTATACAAAGAAGAATTGTTGGAACTTTTCATATCTGTTCATTCGGGTGTTTTATGCCTTGTACACCTATCTAATAATGGGAGATTCAGCACTACTTAAAGTTGTATTCTTCCATAATGGGGTCGTTCATAACCAAGACTATCCAAGGTAAGATATCTTTATGCTTGAAGAGATGATGCTGAAGAACATACCGCCACAGATGAAGAATAATCCGTCAGCCCAGCAAACTTGGCTCAGACTATGGAGAGATATCTAAGGATCCTTTTATGGATATAATAATGGATGCAAGAAACTCCTGAGTGATCATCACGGGGTTTCTTGCTCACTATTTTTAAGTTGTTTACCAACTATAAATCGAACCCTTCACGTCTACTGTTACACTATAACCTACCCTACTGTGCTCGCAATTTGCCCACGAGAGCTCAAAATAAATCCGATTTTATTTGGGTGAATAAGACACCCCAAAACCCCTAAAACCTTGATGCATAAGCATTCTAGACTAAGTGGAACACCACGTGGATAGATATACGTCCTTCCGAACGTTTGATCTGCTCATCGAAAGCCGCGCTGTCAAACCTCATCGTATGGCTTGCCGAGCGGTCGTTCGACATCATTGAATGCCGGAGTAAACCGGAATATTATCCAGACAAATCGCAGATGCTATATGTGTTTGCCGTGTTTCCATATCAAATTGAGATGAAACCATTGCCAAATCAGACTAATAAATTGATGAAAAAGTGAGGAACCGTTCACCAAATAGTGATACAATGGTGAAGGTTTTGTTACATAGATTCACATTGTGACGACTAAGCAAGTATAGTCGCGCTAGATATTACGTGCACAACGGGAGGATGCCAAGGTCATGAATATTCATGAGTATCAAGGCAAGGAAGTCTTGAAGCAGTACGGCGTCATCGTACCGCGCGGTAAAGTGGCCTTTACGGTTGAAGAAGCCGTCAGCGCCGCGAAAGAGCTTGGAAGTCCGATTACGGTCGTTAAAGCTCAAATCCATGCCGGCGGACGCGGTAAAGCAGGCGGCGTCAAAATCGCCAAAAACTTGGACGATGTAGCGAATTACGCGAAAGAGCTGCTCGGCAAAGTACTTGTCACCCACCAAACCGGTCCGGAAGGCAAAGAAATCAAACGCCTGCTGATCGAAGAGGGTTGCGACATCAAGAAAGAATATTATATCGGCGTAGTTGTTGATCGCGGTACCGGTCGCGTCGTTATGATGGGTTCGGAAGAAGGCGGCATGGATATCGAAGAGGTCGCCGCTCATTCCCCTGAGAAAATCATTAAGGTCGTTGTTGACCCGGCGGTTGGCTTACAAGCCTTCCAAGCTCGTCAACTGGCTTACGACATTAAGATTCCCGGCGAGCTCATCAACAAAGCGATCAAGTTCATGCTCGCCCTGTACAAAGCCTTCGAAGAAAAAGATTGCTCCATCGCGGAGATCAATCCACTGGTCGTTACGGGTTCCGGCGACGTAATGGCACTCGACGCCAAGTTGAACTTCGATTCCAACGCGCTGTTCCGTCATAAGGACATCGTAGAGCTTCGCGACTTGGACGAGGAAGATGCCAAAGAAATCCAAGCTTCCAAATTCGATCTCTCCTACATCGCCCTTGACGGCAACATCGGCTGCATGGTCAACGGTGCCGGACTAGCCATGGCGACGATGGACATCATTAAATATTTCGGCGGATCCCCTGCTAACTTCCTAGACGTTGGCGGCGGCGCGACGAAAGAGAAAGTAACCGAGGCGTTCAAGATTATCCTGTCCGATCCGAACGTCAAAGGGATTTTCGTCAACATTTTCGGCGGCATCATGAAGTGCGATATCATCGCCGAGGGCGTCGTGGCTGCGGCTCGCGACCTTGGGCTTGATCGTCCGCTCGTCGTCCGTCTTGAAGGTACGAACGTAGCGTTGGGTAAAGAGATTTTGAACGGATCCGGCCTTAACATCGTGGCTGCAGATTCGATGTCCGACGGCGCGAAGAAAATCGTGTCGCTCGTGAAATGACTAGGGAGAACCTACCGGGGAGTGTAAAATCATGAGTATTTTGATCGATAAAAACACCAAGGTGATCACCCAAGGCATCACGGGCGCAACGGGAAATTTCCACGCCAAGGGTGCATTGGATTATGGTACGCAGATGGTTGGCGGCGTTACGCCAGGCAAAGGCGGCACGAACGTAGACTTCAACTTGGAAAATGGCACGACCGTTTCCTTGCCGGTATTCAACACGGTGCTTGAAGCGGTAAAAGCAACGGGTGCTACGGCATCTGTTATCTATGTAGCTCCTCCGTTCGCGGCTGACGCGATTATGGAAGCGGTAGATGCGGAGCTTGATCTTGTCATCTGCATTACGGAAGGGATTCCGGTATTGGACATGGTTAAGGTCATGCGCTTCATGGAAGGCAAGAAAACCCGCTTGATCGGACCGAACTGCCCGGGGGTTATTACGCCGGGAGAAATTAAGATCGGCATTATGCCGGGCTATATCCATAAAAAGGGCCACGTAGGCGTCGTTTCTCGTTCCGGGACGCTAACATACGAAGCCGTTCACCAATTGACTTCGAGCGGCATCGGCCAATCGTCCGCAGTCGGGATCGGCGGCGACCCGGTTAAAGGCTCCGAGTTCATCGACATCCTTAAGCTGTTCAACGAAGATCCGGACACTTATGCCGTTATCATGATCGGTGAAATCGGCGGCACTGCGGAAGAAGAAGCGGCGGAGTGGGTCAAAGCAAACATGACGAAACCTGTCGTCGGATTCATCGGCGGCGCGACGGCTCCCGCAGGCAAGCGTATGGGACATGCCGGCGCGATCATTTCCGGCGGTAAAGGAACGGCTGCCGAGAAAATCTCGGTACTCGAAGCAAGCGGCATCCGCGTTGCTCCGACGCCATCCGACATGGGTGCGACCCTTGTTTCCGTGCTTGAAGAAAAAGGCCTGCTGGAAAAGTGCAAAGGTTAATGGTAAAGTAAGCTCATATTGAAATCCGCGGGTGTTTTGTTCATCTGCGCGATTTGGCAAGGCAAGCAGCCTTCTGCCCCCTCACCCGAGGGAGTGGGAGGTTTTTTTGCGTGGATTCACGCATATAGTGTCGACCATGATGTCAAATGAGGAGTGGATCCCATCTTATGGATGAGAAAGTGAAAGCCAAGGCCGTTAGGACCGTGTCTAAATCGGAAGCCGCGATAACGGGTATGTCAAGAGAGGTGTTAATTGCTCTACACGAGACAGACGGAGTTGGCAGGCTATCCATAGCAAGCATATTACTGTACGGCACCAAGAAAGGGAAAGGTTCGTTAACCCATGCGGCCGATTTTCTGGCGGGGGATTGGAGGGATATGGGGCTGAGCCCAAGGCAAGCTGCTTCTATCGTCGCCAATATGCAGCCGGAAGCGGCCGATCGGCGAGCGCGCCGGCATGAAGAACGGGGAATGCAGATCGCCACGTATCTGGATAACGATTACCCCGATTTGTTATATCAAATTTCCGATCCGCCTTGGGTGCTCTATTACAAAGGGAATTGGGAGCTTGTTCGAAACCCGTCCATCGCGATCGTGGGAACGCGACTGGCAACCGGGTACGGACGCAAGGTGACCGAGGATATCGCAGCGGGCTGCGCGCAGCGTATGACGGTCGTCAGCGGGCTGGCGAGGGGAATAGACGCCTCGGCTCATACCGGCGCTTTACGGGCCCCTTGCGGGACGATTGCGGTCTTGGCGGGCGGGGTGGATGTCTGTTACCCGCCCGAGAATAAGGCGTTATATCGCGATTTAGCCGCTTACGGCTTAATCTTGTCGGAGAGCCCTCCGGATACCGTGCTTCGACCGGGTTTGTTTCCGTTGCGCAACCGGATCATAGCAGGCTTGTCTTACGGCGTAATCGTGGTAGAAGCCGCTCAGAAGAGCGGAGCTCTCATTACGGCGGATTTGGCGTTAGGCTACGATCGGGACGTGTTCGTCGTACCCGGTCAGATTACGTCTCCCCGCAGCATCGGCGCGCTCGAGTATTTCAGGAAAGGCGCGAATCCGGTTCTGGACGAAACGGATGTTTTCCAAGCGTATTCATACATTCTTCCGAAGAAATCCGCATTACCGTCGTCGGAAGATGCGCCTTCCGAATCTAGCCCGCAACAACTTAACCTCACTAAGGACGAATGTCTGATTTACAATATTTTACTCGATAATCCCCGTTCGATTGACGAGCTGACTATACAATCCTCGATGACATTTGGACATTTACACTCCGTTCTGCTATCTTTACTAATAAAAAGACGGATTCAACAACAACCCGGTTCTGTATATACTGTCCTCTAATGAAGATTTAAGCGCATAGGCACGAGGACTTGTCGACCGTAGGAGAGGAGGAATGGACGTGGCGGATTCACTCGTCATCGTTGAGTCACCGGCTAAAGCCAAGACGATCGGAAAATATTTAGGCAGCAAATTTATCGTCAAAGCGTCCATGGGCCACATACGTGATTTACCCAAAAGCCAGATCGGGGTGGAGGTCGAAAACGGCTTTCAACCGAAATACATTACGATCCGCGGCAAAGGCAGCATTCTTAAGGAATTGAGGGACGCCAGTAAAAAAGTTAAAAAAGTGTATCTCGCGGCCGACCCCGACAGGGAGGGCGAAGCGATAGCCTGGCATTTGGCGCATTATTTGGAAATAGATGAGAAGGATGCCTGCCGCGTTGTTTTTAATGAAATAACGAAGCAAGCGGTGAAGGACGCTTTCAAGACTCCCCGTCCGATCGATATGGATCTGGTCAACGCCCAGCAAGCGAGAAGGGTGCTCGACCGGCTTGTCGGATATAAGATTAGCCCTTTGTTATGGAAGAAAGTCAAAAAAGGCTTAAGCGCGGGCAGGGTGCAATCGGTTGCGGTTAAGTTGATCTATGACCGCGAGAATGAGATTAACGCGTTCATCCCGGAAGAATATTGGAGCATTACCGCCCATCTGATGAAAGAGAGCGCGGCGTTCGAAGCGAAGTTCCATTCCCTTAACGGGGAGAAGAAAGAGCTTAAGAGCGAAGCCGACGTGAAAGAAGTGCTCGCCCTTATGGGAAGCAAGACTTTCGTAGTCGGTGAAGTGAAGGAAAAGGAACGGTTGCGCAATCCGTCGCCGCCCTTTATTACGAGCTCCTTGCAGCAGGAAGCCGCGCGCAAACTCAATTTCCGCGCCTCGAAGACGATGCAGATTGCCCAACAGCTTTATGAAGGGGTGGATCTTGGCAAAGAGGGAACGGTCGGTCTTATCACCTATATGCGAACGGATTCCCCGCGAATTTCTCCTGTGGCGCAAGAAGAAGCCAAAGAGTTTATTACCGGAAAATACGGCAGCTCGTTCATGCCGGAAACCTTGCGCACTTACACGAAGAAAAACGCCAATGCCCAGGATGCGCATGAAGCCATTCGTCCGACCTCCGTGCTTCGGGATCCGGATTCCGTCAAAGCCTTCACTTCTAAAGACCAGCTTCGATTATATAAATTAATATGGGAGCGGTTCGTGGCTAGCCAGATGGCATCCGCCGTACTAGACACGATGACCGTCGATCTCGCAAACGGACCTGTAACTTTCCGGGCCAACGGCTCCAAGCTTAAGTTTGCCGGCTTCATGAAGGTTTACGTTGAAGGGAACGACGACGGGACGACGGATGAAGATCGGTTGCTTCCGGCTCTTGCGCCGGGGGATAAGGTCCTTTCCAAGCAAATCGATCCGAAGCAGCATTTTACCCAACCGCCTCCGAGATTTACGGAAGCAAGGTTGGTTAGGATGCTGGAAGAACTCGGAATCGGACGTCCGAGCACTTATGCGCCTACGCTGGAGACGATTCAGAAAAGAAACTACGTGGCGATGGAAGAGAAGAAATTCATTCCGACGGAGCTTGGGGAACTCGTCATTCAATTGATGGAGGAGTTTTTCCCGGAAATTCTGGATGCGGAGTTTACCGCGAACATGGAAGGCGATTTGGATCACGTCGAGGAAGGTACGCAGGACTGGGTAAACGTCATCGGGGATTTCTACAAATCGTTCGAGGTAAGGCTTAATTTCGCGGAAGACGAGATGAAGGAAATCGAGATCAAAGACGAACCGTCCGATGAAAACTGCGATAAATGCGGTAGTCAGATGGTTTATAAGATGGGGCGTTTCGGCAAGTTTCTCGCATGTTCCGGATTCCCGAATTGCCGGAACACGAAACCGATTATTAAAGATACCGGAGTCCACTGTCCGAAATGCGCCGAAGGTCAGATCGTCGAGCGTCGCAGTAAAAAGGGCCGCATGTTCTATGGTTGTAATCTGTATCCCGGTTGCGAATACGTTTCCTGGGATAAGCCGGCTGCGAAGGTTTGCCCTAGCTGCGGCGGGATGATGGTAGAAAAACGCATTAAAGGCGAGGTGCAGTATCACTGCACGGTTTGCACCCACTCCGAGAGCGTCGAGGAAGAAGCCGCGGAATAAACGGTTTTGAATGACCATTCAGAATAAGTTTCATGCTTATCCATTTCTGAATGGTCCCGATACAAACGTTTACCGCCGTCCCAAGGACGGCGAAGCCGTTTTACTTGGTTAGGAGGGTTACCGTATTGAGTGAAGTCCAATCGGTGACGGTCATCGGCGCAGGCTTGGCCGGAAGCGAAGCCGCATGGCAGATTGCCAAGCAAGGCGTTCCCGTCACTTTATATGAAATGCGCCCGGTAAAGCGCACGCCAGCCCATCATACGGATCGGTTTGCCGAACTCGTATGCAGCAATAGCTTGAGAGCAAATGGCTTGGCCAATGCGGTCGGCGTGCTCAAGGAAGAGATGAGAAGGCTCGATTCGCTAATCTTATCTTGCGCGGATTTGCATGCCGTCCCTGCGGGAGGAGCACTCGCCGTCGACCGTGAAGGGTTCTCCGGCGAAGTAACGAGACGGCTTAGGGAACACCCTTTGATTACGGTAATTAATGACGAAATGACGGTCATTCCGAAGGACGGTATCGTTGTCGTCGCGACCGGACCCCTGACTTCGCCCGAGCTGTCCAACAGCATTAAAGAGTTAATGGGTGAAGAGTATTTTTATTTCTATGACGCCGCAGCTCCGATCGTTGAGAAGGATTCCATCGATTTAGACAAAGTGTTCTTGGCATCCCGTTATGATAAAGGGGAAGCCGCTTACCTGAATTGTCCGATGACGGAGGCGGAATTCGATGTGTTCTATGAGGCTTTGACTACGGCGGAGACGGCGGAAATCAAAGACTTCGAGAAGGAAATGTACTTTGAGGGCTGCATGCCTATCGAGGTTATGGCTAAGCGGGGCAAACAGACGGTTCTGTTCGGTCCCATGAAGCCCGTTGGACTGGTGGATCCGCGTACCGGAACGAAGTCGCATGCCGTGATCCAACTGCGGCAGGATAATGCGGCGGGGACGTTATATAACCTTGTAGGCTTTCAAACCCATCTGAAGTGGGGAGAACAGAAACGGGTATTTTCCTTGATTCCCGGGTTGGAGAACGCGGAATTCGTTCGTTTCGGCGTCATGCATCGCAATACTTTTATCAATTCGCCTAAGCTATTGCACCCGACATATCAATTCCGCGGAAGAGAGACGCTGTTCTTTGCTGGTCAAATGACGGGCGTGGAAGGATATGTGGAATCCGCAGCTTCCGGATTGATCTCGGGGTTGAACGCGGGACGTCTGGCTAAAGGGCTGGAGCTTCTTGTATTGCCGGCACATACGGCTCTCGGAAGCATGGCGCAGTATATAACGACAGCGGATTTCAAGCATTTCCAACCGATGAACGCGAATTTTGGACTATTCCCGCCTTTGGAGCACCGGGTGCGCAGCAAGAAGGAAAAGAACGAAGCGATTGCCGCCAGGGCATTGGAAAGCATCGACGCGTTAAGCTTGGAGCTTCCGAAAAGCACCAAGTCGTAATCCAATAAGCAGCGGCAGCGTTTGATGCGTGCACCGCTGCTTTTGCGGCTTATAAAGTAGATTTTATAGGAGGCATAGCCCATGGATATGAGCTTTCATGCAACGACAATATGCGCGGTTCGGCATAATGGCAAAGGCGCCATCGCGGGAGACGGTCAAGTGACGTTCGGGAACAGCATGGTCATGAAGAATACCGCCAAAAAAGTACGCAGGCTCTACCGCGGTCAAGTCATCGCGGGGTTTGCGGGTTCCGTCGCGGATGCAATTACCTTATTCGAGAAGTTTGAAGGCAAGCTGGAAGAGCACCATGGCAATTTGCAGCGTGCGGCGGTCGAGTTGGCCAAGGATTGGCGTTCGGATCGCGTATTGCGCCGTCTGGAAGCGATGATGATCGTCGTGGATGCGACGGGAATGCTGCTTTTGTCAGGCAATGGTGAAGTCATCGAGCCTGACGACGGGATTCTAGCTATTGGATCGGGCGGAAGCTTCGCGCTTGCTGCGGCTAGAGCGTTAAAGCGTTATGCGCCGGCCATGGATGCCAAAGAGATCGCTCGGGCTTCTCTAGAGACTGCTGCGGAAATCTGCGTGTTCACTAACAGCAATTTGGTTGTTGAAGAAATTTGAGCGTGGCGGCCGAACGTTACGCAGATAAGGGAGAGATTCTCATGAACGATACGCTAACGCCTCGCCAAATCGTGGCAGAGCTGGATAAATACATCGTCGGTCAGAAGCCGGCCAAGCGATCGGTAGCCGTCGCTTTACGCAATCGTTATCGTCGAAGCCGTCTGCCGGAAGAGCTTCGCGACGAAATCGTACCGAAGAATATACTTATGATCGGACCGACCGGCGTCGGAAAGACGGAAATCGCGCGCAGGCTCGCGAAGCTGGTTCATGCTCCTTTCATTAAGGTGGAAGCGACGAAATTCACCGAAGTCGGTTATGTCGGAAGAGATGTCGAGTCCATGGTGCGGGATTTGGTCGAGACGGCAATCCGCATGGTTAAGGAAGAGAGGACGGAGAAAGTGAAGGACAAGGCGGAGCAGGCGGCTAACGAGCGTTTGGCGGCATTGCTGGTGCCTTCTCCCGTGAAGGCGAAATCTCAGAAAAACCCGCTCGAAATGTTGTTTGGAGGCATAAGCACGCCAAACGACGAACCGGAACAGGTTGATCCCGGCTTGCAGGACAAAAGACGCGATACGAAAGCAAAGCTTGATGCAGGCAATTTGGAGAACGAAACAATCGAAATCGAGGTTGAAGATAATTCGCCTAACATGATGGATATGCTTGGGGGTCCCGGTCAAGAGCAGATGGGCAACATGCAGGAAATGCTGGGGCAGTTTCTGCCGAAGCGGCGGAAAAAAAGGCGGCTTACCGTGAAGGAAGCCCGTAAAGTTCTTATCGTGGAAGAAGCCAACAAATTAATAGACATGGATGACGTCATTTCCGAATCCGTGCGGCGTGCTGAGCAATCCGGCATCATATTTATCGACGAGATCGACAAGATTGCCAGCCAAGGCCGCGGCCAAGGGCCCGACGTCTCGCGGGAAGGGGTTCAAAGGGATATACTGCCTATCGTTGAAGGTTCGACAGTCATGACCAAGTACGGCCCCGTTAGAACCGACTACGTGCTCTTCGTCGCCGCAGGAGCCTTCCACATCGCCAAACCATCGGATCTGATCCCCGAGCTTCAAGGCCGTTTTCCGATCCGAGTCGAGCTTAGCAGCTTAACGGACGAAGATTTCGTGCGGATATTGACGGAGCCGGAAAATGCGCTGACTAAACAATATACCGCTCTATTGCAGACGGAAGGCATCAAAGTAACCTTCACCGATACAGCCATCTCGGAACTCGCGCGCATGGCGCAAGAAGTTAATCACAGCACGGAGAATATCGGTGCGCGCAGGCTGCATACGTTACTCGAGAAATTGCTGGAGGATTTGTCATTCGAAGCGCCTGAGCTCCAACTGGAGGAGATGACGATCACCCCGGAATACGTACGCGAGAAGTTGGCTACCATTGCAAGTAATCGAGATTTGAGTCAATATATTTTATAAATGGGTTATTTGTTTGTCGTATTAGGAGGAAGCTGAAATCATGACGCTGTTGATGAAAACCCGAACGCTCAATAAATTGCTGCAAAAGGCGGCGGGCAAGCCGCTGAACTTTCGCGAGATGGCGGAAGGACTGCGGGAAACGATGCAAGGCAATGTTTTCGTTCTCAGCAGAAGGGGAAAAGTTCTTGGCTCTGCCCATTCAATCGGGTTCCCCGAGACGTGGCTTCGCCATGATCGCACGGATGATATGCGGTTTCCGGCAGAGACGAATGAACGGCTTTTGAGCATTACGGAAACGGCCGCGAATATCTCGTCAGATGAGGAAATTTTATCCCCGGTGGAAGCCGCATTCGATAATGGGATCGTCACAATTGTACCCATTATCGGCGGCGGCGACAGACTCGGCACTTTAGTGCTGTCGAGAGAAAATCAATCCTTTGGGGACGATGATCTTATTTTGGCCGAATACGGGTCTACGATCATTGGTATGGAGATACTTAGAGAAAGAATCGAAGAGAGAGAAACGGAAGCTAGAAATAAAGCCATCGTTTCCGTTGCGGTTAATTCCCTCTCGTTCAGCGAAATGGAGGCAGTCGAGCAAATATTCGAGGAACTGGAAGGCAAGGAAGGCCTTCTCGTCGCTTCGAAAATTGCCGACCGGGCAGGCATTACTAGGTCAGTGATCGTGAATGCCCTGCGAAAATTAGAAAGCGCCGGTGTCATAGACACTCGCTCGCTCGGCATGAAAGGGACCTATATTCGCATTCTGAATTCCCAGCTGCTTCTGGAACTCGAACATCGTAAAAATCAATAATTTGCTCCTGGCACCTCTAGAGTAAGCCCGATCTTTTCAAAAAGATTAGGGCTTTTTTCTTATTGTCATAGGTTCATTTGTCGTAGATGATGTTATTAGAAAATATTAATTTGTCGTATTTTGCATTTTTTTACCGAAAATTATTAAAGTAGTGTCGAATCAAGCAGGAATAAGGGATATTCGCGTGGAATTACAGTTGGGTTGGGATGTAAAATGATGAAATTCTCATCTTTAAGCGAAAAGAGGCGACTGTAATGAACGTATTAAGCGGCGCTGCGTTTCAACGCTTGGAAAGCGCGATTGATGCCGCCTCTATGAGACAGAAAGTACTAGCCAATAATATCGCGAATGTGGATACGCCGTATTTCAAAAGGTCCGATGTCGCTTTTGAGGAAATATTGTCGCAAGTTATTGGCAAACAAACTACAGGGGTTTTTGAAGGCAAGATGACCAATCCCCGCCATATTCCGATAAATACCTCTTATCCATCCCCATCGCCGCAAGTGGTTACGGAAGAATCGACGGCGATCAATAACAATCGCAACAACGTGGATATCGACAAAGAAATGTCACTGTTGGCAGAAAATCAATTGCGGTACAACCTGCTCATTCAACAGGTAAGCCATGATGTGAAGATGATGAGAATCGGTATTCAAGGGAGTGCTTAATGGATGAAGCTTGGCGGATTTGATATTAGCGCTTCAGCGTTGACGGCCCAGCGGCTTAGGATGGACGTCATTGCGGCGAATATTGCGAATGCGGAAACAACTCGCGCAGGATACATAAACGGTCAATTCGTTCCTTACCGCCGCAAGATGGTCGTCATGGAAGCGGTCCAACCTCAATTCCGGGATTTATTAAACGAGAAGATGAACGGATCGGCTGCACAAGGGGTGCAGGTCACTTCCATTCAAGAAGATTCCACACCGTTTAAGCAGGTTTACAACCCAACGCATCCCGACGCGGATGCAAGCGGAATGGTCTATATGCCTAATGTGGATATGTTGAAAGAACAAGTCGATCTGCTTGCCGCATCCCGCTCCTATGAAGCGAATGTCACGGCGCTCAATGCCCGCAAATCCATGTTCATGAAAGCTCTCGAAATCGGTCGCTAACACTTATGACTAGAAGAATCAATTACTTGACGAAAGCGGGGTGCTAGCTTGATTACGAATTCATTAATTACTCCTGTTGGGCTTTTGCCCAATGCCAGCCCGCTTCAATTGAAGGCAACTCCCGCCGAAGCAACGGAAAACTTCGCTGCCTTTCTTAAAAGCGCTCTAGACGGCGTTGCGGCCCAGGAACAAAACGTACATAAGGTTAACGATCAATTTTTAATAGGAGCAGTAGATGAGAGCAAAGTTATGATCGCCGCCACGCAAGCGGAGCTAAGTCTCTCGTTAACCGGACAAGTACGTAACAAGGTCATAGAAGCCTATCAGGAAATCATGCGGATGCAAATGTAGTCGCAACTTACAAAGTAAAATCACGCAATGGGAAGATGCGGCTTTAAGACCCCTTCTACCGTTGTTCCATCCGCAAGAGAGGTGAAATCGTGAACGAGAAGTGGGCACAGGTTCGAGAGAAGTTTCTCGGTTTCTGGAACCAGTACAGCAAAGCGCAAAAATGGGTTCTCGCTTCAACGGCAGCATTGTTGCTATTTGCAATCATATTATTGACGTACTTGTTCACAAGAACCGAGTACGAACTCGCCTTTCAGAACTTGGACAGCACGGATGCGGCTGCCATTATGGAATATTTGGACGGCAATGGAATCCAATATCAATTGAACGACGCGGGAACGAGCATTTCCGTTCCCAGCACTTCGGCTTCCAAAGTGAAAGTGGATGTCGGTTCGCAAGGGCTCGTTCAGAACGGGTCAATCGGCTTCGCCGAGTTGAGCGAGTCGTCTTCAACAATCGGTACCACGGATCAGGAGTTTAAAGTTAAATTCCGCAATGCCTTAAACGGTGAAATCCAACAATTGCTTTTGAGTAAGCAAGGGGTTGCCAAGGTCAAGGCGATCGTAACTTTGCCAGAGGACTCCGTTTTCCTTAATGAGGCCGACAGGGAAAAGGCGACCGCAGCCGTAGTCATGGGGTTCAAGCCGGGATACCGTCCGAAACAAGAAGAAGTCGACAGCTACTATAATCTCGTTAAATCCGCTGTGCCCAATTTGGATATCAAAGATATTACAATCAGCAGCAGTACCGGAGATTTAACTCCTTCTTCCGGAATTGGCGGAGCCGGAGGGTCGGGCGGGCAACAATATGAAACACAATTTGCCATCCAAAACGAGTTCGAGAACGATCTGAAAAGGAACATCCAACAGTTTCTTAATCCCATTGTCGGAATGGATAACATGGTTGTAAGCGTTGTGTCCGCATTAAATTTCGACAAGAAGCAATCCGTTGAAAATCTTGTGCAGCCCATTCCGGATAACGATAACGAAGGAATTAAAATAAGCGAAGCGAACACTTCCGAGACGTTTACCGGCCAAGATGGCCAATCGGGCGGCGTCGTTGGAACAGGGGAAACGGATGTTACGGCTTACCCCGGCGGAGGCAGCTCCGGATCCTCGACTTCAGAGAAAGTATCCAGCACAGTGAATTACGATGTAAACCGTATTACTAATAATATCGACTACGGACCTTATAAAGTGAAGGACTTGTCAATAAATGTTGGCGTGGATGCCGCTAACATGACACCAGAGAAACTAAGCGAGATTCAAGGATTCCTTGTTAGTGTTGCGAGAGGGCTCCTTGCGGAGTCAGGTCTGGAATTAACGGATGAAGCTTTAGCGCAACGGGTTTCCGTTCTGTCTCAATCTTTCGCGGGCACCGAGGGCGCAAGCGGCGGCGTTACACCTTCCACATTCTGGTTAGCAGGCGCCGGGTTGCTGGCTTTGGCATTGCTTGGCGGTGGCGGTTATTATATCTATCGCCGTCGTAAATCCTCGCGGGAAGCAGCAGAGCTTGAGGCAATGCCTCGCGCAGAGCTGCCGACAATCGATCTGGAGAATGTTGCCAACGAGAGCCAGGTACGCAAACAGCTGGAAAGCTTGGCCAAACGCAAACCGGACGAATTCGTCAATCTTCTCCGGACGTGGCTAGTGGATGAATAGAGGTGGTTTAATGGCTAAGGGAATGGGAATTCAGTTGTCCGGCAGGCAGAAAGCGGCCATTCTTCTGATCACGCTCGGACCGGATGTGTCCGCGCAGGTGTTCAAGCACTTGCGAGATGACGAGATTGAGCAACTGACTTTGGAAATTGCCAATGTACGCAAAGTCGATGGCGGCGAGAAAGAAATGATTCTCAGCGAGTTTCATCAAATCTGCGTTGCGCAAGAATATATTACGCAGGGCGGTATCACTTACGCTAAGGAAATATTGGAGAAAGCGCTCGGCAATTCAAGGGCGATGGATATCCTTAACAGATTGACTGCGACTTTGCAGGTACGGCCCTTCGATTTTGCACGCAAAGCAGAACCGACGCAAATTCTCAACTTTATCCAGAACGAGAATTCACAGACGATCGCTTTGGTCCTTTCATACCTGCAACCCGATCAATCCTCGGCGGTGCTTTCCTCATTGCCGCAAGAGAAACAAGCGGAGGTTGCACGCCGAATCGCATTAATGGACAGTACCTCCCCGGAGGTCATTGCTCAAGTCGAAAGGGTGCTGGAGCAGAAGCTTTCCGCAACGGTAACCCAGGATTATACGAATGCGGGCGGTATCGAAGCCATCGTTCAAATCTTGAACGGCGTAGACCGAGGCACCGAGCGTACCATTCTGGACTCCTTGGAAATTCAGGATCCGGAATTGGCGGAAGAAATCAAAAAGCGGATGTTCGTTTTCGAGGATATCGTCAATCTGGACAACCGCTCCATTCAGCGAATTATACGCGATATCGAGAACGCCGACCTTCAATTGGCGCTTAAAGTGGCCAGCGAAGAGGTACGGGAAGCGATTTTCCGCAACATGTCGAAGCGAATGTCCGAAACGTTCAAGGAAGAGATGGAATACATGGGACCGGTACGGTTGCGCGACGTCGAAGAGGCACAGACGCGCATCGTAGCGACAATCCGCAGACTGGAAGAAGCGGGAGAGATCATTATCGCCCGAGGCGGAGGAGACGATATTATTGTCTAATCTCATCAAATCCTCTTATGTCGTATCGCTGGAAGATTTAAAGAGATTGGAACTTATGGAGAGAATCTTTCCGATTGCGCAAAATATTTCGGATTCCGGCGTCGACGGCGAAGGAAATCAGGCGATCGATGTCGAAACTCAAACTTTGAAAGAGCGCATCATTAGCGATGCGGAGCAAACCGCTCAACAGATATTGCTTCAGGCTCAGGCAGCCGCGGATGAAGTGCGCGGTGAAACGCGGCGAGAGATTGACGATTGGTGGCGTGTTCGTCGGGAAGAGGACGAGGCGTTCCGGGAAGACATCGGTCGCCAAGGCTACGATGAAGGATACCGGATCGGAGCGCGGCAAGCGGAGGAAGATCTGAAGCAGCATTGGGCGGATCGTCTTCAGGAAGCTCAAACGATCGTTGAACAGGCTTACGTTACCAAGGAAAACGTGATTACCGAAGGTGAAACTTTCCTTGTGGAGCTTAGCTGTTCGATCGCGGAAAAAATCATGAACCGGAAGATGGCTAGAGCGCCGGAAATGTCCATGAAGTTATTCGAGAAAGCTCTCTCGCGCAGAAAAGAGCAGGCAGTAATCGTTCTTTGCGTATCTCCTTCGCAATTTGCTTACGTGCAGGCAGCGAAAGATGAATTAGTATTAGCACTGGATTCACAGGCAGAATTACAGATTGTTCCGGATTCAACGATTACGGAAGGCGGCTGTATCGTACGATCGGCTTTCGGCAGCATTGATGCACGGATCGATACGCAATTGGAAACCATTCGCGAGCAATTGCTTCGAATCGCAGCTCATGGTGCCGAGGAGGGAGCCAGCGATGCCTCTCCTTGACATTAATCGTTATACGGAAACGCTCCGTCTGATGGATCCCGTTCGGGTAAATGGCAAAGTAACGCAAATCATCGGATTGACCGTAGAGTCCGAAGGACCCGATGCCAGCATCGGAGATGTATGCTCGATTCATCCGATGAAAGGCGGCAAGCCAGTATTGGCGGAAGTGGTTGGTTTTCGTAATAATCGGGTGCTGCTCATGCCGCTTGGCGATCTTCATTCGGTAGGTCCAGGCTGCGACGTAGTCGCGACGGGAGGTCCGCTTACCGTCCAGGTTGGTTCGGAGTTGTTAGGAAAGGTACTCGATGGGTTGGGTAAACCGCTCGACGGCTCACGGCTTCCGGCGCGAATGTCTCATTACTCCACGCACAATCAGCCAGGCAATCCGCTAAAGCGCCCAAGGGTAACGAATCCTCTGGGAACGGGAGTCAGGGCGATAGACGGATTGCTGACGGTCGGACAAGGACAGAGGGTTGGCATATTCGCCGGATCAGGCGTCGGGAAGAGCACGTTGCTCGGCATGGTTGCCAGGAATACCTCGGCAGACGTAAATGTCATTGCCCTGATCGGTGAGCGGGGCCGCGAGGTGCTCGAATTCATCGAGAAGGACTTGGGACCGGAAGGGCTTGCGCGATCGGTGGTTATCGTGGCTACCTCGGATCAACCGGCGCTCATTCGGATGAAAGGGGCGCTAATCGCAACGACCATTGCCGAATATTTTCGCGATCGCGGCCTCAATGTCATGCTAATGATGGATTCCGTCACAAGGTATGCCATGGCGCTTCGGGAGGTAGGATTAGCGATTGGAGAACCTCCTGCGACTCGCGGATATACGCCATCGGTGTTTGCGGCACTACCCAAATTACTGGAGCGGGCAGGTACGGGGCCAACCGGTTCCATCACGGCCTTCTATACGGTACTCGTAGACGGTGACGATATGAATGAGCCGATTGCGGATGCGGTAAGAGGTATACTGGATGGTCATATCGTGCTGCATAGGAATTTGGCCAATAAAGGTCATTTTCCTGCCATAGACGTTCTCTCAAGCGTAAGCCGGGTAATGAACGGCATCGTCAGCGAAGAGCAGCAAGGAGCTGCGGAGCAATTGAAGAAGCTGTTGTCGGTGTACCGCGAATCTGAGGATCTGATTAATATCGGCGCTTATCAACGAGGATCCAATGCCGAGATTGATAAAGCCATTCAGTATAATGATCTCATTAAATCGTTTACCCAGCAAAAGACCGACGAGAAAGTTTCGCTGCAGGAATCGCAAGAAAGGCTGATCATCGATTTTTATAGGAGATGAGAATAAGCAACTATGTCATTCCGATACCCTTTGCAGAAAATCGTTGATCTTAAGGGCAGTGAAAAATCGATGGCGGAATGGGAATACGCCGCATCGCTCGGTAACTTAAGAAAAGAAGAAGAGCACTTGGAGGATTTGCACCAGGAGCGCAAGGGAATGGAACAAGCCATTCAGGAAACTTCCGAAAGACCGACGCCTATGTCTCGCCTAACAATGATGCAGCAATACATCGAGATATTGGATGATCGGATTCGCAAGCAGATTGAAGGTGTCCGTTCTGCCGCAAACCTTGTAAGAATGAGGCAAGGACATCTAACCGATAAGATGGTAGATGAGAAAGTTTGGGTTAATGCGAGAGACCGGGCTCTTGAACGTTTCAGGAGCGATCGGCTCGCCAAAGAACAAAATGAACTGGATGAAATCGCGATCGTTCGGGCCGCTGCCGTCTCTCGCGGTTAAGGTAGGGAGCCAACGTATCACAGGAGAAGGGAGGGAGAATCGTGGCGAGCATGGATGTAGAAAAAAGCAGTTACAGCGGCTTCGAACGATTTCTCTTTTTTGTTACCCCAATCTTGTTTACCGCTGTATTGCTGGGCGTATTGCTATTGATGTTTAATACGGAATGGCGTAATGCGGCGCTTGAAGTCGGCAATAAGATCCCGGTCGTTAAATCCATGCTGCCGGATCCCGCAAAGACTTCAGAACCTAATGCTAATACGGATGAAGAGCTAACGGTAAACAACGCCAAAGCCAAGGTGGAGGAGCTGAATGCTCTTCTCTCGGATCGGGAAACAGCATTGAAGCAAGCTACCGAACAGACCGTTCAACAGAAGCAGCAGATCGAAGAGTTGCAGGGCAAGGTGGATCAACTAACGAAAGACAGCACGGAGCGGACAATTACCAGCGAAGCCTATCAAGCTCGTATTTCCTCCTTAGCCGACATGTACGGCAAGATGACTCCGAGCAAAGCGGCTCCGATACTGGAAAACATGACTTTGGATGAATCGGCTCTAGTGGTTGGCGCAATGTCGGACGCGGAACGAGGTCGGGTGCTTGAGCGGATGAATCCGAAAAAGGCGGCCGACGTTACGATGAAATTAAAGGACGCAGACACGGTGGATAATCGTGAAATCGCAGCGTTGCAATCCCGTATCAAGGAATTGGAACTAAAAGCGGGGGAAGGGGCCTCGACTTTGGATACCGCGGAACTTAATCGGACGTTCTCGACTATGAATGCTGCTAATGCCGCCGTCCTTCTGCTCCAAATGGCGGGAACCAATCAGAGCAAAGCGTTGCGCATTCTAGGAGTGTTGGATGATACCGCTCGCTCCGGCATTCTTGCGGCCATGTCGGATGTGGACAAGAAAACAACGGCGACGTTAGTCAGTAAACTGATGCCGGCTAATCCTTAACCGTCCTAAGTTCATTAATGAGAGGAGGTGAAAAAAATGAACGTAGCCATTTCTTCAACACCTGTATCGACTGGGAAAGCCGCTACTACAACCGTAAGCTCCTCATCAGGCGCATCATCAGGCAACGGTTTCGCTGGCGCTCTAGTTCAGGCAATCGATGGCGGCAACAATGCTGCGGCCGTAAGTGCCGGATTATCCTTGCCTGTCGGGTTAGTAGGTTTGCTAGGGCAATTGGGCGCGGAATCTACGGAGGATCAAACCCAAGATCTGCTGGAAATGCTGGCCAATCTAATGGAGCAACTGCAACAGTTGGAACAGGTCGATACCCTCCCTCAAGAAGCGGAAGATCAACTGGCAGCTTTGCTGACTGCTTTCCAAGGGCTGCTTCAGCAATTGGGAGAGAGCCAACCAGCAGTAACGGCAGAACAAACGGAGATTTTGGTATCCGCGCAAGCCGCGGAGCGGGTAGATGTCCCTGTTTCGAAGCCAGTCGTTCAAGCATTGCGGGAAACGTTGCAGCAACTTTCCACGGTAATAGCCGCGGGAAAGGACGGCGTTGAATTAACGTCAACCTTTGCCAATCAGCTTAAAGCGTTGTTGGATTCGTTAGCGCCTCAACCTTACGTAGCAGCTCCCTCTGGCCAAGTCGTAACGGACGAAGCTAAGGCGGCATCTACCGTAATTAAGGCGGAGATTGATTCCGAACAAAGCGTAACCGTTCCGAAAGAGGCATTGAATCAAACCGCAGCAACGGTAATACAAGAAAATCGCCGTCCTGTTCAAGCCCTTCGAGAGCCGATCTGGCGATTTAGCAATGAGAGCAGCACGATTATAACCGCATCGGACAGTCAAACAGCTATCGTACCTTCAGTTGCGGCTGCAGAAGAATCGGGCAACTCGAACTCTCAACCGGCATGGACGTTTATGCAGAACGATACGCTGGCTAATGCTGAGACAACGGCCGGTAAAACAACATTGCCAGCCCAAGTGCCTGTACAGCAATTCGCGGAGCAGATGGAGAAGTTCCTAGTTAAACAGTTTATATTGACGCAGGGCAACGGAATATCGGAAGCGAAACTGACGCTAAATCCTGAGCATCTTGGTCAGGTCGATATTCGAATCGTTATGCACAATGGCCAGTTAACCGCTCAATTTATGACCGATAACGCAATGGCTCGCGATATTCTGGAGAATCAAATGTCGCAGCTAAGAACCGCATTGAACGGTCAGGGATTGCAAATCGAGAAAATCGAGGTGGTACAACAACCGGTTTCCTCGTCGAATGCATCCTTCATGCAACAAGAGCATCGTCAATCGAATTCCGGCAACAACGGGAACGGTTCTAACGGACGCGGCAAAAACGGCTCATACGAAGACCCTGCCGTATTTGCAGCAGAACTAGAACGAACGTCGTTCTTAAGAGAATTCGGTTATGGAAGCTCTTTGAACGTCACAGCGTAATACCGGTTAAAGGAGGTGAATCCTGTGGCTGACAGTATCGGAACTTCTAATATTTGGCCTTACTACTCTACGCAAAACGTACAAGCAGCAGCTAGAAAACCAGTGAAAGAGCTGGGTAAGGATCAATTTCTGCAAATCTTAGTTACTCAATTGCGTAACCAAGATCCTATGCAGCCTTTGCAAGACAAGGAATTTATCGCGCAAATGGCGCAATTCTCCTCCTTGGAGCAAACGATGAACATGTCCAAGGAAATCTCCTCGCTAAGACAATCGGCGGGAATGGCAGCCGGATTGATCGGCAAGGAAGTGTCATGGTTCGAAGATGCGGATACCGGAGTTGTTGAACGTCACGGGACCGTTAATTCCATTCTTTGGCGCGATGGCGTTCAGTATGTCAAGGTTGAGGATGTTGAAGTGCCTGTTGACGAAATCGTTTCTATCTCTGAACCGACTAATCAAAGCGAGTCGGAGGTGGTCCCAGATGAGTGACAGGATACTTGTTGCCCATTTATCAACGGGGCGTACGGGACCGATACAAGGCAATCGCAACGTTAATCGGAGTAAGCAAGAACTAACGGATACCGTATCGTTCCGTGATGTACTCAATCAGCAGCAGCAGCTTAAATTCAGCCATCACGCAGAACAACGGTTACAGCAAAGAGGCATCGAGTTGTTGCCGGATCAGATCACCAGGATCGCGAACGCGGTGGAACAGGCAGCAGCCAAAGGAGCCAAGGATTCGTTGGTGTTATTCCGGGACATTGCCATGATCGTTAACGTGCCGAACCGTACCGTCGTTACCGCAATGGATGGCAACTCGATGAAAGAGCATATTTTCACGCAAATCGATAGTGCCGTTGTCGTTAGTTAAGATTGGGGCTGGTCCTGCCAAGGAAGCCCAAAGCCGCCGACCGATTGAAGCGGCTTTATTCCAACCACAAATGGAGGTAGGCATTTCATGTTGCGTTCAATGTATTCCGGCGTGTCCGGTATGCGAGGCTTTCAAACGAAACTCGACGTTATCGGCAATAATATCGCCAACGTCAACACCGCAGGTTTCAAGAGCGGCCGCGTAATGTTCAAAGACATCCTGAGCCAATCGATGTCAGGCATCACAGCACCTGTTGAGGGAACATCAGGCGGAGTAAACGCCAAGCAAGTCGGCCTAGGCGTGTCGGTAGCTTCTATCGATACTTTGCATACGCCAGGCAGCGCCATGACGACCGGTATTTCTACGGATCTTCGCATTGACGGCGACGGATTTTTCGTTGTTAGCCCAGACGGCGGCGAGTCTCAGTATTTGACCCGCGCGGGAAATTTCACATTGGATGCTAACCGTCAATTGGTCAACGCGGACGGAATGTTCGTTTTGGCGGCAGGCGGCGGCATCATTACTCTTGGTGAAGAGGTTACTGCCTTCTCTATTTCTAACAATGGAATGATTGTCTCCATTGATCAGAATGGAATCGCCACTCCGACAGACATCGCGATCGGCGTGACCAAAGTGGTTAACCCGAGCGGATTGGAGAAAGTCGGAGGGAACTTGTACCGAATGACTCCTAATGCGAATCCGGATGTGGACGGACCGTTCGAAGTGACAAACGCGGCTGACCCTGAACTCGGAACCGGAACCATCGTATCTGGACAGATCGAAATGTCCAACGTCGATCTGACGAATGAGTTTACGGAAATGATCGTCGCGCAACGCGGATTCCAGGCAAACTCAAGAATCATTACGACATCGGATGAAATCCTGCAAGAAGTCGTTAACTTGAAACGGTAATTGATCTCCTGCCACGGGAGGGCATCCTAGCTCTCCCCTTGGCATTGGCAGCTCGGGGGGGCCCCTGCAATGATTATTGTCACGCGTCTGAATGGCAGCAAGTTCCATGTCAACGCCTTGTTAATCGAAACGGTAGAAGAAACGCCGGACACCTTAATTACGCTTACGACAGGAAAAAAATTCATCGTTATCGAAAATTCTTCGGATGTAATCCGGGCTATCCGGCATTACTTGCGCAGTATCGGCGTGTTAGCGGCTATTACCAGCCCTGCGGACACGCAATCGGAGGGAGCTAAGTCATGAAAAAATTGTTGCCATGGCTCGTTTCGCTATTATTGGCGATAACGTTGATTGTCATTGTCACCTTCTACTTCTGGAACACACTGTTCGGGGACAAGTCCAAAGATCCCGATCAAGCTGCGAAGGAGATTGTTGAGAATGTGCAAGCCGAGCCGATATCTGCGGATGAAATGGTTAAAGTCACATCCGATTTAATTGATATCAGAACCAACCTTGCAGACACCGATTATGTCGTTCAACTTAGCTTGTCATTCCAATTGGACAGCGAAAAAGCGAAAGAAGAGTTTGACAAAATCAAGGATAACCAGATTAAACCGATCGTTAATCGTGCATTATGGGTTCTTAACCCTGATGATATGACTGGAACCAAAGGTAAGGATCAACTGACGGCAGGACTTATTAATTCGATCAATGCCGTGTTATCAGAAGGTAAATTGATCAAGGTTGGCATTACCGGATTTATTATGACACCTATTTGATAGAAAACCCGCATCACTGACTATTGTCGGAAGACTTTGGTCTCTCGTAAGAAACGTACGTTTCTCTTGGGTCTAGGAAAGGGGTGAGAGATTTGGTAGATGTACTTTCGCAGAATGAAATCGATGCGTTATTGGCGGCCCTCTCGTCGGGAGAAATGGATGCGGAAGAGCTTAAAAAAGAGGACACGCAGAAAAAGGTACGCTCCTACGATTTCAAACGCGCTGTTCGCTTTTCCAAAGATCATATCCGCAGCTTGACCCGGATACATGAAAACTTCGCGCGGTTTTTAACGACGTATTTCTCCGCTCAGCTTCGAACGTTCGTCCAGATTAATGTCGTTCAAGTGGAGCAGCTTCCTTATGACGAATTTATCCGCTCCATCCCTAAGATGACGATATTGAACATCTTCGAAGCGGAGCCGCTAGAAGGCCGAATGGTTCTAGAGGTACATCCCAACGTCGCTTTCGCCATGTTAGACAGACTTCTTGGCGGAGGAGGCTCTGCTCCAAGCAAAATTGGCAGCTTAACGGAAATTGAAACCATTATCATGGAGAAGATTTTCAGCAGGGCGTTAGATAGCTTGCAAGAAGCATGGAAAACGATTATCGATGTTCAGCCGAGGCTTGAAGCGTTAGAAACGAATCCGCAGTTTATGCAAATCGTGTCGCCGAATGAAACGATCGCGTTAATCTCATTAAGCACGAAAATCGGAGATACAACAGGAATGATTAACTTATGCATTCCGCATGTCGTAATCGAACCCATAATGCCAAGGTTGTCCGTACACCACTGGTTTGTATCGCAGAAGAAAACGAGGGCGCCAGAGGAACAGCAGCTATTGGAGCAAAGAGTAAACAAAGCCAAGCTCCCCATTATCGCTGAATTGGGAGGTTCCCAAATATCCGTTCAGGAATTTCTGAATCTTTCCGTAGGCGATGTCATTGCCTTACATAAACCGACGGATGAAGGATTGGAAGTAAAGGTAGGGGATAAGGTGAAGTTTATTGCCAGCCCAGGTACGGTGCGTGACAAAATGGCGATTCAAATTCACGAAATCGTCAGTGAAGGGGTAGATGAAATCGATGACGAGTAAAGACTATTTATCTCAAGAAGAGATTGATGCCTTGTTACGTCAATCATCGGACGGTGAAGATGAGACACCTGTAAGTTCATTCGGCAGCGAGAAGTCTATCGATGATTACTTGACTCCTCTAGAGCAAGACGCCCTCGGGGAAATCGGGAACATTACGTTCGGAAGCGCGGCTACCGCCCTATCAACACTGCTCGGGAAAAAAGTCGAAATTACAACTCCCGCAGTATCGACCATCGAACGCGAGCAATTCGAATCGGAATTTCCCAAGCCTCACGTCGCAGTCCATGTGAGCTACGTGCAAGGATTCGAGGGAATTAATTCACTTGTGATCAAATCCCACGATGCTCAAGTAATCGCGGATTTGATGCTGGGCGGAGAAGGTAATGTGACTTCCGAAGAGTTGAATGAAATTCACGTTAGCGCGGTACAAGAAGCGATGAATCAAATGATGGGATCTTCCGCTACTTCTATGTCGACGATCTTTAACCGGATGGTAAACATCTCTCCTCCGGGCATCGATATTATGGATGTCCGCAATAACTCGGGCACAAGTAATATTCCGCAAGAGAGCGTATTCGTTAAGATTTCGTTCCGTCTCAAAATTGAGGATTTGATCGATTCATCGATTATGCAATTACTTGCCCTTCCATTCGCTAAAGAATTGGTTGATTCCCTGATGGGAAGCGTGTCGGAGGATGCTGTTCCGCAACAAACGAATTCTCAACCGGCACCGCAAGCTGCCCAACCGGCTTATGCGGCTCCAACTCCGCCGCCGGCACCGCCCGTTCATCAAGCGCCACCGATGGCTGCTGCTCCGATGCAATACGCAGCGCCGATGCCTTCCTATCCGCAGACTTTGGGCGGAGGAGTGAATCGGAACGTGAACGTGAATCCTGTGCAATTTGCGAATTTCCAAGGCGGAGGATTCACGCAACCGGATGAAACGAATCTTAGTCTGTTGCTTGACATTCCCCTGAAAGTAACGGTGGAATTGGGCCGTACCCAGAAACAGATCAAGGATATTTTGGAACTGTCCCAAGGCTCGATTATCGAGCTGGACAAACTGGCCGGAGAACCTGTAGACATCTTAGTAAACAACAAACTGATCGCCAAGGGCGAGGTCGTCGTCATCGACGAGAATTTCGGCGTACGCGTGACCGACATCGTCAGTCAATGGGATCGTGTCCAAAAAATCCAATAAGCTTATCGGGAGGAAATTGAAATGGCAAACCGCATTCTCATAGTAGACGACGCAGCATTCATGCGCATGATGATCCGTGACATTTTAACAAAGAATGGTTATGAGGTTGTTGGAGAAGCACAAGATGGGGCACAAGCCATCGAGAAATATAAAGAGCTTAATCCAGACCTGATTACAATGGATATCACCATGCCGGAGATGGATGGAATCACCGCGTTGAAAGAGATCCGCAAACTGGATACGAACGCAAAAGTCATTATGTGTTCGGCTATGGGACAGCAAGCAATGGTTATCGACGCGATTCAAGCCGGTGCCAAAGACTTTATCGTCAAACCGTTCCAAGCAGATCGCGTTATCGAAGCGATAAAGAAAACACTGGGTTAAGTCAGGAGCGTTGACGATTCATGCGCAGTTACGGGCTCGTTGAAGATATTCCAAAGGCGGGGTCCGCATGGGACTTGATCTGGGTGCTGTTCGTCCTCGGTATTATCGTCGGATTGATCGTGCTGGTTTTGCGATTTATCGCCAAGCGCAATCGAGGATGGGGAATGAACCGCTCACTTCGTTCTTTGGGGGGGTTCTCGCTTGGAACGAACAAGTCGATGCAGATCGTGGAGTGGAATGACCGTATTTATGTGTTGGGCGTTGGTGAAAATGTGACCTTGCTGGAATCCATCACAGACCATGAGGTCGTAGCCGCATTGCTTGCTGAACACGACTCCAGCACGGCCAATACGGCCCCATCGATACCTGAATGGCTGCGTAAGTGGACCGCACGAAACAATCCGCAGGCCGAGGAACCTTCCGCCAAGGAATCCAGTTCTCCGACCAGCTTTGAGAAAACGTTGGAGAACCGTCTTCGCCAGCTCTCGGAGAGAAGGCAGCAAGTGGAACAATTGATGGAGGAAAGCCGCTCCGAGGATTGGAAAGATAAGCGATGAGAAAAAAACTACTATACAGCTTCTTCACGCTTCAAGCACTATTGCTTGGCTTTCAAGCATCGGCGTATGCGGATCCCATTATAGGAGTTACTCTCGGTGATGGTTCGGAGCCCGTAGGAGCTTCTGCATTATCGATGCTGCTTCTGATAACCGTCTTGAGCTTGGCGCCTGCGATCCTCGTCCTGATGACAAGCTTTACGAGAATCGTAATCGTACTCGGCTTTGTACGGACGTCTCTTGGTACGCAGTCGATGCCGCCCAATCAGGTATTAATCGGACTTGCTTTATTTATGACATTGTTTATTATGGCCCCGACATTGTCGCAATTAAATGAAGCGGCCCTAAAGCCTTATCTGGCAGGCCAGATTACCCAGACGGAAGCATTGCAGAAAGCATCCGTACCGATGAAAGATTTCATGTATAAGCATACCCGCGAGAAAGACTTGCTCTTGTTCATGAATTATACCAAGACCGAGAAACCGGCTACCTATCAGGACATTCCAATAACAGTACTTGTTCCGGCTTATGCCATAAGCGAATTAAAAACGGCCTTTCAGATGGGCTTCATGATCTTCATTCCCTTTCTCGTCATAGACATGGTAGTCGCAAGTACGTTGATGGCAATGGGGATGATGATGCTTCCGCCCGTAATGATCTCGCTTCCGTTCAAGATCTTGCTCTTTGTGCTCGTCGATGGTTGGTATCTTGTCGTTAAATCGCTGTTGACAAGCTTCAATTCTTGATGCGCCTGCGTAATCGTAAGGTAGGAGGGAACACATGAGCTCCGAATTTGTTATCGGATTGGCCGGGCAAGCATTATATACCGTTCTCAAGGTCAGTGCTCCGATGCTTGGAATTGGATTAATCGTGGGTCTGCTCGTCAGTATATTTCAGGCGACGACCCAAATCCAGGAGCAAACACTCGCGTTTGTACCAAAAATCATTGCCGTTTTCATAGCGATTCTGTTATTTGGACCTTGGATATTGAATATCATGGTCGATTTCACCAGCCAGTTGCTAGGAAATTTGGCAAACTACATTGGATGACGCCCGATGGAACTAATTATGCAGGCATTCCCTGCCTTTCTGCTCGTATTTTGTCGAATTTCATCGTTTCTTGTAGTTGCACCCATTTTCTCGTCGCGTACGATTCCGAGATCTTTTAAGGTAGGCCTAGCGTTTTTCATTTCATTGATTGTTTTTCTGACGATTGGTTTCGATACTAGCATAACGGCGGATGCAACATATATTTTGGCGATTATCCGCGAGATCCTGGCAGGACTTCTTATCGGGTATGTGGCTTACATTTTCTTTACGATCGTTCAGACAGCCGGTGGACTCATGGATTTGCAAATGGGGTTTGCCATGGCGAATATCATTGATCCCGTAACGGGAGTTACGGCGCCTATTATGGGGAATCTGAAATACATGCTTCTGATGCTCGTGTTTCTATCCATTAACGGCCATCACTACTTACTTTCGGCCATTATGGACAGCTACAAATGGTTACCGCTGGATAACAAGCTGTTTCAAGTGTATTACGGAGGCAATATCACGGAGTTTCTGACAAGGACTTTCGCGGATACGTTCCTGTTAGCGTTGCAGATATCGGCTCCGATAGTGGTAGCCATGTTTTTGACAGATATCGGTTTGGCATTGCTCGCTCGGACAGCACCTCAATATAACGTGTTCGTAATCGGAATTCCGGTCAAAATCCTAGTGGGGTTAGCCATGCTGGTTATTTTGCTTCCGGGCTTCGGTGCTTTGTTCCAGATCATTTTCAATCATATGTTCCAAGCACTTGAGAGCCTGTTCGTCATATTCCGATCATCCTCTTAGGCGCAGTTCACGGATCAGAGGAGGCGGCGTCATGCCCCGTAATCGCCTCAGGATGAATTTACAAATGTTCGCCGGCGAAAAAACGGAACAGGCGACACCCAAGAAGCGGCAGGAAAGCCGTAAAAAAGGACAAGTAGCTAAAAGCGCGGAAGTGCCCAGCTCGCTTATCTTATTGGCTTGCATTTGCTGTTTGATCATGCTCGGTCCGTTTATGCAGAAACAAATTTTGGCGATGTTCGGGGATGTGTTCATACACCGGCTAAATATGAGCGTGACCGAAGCAAACATAATTACGTTATTCGGGAATTATGCAGTCCAGATGCTCGTGTTCCTTGCCCCGATCTTCATCATGGTTATAATCATTGCTTTTGCGTCTCATTACATACAATTTGGCTGGTTATTTACGACTGAACCGTTAGCTCCGAAGCTTAGCAAGCTTAACCCTCTCCAAGGCGCAAAAGGAATTTTCGGAGTCCGTTCCATCGTAGAATTTTTCAAAAGCTCTTTGAAGCTCATAACGGTGGGTTTAATCGTTTATGTGATTTTATGGTCCGAAAGGGAACGGTTTTTGGATTTAGCCCATTTGCCGATTCAAGACATATTCGCTTTCGTAGCGGACTTGACGATCCGAATGGGCATATTCGTAGCCGCGCTCTTGCTAGTGATTGCGGTATTCGATTATATCTACCAACGATACGAATATGAGAAGAAACTAAAAATGAGTAAGCAAGACATTAAGGACGAACACAAGAATTCAGAAGGCGACCCATTAATTAAAGGGAAGATTAAGGAACGCCAACGCCGGATGGCTCTCATGCGAATGATGCAGGAAGTGCCGAAAGCGGACGTCGTCATTACGAACCCGACCCACTTTGCCGTTGCCCTTAAATATGACGGAACAAAGATGGATGCACCGACGGTCATCGCCAAAGGGCAAGACTACTTGGCCCTGCGGATACGGGAGATTGCCAAACAAAACGACGTCATAACGATGGAAAACAAGCCGCTCGCCCGCGCGCTATTCGAGAGGACGGATGTGGGAGACAGCGTTCCCGGCGATCTCTTCCAAGCAGTAGCGGAAGTGCTGGCATATGTATATCGGCTCAAAGGCCGGCGTAAAGCATAAAGAATTAACGAGCTTGTCATAAGCTATACGTCTCAAAGGTTTAAAGAAGAATGGCCGGCTTATGGAAGGGTGCAGAGGAAAAGGAATTGCCACGGAAAGTTTACGTCCGCCTTTAAAATCGAGTTGCAACCGCATAATCAATTCAAAAACAACTCGATAAGAGATTTTGGGGCCCCCGCAAAGTAATCGGAATAGGCTTCGTAAGCGTAAGGGTCACTTTGTGGGGTATAGATGCGGCGTAGTGGCAATCCTTTTCTGTCGCACTGCCGCATATGAGGACGTATCGGAGGGGGGAACGAGTCATGAAAATCCGGGACTTAAGCATACTCATAGGCGTCATCGGCATTGTCCTGATGATGGTCGTTCCAATTCCCAAAGGCCTATTAGATATACTGCTCATTATTAATATTTCCGTAGCCATCATGATTTTGCTCATCGCGATGAACACGCGGGATGCGCTTCACTTTTCCATATTTCCAACCTTGCTGCTCATCACGACGGTATTTCGTTTGGCGTTGAACGTATCTACTACGCGGCTCATTCTTTCCGAAGCGGACGCTGGCCACGTCGTGGAGACGTTCGGCCGTTTCGTGGCAGGCGGGCAAATGGCGATTGGATTCGTCGTCTTCCTCATCTTGGTCGTCGTACAATTTATCGTTATTACCAAAGGTTCCGAGCGTGTCGCCGAGGTTGGCGCAAGGTTTACCCTCGACGCAATGCCCGGCAAACAGATGAGTATCGATGCGGACTTGAACGCAGGATTAATCAATGAGCAACAGGCCAGAGAGCGGCGCGAGAAGATCGAGAAGGAAGCGGACTTCTACGGTTCGATGGATGGAGCAAGCAAGTTCGTCAAGGGGGACGCTATCGCCTCCATTATTATCGTAATCATTAACTTGATAGCCGGATTCATAATCGGTATGGCCATTCATGGCATGGACGTAATGACTTCCCTTGAAACATATGCGATTCTCTCTATCGGTGACGGGCTCGTCAGTCAAATTCCTGCTCTCTTGATCAGTACCGCAGCAGGTATTATCGTTACAAGAGCGGCGTCCGACGGCAGCATGGCCGACGATATGAGCAAACAACTGCTCCGTTATCCGAAATTGTTATATATTGTCGCAGGTACGGTCGCGCTGCTCGGAATGGCAACCCCGATTCCTTTTCTAAGTACATTTCCATACGCAATTATTCTTGCGATCGCCGGTTACCGGCTGCAGAAAAACTTGAACCGGAAACAGCAGGAAGAAGAGTTGTTAGTTGAAGAGCAGCATATTGAGGAAGTCCGAAGCCCCGAGAGTGTCATCAGCTTGTTGCAGGTAGATCCGATCGAATTCGAGTTCGGCTACGGTCTGATTCCTCTTGCGGATACGCAGCAAGGCGGGGATTTGCTCGACAGAATCATCATGATTCGACGCCAATGCGCCTTGGAAATGGGACTAATTGTCCCCGTTATCCGAATTCGCGACAATATTCAACTAAAACCGAACGAATATGTCATAAAAATGAAAGGAAATACGGTAGCTCGTGGCGAATTACTGTTACATCACTATTTGGCCATGAGTCCCGGTTTCGATGATGATTCCGTGACGGGAATCGAGACGCAAGAACCTGCATTCGGATTACCTGCGCTATGGATTGATGAAGCGACAAAGGAACGTGCTGAGATGGCCGGTTACACGGTCGTAGATCCTCCTTCGGTCGTAGCCACGCATCTGACTGAAGTCATCAAGAAATACGCGCATGAGCTTATCGGTCGTCAAGAGACTAAAGCACTAGTCGAGAGCGTCAAGGAATCGTATCCTGCGCTGGTAGAAGAGCTAATCCCTTCCATACTTGGCGTTGGCGACGTACAGAAAGTATTGTCCAAATTGCTCAAAGAGAAAATATCCATCCGCGATTTGGTGACAATCTTCGAGACGTTAGCGGATTACGGCAAGTTTACGAAAGATCCGGATGTGCTCACGGAATACGTGCGTCAAAGCTTATCCAGGCAAATAACTCAGCAATATGCGACTGCCGCAGAGCCTCTCAAGGTCATTACGGTCAGTCCATCGGTAGAGAAGAAGATCGCCGAAGCCGTGCAGCAATCCGATCAGGGAAGCTACTTGGCCATGGATCCTGCTTCCTCCCAAGCGATCTACCAACGGTTGACGGAACAAGTAAATCGATTGGTTCAATCGGGGCAGCAGCCGATCATCCTTACATCTCCGACGATTCGAATGTATTTGCGCCAATTGCTTGAACGAAGCCTGCAAGATATTCCGGTCATTTCTTACAGTGAATTGGAGCCAAGTATTGAAGTGCAAAGCGTCGGGGTGGTGAACGCATGAAAGTTAAACGATATATAGTCGATGATTTGCCGGAAGCGGTGCAAATGATCCGAAGCGAGCTAGGCTCGGACGCCGTCATTCTTAATACGAAGGAAATCCGCACAGGCGGATTTCTTGGTATGTTCAGCAAGAAACGCGTGGAAGTGATTGCGGCTGTCGATGAAGCAGCTAAGAAACCCCCTGCACGTACGCCACTGCAGGCACGTCCGCCGGAAAGAAAACAGTTTGCTTCCGCTATAGAGGAAACGACGGTTTCGTCCCCTCTATTACCTTCGAATGCCATTAGGGAGAGGTATTCTCAGCCTCCTTTTGCAGATAGCGTACGTAAGTCGGCACCAGCATCAGCTTCCGCCCTTTCTTTTCCGGATATACAACGTGATTCGGGACAAGCGATACCGACTCATCCGAACGAAATGCCAACGGAACATCAACGTTCCGGGACTCAAGCCGCAACGCTAGCCGTAGCGGTTCAGACTTTGGAGGCAAGAGAGAAAAGCCAAGCCAAAGAGGAAACGTCCGCCTTGCTTCAGGAATTGCGTTCTATGAAGGAAATGATGACGAAAATGGCGAAGCAGCAAACTTTCCGAAGCATGCCGGAAGCCGTCATGAAATGGAGCAGGCGCTTAGCAGGACAGGGGGTAGATCCGTCTTACGTTGAACAATTCGCGGAAGCGGTTAATCAGTTGCTGGAAGAGAAGAGCGAAGGAGATGTTGAATCCTCCTATAATGCTGCTCGAATCGTACTGCTGTCGTGGTTACAAAACGCGAAAGGGTCCGGCATCGAACCCTCGACCAGGATTGTTCATTTTGTAGGACCTACTGGAGTAGGCAAGACGACTACGATTGCCAAACTGGCAGCGGAGCAATCTTTCAGCCATCGGCGAAACGTAGGTTTCATTACGGCAGATACCTACCGAATTGCGGCTGTAGATCAGCTGCGAACTTATGCCGACATCTTAAACGTTCCTCTTGAAGTCGTATTCTCGCCGAGTGAATTGACCCGGGCTTACAAAAAGCTTAGCGATCATGATTTATTGTTCATGGATACGGCCGGTCGTAACTATCGTAATGAGCTGCTCGTTTCCGAGGTCAATAGTTTACTCGCTCCCGGAGAGCAGACTGAAACGATACTCGTTCTCAGCATGACTCACAAGTACAGCGATATGAAACTGGTTGCTTCTCAGTTCGTTAAATACGGGGTCAATCAACTGCTGCTAACCAAATTCGACGAAACAGACTCTTTCGGAGCCATTATCAATCTGGTCAAAGAGTTTACGTTCCGAATTTCATATATCACCTGCGGTCAGGCAGTACCGGACGACATTAGGCCTTTCGATCCGGAAGATTTGGTAAGGCGTCTGCTGGGGGATCCTGCCGATGAATGATCAAGCTCAGGCACTTCGTCATATGGTTCACTCCAAGGATGCTCATTCAGCACGAACAACAAGGATCATTACCATTACTAGCGGAAAAGGCGGTGTCGGCAAATCCAATTTCAGCCTCAATTTCGCCATGGCGCTGCAAAATCGGGGATACAGCGTGCTTGTGTTCGATGCGGATATTAGCTTCGCGAATATCGATGTTTTGTTGGGGACGCCGGCTCAATACAATCTCATCCACTTGCTTAAAGGCGAGAAATCGATATGGGAGATTATTCAGATCGGTCCAGGCGGCTTGCAATTTATCGCCGGCGGTTCGGGATTTCAGGATTTGGTCCGACTAACCGAACAAGAGCTTGAATATTTCTCGGAGCAAATCGGCAAGCTGCACGGTCACGTGGACTTTATTCTATTCGATACCGGCGCCGGCTTGTCCAAGGAAACGGTTCGATTCATTACCGCAGCGGAAGAGACGATCGTCGTTACGACCCCGGAGCCGACTTCCATAACGGATGCCTATGCTTTGATTAAGATGCTGAAGTCGATGGGGCATGAGATTTCCTTCAAGCTGGTCGTTAATCGCGTTACCGACGACCGCGAGGGGAAACAGACCGCGGATAACATCCGGCACGTTACCGACAAATATTTAGGATTGGAAATACCGGTGCTCGGGTACATCCCGGACGATTCTAACGTATCGAAAGCGGTTAAGCGCCAGACGCCTCTCTCGATAGCTTTTCCGGATAGTTTGGCAACGCGGGGTATCGATCGCATCGCCTCACGATTTTTGTTGGAACAGGAATCTGCCTCACCCCGAGGACTAACGGGTTTCCTGCAACGGATCAAGAAGCTGTGGAGCTAGCCTGTTACACCTTTGAGGTTTGAAGTGATGCAGCGCCTTTATCACATCCAGATAAACGGGGAGGGTCGCCATATGTCGGGATTAAAAGTACTGATCGTAGATGATTCCCCATTTATGCGCAAAGTGTTCAGCGATGTTATCGATGCTGACCCTGCCTTCAAAGTATTGGCAACGGCCTCGAATGGAAAAGAGGCCGTGGAATTGGCGCTTGAGCTCAAGCCGGATATCATAACAATGGATTTGGAAATGCCCCATATGAATGGGATCGAAGCTTTGCAGCATATTATGGCGATTCAACCGATTCCGGTCATCATGCTCTCTGCAGTTACCGACAATGGTACGAGGGACACGATTAAAGCTCTGCAGTACGGAGCGATCGACTTCATTCGCAAGCCGGACGGTGCCGTTAAGCTAGATATTCATCAGGTAGGGGAGCAATTGCTTGAGAAATTACATATAGCTTTGGAAACGATGAGCAGCGGGGCCTTCCGAATGCTTCCAGCCGTAGAGGAGAAAGCGGAGTCGCCTCCTCGAAGGCTTCCTGAACTTGTTAATCCGGTTATTCCATTGCCCGAAGAAAACAAGATCCCGGACAAACCTGCAGAAACGAGCATACCGAAGGCTATTACCGGAACTTCCAAGCCAATAGCTGCTCCATCCAAACCGATTAGCCCGGATCTCAATCGAAAACCCGGGAGCCTGGCGAACGAACGAAGTCCGGTAACCCATCCGTCACCTTCAACCGGCAGCGGCGGCTTAACGAAACCTAAGTTAACTCAAACTCAAACTCGGCTCGGCATGGAACCTTCCGCCCGGCAGGAATTGAAGCCTGCTTCGATTAATGCGGACAAAGACATCGCTTCTAAGCAGCCAGCTAAGGTTACGGGTAATCCCGAGAAGCCGGCACAGGCAATTCCCAATTCGGTACCCAAAGGCAAGGTCTCAACCGCTTTTAGTCATTTAGTAGCCATAGGCACCTCTACGGGAGGACCCCGGGCTTTACATGAAGTGCTGACCGGCATTCCCGCAGATTTTCCGGCACCCATACTCGTCGTCCAGCATATGCCCCCTAAATTCACGCACTCGCTGGCACAACGATTGGATAGCTTTTGCAGCATCCATGTTCGTGAGGCGGTAGACGGGGAACCTGTCGAAACCGCCACGGCTTACATCGCTCCCGGCGGATGGCATATGTCGCTGGGGAAAGACGCGAAAGGCAACTATCGAATTAAATTATCGGATGAAGGACCAAGAAGCGGGCACATGCCATCCGTTGATGTGTTGTTTGAATCCTTAATCGGACATCAGCAACTGAAAAGGCACGCCGTGTTAATGACTGGCATGGGCAGCGATGGGGCAAAGGGTATGAAGTCGCTTCAATCGGATGGTGCTATAACAACGATCGCAGAAGCGGAGCAAACGTGCGTAGTGTATGGAATGCCTCGTTCCGCAGTTGAGCTTGGAGCCGTATCCCATCAACTTCCGCTTCAAGGGATCGCTTCGGTTCTCGTACAAGAAGTGAAACTCCGTAAACCATGATAATGTCGCTGTAAGACCAGCCAACCAGGAGGTGTCCGGCCCGTGGAAATGAATCAATACATGTCCATCTTCATCGATGAGGCCAACGATCACTTGCAATCCCTTAATGAAAATATGCTTCGGTTAGAGCAACAACCCGAGGATATTAGCATCGTTCAGATTATTTTTCGTTCCGCTCATACGCTTAAAGGGATGTCCGCGACGATGGGGTTTGAAGATCTAGCGGCGTTGACGCATGAAATGGAGAACGTATTAGATCTTGTTCGTAACGGCAAATTGAGCATGAATGGCAATATTTTCGATACTCTGTTCAAATGCTTGGATGCTTTAGAGGCTATGGTACAGGACGTAATCAATGGAGGTACGGGCAAAGGCGATGTCTCCGACCTGGTAGAACGCCTTATAGCGATCGTTAAGGGTGATAACGGCGGAAAAGGGACTAAGAAAGCAGAAACATCCGCAACATCCGTGTCCGCTTCGCTAGTCTTGGACCAATACCAGTTGTCCGTTCTTAGCCAATCCATGGAAAGCGGACATAAGGCTTATTACATTGATGTGAAAGTACGGGAAGACTGTTTGCTGAAAGCGGCTCGTGCTTACATGGTTTTCGATGTTCTGGAAAGGAACGGAGAAGTGGTTAAAGCTCATCCGTCCGTGCAGGAAATCGAGCAGGAGCAATTCGATCGCAGTTTCGCCGTCTACTATATTTCCCAGGCAGATGAAGATTTGATTCGAGACCAAATCTCTCGGGTTTCCGAGATTGAGTCGGTCGTTATGACTTCTGTCGATCGGGATTCCTTAAACGAGTTGGGACAGTCCAGAGCGCAATCCGGTCCTGCTTCGGAAGCGATCAAGGAAACAGCCGCCGCTCTCGCTCCCGCAAATGCCGTTTCTGCAGTTCCGGTCGTCGAGAACAATGCTGCTCGTCCTGCAGCCGCCGCCAGCTCTTCCGGCAATGCTGCCCCGCGCACGATTCGTGTTGATATCGAACGTCTGGATTCGCTCATGAATTTGTTTAGCGAATTGCTCATTGACCGCGTTCGGTTGGAGCAGCTGGCTTCGGAAGTTCGCCGAAATGATTTAACCGAAACGGTCGAGCACATGGCGCGTGTCAGCGCGGACTTGCAGAATATCGTGCTGAAGCTCAGGATGGTACCCGTAGAAAACGTCTTTAACCGCTTTCCCCGGATGGTTCGGGATTTGGCCAAATCCCTTGATAAAAAGGTCGATCTTGTCATCACCGGAGCAGAGACGGAATTGGACCGCACGGTCATCGATGAAATCGGAGACCCTCTCGTCCATCTGATCCGCAATGCGGTAGACCATGGTATTGAACCGATCACGGAAAGAATTCGATTAGGTAAATCCGAAGTCGGTACGGTTCACTTGCGAGCCTATCACGCCGGCAACCATGTCTTCATCGAGATCGAAGAGGACGGCAAAGGGATCAATCGTCCGAAAGTGCTGGAGACGGCAATCAAACGCGGGGTCGTGACGGCAGAGGAAGCGAAAAACCTAAGCGACGATGAAGTGAACATGCTGATCTTTGCGGCAGGCTTCAGTACCGCCGACCAAATCTCGGATATTTCCGGCAGGGGCGTTGGCCTTGATGTAGTGAAATCCAAAATTTCTTCCCTGGGCGGCCACGTTTCCGTGCACTCGACTTTGGGCTCAGGAACGAGGTTTTCTATCCAGTTGCCGCTTACCCTTTCAATTATAGCTGCGATGTTATTCAAATTGGGTTCGGAGAAGTACGCGTTCCCTCTTTCTTCGATTGTCGAAACAGGATCGGTCAAGAGATCGGATATTAGATCGTTGCACGGAAGTCAAATTATCGATTATCGTCAATCTATCATTCCGATTGTTTCGTTGGCCCAATTAATTGATTCGCCGGATTACCGCGACGATGATGAAACCGAAACGGAAATGATCGTCATTCGCAAAGGGGACAAGCTTGCCGCCGTTCTGGTGGACGAGTTCATCGGACAAAGCGAGATCGTACTGAAACCGCTCGGCAAATACTTGAGCGGCAGTCTCGGAGTCGTCTCCGGCGCTACTATTCTCGGAGACGGTCAAGTGGCATTGATCGTGGATCCAAACGCACTTATTAAATAAAATATCGGACTCTAAGGGGAGGATTTATTCCATGGCAGAGGAAATGAAAGTCATCGTCTTCACGTTAGCGCAAGAAGAGTACGGTATCGAGGTAGATAAAGTTCGCACTATTGAGCGGTTGGTCCCGATCACCCGGGTTCCGAAGACACCGCCGTTCGTCAAAGGCGTCATCAATTTGCGGGGGATTGTCATTCCGGTTATCGATTTACGCGGGCGTTTCGGTCTTCCCGAAACTGAGCTCACTGAAAATTCCCGTATTATCATCGTTGCCGCGAATGACCTGGAGGTTGGTTTCATCGTCGATTCTGCCAACGACGTCATGGACGTGATGAGCGATACGATCGAAAACCCTCCGGAAGTTCTAGGCGGAATCAAAGCCAAATATTTGAGCGGAGTGGTCAAGATCGGCGATAGCCGGTTATTGATTTTGCTTAACTTGGCAGAAGTGCTTAGCCGTAATGAAATCATTCAATTAGAACAGTTCGGAGAATAAACCTGTGAATCTGTTTAATAACGACGCGGATTTCAAAATGGACGTACTTCGGGAAGTCGGAAATATCGGAGCGGGCAACGCCGCCACTGCATTGTCGACTTTGCTTAACAAACCGGTGGACATGGCAGTGCCTACGGTCAGCTTTATTCCGTTTGATGAGATAGCTGAACGAGTCGGGGGCTCCGAAGCGGTTGTCATCGCCATCTTCCTGCGAGTCGATGGAGATGCTCCCGGCAACATGTTCTTTATCCTTAAACGGGAGCCCGCCCGCCGCCTATTGCAAGGATTGTTAGGCTTCAATGCCGCCGAGAACGATGAGTACAGCGAATTGGAGTTATCCGCGCTGAACGAAATCGGCAATATCCTGGCAGGCTCTTATTTATCCTCCCTCGCCGATTTTACGGGACTGCATATGTCTCCGACAGTTCCTTCGTTAGCGGTGGATATGGCGGGTGCCATTCTTAGTTACGGGATGCTCCAATTCGGCACGATGGGCGATGACGCTCTTCTTATCGATACGACTTTTCTGGAAGGGCACCAAGAAGCGGAAGGTCACTTCTTCCTCATACCGGACCCGGAATCGTTCGATAAGCTCTTTCGTGCGTTGGGAGTGCCGATCTAATGACCGAAAGCACCCTTATTAAAGTAGGGATGGCCGATTTGAACATCGCGGAGGGCGGTGCAGTGCTCAAAACGACAGGTTTGGGTTCCTGCGTTGGCTTAACTTTATATGACCCTCATCTCAAGCTCGGCGGAATGGCGCACATAATGTTACCTTCTTCCGAAATTGCCCGCGAAGGGCAATTGAATATCGCAAAGTATGCGGATACGGCTATACCCGAACTTCTGCAGCGAATGAAAGATAAAGGAGCAGTTACGGGACGTTTACTCGCAAAAATGGCAGGCGGAGCTCAAATGTTTGCCTTTATGGGCGGAACGGATACGATGCGCATTGGTCCTCGAAATGTAGAGGCGACGAAACAAACTTTGGAATATTTCAAGATTCCCGTTGTCGCGGAAGATACCGGAGGCAATTACGGGCGAACGGTTGAACTCGACAGCCATACGGGAACGTTCATCATACGAAGCGTGCAGTTCGGAGTAAAGGAGATCTGAAATGATTGGTTCCTGGCGCTTAAATGTTGGATTCGGCGGATTCGGGGCACTATTGACCTTCTTATTTTCTCTGTCGAACAATCCCATAGGAACGACGTTTCTGCGCTGCTTCTACGCTTTTCTAGTTTTCGCGGCTCTCGGTTTCGTTATTCGGGTAGTACTGGGGCAATTGATGAATCCGGCTAAGAAGGCTGTGGCGACTGAAACTTCGGAAGAAGATCGCGGCGCGGTACTCGATTTAACGACCCCGGATGAAGGCGAGTCTTTATCGGAGTTGATGAAGGAACAGTGGGCGGACGGTAAAGGAGAGACGATTAAAGGGTTCCAACCCTTGCAGCCCAAGAGGTTGGTGTCGCTTGACAATCCGAATCCGGAGGAAGTGGTTCAGGCGATTCGTCGTCTGACGGACGAATAAGGATGGTGAGACTAGCATGGCCGATCAAACACGTTCCAGGTTATCCTATCAAGATTTATGGCAACGTTGTAAAGAAGACGAGGATCCGGATGCGAGAAAGCAACTGATCGAGCACTATTTGCCGCTTGTGGATTATGTATCCAGCCGAATGGCCGTTGGCTTACCGAAAAACGTAACAAAGGATGACCTGGCGAGTAACGGGGCCATGGGCTTAATCGACGCGATCGAAAAGTTTGATTATCGGCGCGGGCTTCAATTCGAAACGTATGCTTCTTGGAGAATCCGCGGTGCAATTATCGACGGGCTTCGCCAAGGCGATTGGGTTCCCCGCTCGGTTCGTGACAAAGCGAAAAAAATGGAGGACGCCTATGCCGTTCTGGAACAGAGGAATTTACGTTCCGCTTCTGATGACGAGATATGCGCCTATTTGAATATTAGCGATAAAGAGTTTCAACAGATGCTTCAGGAAGTTGCCGTAGCGGCGGTTTTCTCCCTTGAGGATCCGATTCGGGAGGAAGAATCCGAAACGAGGCTATCCCTCCTCGTTGACGATAAAGCCGTGAATCCGGAGTCCAAAGTTCATGAGACATATTTAAAGGACTCCTTGCTATATGGAATTAAGAAATTAACGGAAAAGGAACGAACGGTGGTTTCCTTGTTTTATTACGAAGACCTATCATTAAGCGAGATAGCCGAAGTGATGTGTTTATCCCCGTCACGTATTTCTCAGCTCCATTCTAAAGCGATCTTAAGGCTCAGAGGAGCGCTTGCTAAACAGAAGGAACAATTGCTTCAAAACGGATAATAAGGGGGGTGCTGTTTATGCCTGACAATGAAAGCGTACCATTGGCGGAATGTCTACAGGTAACGGTTTCTGAAGATAAGATGCAAGCGTACTTGGTTTTTAGACGTGTCGAAGGCGATCTTAAGCTGACTTCTCGTGAATTGGAGCAATATCTGCTATCGCAAGGAATTAAATACGGGGTACAGACCGACACCCTCTATTTAATCGCGCAAAGGCCTCAAGAGTTTTTCTTCACGCAAAATGTCATTGCCGTCGGAACGCCGGCCAAACCGGGTAAAGACGGCTATATTAACGTCCTTTTCGGCGAAGATAACGAACAAGAGCGACGCCCGACGGAAAGAGAGGACGGCAGCGTCGATTATAAAGAAGTAAAGCAATTGGCTAACGTGAAAACCGGACAGCTAATAGCGGAAAGAGTGCCCCCGGAGCCTGGAATCCCTGGTAAGGCGGTGACTGGCGAAGACATCCTTCCGAAGGAAGGCAAAGAAACCCATTTCAAAATCGGTAAAAACGTAGTCGTGAATCCCGAGAAAATAGGGATGTATGCGGCTATTGACGGACTAGTGACCAAAACTGATAAAGATAAACTTAACGTATTTCCCGTTTACGAAGTGAACGGGGACGTGGATTATAAAGTCGGTAACATCGATTTTGTAGGGACGGTTGTCATTAGAGGCAATGTTCTGACTGGATTTCGCGTTAAAGCCTCGGGCGATATTCGGGTAACCGGCGGCATCGAAGGCGCCGAAGTGGAGTCCGACGGTTCGATCGAGATTTCCGGGGGCGTTATCGGCAGCAATAAAGGGTTCGTGAAAGCCGGCTGTAATATCCGCTGCTCATTCGTTCAGGATGGGAACGTTGTTGCCGGTGAGGACATTCTTGTCACGCAGAGCATTATGCACTCTAATGTCCGTGCAGGGCGTTCCGTTAAATGCATAGGAGCTAAAGGTCTCATCGTCGGAGGATTGATCCAGGCGGGAGAACACGTGTCCGCGAGAATGATCGGAAATTCCATGTCGACCGCGACGGTTATCGAGGTCGGCGTTCGTCCGGAGCTTCGCCAAGAGCTTAATGATTTGAGGTCGGTCATGCGTCAGTTAGCCGAAAATATGGATAAATCCGAAAAAGCACTTACGATGCTTGATCAATTGGCATCGGTCGGCCAATTGGCTCCGGATAAATTAGCCCTTCGAGTGAAACTGTCGGCGACAAAGCGCCAAACCGTGGATGAGCTTGCAAATGCTAAGGAACGGGTGCTCGAAATCGAGAAGACGCTGGAAGACGCGACGACGGCCCGGGTGGACGCGGTACATACGCTGTGGGGCGGAACCAAGATTGTCATCGGCAGATATACCCGTTTCGTTAAAGACGGCACCCAGAGAGTATCCTTCCGGTTTTCGGACGGGGATATCATTATGGTTCCATTTCTCTGATCCATTTATGGAGGTGAACGGCCGTGAGTTATAAATCGATCGATTTGCAGACTTCCCTCCCCCGTACGGCGGAGATGTCGCCCTTGCAGCACCATCAGCAGCAGCGTTCGGCGACGGAGCAATCTTTGCTGGGACAACAAGCGATGAAAACCGCAGACCAGCAAGCCAAGCGAAGCGTAAAGATGGAATCGGCGTCTAACGGCACGATCTCAGAGCGGCAGCCTCGCCATCGGAATAAACAAGCATCGGCTGCCAAGAAACAGACACATGAACAAGCTCAGGAAGATAATAGTCCATCGGAGCACCCCTATAAAGGGAAGCATATTGATTTCATGGGCTGATCTTGAGCAAGAGAGGGGTTTTAGGGTGAGTCCGTGGTTAAGCGTAGTTCTGCTAGGCGTAGCGATTACAGGGTATGCATGGATGATGCCCAAGACGGGCAACAAAGGGAAAGAGACGGAATTCGTTAGCGAAGCGGCCTACGACAGACTGCTTGAAGATTTGGAAACCGAAAATCGGGAGCTGGTCGATGCGGTTGCCAAATTTAAAAGAGAACAGGATGAAACGGTAGAGAAGTTAGGGCGAAGAATTGTCGATATGGAGCATCAAATGAAGAAGTGGCTTGAGCAATCCCCCCCTGCTGCGGTGCCATCCGAATCAAAGCCTCCGATTTCCGAAACGAATCCTTTACCCTCCAATGAGATCGTTGTGCCCGCATCTTCAATAGAAACCACAGTGAACTATTCGACCTCCGATATAGAAGAAGCGATCGAGGAAATCATATTGCCGCCAACAACGATTCGCGGTAGATACCCGAAACTGCTTGAAATGCATGATAAAGGCAGATCGGTTGAGCAAATCGCTAAAGCGATGGGGATGAACAAAGGCGAGGTGCAATTGATCCTGCAGCTCGTGCGCCGGGAGGAACAGCAGCATGCGTAAATATCGCAATTGGTTAATGGGTCTCGGGATCGGAATCATTCTGGGGTCTTCCATGCTTCAATTGATACAGTTGGCCAAGGACCAAACGGTTATGGTTGCGGAAGAACCTTTGACCCGGGATCAATTAAACGAAGAAGCGAAAAAAGCCGGTCTTGTTCTATTGCCGGCGGATGAGACAAGGTATACGCAAGACCAATTGGACGCGAAGGTGGAAAAAGCCGTCGCCGCTGCGCAAGAAGACGCCAAGAACACCGATACCGATCAAATCGACGATTCGGATGCAGCGCTGAAGCCGCCTGGACAAAAGAAGGACGAAAACGAATCGCCAAGTCCGGATGCTGCCGGTTCGGGTGAACCTGACTCGGTTACCTTATATGTACGCTACGGAATGACTTTATTAGAAGTTGCGGAGGAACTAGTGAAGTTAGGCGTTATTGAGGATAAGGAAGATTTTATCAAGAAAGCTTGGTCCATATCGAAAAAAATGAACGTCGGAACTGCCGTATTGACCGGAAAACCCACTTATCAAGAAATCATGGACGAATTAACTCGTATGAAAGACGATTAGAAAATCAGATTTTACGTGAAAACCGAAACAATATTAACCTTCTGCCATTGCGCGACTGTTGTCGATATGGTATATTATTTTTCGGTGTAAAAAACACACGCTTTTCAATTTCGTCAACGGTGCTCATCTTGTGGCAAACGAGGGAGTTTTGGCGAAAAAGGCGAAGAGCGGCGGAGATTCACCAAAAACCACTAGGAGGTGCAGAAAGATGGCAGTCATTTCCATGAAACAACTGCTCGAAGCAGGGGTACATTTCGGTCACCAAACACGTCGTTGGAACCCGAAAATGGATAAGTACATCTTTACTGAACGTAACGGAATTTACATTATCGATTTGCAAAAAACGGTTAAAAAAGTAGACGAGGCATACAACTTCGTGCGTCAGCTCGGAGAGAACGGCGGTACGATGCTATTCGTTGGAACGAAGAAGCAAGCGCAAGATTCCGTTAAAGAGGAAGCCGAGCGCAGCGGTCAATACTATATCAACCAACGTTGGTTGGGCGGTACGCTGACTAACTTCTCCACGATCCAGAAACGTACGGACCGTTTGCACCAATTGGACAAATGGGAACAAGACGGCACTTTCGAAGTGCTGCCTAAGAAAGAAGTTATCATTCTCCGCAAAGAGAAAGAACGCCTCGAGAAATTCCTCGGCGGCATTAAAAATATGCGCAGGCTGCCTGACGCGTTGTTCATCATCGATCCTCGCAAAGAGCGTATCGCGGTTGCCGAAGCACGCAAACTAGGCATTCCAATCGTGGGAATCGTTGATACTAACTGCGATCCGGATGAGATCGACTACGTTATCCCGGGTAACGATGATGCAATCCGTGCCGTTAAGCTGTTAACGGCCAAGATGGCGGATGCAATCGTGGAAGCGCGCCAAGGCGAAGAAACAACGGCTTAATCGCAGCTCGCTTTCATACCGAGACAATCAAAGGGTGGTCAGAAGAGAACCTTCTCACCGCCCTTTTTTTCAAAAATAAACTATTCGCTTACCGAATCGGGCATGAGCCTGATGGAGCATAAAATTTAGGAGGAATCCACGTGGCAGTAAATGCAGCAGACGTTAAATCACTCCGCGAGAGAACCGGAGCCGGCATGTTGGATTGTAAGAAAGCACTGGAGGAAGCAAATGGCGATCTGACCAAAGCCGGAGAACTTCTTCGTGAGAAAGGCCTTGCGGCGGCAGCGAAGAAAGGCGATCGCATCGCTACCGAAGGCGTCGTTGAATCGTATATCCACGCAGGCGGACGTATCGGCGTACTTGTCGAAGTTAACTGCGAAACCGACTTCGTAGGTAAAACGGAGCAATTCCGCGCGTTCGTTAAAGACATTGCGATGCAAATCGCGGCAGCAAACCCGAAATTCCTTGGCCGCGAAGAAGTATCCCAAGCCGAACTGGACAAAGAAAAAGAAATTCTCCGCAACCAAGCGCTTAACGAAGGCAAACCGGAGAAAATCGTCGATAAAATGGTCGAAGGCCGCATGAACAAATACTACGAAGAAAACTGCCTCTTGGAGCAAGCATTCGTTAAAGATCCGGACAAAACCATCACGACGTTGCTTAATGAGAAAATTGCCGCTATCGGCGAAAAAATCTCCATCCGCAGATTCGTTCGTTTCGAACTGGGCGAAGGCTTGGAGAAAAAAGTGGACAATTTCGTCGAAGAGGTTATGTCTCAAGCCAAACTATAAGATCAACCGTTATGGGAGCACAGTGTGTTCCCTCTTTTTTAAACTTAAAGACATGATGGAGGTACAAACGTTGGAACGTCCCGTTTATAAACGTGTGGTATTAAAGGTGAGCGGCGAGTCGTTATCCGGATCGAACGGTTACGGCATTGACGCATCGACCATCCTGTCGATTGCCGAGCAGATCAAGGAAGTTATCGCACTAGGCGTAGAAATCGCGATAGTATGCGGAGGCGGCAACATCTGGCGCGGAATTGCAGGCAGCCAGAAGGGGATTGACCGTGCTACGGCGGATTATATGGGCATGCTGGCTACGGTCATGAACTCGTTAGCCTTGCAAGATGCTCTGGAGCAAATGGAAGTTCCGACTAGAGTGCAAACGTCCATCGCCATGCAGCAAATCGCGGAGCCTTACATCCGCCGCCGTGCCATTCGTCATTTGGAAAAGGGGCGCGTCGTCATATTCGCCGCCGGAACGGGAAATCCATTCTTCTCCACGGATACGACCGCAGCGCTGCGAGCCGCGGAAATCGAAGCCGAGGTTATTCTCATGGCTAAGAATAAAGTTGACGGCGTATACAGCGCAGACCCGTTCAAGGATGCTACTGCGGAGAAGTACGAGCAGCTTACTTACATGGAGGTTCTCAACAAAAACCTCGGAGTCATGGATTCAACAGCTTCCTCGCTGTGCATGGATAACAATATTCCGCTTCTCGTGTTCGCAATTACCGAGAAAGGAAACATTAAACGTGCCGTCATGGGTGAGAAGATCGGCACCATTGTGAAGGGGAGTATCGACTAATGCCGCAAGAAATCAAGAAAGACGCAGAAGAGCGCATGGAAAAAGCATTGGGAGCATTGAAACGCGACTTGTTGACGCTAAGGGCCGGTCGCGCATCAGCCGCTATGTTGGACCGGGTCCAAGTCGATTATTATGGTACGCCGACTCCGATCAATCAAATGGGTTCCGTCAATACGCCTGATTCCCGCACGTTGATTATTACGCCTTGGGACAAAACAGCTTTGGCCGCCATTGAGAAAGCGATCCAAAAGTCGGATCTAGGCTTAACGCCGGCTAACGATGGGTCCATCATTCGCCTGAACATTCCTCCGCTTACGGAAGAGCGACGGGCTGACTTGGCTAAGTCGACGAAAAAATTCGGCGAAGAGGCGAAAGTTGCCATTCGCAATATCCGCCGCGATGCGAATGACGAGATCAAGAAAAAAGAAAAAGGCGACATCTCCGAGGATGAATCGCGGCGTCATCAGGATGACGTCCAGAAGATAACGGATCGTTTTGTCGCCGAAGTCGACAAAATCTTGGTCGCCAAAGAAAAAGAAATCATGGAAGTTTGATTTGAGCTTGCAAGACCCCTCCGACAGGTGGGGTTTATTCTCTTTTGGTTAGCTGGCGAGCGAGCATTGCTCGCTCTTAGGGGGAAGAACCATGAGTATGTTCAGCAAATGGCTCCGTAAGCTGCGTTTCGGGGTTTTCACGGAAAGCGGCATCAATCGCTTGCAGGTGAGGACGGAAAACGAACCGACAGGAGATAACATACCGCAACACGTGGCCATTATTATGGACGGAAACGGGCGTTGGGCCAAAGCGAGGGGCTTGCCGCGCATTGCCGGGCATCATAACGGAATGAAGGCAGTCAAACGAATTACGAAAGCCGCCGATCGAATTGGCGTCAAAGTGTTGACCTTGTACGCCTTTTCAACGGAAAATTGGAAACGGCCTAAATCGGAAGTCGAATTCCTGATGAAATTACCGCAGGAATTTTTGTCGTTGGAACTCGGCGAGCTTATCGAGAACAATATCCAGGTTAGAATGATGGGCAACCGGGATTTGCTTCCCGACCACACCTTGGAAGCCGTAGAAGAGGCGGTAAGGCGGACGGAGCATAATACCGGATTAATCCTTAATTTCGCCTTGAATTACGGCAGCCGGGTCGAAATGGTTGAAGCGGCTAGAGAGTTGGCCAGGAAGGCGATTGCCGGCGAAGTTGATCCGGAGGCAATAGAAGAAGCCGATTTCGAACGCCTGCTATTATCCAGCGGGCTTCCGGATCCGGATTTGCTTATTCGGACGAGCGGTGAATTGCGGTTAAGCAATTTCATGTTATGGCAACTGGCTTATAGTGAATTTTGGTTCACGGATGTGTATTGGCCAGAGTTCGGTGAGGAACATCTATTCGACGCCGTCCGCGAATATCAGCGGCGCGCGCGCCGCTACGGGGGGCTATGACACCATGGGTCAGCGGTTGATTACAGGCGTCATAGCAGGCGGCTCCTTCATCGGTTTGCTTGTTGCCGGAGGCTGGTATTACACCGGGTTGCTGCTGCTATTAGCCATTATTGGGTACTCAGAGTATGTTAGGCTGAACGGACAATCCTGGAAGCGTTTGGATGTACTTATCGGGTTTGCGGCGGTCGTATTGATCGCGCTGCCGAAGCTTCCTTTTGACTTGGACATGCCTTCATTCACAACGATAGCTTGGCTGCTGATGTTCGTTCTGCTAAGCGGGACGGTATTCAGTAAAAATCGGATTCAACTCGAGCACGTTAGCGTTCTGTTTCTTGGAGTTATTTACGTGGGAGCAGGCTTTCACTATATGGCGGTTACCCGGGAGCTTCCGCATGGCGTATTCTGGTCCGCTCTTGCTTTTGCATGCATTTGGGCATCGGATGCCGGTGCTTATTTCGTCGGAAAAGCGATCGGCAGGACTAAATTATGGCCGGCCATTAGTCCCAATAAGACGATTGAGGGAGCATTAGGGGGATTACTAATAGCCGTAATTACCGGACTGATCTTCGCCTATTGCAGACTGGATTGGATTGGCTACGGTCAGGCGTCTCTCATCGGATTGACTGCAGCGATCGCAGGCCAGCTTGGGGACCTTGTTCAATCGGCCTACAAGCGTTTCCGCGACGTGAAGGATTCCGGACAATTGCTGCCGGGTCATGGCGGAGTATTGGATCGGACGGATAGCTGGCTTATTGTTTTTCCGCTTGTCCATTTGCTTGGCCTTTTATCGTAATCATGCAGGTTCTGGTTTATTCATACATAAAAGCAAGCGGAGGTTCTCCCATGAAAAAGGTAGCCGTGCTCGGGAGTACGGGGTCCATTGGTACTCAGACACTTGACGTCATCTCTCGTCAACCGGAGGACTTCGAGATTGTAGGATTAGCTGCGGGCAGCAACGTTTCCTTGCTGCTTGAGCAGGTTCGGACGTTCAAACCGAAATGGGTTTCCGCCGCGACCAAAGCTTTGGCCGATCAAATCCGAGGACATGTACCTGCGGATGTGCGAGTTGTATATGGCGAAGAAGGTTTGACGGAAATCGCAGGGAATTCCGGAGCGGACTATGTCGTTTGTGCCTTGGTAGGCAGCCTGGGCCTGACTTCAACGCTTGCAGCGATAGAAGCCGGAGCGGATATCGGACTTGCAAACAAAGAGTCTTTGGTTACGGCCGGTCATCTGGTCATGCAGAGAGCGAAGGAAAGAGGCGTATCTATCCTGCCGGTTGATAGCGAGCATTCCGCCATCTTCCAGTGCCTGAACGGTGAAAATCATAAAGCGATCAAGCGGCTGATGCTCACGGCTTCCGGCGGAAGCTTTCGCGATCGGACGCGGGATCAATTGAGGAACGTAACTGTCGAGGATGCGCTCAAACATCCGAATTGGAGCATGGGCGCCAAAATCACGATCGATTCGGCGACAATGGTCAATAAGGGACTTGAAGTTATCGAAGCCCACTGGCTATTCGATTTGCCGTACGATAGAATCGATGTCGTGCTTCATCCCGAGAGTATCGTTCATTCGATGGTGGAATTCGTCGATACGAGCGTGATGGCGCAACTTGGCAATCCCGATATGCGCGTCCCGATCCAATATGCGCTTACTTATCCGGAGCGCAAGCCTTCTCCGGCGTCCTCACTTGATTTGCTGGCGCAAGGTTCGCTTCATTTCAAGCCGATGGACTTCGAGCGATATCCATGCCTGCGGCTAGCCTACGAGGCCGGCCGCAGCGGCGGAACGTCGACAACGGTATTCAATGCCGTGAATGAAGCAGCGGTAGCCAGGTTCCTTAAGGGAGAGATTTCATTCCTCGCGATCGAAGGCATCATAGAGAAAGTGTTGTCTAAGCATTCGGCGGTTGCCTCGCCAAGCTTGGAGGCTATTCTGGAGACGGACGCTTGGGCGCGTCGGGAAGCGGCGCGCTGGAATAATGCGCAAGGTTGTATTCTCTTGTAACGGCTCGGAGAATAATGTTAATCTAAGGACAGCCGTTCGCGCAGGGAATACGTGTGATAGAAGGGGTTGGAATGATGGGAAATATACAGGTTGTTCTATCAACCGTACTTATGTTCTTCTTGCTGGTCTCGCTGCATGAATGGGGCCACTATTATTTCGCCCGCAAAGCCGGTATTCTGGTGCGGGAGTTTGCGATCGGGTTCGGGCCAAAGTTGTTTTCCATCAAGCGCGGGGAAACCCGCTTTACCCTTCGGTTGCTGCCGATCGGAGGATTCGTGCGGATGGCCGGGGAAGACCCCGAGGTCGTGGAGGTTCAACCGGGGCAGACGTTATCCATAAGAGTCAAAGATGACTTGGTTACCCGTTTGTACCTTGACCGGCTCGATGAGCGGACTAATGTGATGCGCGGGGAAGTGAAGGCGCTCGACTTGGAGAAGGACTTATTCATCAAGCTCGACGTCGACGGGGAGATCGAACGATATTCGGTACATCCGCAAGCTCTCATCATTGCAAGAGGGCGGGAGACTCAGATTGCTCCGCTCGATCGGCAATTCGGGCATAAACCGGTTCGCAAGCGTGCGCTCGCGATCGTCGCGGGACCTGTCATGAACTTCTTGCTTGCATTCGTGTTATTCGCCGCTTTTCTGGTTTTGCAAGGAGTTCCGCTTGAAAACTCATCTAAGGTGTTCATTTCGAAAGTGCTTCCCGATACGCCTGCCGAACAATCAGGCCTAGTAGACGGAGACTGGGTAAAATCCATTAACGGCGAGACTATTGGCGGCGACATCGACAAGTTACTCAAGCAGATAAACGCGTCCGCAGGAAAGCCCATGAACTGGATCGTCGATCGGGATGGCGTGGAAGTTCCCGTTAAAGTGACACCTGATGTTGATACGGGAAAAATCGGCATCTACCCCTCGGGAGAGATGAGAAAACCGAGCGTAGGCGAGACGATAAACTTCGCGAGCAAATCGATGGTTGTGATGACCGAGCGGATTTTCGATGGCTTCCGGAAGTTGATATTCGGAGATCTCAAGCTGGATGATCTCGGCGGTATCGTGAAAACTACACAAGTTACCGTTGAAATCGCCAGAGAAGGTATTGATCAGCTTACTTTGTGGGCGGCCGTATTAAGCTTATATCTGGGTATTTTTAATCTGCTGCCGATTCCGGCTCTCGACGGGAGCAGATTGTTGTTCCTCGGATTGGAAGCGGTCCGGGGGAAACCGATTGACCCCAATCGCGAAAGCATGGTTCATTTCGTCGGGTTCGCCATGCTCATGCTGCTTATGATCGTGGTAACCTATAACGATATAGTTGGATTGGTTAGAAAATAAGCCGTTTAAAGCGTTTCGCAAGAAACGCACTTCGTAAGCATATGCTTGGAGCTGGAGGACCGTCATGTCTAAAGATAAAGGATTCGTCACGGAAATTACGCCGCAGAGCGAGGATTTTTCCCGTTGGTATATCGACGTAATCAAGAAAGCGGAATTAATGGATTATTCGCCTGTCAGGGGCTGTATCGTATTTCGTCCGGACGGCTATGAGCTGTGGGAGAACATGCAGAGGGAGCTGGACCAACGGTTCAAGGATACGGGCCATCGTAATGCTTACTTCCCGCTATTCATTCCCGAGAGTTTCTTCCAGAAAGAAAAGGAGCATGTGGAAGGCTTTAATCCCGAGCTTCCATGGGTAACGGAAGCGGCGGGAGAGAAGCTGGAAGAACGGCTCGCCATCCGTCCGACTTCCGAGACGATGTTCGGCCATATGTACGCGAAGTGGATTAACTCCTACCGTGATTTGCCGCTGCTTATTAACCAATGGGCGAACGTCGTTCGCTGGGAGAAAAGGACGTTGCCGTTCCTTCGGACAAGCGAGTTTCTCTGGCAGGAAGGCCATACCGCCCACGAAGACGAGGCGGATGCCCGCAAAGAAACGATGCAGATGCTCGACGTCTATACCGATTTCGTCCAGAACGTGCTGGCCATTCCGGTCATCAAAGGGGAGAAGACGCCTTCCGAGCGATTCGCGGGCGCGGTAGATACGTATTCGATCGAAGCGATGATGAAGGACGGCCGGGCGGTTCAAGCGGGTACGTCGCATTACCTCGGTACCAAGTTTGCCGTGGCGTTCGATATCAAGTACCTCGATCGCGAGAACACGCAGCAGTTCTGCCATACGACCTCTTGGGGCGTCAGCACTCGCCTGATCGGCGCTTTGATCATGGTGCACGGCGATGACCGCGGTCTTGTCCTGCCTCCGAAGGTAGCGGCAACCCAAGTCATCATGATCCCGATCGGCCCGCCGAAAACCCGCGACGTCGTCATCGCCAAGACGGACGAGCTATACGCGCAGTTGAAGGCTGCAGGAATTCGCGTCCGTGTGGAAGATCGTCCGGATGTATCCCCGGGATGGAAATTCAACGAGTATGAAATGCGCGGGATCCCGATCCGTTTGGAGCTTGGACCTCGCGATATGGAGAATGGCCAATGCGTGCTTGTCTCCCGCGTGAGCGGTGAGAAGAAATCGGTGCCTTTGGACAACCTCGTCGAGGAAGTACGAAATTTGCTGGCCGAAATCCATGACGGCATGTTCGAGCGCGCGCTATCCTTCCGTCAGGACAACTTTTTCTCCGTCGATACGCTGGACGAGTACAAAGCGGCGATGGAAGAGAAGAGAGGGTTCGCGTTAGCCGGATGGTGCGGCTCCGAAACTTGCGAGAAGCAAGTGAAGGAAGAAACCGGAGCGACGAGCCGTAACATTCCGTTCGACCCCGCGGAGACGAAATCAACCTGTCTCGTTTGCGGGGATGCCTCCAAGCATACGGTTGTATTTGCAAGGGCTTATTAATCTTCAATAGAGCGTAACTTAACCCCAAAGCGGATTTATGTCTGCTTTGGGGTCTCATTTTCTATCATTGAGTGTAGGATACCGTTCAGGTAGAATAATAGAAAGCTAGAGTTAGCTTCTGATTGAATAAGGCGTCCAGTTGCGTAAGCCGCAGCTGCTCCCTTTTCACGGAAGCTATTATATTTCAGGGGTAGCGGGGAACGGGAGAGGATTGTGGGAATGCAGCCGACGGAAGATCAACGAAAACGGTTCGAGGTACTGCTGCAACAAGCGGAGCTGCCGACCGAATGGGTAGGGCAACATTTTCGGGACGGACATATCGATAAAGTCGAAATTAACCGTTCCCGCAAGGAATGGACCTTTTATATTGGTAAAAGCACGTTGCTTCCAAAACCCATCTACGCGGGGTTTGTCGAACGGGTCAAAGCGAAGCTCGGGCATCACGCGGATATCAAAAAAGTGATAAATTACGGGCAAGAGGTTTCTACGCAAAGCATTGTTCGGGAGTATTGGCCCGTATTCGTCGATTGGATGCAGCAGGAGGTCGTTTCGGTCAATGGCTGGCTGGCGAAAGTGGATCTTGGAGTCGAAGGCGATCTCCTGACGATCACGCTGCTGAACGAAACGAACCTCGGATTAGCACGAAAGAACGAAGTGGACGTGCAGGCCGCGCGCTTCTTCGAGGAGCGATTCCAGCGCGCTTGCAGGGTGAAATTGGAGGTAGGCGAGGCAAGGCCCGATACATACACCGAATTCACTCAGAAGATCGAGGAGGAGAACCGTGCCGCGATCGAGCAGTTGATGGCTAGCGCGCGGGAAGAAGTGCCGGTAGAAGAGGGCGAGGCGCCGCAAGTCATTCAGCATGGCTACGAGATCAAGGATGCCGCCGTTCCGATCCAGGAAATCCGCGAGGAAGAGAAGAAGGTAACGATCCAAGGCGTTATATTCGGATTGGAAACGAAGGAGCTTAGAACGGGGAGCACGCTGTTCCAGTGTTACGTGACTGATTTTACGGACTCGTTATCGATTAAGATTTTCGGCAAAAACAAGGAAGACATCAAAATGCTCAGCCTTCTTGCCAACGGCAAATGGGTAAAAATGCGGGGCAAGATCGAATACGATAGGTTCCTTAATCCTCCGGAGCTGGTCATGTTCCCAAGCGACATTCGTGAAGTTATGGCGCCTCCGGAGCCTAAGGACACATCCGAGGAGAAGCGGGTCGAGTTTCATCTGCATACGACGATGAGCACCATGGACGCGGTCACTCCTGTCGATGTCTATATCAAGACGGCTGCCAAATGGGGGCATAAGGCGATCGCGGTCACGGACCATGCGAACGTTCAATGTTATCCGGATGCGGCGAAGGCTGGCAAAAAACACGGGATCAAGGTTATGTTCGGGGTCGAAGCGAACGTGGTCAACGACGCTGTCCCGATGGTTATCCAGCCCAGGGAACAAAGCTTGGCGGATGCCGAATACGTCGTGTTCGATATCGAGACGACAGGCCTTTCCGTAACGGACAACAAGATCATCGAGCTAGCGGGCATCAAGGTGGTAAACGGACAAGAAACCGGACGTTTCGAGACGTTCATTAATCCGCATGAACCGATTCCTTATAACATTCAGCAACTGACGAACATTACGGATGAAATGGTGAAGGATGCGCCGGAGCTGGAGCCGAAGCTTAAGGAATTCATCGATTTTATCGGGGATGCAGTCCTCGTCGCGCATAATGCGCGGTTCGATATCGGATTTATGCAGGAAGCATGCAAGCGGCATGGGCTTCCTCCGCTTGCGAATCCGGCATTGGATACGCTCGAACTTGCCCGCTTCCTTCATCCGACGATGAAAAATCATAGATTGAACACTTTGGCCGATCTTTATAAGGTTTCGTTGGAAAATCACCATAGAGCCATCGACGATACGATCGCATTGGGCGGTATCCTCGCCGGTTTGTTGAAGGATGCGCTCGCACGGGGAGTTACCGAATTGCACGCGCTGAACGACGTGAACGGCAACAGCTGGAAGACGACCCGGCCGTTTCACTGCGGGATCTATGCGCTTAACGCGGTCGGCAAGAAAAACCTGTTCAAGCTGATCTCTTTATCCCATACCGAATACATAAACCGCGTCGCTTGCATACCTAAGAGCAAATTGATCGAGCATCGCGAAGGGCTGCTCGTCATTTCGGGCTGCGAGAAGGGCGAGCTGTTCGAAACGGTGCTGAATAAATCGCAGGAGGAGGCGGAAGAGGTCGCGGCTTTCTACGACGTACTGGAAGTTCAACCGATCGATTTCTACTTGCATTTGCTGGATAAAGGATTGGTCGCCAGCCGCGGGGCGCTAGAGGAAGCGCTGCGCCGAATTTGCCGAATCGGCGAGAAGCTGACCAAACCGGTTATCGCGACGGGTAACGTTCACTACCTCGTTCCCCGAGAGAAGGTGTTCCGGGATATTACGATTCACGGCATAACAGGCTTTAGTCCGCTCAAGGACCAACGCAAGCCGGATGCCCATTTCCGCACGACGGCGGAAATGCTTGAAGCTTTTCAGTTTCTAGGCGGCGAGAAGGCCTATGAGGTCGTGGTCAAGAACACGTCCGAGTTGGCGGATCGCTTCGAGGAAATCACCCTGTTCCCGGATCAACTGTACACGCCGATTATCGAAGGCGCGGACGACGAGATCCGCAACACCTGCTACGAAACGGCCAAGAGCCTGTATGGGGAAGAGCTTCCCGAGGTCGTTACTGCGCGGCTGGAGAAGGAATTGGTCCCGATCATCAAATATGGATTTTCCGCCAACTATCTCATTTCCGAGCGTTTGGTCAAGAAGTCGAACCGGGACGGTTATCTCGTTGGTTCCCGTGGATCGGTAGGATCATCCGTCGTTGCGACTTTTCTGGGAATATCTGAAGTAAACCCGTTACCCGCCCATTACTTATGCCGTAACCCAGCGTGCAAGCACAGCGAATGGTTTCTCGATGGCAGCGTGCCGAGCGGATTCGATTTGCCTGACAAAGCTTGTCCGCACTGCTCCACGATCATGAGAGGCGAAGGACAGGATATCCCGTTCGAGACGTTCCTAGGTTTCAAAGGGGATAAGGTTCCAGATATCGATTTGAACTTCTCGGGAGAATATCAGCCGACAGCGCACAATTTTACTAAGGAGATGTTCGGAGAGAAGAGCGTATTCCGCGCGGGAACGATAGGTACGGTAGCGGAAAAGACGGCATTCGGCTTTACGAAGAAATACGAGGAAGACCAAGGTAAGTCTTGGCGCGGAGCTGAACTCAACCGGCTAGCCGCCGGCTGCACGGGAGTCAAGCGCAGTACGGGCCAGCATCCGGGCGGGATTGTCGTCGTACCCGATTATATTGAAGTGGAAGACATTACTCCGGTGCAATTCCCTGCGGACGATAAAAACTCGGAGTGGAAAACAACCCATTTCGACTATCATGCTTTCGATGCCAACCTGCTCAAGCTTGATATTCTCGGGCACGATGATCCGACCATGATGCGGATGCTGCAGGATTTAACCGGCGTCGATCCGACCACTATCCCGATGAACGATCCGAAGGTCATGAGCATGTTCAATTCCGTAGAGGCTTTAGGCGTGAGCCCGCAGAAAATCCGTTCCCCCGTCGCCACCTTCGGCGTGCCGGAGATGGGAACCCGATTCGTTAGGCAGATGCTCGAGGAGACGAAACCCTCTACCTTCGCCGATCTTTTGCAAATTTCGGGGCTGTCACATGGTACGGGCGTATGGCTCGGCAATGCGCAAGAATTGATCAAGAACAATACATGCACGATCAAGACGGTCATCGGCTGCCGCGACGATATAATGTTGTTTCTTATTTATAAGGCGGGCATGGATGCCTCCCTGGCATTTAAGATTACGGAAAGCGTACGGAAAGGGAAAGGGCTGACGCCGGAGTGGATCGAAGAGATGAAGCGATGCAAAGTGCCGCAATGGTATATCGATTCCTGCCTGCGCATAGAGTACATGTTCCCGAAAGCCCATGCCGCCGCATATGTTATTTCGGCAGTACGAACGGCCTTTTTCAAACTCTATTATCCGATCCAATACTATGCGACTTATTATTCGGTTCGCGCAGCCGATTTCGATGTCGAACTGTTCTGCCAAGGCTACGACGCGATTCTCAAGATGCTGCTTGAAATTGAAGAGAAAGGCTTCCAAGCGACGACCAAAGAGAAGAATATGATCTCCATTCTTGAGATGGGACTCGAAATGACCGCCCGCGGATTGAAGTTCAAGACGGTAGACCTGTATCGGTCCGAAGCCACTCGGTTTATCATCGATGGAGACAGCTTGATTCCGCCTTTCGGAGCGATCCCCGGAGTGGGAGAGAATGCCGCCCGCAACATTGCTGCATCGAGGGAAGAAGGCGACTTCCTATCTGTCGAGGATTTCCAGCAACGTTCCAAAGCAAGCAAGACGATAGTGGAAGTGTTATCCGGACTCGGTACCTTCCGAGGGCTGCCGGAATCCAATCAGCTCATGCTGTTCTAGGGATCCGGGAAGGAATCGGCAGGAAAGTTGTGGTTGCCAGCAACTTCAAGGTTATGTTATATTAATTTTGGTAATCATGTGGATATCACTGTCTGCAGAAGAGTGGGGAAACCCACTCTTTCCGTTTTGTCTGCGGATCTTTGCGGTTACGAAGACTGCGGAAGTCCATCTGGAGCATCGGGAGGTAAACCATTTTGAATGCACCGCAAATCAAGTCCATCGTGGAAAACTTCGCGACCTCTTACTTGGAGGAGAACGGGCTCGAACTGGTGGACGTGGAATACGTGAAGGAAGGCAGTAACTGGTTTTTGCGCGTATACGTGGACAAGGAAGGCGGCATCGATATCGACGATTGCGGCCGTGTTTCCGAATTCATAAGCGGAAAGCTGGATGAGCTGGATCCCATAGAAGAAGCGTACTTCCTGGAAGTTAGTTCGCCCGGCGCCGAAAGGCCGCTCAAGAAGGCTGAGGATGTCGCCAAAGCCGTCGGCAAACAAGTTTTCGTAACGACCTACGAACAGATTAATGGGGCCAAAGAGTTTGAAGGAAGGCTTGACGGTTTTGACGGAGAGACAATGATCATTGTCATCGGACGCCGTAAACATGCCATCCCTTACAATAAAGTGGCCTCGGCAAGGTTGGCCATTGTTTTCTAATTATTACGTGCGACTTATCGCATAAGAGGAGGAATCATCAAGACATGAGCATGGAGTTCATCGAAGCGCTGTCCGAAATCGAGCGCGAGAAGGGCATCACGAAGGAAGTCCTGATCGAAGCTATCGAAGCGGCACTTATCTCCAGCTACAAGCGTAACTTTAACACAGCTCAGAACGTTCGCGTCGACATTAACCGTACGACCGGGCAAATTAAGGTTTACGCGCGTAAGACGATTGTAGAAGAGGTGCTTGATCCACGTCTGGAAATTTCACTGGAAGCGTCAAGGGCTATGAATCCGCATTACCAACTGGATGACATAGCGGAGATCGAGGTTACGCCAAGGGATTTCGGGCGCATTGCAGCCCAAACGGCGAAACAAGTCGTCACGCAACGGATTCGCGAAGCAGAACGCGGTCTCATTTATAATGCATTCGTGGATAAAGAGCAAGATATCGTTACAGGTATCGTGCAACGGATGGATCAACGCAACCTTTACGTGGATCTGGGCAAAGTGGAAGCGGCATTGCCTCTAACCGAGCTTATGCCGACCGATAAGTTCAAACAACTGGATCGCGTCAAATCTTTCATCACGAAAGTGGAGAACACGAGCAAAGGCCCGCAAATCATTCTTTCTCGAACTCATCCCGGGTTGCTGAAGCGTTTGTTCGAGCTTGAAGTGCCTGAAATTTTCGACGGAACGGTGGAAATTCGCTCGGTCGCGCGCGAAGCCGGATTCCGTTCCAAAATCGCCGTCTATTCCCGCAATGAGGAAGTGGACCCGGTCGGTTCATGCGTTGGGCAAAAAGGAATTCGCGTTCAAACGATCGTAACGGAACTCAAGGGTGAGAAAATCGACATCGTCAGATGGTCGGAATCCATTGATGAGTACGTCGCTAATGCGCTTAGCCCGTCAAAAGTGCTGGAGGTCATCGTTTTTGAAGCGGAGAAGATGGCGCGGGTCATCGTTCCGGATTATCAACTTTCCCTTGCGATCGGTATTAAAGGCCAGAACGCTCGTTTGGCTGCAAAGCTGACAGGCTGGAAAATCGACATAAAGAGCGAAACGCAGGCCGAGCAGGAGTATGGACGTCCGAAAACAACCGGAACGACGATGCATCAGGACAGCGTATCCATCGACTGAGCTTAGGCTTACGAGGTGCGTTTCTACGAAACGCTGGGAGGAATCACCTTGAGACCGAGAAAGATACCGCAGCGCAAATGCGTTGCCTGTCAGGAAATGATGCCCAAGAAGGAATTGATTCGAATCGTTCGTTCTCCATCCGGAGAAATTCATATCGACCTGACCGGCAAGAAGCCCGGGCGAGGCGCCTATTTATGCGGCAAAGTCGCTTGCTTTAAGTTGGCTAAAAAATCAAAGGCGTTCGAACGCGCTTTGAAAACGCCGGTCGGTGCGGATATATACGATCGTCTGGAAGCCGAATTCATTCAAGTCGAAGAAGTGTTTCAGGCAGGCAAGGAGCTGGCGGGCGACGATGACAACGACGAATAAAGTATTGTCGCGGTTAGGCTTGGCGACGAGAGCGGGTAAGCTAATCAGCGGCGAAGAAGTCGTGCTAAAAGCGATTCGGTCGGGCGAAGCCAAGCTGGTCTTGCTCGCCGGAGACGCTTCGGATAATACAGCCAAGAAAATAAAGGACAAATGCAACAGCTACGGAGTCCCTTTGTTAATAGGATTTACCCGATTCGAATTGGGATCTGCCGTAGGCAAGCCCGAGCGTGTACTTTTCGCGGTTACGGATCGGGGCTTTGCCGACATGCTAGCCGTCGGTTGGGGTCATCATTCGGAGGTGGAGAATATTGAGTAAGCAAGATAGCACGGATAATAAGGATAAGCTCAGAGTCTACGAATATGCCAAACAGCTCAACATGAGCAGCAAAGAGGTTATTACGATATTGAAAAGAATGAATATGCCGGTCAACAATCACATGAGCGTAATGGAAAACGGAATGACCGGGGCAGTCGAGAAATTTTTCCGCGACGTTAAAGCGAATGCGGCGGCCAAGATGGCTCAATCGTCAGCCAAACCAACAGCCGATCGCCGCCCCCAAACGGGAGCGCCGGCTTCTTCGAATACGCCTAGCCAGAGTGCTCCGCAGCAACGAGATCAGCAATCCCGTCCTGCGGCACCAACTGCGTCAGCAGCACCTGTAACACCTGCAACCGGCACTCATGCTGAATCGACTCCCGTACCTGCGGTAAATTCTGCACCTGCTTCGTCGACTTCTGCACAAGGTCAAGCCCCGCGTCCGCAAGGTCAAGGCGGCTATAATCAACGTGAGGGCGGAAATCGTCCGCAAGGCCAAAGCGGAAATCGTCCGCAAGGCCAAGGAGGCAGTCGTCCGCAAGGTCAGGGCGGATATAGCAGCGGCGGCGGTGGAAACCGCCCGCAAGGTCAAGGCGGATATAGCAGCGGCGGCGGCGGAAACCGTCCGCAAGGTCAAGGCGGGTACAGCAGCGGCGGGGGAAACCGTCCGCAAGGCCAAGGCGGATATAGCAGCGGCGGGGGAAACCGTCCGCAAGGCCAAGGCGGATATAGCAGCGGCGGC